>Ga0066388_100001559_pt1 | contig 13048 bp, 14 predicted proteins | sample PanSoiMetaGPlot6_FD_64539 | JGI IMG/M metagenome (GOLD analysis project Ga0066388, IMG submission 64539) | Tropical forest soil microbial communities from Panama analyzed to predict greenhouse gas emissions - Panama Soil - Plot 6 (Hybrid Assembly) | ecosystem: Environmental > Terrestrial >... | reverse complement strand
TTTGGAGCGGGGTCGAAGCTCATCGCCGTCACGTCGTCCCCTCGACCGAGGAGCGGCGACGAAGCGGCTCGAGGAGAGAAAGGGAGGGTCGAACGATGGAGGCTATGATTCCGTACGCGGCATCTTCCGCCGCGGGTGCGTGGCCCTGGGCGGAGCAGGATTGGGATACGCGCCGTGTGGTGTCGGGATTCGTCGGCTCGCGGGGCGCGCTCGTCCGTTGGGACGACCTCCAGCTGAGCGCTCCGGAGCGCGAAGCCTTCGAGTCCGCGAGCGTCGCGGAGATCGAGCGCATCGTACGCAGGCTGGGCCCGTGGCCCCGGAGGGAGTCATGAAGGCGCGCGAGCTGCCCGTCTCGACGGATGTGGTGATCGTAGGCGCCGGCCCCACGGGGCTCGCACTCGGCTGCGTCCTCGCGGCCGCGGGGCACTCCTTCCTCCTCGTGGATCGGCTCGCCGAAGGGGTGAACACCTCTCGTGCCGCCGTGGTCCATTCCCGGACCCTCGAGGTCCTCGAGGAGCTCGAAGTCACCGGTCGGCTGAAGGCGCTGGGGCACACCGTGCCTCAGTTCACGCTTCGCGACCGCGACCGGCTGCTGGCAAGGATTCCCTTCGACCGGCTTCCGACCGCCTATCCGCACACCCTCATGATTCCGCAGAACGTGACGGAGGGGGTGCTGCTGGATCGCCTCCGCGCGCTGGGGGGTGACGTCCTCCGCGGGTTCTCCGTGTGCGAAGTGCGGCAGGATGCCGAAGGCGCGTCGGTGACCGTCGCCTCCGCGGACCAGGAGCGGAGCACGATCCGCGCTCGATACGTGGTCGGAGCCGATGGAATGCACAGCACGGTTCGCGAGCACGCGGGGATCGGCTTCGAAGGGGCCGCGTACGCCGAATCGTTCGTACTGGCGGACGTCGTCATGAGCTGGCCGCTAGGGCACGACCAGGTGATGCTGTTCGTGTCTCCGCAGGGTCTCGCCGTGGTGGCGCCGCTCCCGGGCGAGGATCGCTATCGCGTCGTCGCGACCGTGGACGATGCGCCCGACGAGCCGAGCACGGGGCTGATCCAGGCGCTCCTGGATGCGCGAGGACCTTCGAAATCGCGATCCCAGATCCGTGAGCTTCTGTGGAGCTCCCGCTTCCGGGTGCACCATCGATTGGCCGACCGCTACCGCGCGGGGCGATTCCTGATCGCCGGAGACGCGGCCCACGTCCACAGTCCGGCAGGGGGCCAGGGGATGAACACCGGGATCCAGGACGGCGTGGCCCTCGGTCACGTCCTCGACGCGGTGCTCGCGGGCCGGACGGACGAGAGCGGGCTCGACGAATACGAGCGGACGCGGCGTCCGATCGCCAAGAAGGTCGTCGCGGTGACGGACCGAATGACGAAGATGGCGACCCTGCGCGGAGCCCACAAGCGCGCGATGCGGAACTTCATGATCGGACTGCTCTCTAGGATGCCTCCCGTGCGCCGGCGGCTCGCGATGGAGCTGGCGGGTCTGGCTTAGCGTCGGCGCGCGACCGCGATGAAGTGCGCGCTGGCGCCCACGATCGAAGGCTCCCGCTCGATCTGCGCGAGGAATTCGAGGAGCTCGCGCCGTGGAACGGGATCGTCCCACGCCGCGTGGAATCGCGCCGCGCACCACACCGGGCCCTCGACGGCGAGGACTTCGACCTTACCAAACCCCGCCTCGCGCGCTTCCGCGCTCAGCTCCTCCGGGCGGTGGAAGAAGGCCGTGGTGAAGTAGGACGGATGCCCGGTCGGATTCCGGTGCTGTCCGCTCGCGAGATCGTCCGCCACGATCCGGCGAAACGCTCCGTCGGCGAAGAAGCCTTGCGCCACGCCATCGATGAGCGAGGCGAAGCGTGAGATGCCGGCCGCGAGGGCGACGCCGCCGGACCGGACGACGCGGTGCGCCTCGCGCCAGGCAAGCACGCGGTCCGCGCGTTCGGTGAGGTGGTACAGCGGACCGAAGAGCAGGAGGGCGTCGGCGCTCTCATCGCCGAAGTCCAGGCGCCGGGCGTCCCCCGTCTCGATCGATTCCAGGGTCACCCCCGCCGTGGTCGCCGCCTCGCGCGCCTGCGTCACGTGCAGCGCGACCGGATCGCGCAGGTGCAACCGATAGCCCTTCGCCGCGAGGGGAAGCGCGTGGACGCCGGCGGCTCCGCCGATGTCGAGCACCACCGCAGGGGGCGGGGGAAGCTCGCGCGCGAGGATCGCCTGAGTGCGGAGGAACTCGAGCTCGCCGGCCCCCGCGCGCAGCCGCCGGGCCTCGCGCCCTTCGCGATAATGACCGACGATCTCCTCGGGGATCTCGCTCACGTCCCGATTCTACTTCAAGACTCGTGACACTCCTTGCAGTGATCCTGCTTGAGCCGCGGCGGAGCGACGGAGACGTCGTGGCAATCGGCGCACGTCTGGCCGGCGTCGTCGATGTGCATGGCGTGATCGAACGACCCGAGGGAGCTCTTCACCGCGTGCTGGCGGACCGACACGTGGCACGTCATGCAGTCCGCCTTCGCGCGGCTGTGATGGCAGGCCTCGCAGCCCGAGGCGTCGTAGCGGACGACCTCCCCCTTGACCTTCTCCTCGTGCGTCCGATGGCAAGACTCGCACAGGAGCTTCGCCCCCACGACGTGCGGCTTGTGCGCATACGTTCGCCCGAAAATCGCCCCGCTCTGCGTCTCGATCCCCTCGTGACACCTCAAGCAGGGGGACGAGTACACCGCCTCGTTCCACGGGCGGGGGAGCGCGCCGAGCCCTCGGGTCCGGCGCGCGGCGTTCATGTCCTCCCACGAGCGGCGGAGCAGCGCGTACGTGTACTCGATGTTGTGCACGCCGTGGCCACGCTCGACCAAGCCGAGATTGAATTGCGCGTCCGTCAGGGACGTGCCGCCGGAAGCGCCCAGCGCGCGCGTGGTTTCGTCCATCTGGCGGCGCAGCGCGTGGGATCGGCTCTCCGATCCCTGCACCCAGCTCTCGTAGATCCGGCGATAGCTCGCGCCGTGGCAGGACGTGCAGGAGACGTCCGAGGCGCGGTCCACGATCGCGGCATGCCCCGGAACGCTGAAATGGCATCCCTCGCACCGCACGCCCGCCTGGAACATGGCGCTCGGCATCGAGGGGACGCCGCGTCCGCCGGTTCCGGTGTACAGGCTGAGTTGCGGTGAGTGTCCCGTCTCGTGGCAGGACTGGCACTGGGACGCGGCGCTCTGGATCCGGGCCACGGCGTTCTCGGAGTGAACGGGCTCCACGTGCTGGATGTGGAGGTGGCAGTAGAGGCACTCCACCTTGTGCTCCGCGATGTGCTTGCGGTGAAGCAGCGCGCTGTTCCCGTATTGGGCCAGAGCGGAAGGCGTGTTGTGGCAGGTGAGGCACCGCTCGCGGGGCACCGCGCCGTCGCTCGGCTGCTGCACGCCATGGCAGGAGACGCATTCCATGTGAAAGCGCGCCGCGTCGGCGTGATCGAAGGTCACGGCGCCGGCTTTCACAGGCCCCTTCGGTATCGAGTGACACTCGAGGCACTGGGCCGTTCCCGTCCCCGGCTTCACCCCTTTGAAGTGGCACAGGATGCACGTCGTCGCGCTGACCGCGATGTGGCTCTCCTGCGTGTTCTGGGAATGGCAGGAGGCGCACCGGAGCTTCTTGCCGCGCACCTCGGCGAGATGGACGGCGTGATCGAACGGAATGCCATGGAGCGATGACTTGCCGAGGGTCTGCCGCTCGTGGCAGCGGAGGCAGGCGGCGTCCTCGACCTGCGCCCAGGGATTCGTGCCGTACGTTCCGGTGAAGTACTTCGCGACCATCGAGAGCGCCTCGTACTTCTTCCGGACTTCCGCCTTGAATCCCGGCGCGATGTGGCACTCGACGCACGCGACCTTCTTGTGGGTCGAGTGGCGCCACGACTGGTAATAGGGCTTCATGATGTGGCAGGAGCGGCAGAACTGAGGCTGGCTGGTCACGTGGACGGCGCCGAGGAGCACGACGAGACCGATTCCGATCATGAGCGCGGTCGCGACCGCGGCCGCGCGGAGCGGGTGAAGGCTCGGTTTCGAAGTCATCCATCCCCTCCACGATCACCAAGCCTGCGTGTTCGCGTGACGCCCGAAGCTTCTCTCGGGGAGCAGCGCGAGGCTAGCAGCCGATGGGAGGGGTCACGAGAGTACTTTGGGAGTACGTAGGAACCGTGGAGGGAGGCCCCGCTCAGTAGCCGATCGAGATCCCGACCGCGAGGTGGAAATCCTCGCGGTCACCGCTCCCCGCGACGTCGGTCCCCGCGCCGAGATCGAACACGGTCCACGGGCTGTACTGCCAGCGGAGCCCCGCTTCCAATCCCACGCGGTTCTCCGCGCCCGGGACACGGGACTGATCGATCGAGCCTCCTCCCACGAGGAGGAGACGGGTGTGCATCGGAGCGCGGAAGGGGAGGCTCGCGCCGAAGTCGACCTCGTACGCGGTGTCTCGTTCGGGGCCGGGCGAGTCGCCGAACCAGTGCTCGCCCAGATTCAGATGGAAGGACACCGATCCGAGCGACTTGGTGGCGAGTCCCTTGGCCTCGAAGTCGACCCCGTCGGAGCTCGTGCCGGTGGGAAGCTCGAGCGTCAGCTTCGCCCCGAGCGCGGGCAGGGAGGTGGACTCCTGGTTGAAGTCGTAGAGCCCCGAGACGCGAAGATCGCCGGAGCGCCCCGGATCGGCGAACGTCTCCGCGCGCGTCGCGAAGGTCGTGCCCACGCCGAGCTGGACGTTGAGCGCGGGGCCGTAGAGCACCTCGACCGGAAAGATCCCGCGGCTCTCCCCTCCGCGCGTGCTCTGGAAGCCGTCGCCGAACTCGAACGACCACTCGCCGCGAGGAACGGGGTAAGGATCCTCGACCCGGAGCGGGCGCCTCTCGTCGAGATTTCCATGGCTGATGGCGAACGCGGCCGAGGGGGCCAGCACGCCCAGGACGATCACGGCTGCGAGGAGTCTCACCGGTGGTCCTCTCCTGTGGAATCGGCTCCGAGCACCCGCTCGGCGGACGGAGGCCGGGGTCCAGCCATGTCCGGCATCGCCATCCCCCCCATGTCGTGGCCGGCCATGCCGCCCCCGGTCGGCTCCTCGTACGCCAGGTAATCGCCGCTCCCCTGGTGATTCGCGTGCCGGTAGATCTGCAGCACGCGCAGGACCGCTTGGCGCCGGAGGCGGTCGTTCGGGTAGAGGTCGGGGCGGGAGAGGATGTCGTCCACGTTGTCGTGCAGCATGTGGAGGTTGTCGAAGATCGTGGCCGCCTCGGGGAACTCCGCCGCGAAGCGCGGCGCCACCTCGCTCATGAGCGGCATGAAGCGCCAGGCGATGGGCGGCTCCTCGAGATAGGCGTGGTACTGGGCGAGGACCTTCGGCATACGCTCCCGCTGCGCGCGCGGCCCGCCCATGAGCTGGACGTCGTAGACGGCTGCCTGGAGCCAGCGGTACGCCCAGATCTGTGAATTGAATCGGGGAGCGCGGTCGCGGAACGAGCGCGACTCCTCGAAGCCCCAGAGACGCCCGTGGTGATCGAGCGGCTTCGGCGTGATCGCGTCGGCGGACGCGAGGTAGTTCGCGAGGAGCTTCTCGTAGAGGGCGCGCCGTTCCTTGGTCCGTCCGCTCGCGAACAGGTCGTAGAGGCTGCGGTGAAACGCGTGCGCCCAGCCGAACGTGCGCTCGAGCTCCCAGAACATCCGCGTGAACCGCGGCGCGATCATCGCTTCGTCCGGCGGCACCGCCGGACGGGTCGCGATGAACTCGAGGACCTCGACCCGCGCGCCCTCGACCGCCGACGAGTCCTGGGTGCGGAGGAGCGTTTCTCCGAGGTGCGCGTGGCCGAAATCGATTCCGTTGAACTCGCGGTAGACCGCCGGGGGCTCGAGCGCGAGCGCTCCGCGCCAAGGACCGCGAGGCGCCATCCGCTCGCCGCGCGAGATCCATGGGGCGCTGCACGAGGTCGACGCGAGGATTGCGGAAGCGGCCGCCAGTCCGGCGGTCGCGATTCGAAAACGGCGCCCCATTCAGTAATTATACCGATACGAGGCATGGTCCGTAAGTACCATGCCCGTTGCCGGGTAAATCCTTGGACCTGATGCTCGTACGGGGGTACCATCCTGCCGATGGCCACCGCCTCCAGGGTCTCCACGAAGACCCGTAGAGCTCCGCGCGGTAAGGCCGCCGGAGCCAAGGTCCGATCCAAGTCCAGCGCCCGATCGAGCGCCAGCGCCGCGATCGGCACGATCCGCATCATCGTCGCGGACGACCAGCCGATCGATCGCAAGGGTGTGATCGCACTCCTCGAGTCGCAGCCCGATTTCCAGGTGGTCGCGGAAGCGATCAACAGCCGCGAAGCGGTGGACCGATGCAAGCGGTTCCGCCCCGACGTGCTCCTCATGTCCATCCGGCTCCCCGATCTCGACGGCGTCTCCGCGATTTCCTTCGTCCGCGCCGCGTTCCCGACGACGCGCATCATCGCTCTCGCCGAGCGGGGCGCGGGGCACTGCCTGGTGCTGAATCCGCCCCGGGCGACGTCGCTCGGCGGCGGGAGCAACGTGAACCCTGCCGCCCTCCTGTGTACCGACTGCCTGCAGCTCGCCGTGTCCGAAGGAGCGCTCGGCGCGCTGCGCCGCGACGCCGAGCCGGAGCAGCTCTTCCGGGCGGTGCGCACGGTGGCTCAAGGGAACGCCTGGTACGAGCCCGGCACCGCCACCGCGATCCTCAAGCGCGCGCTCGGCTCGGACAGCGGGAATGGCGCGCGAGGTCTCTCGATTCGGGAGCTGGACGTGGCCGGCCTCATCTCCGACGGGCGGTCGAACAAGGAGATCGCGCGGGCGCTCGGCATCAGCGAGCCGACGGTGAAGAAGCACGTCGGGCACATCCTGACGAAGCTCGGATTGCAGGATCGGCTTCAGATCGGGATCTACATCGTGCGCAATCCGCTGCTCTTCAACAAGAACAGGAGGAATGGACGATGAACCGCTGGCTCAGGGCAACCCTCGGTGTTACGGCCATGGCCGCTCTGTGCGGCACCGCCTTGGCGGACGAAGCCAAGGAGCCGGCAGGGAAGACCTTGTTCTTGAGCAACAACTGCAACACGTGCCACACGATCGAGGCGCAGGGAATTCAGAGGAAGTCGGCGGAAGCCGCGGCGAAGACCACGACCGCGGCGTCGCACAAGGTGCCGGACCTCTCGAATATCGGCACCGACACGAAGCCCGAGTTCCTGACCCAGTTCCTCAAGAAGGAAGTCACCGCGAAGGACGGCAAGAAGCACATGAAGCTCTGGAAGGGCACGGGCGCGGATCTGGCGACGCTCGTGGGCTGGCTCGGCGAGCAGAAGGCCGAGAAGAAGGCGGACGCCGGCGCCAAGGCCGCGACGCCCGCGGCGGACAAGGCCGCGACGGACGAGAAGGCGGCACCTGTCGAGAAGCCGGCGACCGATGCGCCCGCCGAGACCAAGACCGCGCCCGAAGGGGAATCGAAGTAGCGTCTTTCGCCTGAGCCGGGTAGGGTGGGAGCGACCGCGAGGAAGGTCCTCCCCAACCGGAGCAGCCGATGGCGAAGAAGGAAAAGACCGAGCCCCGCTCCATCCACAGCGCCAATCCCCACGCGGACGTCGATCGGGAGCGGACCAGCCCGCTGCGCCCTCCGCGCCCTCCGATCGGGCTCGCGATCCTCCCCGATGGCAGGACCGCGCTCCCCGAGGGAAATCCCTGTGAAGGCTGCGACCATTGCTGCCGCTACGTCTCGATCCAGATCGAGCGCCCGCGGAGCCGCGCCGACTTCGAGAACATCCGCTGGTACCTGCTCCACAAGTCGATCTCGGTCATGATCGACTACGAGGGGGACTGGCTGATCCAGTTCGACACGCCCTGCGCGTGGCTCGTGGACGGGCGGTGCACGCACTACGCGCTGCGTCCCTCGATCTGCCGCGAGTACGACCCGGCCGACTGCGAGCGGTACGCGGGGCCGGCGGAGAAGGTGCTCCTGCGCACGCCGGCAGATCTCGAATCGTATCTCAAGGAGCGCGGGGCGAAGCGGGTTCGGGCGGGGAAGAAGCGCTCGAACGGGAACGGCAGCGGGCCTGGAGGGCGGGCGCGCGCGTGATCCGGCGCTTCGGGGCGGCCGCGCTCGCCGCCCTTCTCCTCTTCGCCAGTGCCGCGTCGGCGCAGGCTCCGGGAAACCGCGAACGGCTCCGCAGCGGTCCGCGCGCGAAGCGCGACCAGGAGATCCACTGGCGCGACTGGGGACCCGCGGCCTTCGCGGAAGCGAAGCGCACCCACCGGCTCGTGCTCCTCGACCTCACCGCGGTGTGGTGCCACTGGTGCCACGTCATGGACGAGACCACCTATTCGGATTCCGCGGTCATCGCCATGCTGAACAACGAATACATTCCGATCCGGGTCGACTCCGACCGGCATCCCGAGGTGCGCGACCGCTACGTGGCGGGGGGCTGGCCCACGACGGCGGTTCTCTCGGCGGACGGCCACGTGCTGGCGGCGCAGACCTACGTTCCGGCGAACCAGCTCCCGCAGATGCTCGCGGACGTGCGAGAGGGGTACCGCAAGAACCGGACGGAGCTGGACCACCGGATCGCGGAAGCGGTGCGCCAGGTGCGGGCCACGTGGCAGAGCGAGCCCCTCGATACGACCTCCCTCGTGCGGTCGAGCCACCTGGTCGATCAGACCCTGGAAGGGCTGGTGCAGAGCGAGGACAAGGAGCACGGCGGGTTCGGTGGGGAGCCGCGGTTCCACGACCCGGACGCGGTCGCGCTCTTGCTTCGACTTTCGACGACGCGGAGCAAGCCCGACCTGCGAGCGTCCGCACTCCGCGCGGTGGATGGATTGCTCGCCTTGCAAGATTCGGTGTGGGGTGGCTTCTTCCGGTACGCGACGAAGGCGGATTGGACGCACCCGCATTACGAGAAGGTGCTCTGGGAGAACTCGGGCGCGATGGAATCGTGCCTGGATGCGTACGTCGCCTCGGGGAAGCAGCGGTACCTGGCGGCGGCGAGGAAGGCGAACGCATACGTGGGGCGCTGGCTCTGGGACGAGCGGAGTCGTTCGTATTTCGGGAGCCAGGATGCGGACGTCGGGAGCCATACCCCTTCGCGCGCGTTCACGGCGGGGGAGGACTACTACAACCGGAGCGAGGTGGCGCGGAGAAGGTTGGGCATACCGTCGGTGGATTCGACCGTGTACGCCGACGCGAGCGGCCGGATGGCCTCGACGGTGATCCGGGGTGTGCTCGAGGGGGCGTGGGAGCGGAGTGTGGCGGATCGTCCGCTCCGCGCTCTGGAGCGCCTCTGGACGCGGCAGCGGACGCGCGACGGATCCTTCTTCCACGCGATGGCGCGCGGTCGGGGGATGGTGGCGGGGCTGCTCGAGGATCAGGCGCTGCCGGGGATCGCGTATCTAGACGCGTACGAGATGACGGGGGACGCGCGGCATCTGTCGCGGGCTCGGGCGATCGCGGCGTGGATGCGCGACCATTTGGAGGATCGCGCCGGGGGCGGGTTTCGCTATGCCCCGTTCGACTCGACCGCGCCGGGGAGGACGCTGGCGGGGGACAAGCCCCCGCAGGGGAACGTGGACGCGGGGGAGTTCTTCCTGAGGCTGTACTGGCTCGACGATCGCGCCGAGGATCGCGAGACCGCCAGGCGAACGTACGCGTGGCTGCGGTCGGGGAAGCTCGTGCTCGAGCCCGCGCGCGCGCTGCTCGCGCTCAAGATGGAGGCGAATCCGCTGCGGATCGCTGTGATCGGGACGCGTTCATCACACGGGCGCGCCCTTGCGGAAGCCGCGTATCGTGTGGACGTGCCCGACAAGGTGATTCGCACCTACGCGGCGGGAGGGAAGGGTGCGCTTTGGGGTGACGGCGTGCGCTTTCCGGCGAGCCCGGACCCCGCGCTCTATCTCTGTGGAGAGCGGAGCTGCGCGCCGCCGATCACCGATCCCAAGCGTGTGACCGCAGCGGTGCGGACGTTCGTGGCGAGCGGAGCTCCCTAGATCGCGGCTACGGCCGCGGGGTGATCTCCCGCACCAGCTCCATCGGATCCGAAATCCGGAGCGGCGACGTCGACAAGAACGACTGCGCGTACTTCGCCCCGATCGGCCACCCGTGCGTCTGCGAGAGCGTCCCGATGTACTCCGAGACTTCGGGCACCGGCGTCGTCGGCTTCGGCTTCTCGGGATTCTTGAACTGCGTGCGATGGACGGCGAGCGCCTCCATCCACGGATCGAAGTACTTGCTCACGTCGACGGTGAACGTCGCCCGCATCCCGGGTGGGATGAAGTAGAAATACAATGCCCGCGCCTGGAACGGCTGCCCCTCGACCGGCGCCTTCGCCAAGTGCGCGAGGTTGAACGCCTGGGCCACCAGAACACCCGTCTTGAAATGATCGTTGTGTCCCAGCCCGCGCCCGATCGGGAGATCGTAATAGGGGGCGAACAAGAGCTCGGGCCGGTATTTCCGGATCACCGCCGCCACCTTGCACCGGTTCTCGAACGTGTCCTCGATCCGGTTGTCCCCCAGATCCAGGTTCTCGCGCACGTCCAATTTCAAGATTTTCGCCGCCTCCATGCACTCCGCGTCGCGCTCCTCCGGCGTCCCCCAGCCCATGTCCCCACGGGTCATGTCGATGATCCCCGTCGCATGTCCTAGATCTTTCATTTTGAGCAGGAGACCCCCCGCGCCGATCTCGGCGTCGTCAGGGTGAGGCCCGAACACGAGGACGTTGAGCTTCATTCGGCGTCAGGCTCCTTGGGTTTGAAGAGGGAATCCAGCTTCGACCGCGCGGAAGACGCCCGGTCCTTGACCGCGGACCCCTTCCCGCCGGCGAGGCTCAGCGAGAAGTAGTCGCAGAAATTGCGACGGTCGCGGTCGGTGACCCACTCCGCCTGCGGCTCACGGCACATGTTGTGGGCGTGGGGATCGTAGTTCCGGCACTGGACGCAGGCGTGGAGGTCCCTCCCGCAGTGGGGGCACTCGGTGTCGCGCACGATCCGCATCTTCGGATCGAGCGAGCCGCCGCAGAAGGCGCAGGCGCTCATCGTACAGGTCCTCCGGAGTCTAGGGGGAACCCATGATACCTTGACAGGCTTCCCAGGACTATTGGATGATCCCTGAGTCCTTTTCGTTTCCCGGCCACCCCGGAGGCACGCAGGAAATGAACGCGCGCGCGGGAAGCTGGGTCGCGGGGGCGCTTGCGACGACGCTGATCGTCTTCGGCTGCACGCAGGGCAAGAAGGCGACCGTGGCGTCCGGCATCGCGTGGAACCAGGCGTACGACGCGACGCTGACGGATGCGGGCACCCACCACCGGCCCATCCTTCTCGACTTCTATACGGACTGGTGACAGTGGTGTAAGGCTCTGGAAGAGTCTACCTACACCGACCCAACGTTCATCCAGTTCTCGAAGCGGTTCACCATGGCGAAGCTCAACGCCGAGGTGGACACGACGACGGCCAAGCGCTACCGCGTGCTCGGGTATCCGACCATCATGGTGCTCGACGAGCACGGGAAGGAGATCGACCGCGTCGTCGGCTACTACCGCGCGCCGCAGTTCATCTCCCAGGTGGAGGACTATCTCGCCGGGAGGAACACCCTCGCCTCGATGGTGGCCGAGGAGCCCGCGAAGAAGGACAGCGCCGATTTCGTCTACCGGCTCGGCGACCGGTTCGCCGACCATGGGCTCTTCGACGATTCGCGCACGCGGTTCCAGAAGTTCGTCACCATGGATCCCAAGAACACGACCGGACACGTGGACGACGCGCTCTACCGGCTCGCGCGGATGGCGCGGAAGGACAAGGACTACGCCACCGACCGGAAGTACGCGCAGACGATCCTCGACCGCTACCCCGATAGCGACATGATGAAGCCCGCGTTCCTCGAGGTGGGCATCGCCCTGAAGAAGGACGGGCAGCTCGCGAAGGCGCGGACGATCTTCGTCGACTATGCCAAGCGCTTCCCCGACGACGAGGACGCCCCCTGGGCGCGCGAGCAGGCCGACACGCTCGCGCTTAAGATCAAGCAGAGCCCCGGCGCCTGACCCGCCGCACCCTGACGCTCCACGCCCAACGATGAAGATCGGAATCCTGGGGCTCCCCCAGGCCGGGAAGACCACGCTCTTCCAGGCGTTGACCCGCGGCCAGGTCGAGGCGGGCTCCTCGCGGGGCGAGCGCGTGCACTTGGGCTCGGTCGTCGTTCCCGACCGCCGGCTCGATCACCTCGGCCGGTTGTACGAGCCGAAGAAGTTCACCCCCGCGAAGGTCGACTACGTGGACGCGCCGCCGCTCGACACGACCGGACGCGAGCGGGGCGCGCTCGCGAGCTTGACCGCGCTCCGCGACGTGGACGCCTTCGCGCTCGTCGTGCGCTCCTTCGGCGATCCCTCGGTGCCGCACGTGATGGAGACGGTCGACCCCGCGCGGGATGCGGGATGGCTCTTGGGAGAGCTTCTTCTCGAGGATCTCGCCGTGATCGAGCGGCGCCTCGAACGGATCGAGAAGGCCCTCAAGGTGGGGAAGAAGCCGGAGGACCCGAACGAGTTCGAGGCGCTGAAGCTCGCGCGGGCCGCGCTCGAATCCGAGCGCCCGGTGGCGTCGGCGGGGCTCTCCGCGGCGCAGGAACGGGCGCTCCGCGGATTCCAGCTCATCTCCGCGCGCCCCTGGATCTACGTCGTGAACGCCGACGACGAGCAGATGAAGGCGGGGGAAGCGGCCGCGATCGCCCCCGTCCTCGGGCGGCTTCCCGGCGAGGGAACGCGCGCGATCGCGCTCTCGGCCAAGACCGAGGCCGAGCTCGCCGCGCTCTCCGAGGAGGAGGCGCGCGAGTTCCTCTCCGTGCTCGGGATCGAGGAGCCGGGTCTCACCCGCATGATCCGCATCTGCTACGAGGCGCTCGGGCTCCTCTCGTTCTTCACCGTCGGCCCCGACGAGGTTCGCGCGTGGACGATCCGGCAGGGGGCGACCGCGCCCCAGGCGGCGGGGGCGATCCACAGCGATCTGGAGCGCGGATTCATCCGTGCCGAGGTGATCGGCTACGACGATCT
>Ga0066388_100001558_pt1 | contig 13050 bp, 12 predicted proteins | sample PanSoiMetaGPlot6_FD_64539 | JGI IMG/M metagenome (GOLD analysis project Ga0066388, IMG submission 64539) | Tropical forest soil microbial communities from Panama analyzed to predict greenhouse gas emissions - Panama Soil - Plot 6 (Hybrid Assembly) | ecosystem: Environmental > Terrestrial >... | reverse complement strand
GCCGCTCGAGGTGCTGTTCCAGGAGATCTCGGAAGACGTGGCGATCCCCGTGTTCCGACCGACGCTCAACCGGTCAGCCGCGCCTGAACGACGAGCAGGTTGAGCGATCCACCTTGATCCGTCGGGATCGTTCGCCTGACTTACGGACTCGTGTTCCTTGGCTCGACGACCAAGACCTGGCCGTGCCGGGGGCCGAGCCTCAACGACACCCTTCCGTGATCGCCCAAATGAACGCCTGCGATGCGCTTGGGCTCCGTCGAATAGGCGAGCCGGGCGGTTGTTCCCGCGATCTCGGTGAAATGCAGATTCTCGCGTGCCGGTTCGGAGGCGAAATTCACGGCGGTGATGATCCACCCTCCCAACTCTTCCGGGCGCTCCAAAAGCATGACGAACATTCCCTTGGATGCCGGTTCGCCGACCGCGACGAGGCTCGACAAGGCGATGCCGCTGTCGTCTCGTGCGCGGAGCATCGCCTGCAACCGCGACACGAACGAGCCGGGGTCCCCGAGTTGGCTCGGCAGACTGCCGTAGATCGCCGCCGCCTTTGGTAGGCCGGCCTCGGAAGCAGTCGCACCCGGATCGACGTCGACGAGGTCGAAGGCTCCGCGATTCATCCAGCGAAAATCGTTGTCTTGGATCCAGGGCTGCACCTCCTCTTCCGGCAGCGGAAGGGCGCCGACGAGGTCCCACCCCGAGAGTGCGAAAACCCCCGGCTGCATCGCGTTGAAGAAGGCGGCCAACAGATGGAGCTGTTGGACCTCGACCTTCTGGTCGGCGCTCATGTGGTACGGGTCGGAGATTCCACAGCACGCGGCGGCGTAGCTGGCGATCGTGCCGCAGAAACCGAGATTGCTGAACTCGGGCATGTACGCAAGTCCGCCTTCGCCGAGGCGCTCCTTCGCTTCGTCGTACATCCGCTGGTAGAGCTCTTTGCCGAGGACGGTCCGATCACCGAGTTGAAACTCTTTGCGCGCGTGTGTGCGCAGATGGGCGAGGTCGAACATCAGCTCGTCGTGGTTCTGCAGCGCGTGCACGAAGGTGCCCGGATCGAGGCGCTGCTTCTGCATCAGCCGCACCATGAGTCGTAACGGCTCGGCGTTGCCTGTCGCCATGGCGTAGAGATAGGGGGGTCGAGTGACGAAGTCGTAACTGAGGTCTGGTCCCCATGTCGTGAATCGCTTCAGCTGTTCGAGGCTCGCGTTGATCTCCTGGAACGAGTACCCGCCGAGCTTCCTGATCATCATGGCGATGATGTTGGAACTGCCCTCGGCGAGCGGATGCCCCTCGATCCAGGCCTTGTCCAGTCCTCTCCTCGGTTCGATGCCCAGGAGTGGGCTCGCATCGAGGCGAAGGGCGACATCGCCCCACACGTGGAGTGACTGCACGGCGTCGCCCAGGATGATGCGTTGCGCGGCGAAGCTCGGGTCCAGCCAGTCGAGCGAGGGCTGCCCCGCCTTGAACACATGGAGATAGACCAGACGGCGCGGACGGCCGTCCACGCCCGTCACGACGTCGGTGGCGCTCCAGTCGGTCTCCTTCACGCCGGGCTCGTAGAACGAGGTGACCTCGAGTTGCCCGGGGATGTATCCCTTTTCCTCCAGGAGCCGAACCGTGTCGACCGAAAGGTTGACACTGTCCTCGCCGGTGGGCACGTCCCCGAGTAACTCCCAGTCGGCCTCGGGGATCTCGACCATCGTGTACAGGCCGGCGTAGTCCTTGTACCCGCGCTCTGCGAGCCGAAAGTCGGCGCCCTTTCCGGTATGAGCAGGAATGAGGTCTCCGATGACCGCGATCCCGAACTCCTTGGCGACGCTCGTCATTCCGACGTATTGGTCGTCCGTCCCGAGCAGCGGATCGATGCTGAGCTCGATGCGATCGAAGAACCCATCGATGGAGGGCGTGTAGGTACGACCGCAGATCCCACCGGCTCGCTTCATCGGACCCATGTGGATCGCTTCGATCCCCACCTCGCGGAGCGCAGACAACAGAGGCGGGCTACCCAACGTCTCGAGAACTGTCTCGCCCCGGGAGGCGATGAGTGACCTGGGGTAATTCGTGAACCAGACAGAAGCCGTGCTGACGAAGTCTCGAGGACGCGGACGGCCGTACGCGTTGCGCCACTGGACCGACTTGCCCGAGATCTCCTCCGAGAGCTCATCGGCCCGGCGCAGCATGGAGCGGGACTCGAGCCACCGGATGTCGTCCGGACTCGGCTCCGCGGAACGGCTCTGTGTGTGTTCAAGAACGCCGCGAGTTGTGCCGCGGTCGTCTGCCGTCTTCGCTACGGCCACTCGAGCACCCGAAACTCGCCGAGATCGGTATCCGAGTACCCGCTGGTGCTGGCCAGAAACTCGCGTTTACCGACGTGACTCTCGTACTGGTCGGCGAAGGGTCGTGACATCGCGATGAGCCCGCGCTGCAGCTTCGGTGCGACGTCTATGCACTCGTCGATCGAGCCACCGATGTAGTCGTATCCATGCGCGCGGAGAACGCGCGAGATCCACCCATAGCCGAGGGCGATATTGTGATTCGGGATCGGAATGGCTCCAGGATTCCTCGACGTGATCTCGTCATTGCACCGGTTCACTTCGAATTGAAGTCGCCTCGACCACGCGGCCGCGTCTGACGGTGACTCGAAGATGACGAGGTACCCGTTCCGCACGGGCCGAACGACGAGACACTTCGAGCCGTGCATGCTGACTTCTCGCGCAACGATGCGGTCGTATTCGGCGAGCATCGCCCGCCACGGCTCTTGATCTTGATCCACCGCCGTCTCTTCGAGATCGGTGCAGATGACGGCGCGGAAGAACGACTTCGGAGCCCACGACTCCTCTGAGGTAGAGAACAATCCGCTGATCTTGGAGTCGAGCAACGGATCGAGTGCATCAACGATGTACGCGAGATCTTCGACGCTCAATCGGTCGCCGGCCACACCACTGGAATCGAGCCGGAACCCACCCATGCGCTCGTCGTGGGGACACAGGAAATAGTCCGCTTCCAGCAGGTCTCGGAGGCGGTCGTCAACGGTGAGCTCGGGCGACAGGAGGACGCAGCGCACGTTCTCCGCAATGCTGCGATGCGCCTTGTCGCCCGTGCATCCGGCGGCCAAGAGGCCGCGCTCGAGGTCATCGGCAAGCAGGCCGAGCCGCAAGACATCTGCGTGCGTGTGCAGGAAGTACGTGTACGTCACGTCCTGCGCCAGATTTTCGAGCATCGCCCGTCTTACGTCGGGACTTCGGTCCCCGAGGAAATTCCCGGCGATCACCCAGACGTGACCGTCCGCCGGGCAGGACATCTCCCACTCACCGAGAGCGGGAATGGATTCCGCCGCATGCTTCGGCTGCTCGCCGCCCCTCCAGATTCCGAGGACCTGTTCGACAAGGGTACGGAGGGCGTAGGGATAGCCGAGCTCGGCGAGGAACTCCGCCAACCTCCTTTGTCCGACGCACGAGGCGTAGTGGTAGTCGGCCGTTCGCCCGACGAACTCGCTCGACCGAAAAGACCAAGAGTCGCCGTGGTCGAACAGGAACCATCCACCGAGGTTCGGCCAAACCGGCAGCTGATCGACTGAAACCACCGGTTCCTGTTCCCCGGTCTCTGCGTTCTTCGGGATGTCGATCGAGTGGTGGATCTCGATTGGGCTCGTCGTGAGTCGCCGAAAGTCGCTCAGTATCGGTGAGTCCAGTGCTTCTGGATCAGCGATGCGCGGCGGATCGGCCTCGTCCCATGCTCGGCCGGGCTCGAGAACCCCGATGACGCGTTCCAACTCGACCACGGCTTCGGGCTGCGCGGCAATCAAATCGAGGACGCGTCGAAGGACAACGACCGCGTCTGACTCGAGCTCTGTGCCGCTTCCGAGCCGTATGGTCGAGAAGGAATCGAACGTTTCCTTTCGAACGGAACCCGGCGTGTGACAGCGGTACGTCTCGGCAAATGCGCGGTCGTCGCGCTGAGGACCACCCGCGAAACGACGAATATGGTTGAACTTCCCGGGAAAACGCTCCTCACCGTCCGCCGCCGGCGCGCCGAGGTCGCTGAGAACCTCGAAGAGCTGCTCGAGGTTGCGCGTGCCGTCGACGTGCACGTGAAAGTCACCCGGCGTTCGAAAGAATCCCGGCGGCGTGCCCTCCGCCCGATACGACGCGATCGCATGAGCGTCGACACCCGAGCTCTTCCGCGCGGCACCCAGGCGGCCCGGGACGGCGTGCGACAGGTTTGCTACTGGTGAGGCGTGCGAACTCGCACGCGCGGACCTCGATGCGTTCGCAGTCGCCTGTTCGACGCGGCTTGTTTCGCCGACAGACTGTTGTCGACGTGACCCCTGCCCTTGATCGGCCATCCCACCCTCCTGACCGGAGCCCGCCGGCTTGTGGTGACAGTCGCGAGCATGGCGACTCGTGGAGGGTATGCCCCCACAGCTCGCGCCTTCCAGATGCTGTGACATCAGCGACGATCCGATCTACGCAAAGGGAGCGCGGATGCGCGGAATGGTCGGATCCCCGCGAAGGGTCTCGGTCAAGAAGACGGTCTTTGGCCGCTTCTACGGTGCCTCCCGCGAGGTCGTGCCTCGCCGGATCAACGATGCAGTCGATGGCGCATCCGCCTGGTGGAGTGGCACGGCCAACGCGCGGTGAGCAGAGACTCGTCATCACCGCCGAGTGGACGCGCGACGAACACTTGGCGGGCACCGACGTTGGTGGCAGCGGCATTCCCGCGGGAAGCCGAGGCTGATCAGCCTGTTCGGCACGAAGAACTTCTCGGTTGCTGAGCGCAGAAGGGCTCGCGCCGAGGCAATCGCTGCGGCGCTTGGTGGGACCTCGTGAGTCTTCGAGGCTAGATATCGTCCCTCCGTGGCGGAGGAGCAGCCGGACTGGAACTTCCCCTTCTTCGAGGGGCCGCTCGACGAGGTGTTTCCCGCGCTCCACACGGCGCAGAACGCCTGGATGAGCCAGATCGACTCGCTCAAGGCACCCGACCGCAAGACGCACGAGCTCATCCGCATGGTGTGCACCGTGATCCTGCGCAACCCGGCCGGCGTGCGCCGTCACGCCATGCTCGCCCGGGAGGTGGGCGCGAGCTGGGACGAGATCCTCGGCTCGATCATGCTCACGCTGCCGGGCTTCGGGTTGCTGCCCGCGGTCGAGGCGATCCCGCACGCCCGCACCGGCTTCGACGCCGCCCCCGAGCCCGAAGAGGAAGAGTGAGCGACGACGTCCCGTTTCGGATCCTGCCCCGCGTCTCGGACCGGAACCGGCACTTCTGGACCGGCGGGGCGGAGGGCGAGCTGCGGTTCCTGCGTTGTCAGGACGACGGCACCTACGTGCACCCGCCGACGTCGCGGTGCCCGAAGTGCCAGGGCAAGAACCTCGCGGTCGAGACGGTGTCGGGCCGGGCGACCGTCCACACCTTCTCGATCAACGTGCAGGAGTGGATGCCGGGACCCACGCCGCCGTACGTCGTCGCGATCGTCGACCTGCCGGAGCAGGAGGGCCTCCGACTGACGACGAACATCGTGAACTGCGATCCGGACGAAGTGCGGATCGGCATGCCCGTGCAGGTCGTCTTCGAGCGCCACGACGACGGCGACGAGTCCGTCTACCTCCCGCTGTTCGAGCCCGCGGACCAGGCATCCTGATGGCGGTCGATCCGATCGAGAGGCGCACGGTCATCAGCGGGGTGGGCCAGTCGGACGTCGGCAGGCGGCTCTTCCGCGAACCGCTCGACCTGACGCTCGATGCGTGCATGGCCGCCATCGAGGACGCCGGGCTCACGACGCACGACATCGACGGCATCGCCACGTACCCGGGGCCCATGGACACGCCGCCCGGCTTCTCCGGCGCCGGGCTCGTCGAGGTGCAGGACGCGCTGCGCCTCGAGGTCGGCTGGTACACGGGCGGCATCGAGCTGCCGGGCCAACTCGGGTCGGTGATCGACGCGTGCCTGGCAGTCGCCGCCGGGCTGGCGACGCACGTGCTGTGCTTCCGCAGCGTCTACGAGGGCAGCGCCCAGGGCAAGCAGGGCCGCTCCGCGGTGATGCCCGGCGGGGGCGGTGGGGGAGGCAGCTTCCGCGCCGGCAGCTACATGCAGTGGACGCTGCCGTTCTCGGCGCCGTCGGCGACGACGTGGATCGCGATGTTCGCCCAGCGGCACTTCCACGAGTTCGGGACCACGCGCGAGCAGCTGGCGCAGATCGCGCTCAACGCCCGCAAGAACGCGGGCGTGAACCCGAAGGCGATCTACCGCGACCCGATGTCGATGGACGACTACTTCGATGCCCGGATGATCTCGTCGCCGCTGTGCCTGTTCGACTGCGACGTGCCGTGCGACGGCGGGACGGCGGTCATCGTGTCGAGCGCCGACGCCGTCGCCGATCTGCGCAAGCCGCCGGTCCAGGTCGAGGCCGTCGGGACCGCGCTCTACGGGCGGCCGTCGTGGGACCAGTTCGACGACCTGACGACGATGGCGTGCCGCGACGCCGCCGCCCAGATGTGGACCCGCACCGACATCAAGCCGTCGGACGTGCAGCTGGCGGAGATGTACGACGGGTTCAGCTTCATCACGATGGCGTGGCTCGAGGCCATGCGCTTCTGCGGCCACGGCGAGTCGGGCCCGTACGTCGAGGGCGGCCAGCGGATCGCGCGCGACGGCGAGCTCGCCCTCAACACCCACGGAGGCCAGCTCTCGGCCGGCCGGCTCCACGGCTACGGGTTCCTGCACGAGGCGTGCGTCCAGCTCTGGGGCGAGGCGGGGGAGCGGCAGGTGCCGGGCGACCCCGAGATCGGCGTCGCCGCCGCCGGCGGCGGACCGCTCGCCGGGTGCCTGCTCCTCACGAACCGTCGGTGACCAGGGCGCACCCCTAGGCTCCGTCGCCGCGGCGACGGCGGCTTTGCCGACCGACGCCGCATGAGCCGGAGCTTGCGACGGCGAAAGGACGGCGAATTGCCCGCGGGGAACGGCGATGATCGGCGGTTCTGGCGCATCCTGCTGCTGATCGCGTTCGCTGCGCTCGCGCTCCGGGTCGCGTACGTCGCGTTCGCCAAGACGAACCAGCCCGTCCAGGGCGACCAGCTCTTCTACAACTCCGAGGCCAACCGCCTCGCCCGCGGCGACGGGTTCGTCGAGCCGTTCGACCCGCAGGCGCTGGCGCGCGGCGTGATCCGGGACGGGACGGACCCTGCCGCCGACCATCCGCCGCTGACGGTGATCGTGCTGGCGCCCGTGTCGTTCGTGACCAGGGAGGCGCTGATTCCGCAGCGGCTGACCATGACGGTCCTGGGCACGGTCGCGGTCGTCGTCATCGGGTTGTTGGCGCGCCGGATCGCAGGAGACCGCGCCGGGTGGATCGCCGCCGGCATCGCCGCGGTCTACCCGAACCTGTGGGTGAACGACGGGCTGATGATGTCGGAGACGCTCGCCACGCTCCTCGTCGCGCTCGCACTGCTCTACGCCTATCGACTGATCCGCGAGCCGAAGCTCTGGACCGCGCTGCTCGTCGGCGCGCTGTGCGGGCTGGCGGCATTGACGCGCGCCGAGCTCATTCTGCTGATCCCCCTGCTCGCGGTACCGGCGGCGTTCGTGGCGCGGTCGATCGCGATCGGGCAGCGTTGGAAGCTGGTGGGCGCCAGCGTGCTCGCGGCGGCCGTCCTCATCGGGCCATGGGTCGGGTACAACCTCGCGCGGTTCAAGGAGCCGACCTACCTGTCGACCAACGACGGCATCGCTCTCATCGGGTCGAACTGCGACTCGGTGTACTACGGGGACGGCATTGGGCTCACCGACTTGACGTGCCTCGGGCCGAACCCGCGAGGCGATCAGTCGGTCGACAGCAAGATCTACCGCGATCGTGCGTTCGACTACATCCGCGCCCACAAGAAGCGCGCCGTCCTGGTCGCGGCGGCGCGCGTCGGGCGCACCTGGAGCGTGTTCCGACCGTGGGACATGGTCACCTACAACAAGGGCGAGGGTCGCGAGGGGTGGGTGACGATCCTCGGGCTCGTCATGTACTACCCGTCGCTCATCGCCGCGGTCGCGGGGTGGGTCGTCATGCGGCGCCGCCGGCGTCGATCGTGGCCGCTGCTCGTGCCGGCGCTCGTCGTGACCGTCGCCTCGGCCGTGACGTACGGCCAGACGCGCTTTCGCGTACCCGCCGAGCCGAGCCTCGTCGTGCTGGCCGCTGTGGCGGTCGCCGCCGTCGTCGCCCACGACTGGCCCGCGCGCCGGAAGCGGGAGGCCGCTCCCGTGTAGTCCCGGACGCGGGAAGGCGGGAGACCCCGGTCCTATCTGGTCTCCCACCTTCCTCGGTGCCCCGAGCGGGAGGGCGATTCGTCCTCGCTCGGGACGTAGTAACAGTTTCGCGCCGTTCGCGGCTCGGTCAAGGTTGGCGAATTACCTTCCGGCTGCCTCGTACGTCGCAATCACCACGCCGGTCGTAGTGGTCACGCTGTCGACGAGCCGGAGCTCGGCGAGTGGACCGCGGTCGGGGAACAGACGGCGGCCCGCGCCGAGGACCAGCGGGTGGGTCATGAGGACGAGCTCGTCGACGAGGCCGCGCTCCATCAGCGACCGGACGAGCATGCCGCTCCCGAGCACTCCGATGTCGCCACCCGACTGCTGCTTGAGCTCGGCGACGGCGGCGACGGCCTCGCCCGACAGCAGCTTCGAGTTCCGCCAGGGGAGTGGCTCCCGCAACGTGTTGGAGGCCACGTACTTCTCGGTGTTGTCGAGCACCTCGGTGTACGGGTTGTCCGTCAGCTGCGGCCAGAACGAGAGGAAGTCCTCGTAGGTACGGCGCCCGAGGAGCAACGAGCCCTCTCTCGCCATCCCCTCGCCCATCTTCCTGCCCATGACCTCGTCGCTGCGCGCGTGTCCCCAGCCGCCGTGCTCGAACCCGCCGCGCTCGTCCTCGTCGGCGCGACCGGGCGCCTGCATTACCCCGTCCAGTGTCACGTGCTCGATCGCGACGACCTTGCGCGTCATCGGTCGTAGGTGAGCATGAGCGCACCGTCGTCTGCGGTCACCGCGTCGGTCAGCGACCACGACGATCGCGGCACACCCTCCTCGAACAGCGTGGTGCCGCCACCGGCGACCTCGGGAACGAGGTCGATGAGCAGCCGGTCGAGCTCCTCGCCCGCGAGCAGCTGGCGGATGATGCTCACGCTGTTGACGACGAGGATGTCGCCACCCTCGGTAGTGCGCAGCTGCCGCACCTCCTCGACGGGCTCCCGGTCGGCGATCCGGGAGTTGGCCCAGGGCGCGTCGGTCATCGTGGTCGAGAACACGACCTTCTCGACCTCGTCGAGCCAGCGACCGATGTTGCGATCCCGCGGGTCAGCCGACTCGTCGTGCGCGACCGGGGGCCAGTACCCGTAGAAGCCCTCGTAGTTGAGGCGACCCAAGAGTGCGGTCGTCGCCGCGGTGAGCGCCTCGGCCGTGCGCGCGTGGGCGGCGTCGCTGCCGGCGTAGCCGGCGATGACCTCCATGTCGGCCGGGCCCTCGGGGCCGGTGACCCGCGCGTCCATCGTCATGCTGATCTGGGCCACGACCCTGCGCCCGGCCTTCGTCTGCGCGCTCATCTCGACCTCCGTCCCCCGGTCAGCTCTCCGGCGCGTACATCAACGACCCCGGCGTCGTCAGGAGCTCACCGGTCTCGAGGAGCGTCTTGAGGCCGGAGAGGATCATCGGCCAGCCACCGTAGAGCTCTTCGTTCGCGCCCTCGCGCAGCTGGTCGTGGGTTACGGTCAGGCGGCACGAGTCGGCCACCGGCTCGATCTCCCAGGTGACCCTCGACGCGCCCTCGCTCTTCACCTCGTCGCTCCACAGCGCGGTCAGCGTGTGGACCAGCCGGCGGGGCGGATCGGCCTCGAGGATCTCGCCTTCCCCGAGCGGCACCTGCCCGTTGCCGGCGCTCATCTCGTAGCGCGACCCGGGCGTCCACTCGGAGTCGACGCTGGCGCCGAAGTTGTACTTGCTCCGCTGCGCGGGGTCCGTGATCGCCTCCCAGAGCCGGTCGGGGGTCGTCTTGATGTAGATCTCGAACACCTTTTCCATCGGCTTCTCCAGTCCGTGTTTGAGCCCGCTCAGCGCTGCCGCCCAGGGCTCGGCGTACTTGCTCACCCAACGGTCGTGGACGAGTTGGATCGGGACCGGGTTCAGGAAGTGGAGCTTCTCCCGCCCTTGTCGCTTCGCAACGACGAGGCCGGCCTCCTCGAGCAGCTTCAGATGCTTCATCACGCCGAAGCGGCTCATCTCGAAGCGCTCCGCGAGGGCGCTCAGCGTCTGGCCGTCCTCCCTAAAGAGCGCGTCGAGCAGGCTCCGTCGGGTGGGATCGGCGAGGGCCCTGAACACCGCGTCCACGCCCGGAGTATAGGTGACCGTTTGGTCACATGTCGAGCGGGCCAGGGACCTCGTCGGAGTCGAGGACGATCGCCGCCAGCTCCTCGAGCTGCCCGGACGAGCCGCCGGCGTGCTCCTTCAGCGTGAGGAGCCGCTTGTAGAAGAGGTGGGCGTCGTGCTCCCAGGTGAAGCCGATGCCGCCGTGCACCTGGACGAGCGACGCACCCACGCCGTACAGCTCGTCGGCCGCGAACGCCTGCGCCATCGTGGCGGCGCGGTGGCGTTCGGCCGGGTCGGCGGCGTCGGCGGCCCAGCAGGCGAAGTACGCGCCGGCGCGCGCGAGCTCGACGGCCCGGAGCATGTCGGCGCACAGGTGCTGAACGGCCTGGAACGACCCGATCGGACGGTCGAACTGGCGTCGCTCCTTCGCGTACTCGACCGCCATCTCGAGCGCGCGGGCGGCGGCGCCGACGCCGTCGAGCACGGCGGCGATCCCGACGCGGTCGGCGGTCTCGGCGACCGCGCTCGTCGCGTCGCCGGCGCCGAGGCGACGGCCCGGGACTTCGGCGAGCGTGACGGTGGCGAACTTGCGGGTGCCATCGACGGTCGGCGTCGGCTCGACCGCGCAACCGGGCGCGTCGCCCGCAACGACGAACGCGCCGAGCTCGCCGTCGGTCGTCCTCGTGGTGACGACGATCGTGTCGGCCGCGACCGCATCGGGCACGTTCCGTGCCGCGCCGGTGAGCGTCCAGCCGCCTTCCGCGGGCACAGCGCGGAGATCGTCGCCGGGCGAGAGGAACACGGTTCCGATCGTCTCGCCGGAGGCGAGCGCGGGCAGCAGGTCGGCATGGTCGTCGGTCGAGCCGGCCAACAGGATCAGGCTCACCGCGCCCACCGCGCTCGACGTGAACGGGCCGGGATGCACCGCTCGTCCGAGCTCTTCGAGCACGACGGCCATGTCGACCATGCCCATGCCGGCGCCGCCGTAGGCCTCGGGAACGAGCAGCCCGGTGACACCGAGCGCGGCGAGGCTCGACCACACGTCGTCGGTCGTGCCGCGCTCGTCGTCGAGCATCGACCGCACGTACGAGATCGGGGCTCGCTCGGCGAGGAACCGTTGCACCGTGGCGCGCAACAGCTCCTGGTCCTCGCTGAACTCGAAGTCCAAGGGCGCGGACTGTAACGAGTACCGTCTCGGATGTGCGACTGCGTTACGGCGAAGCGGAAGAGCGCTTCCGGCGGAACCTGATCGCGTGGCTCGACGAGCACGTGCCGCCGGACGAGGTCATGCACCAGACGAAGAAGTCGAGCGCGGACCTGCCGGAGTGGGCGCGGGAGTGGCAGCGCACCCTGTTCGAGCACGGGTGGCTGGTCCCCGGCTGGCGACGGGAGCTCGGCGGTCGCGACGCGAGTCCGGCCGAGCAGATGATCTACTTCGAGGAGCTCTCGAAGCGCGACATCTACCGCAGCCTCAACCCCCAGGGCCTGGGCATCGTCGCCCCGTCGATCAAGGACTACGGCAACGCCGAGCAGCGGGAGCGGTTCCTGCTCCCGACGCTCCGGGCGGACATCGCGTGGTGTCTGGGGATGAGCGAGCCGGGAGCCGGGAGCGATCTCGCCTCACTGTCGACGCGGGCGGCGCTCGACGGCGACCACTTCGTGGTCAACGGCCAGAAGGTGTGGACCTCGGGGGCGCACCACGCGGACTGGTGCCTGTGCTTCGTGCGCACCGACCCGAGCGCGCCGAAGCACAAGGGCATCAGCGCGCTGATCATCGACATGAAGACGCCCGGCATCGAGTGCCGCCCGTTCCCGGAGCTGTCCGAGCCCGACTACTACGACTTCAACGAGGTGTTCTTCACCGACGTCGTCGTTCCTCGCGACGCGCTGCTCGGCGAGCTGCACCAGGGTTGGCCGATCACCCAGGGATCACTGGCGCACGAGCGCGCGATGCTCTGGATCGACTACGCGTACCTGGTCGAGCGGGGCGTGCGGTCGATGATCGATCTCGGCGATCGGGAGGGGGCGGACGGCGTTCCGCTGCGGGAGGACGCCCGGTTCCGGGACCAGGTCGCCGGCTTCTACATCGACTCGCAGGCGCTGATGCTCCTCGGGTACCGGGGGTTCGCCAAGTTCATGCGCGGCCGCGCGTCGCCCGAGCACTCGCTGCTGAAGCTGTACGGCAGCGAGACGCTCCAGAAGTGCCTGGCGGCAGGCACCGAGGCGCAGGGGCCCGACGCGCTCGACACGCGCGTCCTCGGCCCGTCGATGTGGCGCAAAGGGTCGTGGGCGACGCAGTGGCTCCGCTCGTTCTCGGGGACGATCCCGGGCGGCACGAGCGAGATCCAACGCAACATCATCGCCGAGCGCGTGCTCGGGCTTCCGAGGTAGTCGCCGGCGAGGAGACACAGAAGCGATCCAGGGGGCGGGCCATGGCCGACCCGATGCTGTCCGAGTCCGACATCGAGCACATGCGAACGCCGCTGTGGGAGCAGGCGCGCGAAGCGTTCGTGTCCGGGAGGCCGGATGACGGCTCGGCTCTGCTCGACAAGGCCGTCGACCAGTGGCGGTCGTTGAAGGACTACTCGATCAATTGGATCACGTCGCTGCTCACGTTCATCGGCGAGGAGCTAGGTGAGGACGCCGTCGAGCAGGCGCTGCGCAAGACGGGCGAGGAGTTCGTGCGCCCGCGGCGCGACACGGGCACCGAATGGGGCG
>Ga0066388_100001557_pt1 | contig 13051 bp, 10 predicted proteins | sample PanSoiMetaGPlot6_FD_64539 | JGI IMG/M metagenome (GOLD analysis project Ga0066388, IMG submission 64539) | Tropical forest soil microbial communities from Panama analyzed to predict greenhouse gas emissions - Panama Soil - Plot 6 (Hybrid Assembly) | ecosystem: Environmental > Terrestrial >... | reverse complement strand
CGGATGGACGTGGCGCCGCTGGACGCTGGTCACAATTCTCGGCCTGATCGTTCTCTTCGTGGTCTGGGGAGCCCTGGGCTATCTGTCGGTCTCGAGCGGCGTGAGCGACGCGAACAAGCGCCTGCCGCAGAACGTGAAGCCCGCCCTGACGCCGGACAGCGGCCTCCTCCTCTCGAGCCCGACGACGATCCTCTTGCTCGGCAGCGACCACGCCACCGGGAGGGGGAGCACCGGACGAAGCGTGGACCAGCACTCCGACTCGATGACGCTGCTCCATACCGACCCCGGCCACCACCGCCTCTACTACCTCTCGATCCCGCGCGACCTCCAGACGGAGATTCCCGGTTACGGCCAGCAGAAGATCAACGCGGCGATGCAGTTCGGCGGGCCGCGGCTCGCCGTCAAGGCGATCGACGCGCTCCTCGGCAAGTCCCTGCCGGTCAATCACATCGTGATCGTCGACTTCAACCAGTTCGAGAAGCTCATCGACGCGGTCGGCGGTATCACGGTCAACGTCCCGGAGAACATCCTCTCGAACCGGTTCGACTGCCCGTACAAGACGCAGCAGCGGTGCCTCCAATGGAAGGGCTGGCGCTTCCACAGGGGCCCGACGCACCTGACCGGCCACGAGGCGCTGATCTTCTCCCGGGTCCGCGAGAACCAGCTCGATCCGTCGTGGACGGACTTCAACCGCCAGCACAACCAGCAGCTCGTCGAACAGGCGACATTGGCCAAGCTCTCCAGCCCGTCGCGGTTCTTCTCGCTGCCCTTCAACGGCAGTTCTCTCCTGAAGCCGATCGCGACGGACCTCTCGACGTGGAAGCTCATGCAGCTCGCCTGGGTGAAGTTCCGGTCGGGCAGCACTGTTCACTGCCGGCTCGGCGGGACGAGCCTCACGAACTCGCTCGGGGACGTGATCATCGGCAGCTCGGACAACATCCGCGTGATCGACACGGTGCTCGGTCAGTCGGCGCCGCAGGCCCCGCCGAAGGGCGAGCCGTACGCGCCGGGCTGCGTCGTCGGCAACGCCGGCTACGGGAGGTAAAGGCTCAGCGCCGCGGCCGCTCGGTCGCAGCCGGTGCGGCGCGCAGACGCGAGGGCACCGGCAGACGCACCGGTGCGCCGCTGGGCGCGAAACGCGCAACTGCCGACGCGCAGGCGATCCCACCCGCCAGCATGAATCCGGTCGCGTCGTTGATGAGGAGGGAGGCGATCAATCCGGTCGCAAGGGCAAGCAGGAGGTCACGCGAGGCGCGGGCCCGCGTCACGCGGAACGCGAGCACTCCGCAAGCAACCAGGAGGACAGCGAGCGGAAGCGTCAGCGGCCACTCGTGCACAGCAGGTGCGTAAACGAGGGGCACTCTGTTCACGGCGACGTCGAGGAAGCCGCTGATCCCGCTCCCGAACGCGCTGCGCAGGTGGTTCGGGCCTTGCGCGGCCAGCCCGTGCTCGACGATCGCGAACACGATTGCCGCAGTCGCGGTCAGGAGGCCGACGAACGCGAGCAGTCCACGCCGCGAGAGCCGCGTGCCGAGAACGGCCAAGGCGAGGCCGAGGCCGATCGCGCCGCCGCCGTTTGCTCCGAGCCTGTTGTCGGTCATCACGAAGAGTCCGAGCAACGAGAAAGCCGCGAATCCGACCCAACCGAGTCGCTGGCGCGCAATCACCGCCCCCATCAGCAGCGGGGCGAGCAGGAGGGTCGCGATCTGATCCCCGATTCCCCAGAACCGCAGGTTCTGATCGGGCCCGAGAGGGGTCACGGCCGCCAATTCGGGGCGACTCACGAAGACGACGAGATAGGCAAGCAGGACGAAGACGATCAACCCGAGGAGCCTGAGGTCGTCCCGGCAGAAGCGGGCGAGCCCCACGGCCCCGAGCGCGCTCAGGGAGGTGAACACCGCGACGATTGCCACCTCGTTCGTGATGTGGAGCGCGCCCAGGGCGAGGTTCGCGAGCAGCGCCGCGGGAATGGCCGTGCGGACGGCGTCCCAACCGAGCAACGCGAGCAGGATTGCTATCGCAGCGGCGATGAAGAGCCCGGCGTACTTCAGACGATCCTCGCCGTGGATCTGTCCGTCGAGACGCTCGAGGTGCGCGACCGAGAATCTCGACGGAGTCCACGACATGCCGCTGCTCGCCCGGCCGAGCGCCGTCGGCGCAACATCGACGATCGAGACGAGACCCGGGATCCGTGTAGTGGGCGAGGTGAGCAATCCCTTGTACCCACGTCCGATCACCGCAACCCGATAGAGGCGCTGGTTCGCCAAGGGCCTCCCGCGCGGCGGCAACTTCACGACGATGCACATCTGGCAGTCGTGGAAGGCCGCGACCTTGTTCGCATTGATGAGCGGTTTGCCCTTCGGGACGCCGCCGAGCCGCGCGTTCACCTCGGCTCCACGCACGAGCTCCGCCAGCGCGCGGCGGCGATTGGTCGTGGGGCCGTAGCCGGGCCGCAACAGTCCGACAGCGCCGCGCTCGGCGAGCAGTTTGAACGTCGCGTCGCTCATCCGGTCCACGACGACGACCTTGAAGGGCGCCCCGAGCGGCTCCGTCCGGGCGGCTGCAGGGCCCGGCGCCACGAGCGCGACAACGGCGAAGACGAGAACGGCGAGGAAAGGAACGACGCGGACCGGCCTGACCATCGGGCCGGATTCTCACCGAGCCACGTAAAGAAACGTGGAACTCGCTCAGTCGCCCGCGGCGGCCTTCTTCTCAGCCGGTTTGGAGTCCTTCTTGCCGCTTTCCTTGCCGCTTTCGCCGGTCTTGCCCTCACCACCGGACGAGCCGCCGTCGCCTTCCTTCTTCCCCGCCTTGCCCTTGCCGTAATCGGTCGTATAGAAGCCGGAGCCCTTGTAGTGGATCGCGACCGGGTAGAGGACGAGCTCGACGGGCGACGCGCCGCACTCGTCGCAGGCCTCCGGCGCCGGAGCCGTCATGGGCTGAAAGCGCTCGAAGTGATGTCCGTTCGGACAGCGGTACTCGTAGATGGGCATGGGGGCTGGCAGACGGTACCAGCGAGTGCCGACGTGGCTTGAACAAGCCGTTTCTGCGCTTCATCCCGTGCGGATGAGTTTCGCGACGCCGCCGCATGCGACGGTATGCGTGTGAGCTCGGAAACCGGAGCCGCATCTCAGATTGCTCCCGAGATCGCGACGCAGGAACCGCTCGGCGAGTCGCGCTGGCCGCCTGCGGCGGCGCTCGTCCTCTTCATGGCCTTCACCGTCGCCGTTCGACTGTGGCTGCCCGGCGCATCAGAGGTACGGGTGCCATGGCTGATTCCAGCGCTCGAGGCGGCGTTGCTTGTGGCGCTCGTCGCGAGCGACCCGGCCCGGCTTGCTCGGCACGCCCGCTGGGCGCACAGAATCGCGGTCGCCATCGTGATCTTTCTCGTCGCGGCCGCGCTGTGGGCCACCGCCCTGCTCGTGTACGACCTGATCAGGGGGGAAGGCGTCAGCCAGTCCCCCACGCAGCTCCTCGCTGCCGGCGCCCTCGTCTGGGTGGGGAACAACCTCGCCTTCGGGTTGCTCTACTGGTTCATTGACGGCGGCGGGCCGATCGCGCGCGCGAGCAACCCCGGACTCAGACCCGTCGACTTTGCCTTCGTCCAGCACCTGAGCCCGGAGCTCGCCCCTCCCGGCTGGCGGCCGGTCTTCCTCGACTACCTCCACCTCGGCTTCACGAACGCCACAGCGTTCAGTCCGACAGATGTGATGCCGCTCAGCCTCAGGGCGAAATACCTGATGCTTCTTCAGGCGACCGTCGCACTCGCCCTCTTCGGGCTCGTGGTGGCGCGGGCCGTCAACGCGTTCAAATGACCACGGCGGCCTACGCGGCGTCGAGCGTCACGACCTCGTCGACCAGGTCGAGGCCTTCCTCGCGGTGCGTGATCAGGAGCACGCTTCGGTCCCCGGCGGCAGCGAAGGCGTCTCCGACCACCGCCGCTGCCGTCTTTTGATCGAGGTGAGCGGTCGGCTCGTCGAGCACGAGCACGGAGGCATCCGCGAGCAGCGCCCGCGCGATGGTCAGCCGCTGTCGTTGGCCGCCGGAGAGCTTGTTCCCGTCCTCCCCGACAAGCGTGTCCAGGCCATCGGGGAGGGACTCCACCCACCTGTCGAGCTGCGCGCGCCGGAGAGCGAGTCGGAGGTCGGCCTCGGTCGCGTCTGGTCGGGCGAGCAGCAGATTGGCACGGATGGTCGAGTCGAAGACATGCGCTTCCTGGCCCGCCAGCGCGAACCTTGCGCGGACGTCTTCCTGCCGGTACTCATGGAGATCGCCGCCGTCCACGGTCACCCGTCCCTCGGCGGGGTCGAGGAAGCGGAGCAGGAGGTTCGTCACCGTCGTCTTCCCGGCACCGCTCGGTCCGACGAGCGCGACGTGGCGGCCCGGCTCGAGACACAGGTCGAAGTCCGAGACGACCGGCGGCGAGGCGGAGTCATAGCCTGCGGTCACGTCCTCGAGGGCGACGGACGAGCCGCTCGGAGGGTCGAGCGGCGAAGCAGGGTCGCGAACCGTCGGCTCCCGGTCGACCAGCTCGAGCACGCGCCGACCGGAAGCGAGCGTGGCGGACAGCTCGCGCGCCGCCTCCGGCAGTCCCGCGACGGCCTCGAACGACGCGAAGGCGAGCAGTGCGAGCATCGCGACGAATACGCGATCGAGCGAGCCCGCAGCGTGCGCGTCGACGGAAACCGCGAGGACTCCGACGACCGTCAGACCCGCGAAGAGGATCGAGAGCGCGTCGCCGAGCCCACCCGCCACGGCGTCGCGCTTTGCAAGCCGGTCCAGCTCGCGGTCGGCCGTCCTGACCCGCTCGAGTGTGCGCGCCTCGGCGCCGTAGACGGTTAGCTCGGGGGCCGCACGCAGGAGATCGACGATCTCCGACATGAGCTCGCCTCTCGCCGCCGCCTGACGCCTGCCGGCGGCACGGGCGAGGCGGCCGGCTACCACAGGGGCTACGACTCCTCCGAGAAGGAGCCCCACCGCCAGCACCGCGCCAGCCGCGGGCAGGAAGGCCGCGGCCGTCCCGACACACACGGCTCCCGCTGCCAGCGCGACGAGCGGCGGTCCGACTCCGCGGAGGTAGAGGCCCTGTAGTGCGTCTACGTCGCCGATCATCCGAGTCGTCAGGTCGCCGCTCCGGAAAGCCTCCAGTCCGGCGGGTGCGAGCGGCTCGATGCGTGCGTAGAACCGGGCACGCACCTGACCGAGCGCGCGCAGGGCGAGATCGTGCGACCAGAGCCGCTCGGCATAACGGGCAAGCGGCCGCGCGAGCCCGAAGAACCGAACCGCGACGATCGCCGCGGTCAGCGAAAGGACCGCAGGCCGCTCGGCGGCACGCGAGATGAGATAGCCGGCGGTCGCCATGAGACCGACTCCGAAGAGGATTGTCAGGGCGCCGAGCGCTACGGCGACCGCGACCCGTGAGACCCGGATCCCGGAGAGCGCGAGCAACCGGCCGAGAACCGTCTTCACGCGACAGCCTCCATGAGCGATCCAGTCGCTTTGCCGTCATCGATCCGAACGACCCGATCGCAATGGGCGACGAGCTCGGGGCTGTGGGAGATGAGCAGCATGGTGCACCGGCCCCGGTAGCCGTCGATCGCGGCGGTCACACGAGCCGCGCTCCGCGGGTCGAGATGAGCGGTCGGCTCGTCGAGGATCACGAGCGGTGCATCGCGGAGGAATGTGCGCGCCAGCGCGAGCCTGCGGGCCTGCCCCGCTGACAGCGGCCGTCCTCCGTCGCCCACGGTCGTCTCGTATCCCTCCGGCAAGGCCTCGACGAATTCGTCCGCGTCTGCGAGCGCAGCGGCGGCCCGGACACGCTCGAAGCTTGCACCGGGATCGGCAAGCAGGACGTTCTCGGCCACGGTCCCACGTAGCACCGTCGGCCGCTGAGGCAGCCACGCGAGCTGCCGCCGCCAGGTCTCTTCGTCGAACGCCGTGACGTCGAGCCCGTCGACGAGAACGTGGCCCTCGTTCGGCTCGGCCAGGCGGAGCAACAGCGAGGCGATCGTGCTCTTTCCCGCACCGCTCGGACCGACCAGGGCCACGGTCTCCCCCGGGGCCAGCTCGAGGTCGAACTCCTCGAGCGCCGGAATCGGGCGGCCCGGGTAGCGGAACGTGACCTGTTCCAGCTGGATCGTCGCGATCCGCAAATCCGGAGCACCGCGGCGAACGTTGGGGATCGCGGAGGGCGGCGGAACCTCGGTGAGATCGAGCAGACGCCCGGCCACCGCAGCTCCGTCGGCACTCGCATGGAACTGCGCTGCGAGGTTGCGGAGCGGCAGGTAGAGCTCCGGCGCGAGCACGAGCACGGTCAGGCCGGCCTCGAAGCCCAGTCCGCCGTCGACCAGCCGCACGCCGACGGTCACCGCGACGAGTGCCACGGCGACGGTCGCCGCCAGCTCGAGCACGGTGCCGGAGAGGAAGGCGAGGCGCAGCGTGCCCATCGTGGCCGTCCGGTACCGGTCGCTGACCAGCTCGATCTGCTCGGACTGCGCACGCGCCCGGTTGAAGGCGCGGAGAGTCGGGAGGCCGTGGACGACGTCGGCGAAATGGTGGGCGAGGATCGCGAGGGCGTCCCAGCGCTCCCTGGCTCGGTGCTCGGTGTAACGGCCGATGAGCCACATGAACACCGGGACGAGCGGCAGCGTCAGCAGCATGATCCCGGCCGACACGAAGTCGATCGAGGCCACGAGCGTGAGAACCGCAATTGGAACGAGGATCGCGAGGACGACCTGCGGTAGGTAACGGGCAAAGGTCGTTTCGAGAGCATCGACCCCGGTCACGGCGAGGGTCGCGAGCTCGGAGCTCTGCGCCTCCTCTCGGGATGCCGGGTCTCCGCGAAGCTTCCGCTCGACCAGGTCCAACCGCAGCTTCGAGAGAATCCGCCCTGCGGCACGCCGTCCGACCACCTCGAAGCCCCAGGCGGCCGCTGCACGAGCGCAGACGACCGCGCAGAGCAGCACCAGCGGGCGAAGGACCTGGTGCAAGGTGGCGCCGTCGAACGAGCGTGCAGCCACGTGAGCGAGGAGCACCGCCTGCGCGAGGACGAGCAGTGCTGCGACCAGCCCGAGCACGGCATCCGCTGCGAGCGCCGTGCGGGCCTCCCGTGCGCGCTGCAGCAGGCGTCGGTCGAACGCCGCCATGCGCCTAGGTCGCTGCAGAGTCGCCGGGGACTGCACTGGGCGAGTCTGTCGCGCCGGGCAGTTCCTTGCCGCCGACCCGAGCCCGGAAGACGCTGTACGTCCAGCCCTGGTAGAGAAGGATGAGCGGCACGAAGATGACCGCGACGACGCTCATCACCGCCAGCGTGTAGTGGGCCGAGGCGGCGTTCTGGACGGTGAGGCTGTTGCCGAAGTCCGGGCTGGAGACCATGACCCGCGGGTAGAGCGAGGTGAAGAGCGTTGCAACGAGGCTCAGGATTCCGATGGCGGTGAGGGTGAACGCGATGCCGGTCTTCTTGGCGAAGACGAAGACCGCCGCCAGCGCGAACGCCGCGATCGCGATAGCGGCCGGCAGCACCGGCGGAAAGACGCTCTGGTCGTTACGGTCGACCGCCACCGCGACCGTCCAGATCAGGTAACCGCCGCCGACGGCCAGGGCTGGGATCGCCAGCAGCCGCGCCGTACGGAGGGAGCGCTCACAGAGATCGCCGATCGTCCGCAGAGTCAGGTAGATCGCACCGTGAAAGGCGAAGAGCAGGACGAAGGCGATCCCGCCGAGGATGGTGTAGCCGGTGAACAGGTTCCAGAAGCCACCGGTGTAGTCGCCGCTCGAGTCCAGCGGCACCCCGTGGAGGAGATTCGACAGCCCGATGCCCCAGACGAGCGCGGCGCCGGCGCTGCCGACGGTGTTCGCCCACATCCAGGTCCGTCGCCACGCCGGACTCTCGCTCTTCTCGCGCCACTCGAAGGAGACGACGCGGATGATCAGGAAGAAGAGGATGAGGATCAGGGCCAGGTAGAACCCCGAGAACATGGCTCCGTACCAGGCGGGGAAGGCTGCGAAGGTGGCGCCGCCGGCGACGACGAGCCAGACCTCGTTCCCGTCCCAGACCGGGCCGATCGACTCGAACATGGCGCCGCGCTCGCCCTCGTCGCGCGGCAGGAACGGAAGCAACATCCCGACACCGAAGTCGAAGCCCTCGAGCACGAAGTAACCGGCCCAGAAGAACGCGATCACGCAGAACCAGAGAATCTCGAGGTTCATCAGTACGTCACCGCCGGCGTTGCCTCGGTCGTGGGCTCGGGCGGGGCGCCGCCCGGCTTCGCGTACCGGCGCATGAGGACGAAGTCGACGACCCCGAGCACGACATACAGGGCGATGAAGAAGCCGAGGCTGAGTCCGAGCCAGGTGGTGCTGACGGCGGGCGAGTTCGCCTTATCGGTGAGCAGAAGCCCCTGGACGATCCAGGGCTGACGACCCATCTCGGTGAGGATCCACCCCGCGGTCGCCGCAATGTACGGGAACGCGATCGCGACGAGTGCCGTCCGGTGGAACCAGCGCGCCGTCTCGAGTTTCTTCTTCCAGTACAGCCACGCACCGAGCGCGGCGACCATGAGCATCAGCACGCCCATGTAGGCCATCACCCGCATGGACCAGTAGATGACCCTGACGTTCGGCATGTAGTTGCCCGGCCCGTACTTCCGCTCCTCCTGCTTCTGCAGCTCGTTGAGGCCCTGAACCTGGCCGTCGAACGAGCCCGTGGCCATGTACGAGAGAACCCTGGGGACCGTGATCGAGAAGCTCGGGGTCTGATCCTGCTCCGTGAAGCCGCCGATCTGGAAGAGGGAGAAGCTGCACGGCTGGCAGGTGTTCCACTGCGCCTCGGAGGCAGCGATCTTCATGCTCTGCGCGCTGGTGACGGCTTCTCCGAAACGGTTGCCGACGATCAGCTGCAGGAACGTGGCAGGCAGCGCGACGATCAGCGCCAGCTTGGCCGCCTTGAGGAAGAGATCGGCCTCGTGCCCGCGGAGGAAATGCCAGCAGCAGATCGCCAACATCACGATCGAGCCGAAGATCAGTCCGGCGAGCATCGTGTGCACGAAGGCTCGCAGGGCAAAGTTGTTCGACAGGAGCGCCCAGACGCTCGTCAGCTGCGCTTGCCCGTTCACGACCTTGTACCCGACCGGGTGCTGCATCCACGAGTTGGCGACGAGGATGAAGTAGCCGGACGCCCAGCTGGCGACCACCACGACCCAGAGGGTCGCCAGGTGGACGCGCGGCGAGAGCCGGTCCCAGCCGAAGATCCACAGTCCGAGGAACGTCGACTCGATGAAGAACGCGGCGAGCCCTTCGATGGCGAGTGGGGCGCCGAAGACGTTGCCGACGAACCTCGAGTACACGGACCAGTTCATGCCGAACTCGAACTCCTGCACGAGGCCGGTGGCAACGGCGATCGCGATGTTGATCAGCAGGAGCGTCCCGAAGAATTTCGTCAGCCGGAGCCAGCGCTCGTCCTTCGAGCGCAGCCAGAGCGTCTGCATGATCGCCACGAGCGGCCCGAGGCCCAGCGTCAGCGGGACGAACAGGAAGTGGTAGATCGAGGTCGTGGCGAACTGCACCCTCGCCAGGTCGACCGTGGTCGAGGCGAGCACGTTCACGGCGTCTATTCCGCCTCCACCGTGATGCGCCCCACCCGCTGGTGCGTCGTAGCGGCGCCGGCCCAGCTCACGACCGCCTTGGCGCGATCCTCGTTCGTCGGCAGGAGCGCGAGGTGGACGGCTCCCCAGGCGACCTGGGCCTTCTTGCCCGTGATGGTTTTGCCGCGAAGGAACTGCACGACGGCAGCGCCCCGGCCGATCGTCGCCATCGTTCCCTTGTCCTTGTACTCGAACTGCTTCGGCTCCTTGCCCGCAATGCGGTCTGCGATCGCCTCGCCGGCGTGCTCCCCGGACTGGAGCGCGACCGAACCGAGCTGCGGCAGCACCTGCTCGGCCTTCGCGTCCGAGATCGCCGCGACGTCACCGACGACGTAGACCTCCGGGTGATCCGGAAGCGTGAGCTCCGGGCCGACGCTGATGCGATTTCCGCGCTCCAGCTCGATCCCGAGCGATTGGACCAGGGGGTTCCCCTGCAGTCCGGCGCCCCAGACCAGGGTGTGAGCCTTGATCTCCTCGCCCGACTTCAGCTTGACGCGAGTCGGCGAGACGGCCAGAACGGCCTCTCCGGTCTGCACCTCCACGTCACGATCGGTGAGCGCCTGCTGGGCGTACTCGCGCAGCTTCGGCTTGAACATCCCGAACAGCTCCGGCCCGGCCTCGACGAGAATCACCTTCGCGTCTTCCCGTTCGACGCCGGGATAGTCCTTGGCGAAATCGCCCCGGTAGAGCTCGGCCAGCGCGCCGGCCGTCTCGACGCCCGTGGGGCCGCCGCCGACGACGACGACGTTGAGAGCCCCGTCCTCGACCAGGCTCGGATCGCGGTCGGCAGCCTCCCAGCGTTCGAGCAGGTGGTCCTTGAGCTTTACGGCATGCGGCAGCGTGTACATCGGGAACGCGTGTGCCGGAGCGCCCGCGGTGCCGAAGAAGTTGACCTCGGCGCCGAGCCCGAAGACCAAGTAGTCGTAGTCGATCGGCTGGATCTCTTCGAACTCAACCCTGCGCTGCTCGAGGTCGATCGAGCTGACGTTCGCCTTGTGGATCGTCGTGTTGTCGTGGCGCGCGAGGAGGTCGCGCAGCGAGTGTCCGACCGCCGTCGTCTCGAGCAGGCCGCTCGCGAGCTGGTAGAGGAGCGGTTGGAAGGTGTGGTAGTCGTGCCGGTCGACGAGCACGACCTCGGCGTCCGCCTTCTTCAGCTTCTGCGCGGCGCCGACGCCGCCGAAGCCGCCTCCGAGGATGAGGACTCGTGGTTGTGATTCGCTCATGGCACCTCCTCGGCCGGTCGCCTACCCCGCAAATCGCATCTCGTAGGTTGCGATCTTCCCGTCGCGGACCGTCAACACAATCCTGCGGTCGCGGGCGTAGGCGAACTCGCCCGTCTGCTTTGTCCGGTAGATCTCCTGAAAGTCCGTTGAGAACTTGCCGCCGCCGTGATCGGCCAGCTCCCCGACTTCGAACTCGACCTCATGGATGACCTCGTCCGGCAAGTACCAGGAGAACAGCGTGGCCACCTCGTCGACGCCGCGGAGGTCGCGCTGCGGCGTCATCCAGTGGACATCGGGGGCGAGGAGCGGATAGACGTCCTCGAGATGTCCCGTCTCCGCCGCCGCCGCGAGCGTTTCGATGAAGTGCCTCGCGACCGCGAGATCCTCAGCGCTCATACGTGATCCCCCAGGTCGCAGTCGTCGTCTCGCCCGGCTCGAGGCGGATCAGCGATTCACCCGTGCGGAAGGCGTTCGGCGGGCAGGTCATGGGCTCGATGGCGATGCTGCGCCGGGCGACGTCCGGTAGCGGATCCCCGGTGAAGACCATGAGGTACGGGTAACTCTCGTCGACCCAGAGCGTGAGGCCCGAGCCGCCGTCCTCGTCGTCGAGCAGGACGCGGGCGCGGCCGTCGGAATCACGCTCGAGATCGGTGTAGGCGTTGTCTAGCACGAGCTCGCCGATCGTCCGGCCGGTCCGGAAGTCGAACTCGGTGCCGGCGACCGACTCCGACCGCACCGGCAGGCCGCGCTCGTCGGAATGGACGACCACCTCGGCCGGCACCTGCAGCCGCAGTGTGTCGACCTTCGGAGTCCCGAGGGTGAGATACGGGTGTTGTCCGCTTCCATAGGGACACGGCTCGTTCCCCAGGTTCCTGGCCGCGAGCGTCACCGCGAGACCTTCGTCCGATAGCGAATACTCGATGCCGAGCACGAGGCTGAACGGGTAGCCCGGCTGGGCCTCGAGCAGGTAGTTCAGCGCCACGCGGTCGGACGCCGACTCGGCGATGTCCCACGTCGCCGATCGCACGAGCCCGTGGATCGCATTGCCGTGCTCGGGCTCCGTGAGCGGTAGCTGCATGCGCTTCCCGTCGAACTCGTAGCTTCCATCCTTGATCCGGTTCGGCCAGGGGGCGAGCACCTGACCGCGGCCGCGGGCCGGCCGCTCACCGGGCGGGAAGCCATCGAGCAGTTCACGGCCCGCGACCACGTATGAGCGGAGTCCGCCGCCGACGGCCACGACACCGAGACGCTGCTCGCCGTGTGCGATCTCGATCTGTCCGCCCCGCTCCGCGATCGTCGCTCCGATCTCGTTCACGCGCTGACCCCAGCCGCTACCGCAGATCCCGCTCCGATGCGCTCGAGCAGGTGGTCGCCGACGCGTAGCGAGTTCGCCATCGCCGTCAGTGCCGGGTTGACCGCGCCGATGCTCGGGAACACGCTCGTGTCGACGACGTAGAGGTTGTCGAGCTCGTGTGCCTTGCAGTCGACATCGAGCACCGAGGTCTCCGGATCGGTCCCGAAGCGGCACGTTCCGGCCTGATGGGCACAACCGGCGACCGGGATTTCGTTCTTCATGTAGGTGAAGCGCCCGAACAGATGGTCGGGCTCCATGCGGAGCTGACCGATCATCGATTTCAGCTTCTTGTAGAGCTCCTGCTTGGGAACGTCGTTCGACGATTTGTAGGCGAGCGTGACTCGGCCTTCGCCGTCCACGGTCACCCGGTTCTCGGGCAGCGGCAGGTCCTCGGTCGAGAGCCAGAAGTCGATCGCGTGCTTCGCGATCTTCTCGAGCGTCCACCCCGGCGCGAGCTTCGTCTCCATCGGCTTCTCACCGTGGAACATCGGCGCCTGCGACTTCCCCACCATCTGGATGTTCCCGAGCGGATAGTCGTGCTCGTCGGTGCCGAAGTAGAAGTCGTTCAGTCCCAACGTCTTCTGGAAGACGGTCGGGTTCTCTTCGCGCGAAAGGGCCAGCACCGCCGCACTCGCGTGGAACATGTAGTTGCGACCGACCTGGTCCGAGCCGTTCGCCAGGCCGTTCGGGTGCTTGTCGTTCGCGGAGGAGAGGAGCAGGGCCGCGGTGTTCGCGGCGCCGCATGCGAGCACGACGATCTCGGCGGCGACCTGCTCGGTCTCTCCGTCTCGTTCGATCGTCACGGCGGTGACGGCCGTTCCGGCGTCGTTCGT
>Ga0066388_100001556_pt1 | contig 13051 bp, 9 predicted proteins | sample PanSoiMetaGPlot6_FD_64539 | JGI IMG/M metagenome (GOLD analysis project Ga0066388, IMG submission 64539) | Tropical forest soil microbial communities from Panama analyzed to predict greenhouse gas emissions - Panama Soil - Plot 6 (Hybrid Assembly) | ecosystem: Environmental > Terrestrial > Soil... | reverse complement strand
CGGCAGCAGCTACAGCCATCAGCTGACCGCGACCGGCGTCGGGCAGATCAAGTGGTCGCTCGAGCCGGGCAACGCGGTGGCGCCGGGCCTGACGCTTGGCGCGGACGGCTTGATCAGCGGCATCGCGACGACCACAGGTTTCTACGGCTTCACCGTCCGCGCACGCGACGCGTCGAACCAGACGGCGCTCGCGTTCTTCAGCATGCAGGTCGAAGGGCCGCTGACCATAGCAAGCACGACGCTGTTCGACGCGATCCCGCCGCAGTTTTATTCCGCGTGCCTGCAGTCGTCGGGCGGCGGGTTCCCACAAAACTGGACGGTGACTGCGGGAACGTTGCCGCCGGACATGTCGATGTCCACATTCGGGTGTCTCAGCGGTGTACCGGCGAAGACTGGCTCGTTCCCGTTGACGGTGGTCGTGAGTGATGGAGTGCAGACGTCGCCGCCGGCGGCGATCACGCTCCGGGTCGGCATGAACGATCAATTCGCCTTCGCCATCGATCAGACGTCGCCGTTCCCGAGCATCGCGTTCGGCGGCCCGCTCGCGGTGGCCCAGGTATTCACGCCGCAGATCAACGGCAATCTGCTCTCGATGCATATGCCAGTGTGGTGCACGACCGGTGGACTGACGCTCGAGATCCGTGGCGTCAGCCAAGGCGTGCCGAACGCGACCGTCTACGCGTCGCAGCCGATTCCGCTGAATCAGCTCGCGCCGTTCAACAACGGGCAGGCCTTTCACCGGCAGCTTCAGCTGCCGACGCCGGTGTTCGTCTCGCGCGGGACGCCGATCGCCGCGGTGCTCACGTCGACCGGCTCCTGCCGGATTGTCCAGACGCCGGCTGATACGGCGTCCACCAGGTTCTCGTACCCGTACGGCGACGGCTACATTGGTTCGACCGCCGCGTGGACGCCACTGCAGTCCGACCGGCCCGATCTGCCGTTCAGCGCATTGATCGACGAAGGCGGCCGATTCACGTTCGTGACCGGCTTGGGCCGCAACAACGGGACCGCGACGCTGCTCGACTCCGGCCTGGTCCTGCTCGTCGGTGGATACACGCAGTTGACCGCGATCTACAACGCGACCGCGAACACGATAAACGGCATCGCGCCGGGTCGAGTGGGGCTGGGCCCCAACCTGCCGGCGCTGCTCGCGTTTCACACCGCGACGAAGCTGCGCGATGGATGGGTCTTGATCACAGGCGGCTTCGATGTGCTGGCGCAGCACGGCGTTGCGACGGCCTTGTTGTTCAACCCCTCGACGGGTGCATTCGTCAACCTGCCATCGATGCGATCGTCCCGCTTCACCCACACCGCGACGCTGCTCAACAACGGTGACGTGCTGATCGTCGGAGGGCATGCGATCGACTTCGGGAGTCCGGCGCTGGCGACCACCGAGGTTTTTCACTATGACCTAGCGACGCATACCGGATTGTTCGCCGACGGCCCGACGCTGAACGCGGGTCGGATCGAGGCGGCCGCGGTGCTGCTGCCAGACGCCGGCTCCAGCGCACCTGGCCGCGTACTCGTCACCGGTGGATGGGGCGTCGCGCCTCAACTCTCGGCCGAAATCATTGCCGACGCCAGCGCCGTGACCATCGCCGGCCCGTTGGCGACCAACCGCGTCGCGCACACGATGACGGCGCTCGAGTGCAGCGGTCCGACGCCGTGCCCGAACCAGGGACGCGTGCTCGTCGCCGGCGGTATCCGAGCGTTCAACGACGGCATGGCGACAACGGCGGAGCTGTTCGACCCGGTCTCGAACACGTTCACCACGGTCGCGACAACGGCGCCGCGCGCCCGGCACACGGCGACGCGTGTCCCCGGCGGCGTGCTGCTGGCGGGCGGAACCAGCGATCAGAGCGACACACTGGCGTCGACCGAGATCTTCTCGCCCGATTACGGAACGTTCACGGCTGCGAGCGACATGGTCGTGCCACGGCAAGGCGTGCAGACTGTCCAGCTGCTCGACAACACCGCGCTGATCGTGGGCGGTTTCGGGTCGAGCAGCGCAGCGTACAGTACGGCAGAGCTCTTCAGCCCGAGCACTGGCAACGGCGGCGTCGGCGTCGTGAATCAACCGTTCAGCATTCCGATTGCGGCGATTGGAAATCCACCGTTCACGTTCACAGTTCGATCCGGCGTGCTCCCGACCGGGCTTTCGTTGGGCAGCACTGGAGGCATCACTGGAACCCCGGTGACGGCAGGAGTCACGCGCGTGGTGATTGAAATCGTCGACTCATCGTCGCCGCCGCGCCACGCGTTGCGCGAGATGACGTTGGCGATCAATCCGAGCGTCGCCGTCGCCACGACGAGCGTCCCGCACGCCAAGGCCGGTGTGCCGTATTTCGCTTACCTGATTGCATCGGGTGGCCTTGGCGGGCGTTTCTGGACGATCGCCGACGGCACCCTGCCTGCTGGCGTGGCGCTGGCCGCCGACGGTTCACTGACCGGCACGCCGGCGTCGCCGGGAACGTTCCCGATCGCCTTCCGCGTCCTCGATGGCAGCGGCGGCACGTCGGTCGGGCCGGTGACGATCGTCGTCGATCAGTAGTGTTTCATTCGTTCCCGCGCGTCGGCGGCGAGCGGGTCCGGCGGCGTCAGTGCGCCGCGCAGCGCGACGAACCGGTCGAAGTTCTTTCGCGCCTCCGACGTCAACCCGACTTTCTCCTGCGCCCGGCCGTGCCAGTAGGGCAGCGCCGCGAGATAGCGAACGGTAGGTGAGTCGTCGAGAAAGAGGGCCGCGCCCTCGCCGCGGCGCTTCTGGGCGAGGTCGAGCTCCGACAGCGCCTCCGCGTGCGCGTCCGCTTCGACATATGCCACGCCGAGCAGGTAGCGCGTGAGCCAGAGATCTGCGAGCTTCTGCGCGGCGCGGAACTGATCGACCGCGTCGATCACCCTGCCCTCGTGCAGCGCGATCTCGCCGCGGACGATGCTGCCGTACGCGCGCATCCGGCCCTGCAGCCGGCTGGCGAGATCGTCGGCGACAACGAGCGCCTCCGACTTTCGCCCCGCGTGCGCGAGCACCCGGGCTGCCGGCAGCACGAACTCGACCTGCTTCCCGAGTTTCAGGACCGATTGCGCCGTACTCACGGCCAGCGCGGTGCGCCCCTGTGCCTCGTACAGCTCGGCGAGCGCGTTCAGTTTCGCCGCGCGGTCGACCGTATCTTTCACCGCCTCGTCGCCCTCGATGCCTTCCTTCAGCAGCCGCTCTCCCTCGCTGAAGTCGCCGCGATAGATCGCCAGATCCCCAAGCCCGGTCATCGCGACCGACGGCCCGGGCGTATCCGCGCTTTTCATCCGCGCATAGGCGTCGGCGGCGTCGGCGAATTTTCCCGCCAGCGCCGATTCGACCGCGATCGGCAGGAACGCGTGGTTGGCGGTCGGCACCTCGGCGACGATGCGCCGCGCCTCGTTGGCGCCGCCGGAGAAGTCGCCGGCGTACATCGCGTAGAGCACGTAGTTGTCGCGATAGATCTGCGTCTTCGGGTACATCTTGACGACCCGGGCGCCGTACTCGAGCGCCTTCGACATGTTCAGGCTGCGGAAGTAGGCGATTGCGAGGTTGTTGTGGCCGGCCGCGTCAGCCGGGTACAGCTCGAGCAGCTTGGTGAAGTTCTCGATTGCCTTTTCCTGATTGCCGACCACGCGCGAGTAGTAGGTGCCGAGCGTCCGGTACTTCTCACGCTCGGTCATGCGATCGAGAAGCGCGAGCGCTTTCTTCCACAGTTCGTCCGCTTCTTCCGTGCGCCCGATCTTCGCGGCGCTGATCGCCCAGCCGGAGTACGCGCGCCCCAGCTGCGGATCGAGCTGCACTGCCCGCTGGTACTGTGCGATCGCATCGGCATCCTTGGCCTGCGCCCCCAGCTGATTCCCCGCGTTGTAGGCGCGCACCGCCTCGAGCGATCCGGCGGTCAGCGTTTCCGACGTCGCCGTCTCTTCGCGGACGTCGGTGTCGCCGAGCTGCGTTCGCACGCGCGCGGCGATCGACGCGACTGCCCGGAGCATCGCGTCCTTGTTCGCCACCGATTCGACGTAGGTCGCGAGCACCTTGCCGTCGGCCGGCGGCTCGACGACGCGGACGGTCAGCTGGTAGCCTTTGCGCGCGGCTTCGACTGCGCCGGCAATCACGAAGTTGTTCCCGTCGCGGATCGAGGCCAGGCGCGCCGCCTGCTCGTCGAAGCGCCCCGGTTTCGTCGGGCGCGGTGTCGCGTTGATGAACGAGGCGCGTTCCAGATCGGTCGTCAGTGCCGGTTCGATCGTGCCGTTGAACAGCGGATCGTCCGTCCGGTTCTCGAAATCGGCGACGACGACGCTGACCGGCGTGTGCTCCTTGGGCGGCGCCGCCGCGTGTCGGCCCGCAACATAGGTCCCGCCGATCGACGCGAGCACGAAAATCGCCACCGCGGCGATGACGCTCCGGCTGATCCGCGGCGGCTCCACGACGATGTGACCGTGGTCGTCGAGGCGCGTCAGCGCCGCGCATAGCTCGGTGGTCGTCTGGTAGCGCGCCGCCGCGTCGAGATCGACGCAGCGCATCACCAGCGCGTTGACCGGTTCGGGAACGGCAGGATCCAGCGTGCGGGTCGGCGCCAGCCCTTCGGTCGTGCGCTGGCGCATGGCGTCGGCCCGCTCCTGCGGCGTCGTCGCGAAGACGCGTCGCGGGCCGGTGAGCATCTCGTAGAGGATGAGACCGAACGCGTAGATGTCGGACCGCTGATCCACGGCGGCGCCGCGGCTCTGCTCCGGCGCCATGTACTCGAGCGTGCCGACGATGCCGTCGCTGTTCGCGGCGTCGGTCGACGCCGAGATGCCGAAGTCCATGATCAGCGCGTGATCGTCGGCGCTGATCATCACGTTCGCCGGCTTCAGATCCCGATGAACGACGCCGGCTTCGTGCGCCGCCTGCAGTCCGTCCGCGATCTGGCGCGCCAGCTTGAGCGCCCGCGCGAGCGGCAGTTTGCCGTCGCGCCGCAGCACGGTCGCCAGATCGGAGCCCTGGATGAACGGCATCGTGATGTACTTGATGCCGTCAATCTCGTTGATGTCGTGGATCCGGACGACGTTCTTGTGGGTGACCTGCCGCGCCAGGAGCAGCTCTTGCTTGAACCGTCGTTCCGCCTCGGACGACGGCGGCCGATGCCGTTTGTCGGTCCGGATGACCTTGAGGGCGACCGCAACGTTCAGCTCCGCGTCCCACGCCTGGTAGACCGCTCCCATCCCGCCGATGCCGAGGAGCTTGATGATGTGATAGCGCGGACCGAAGGACTGCCCGATCCGCAGCGGCCCGAAGTCGGTGGCGCTCGACTCGCCGTTGATCGGGGGAGCGACGTCGGCCGTGGGCGCGCTCGCCGGCAACCGCGTCGACGCGCCGAACGACGCGCCAGGCGGCAGGCCAGTCGTGTCGACCGGGACGACGACGCCGGTCGCGACAGAGCTCTGCGCTAGCGCCGTGCCGCACGAGGGGCAGCGGCCGGCGGACGCAGTCGTAGAGCGGCCACAGCGGGGGCAAACCATGGCAAATTGCTGATGAGTAGACAATTATCGCCCGGCGCCCGGCTCAGCCACAAGCGGGAACTGGCCACACCGGCCAAAAAACTGCCTCGTGTGTCAGAAACGTAAAGACGGCGCAGACCGAACCGCTAGCTGCGGCCTTCGGTGGCGTGGTGGCGGACGTCGCGCGCCGACACCATGAAGATGACGTCCTCGGCGATGTTGGTGGCGTGGTCGCCGATGCGTTCCAGGTGCCGGGAAATCAGGATCAGGTCGAGGGCCGGTTCGACGGTGTGCGGGTCGGCCAGCATGTAGGTGAGGAGCTCGCGGAAAATCTGCGTCTTCAGCGCGTCGAGCTCATCGTCCTGGTTGAGGACCGACTGCGCGAGCGCCGTGTCGCGGCGGACGAACGCGTCGAGCGCGTCGCGCAGCATGCTCTGGGCGATTGTGGCCATGCGCGGGATGTCGATCAGCTTCTTCACCGGCGCGTGGCCGACGTAGCGCTGCGCCGCTTCGGCGATGTTGATGGCGAGATCGCCGACCCGTTCGAGATCGGTGTTGATCTTCACCGCCGCGACGATCGCGCGCAGGTCGACCGCCATCGGCTGATAGAGCGCGAGCAGCCGGAAGCAGCGGTTGTCGACTTCGATGTGCAGCGCATTCAACGGATCGTCGCCGGTGAGCGCGCGCGCGATCAGATCGCGATCCCGCTTGACCAGGCCGTTGACCGCGCAGCGAACCTGTTCTTCGGCCAGGCCGCCCATTTCGAGCAGCCGCGCCTTGAGTTGCTCCAGTTCGTCCTGGAAGTGCCGGGCTCCGGCAGCGTCGGGCAGCGGCATTATCCGAACCGTCCGGTGACGTAATCTTCGGTCAGCTTCTCTCGCGGCGCGGTGAAGATGCGATCGGTCGGACCCATTTCCACCAGTTTGCCGAGCCAGAAGAACGCGGTCACATCCGACACCCGCGCCGCCTGCTGCATGTTGTGCGTCACGATCACGATGGTATAGCGCTGCTTCAACTGATAGATCAACTCTTCGATGCGCTGCGTCGCGATCGGGTCGAGCGCCGAGGCCGGCTCATCCATCAACACAATCTCGGGATCGATCGCCAGCGCACGTGCGATGCACAAGCGCTGCTGCTGTCCGCCCGAGAGCGCCAGCGCCGACGAGTTCAGGCGATCCTTGACTTCCTCCCAGAGCGCCGCCGACTTCAGGCTCGCCTCCACGCGGCCGCGCAGTTCCTCGCGCGACCGCGCGAGGCGGTTGATGCGCAGGCCGTAGGCGACGTTGTCGAAGATCGATTTCGGGAACGGGTTGGATTTCTGGAACACCATGCCGACGCGCCGGCGCAGATCGACGATGTCCACGGCCGGCGCGTAGATGTCGCGTCCGTCGATCGAGACGGTCCCTTCGATCCGGGCGCCGGGCACGATGTCGTTCATCCGGTTCAGGGTGCGGAGGAACGTCGACTTGCCGCAGCCCGACGGTCCGATGAGCGCCGTCACCTGGTTGGGACGAATCTCCGTGGAGATCGCGTCGAGCACGCGCCGCTCGCCGTAATAGACGTTGAGTTTCTGGACGTCAATCTTGGGCGGAGCCTGGGCGGTGCGATTTGTTGCCGGCTCGGCGGTCGTCGGCACTCCAGGTCGAGGCGGCGCAACCATTGCCACACATTGACGATACCCGAACGTCCCGCGCCTCGACGTTTCGGCTGCGTTAATTCCATGGCTGGCGGCGTGCAAAACAGTCCAGTACTATCGGTGCGAGAGACATGTCGATGATCCGGTTCGCCCACCCTGCGTCGTGCATGCAATTCGTCGAATCCACGCCGGCCTCCCGTTCGAGATGACGCGCGCGGCAGCCTGCGCGGTCATCGCGCTTCAGGTCGTGCTCCACGCCGGCACGGTGCCACCCCGGCGGCTGGCGGTCTACTATGGCTTCCCGAGCATGGTCGAAGGCGCCGGCGGCAGTGTGTCGCACGCCGTTCGCGTCTTCAGCGACTACGACGTCATCGTCTTCGGTGACGGCCTCGAGCTCGGCGGAGCGTCAAATGACCCAGCGCTGCTCGAGGAAGAGCGGCTGATCGGGCAGATCATCGCGCGGCTGCACCTCCGACCGCGCCGAACGTCGATCTACGGGTACATCGCGCTCGGACGTCCGCAACAGCTGGCCGACGCCGAGATCGTCCGCCGCATCGACGCGTGGCAGCGTCTTGGCGCCGATGGCATCTTCTTCGATGATGCCGGACGGGACATGGGCGTGACCGCGGCGCGTCGATCCGCCGCCGTCCGCGCGGTTCACGACCGCGGGCTCTCGGCCTGCATGAACGCACTCAACCCCGACGATCTCTTCGATAACGCTGCGTCGCGCGCCGGCGGGCCGGGCGATCTCGGCGAGCGCGACGCGCTGCTCATCGAGTCCTTTGCCGTCGAGAACAGCGTCGTTCAGCCGCGCGACCGCGTGGCGAAGCGCGCCGCCGCCGCGTTCAAGTGGCGGGATCGAACGGGCATCAAGGTCTATGCGGTCACGACCACGGTCAGCGGGCGGTTCGACGCCTCGTCGGTCGTGTACGCGGAACGCCTCGCCGCAGACCTCGGCGTCGACGCATTCGGCTGGGGCGAACCGGACTTCAGCGCCGATGCGAGGCTGCCGTGGAGGTTCGAGCGGTGAGCCTGCGGGGGACCTGAGACCGGCGGCTACCGGCGAAGCGCGAGGCTCTCGGCGGACCGCTCGGTGCTCTCCGCCGGCCGCTCCGCCGGCTTCTCGGACGACTCGAGGAACGCGGCGACGTTCTTCCGCAACTCGTCCTGGATGCGATCGACAGTACGCCGAGCGTCCACGACTTTGAAGTGGAACTCGTCGGCCATCGAGCTGTATTCGCGGAGCAGCTTGTTCTGGTAGGCGCGGAAGCTGTCGTAGATGTCGTCTCCGTGCTTGAGATCCATTCCCGATTCCCAGAAATCCATGCCCCGCGACGCGAGCACGCGTCCGATCAGCGTCTTCACGTCGATGTTGAGATAGAAGACCATGTGCGGCGCGATCGCGAACCCGTACAGGTTGCGCAGCCACTGCCGATCGACACCGCGGACGCCGGCGCGCGCGATCGCGGTGTAGATGTAGCGATCCGACAGCACGACGAACCCGGCCTTGAGCGCCGGAATGATCTCCTTCTCGAGACGATCGGCGAAGTCGGTCGCGTAGAGAAGCACGAAGGTGAGCTTGTTGAGCGTATTGCTCGACTTCGCGATCTCGATGGTCGGCTGCATCAGCATCGACCGGGTCCAGCCGGTCTCGACCACGCCGTAGCCGCGCACTTCGAGCCATTCGCGCAGCAGCTGGATCTGCGTGCTGCGGCCGACGCCGTCGGTGCCTTCGATTGCGATCAGCTTGCCGGGGTATCCATCGATGGGCAGGTAGGGGATCGGCCGGCCATAGTAGCGCCCTGCGATCCCGTTGCCGTTCGCGCCGCCCTCGTCCTCGCCGCTGTGCGGCGGCTGGGCGTCAGACGGGCTCGTCATCGGGTAGCTCCATTCGGCCAATCTGCACGTGCTGCGCGATGACGTTGCGCACCAGCCGCTGCTGATCCGTGATGCTGCGCGCCGCGTCGATGACTTCCAGCCCGAACTCCCTCACCAGCTGATCATACTCATCGAGGACCTTGCCCTGAAACATCCGGAAACTCTCGGTCGGGTTGCTGCTCCAGCCCAGGTCCATGCCCGCCTCGTAGAACTTGAGCTTGACCCGGCGGGCCAGCAGCCGGTCGACCGACACGTCAATCGGCACCCGGAAATACAAGGCGAGGTCGGGCCGGACGGCGAAGCTGTAGAGCTCTCGAACCCATTGCCGATCGACGCCGCGGGTGGCGTCACGGGCGAAGGCGGTGTAGGCGTAGCGGTCGGCCAGCACGATCATGCCGGCCTTGAGCGGCGGGATGATTTTGTAGAGCAGCCGGTCAGCGAAGTCCGTCGCGTGCAGGAGGCTGAACGTCATCGGGGTCAGCGCGTTTTTCTTCTTTCCCGTTTTCGTCGCCGCCTTCACGAGGGCGGACGAGTTCCATTCGGTGACGAAGACGCGGTGCCCTTCGGCGGTCAGCCACTTCGCCAGCAGGCCGAGCTGGGTGGTCTTCCCCGAGCCGTCGATGCCCTCGACGACGAACAGCTTGCCCGGGTAGTCGTGAGGCTGTGTCAGATTGTTCAGCATAGATCTCGTCGGTCACCGGCTGGCGCGGCGGCTCGACCGGTCCTTCCGTCAGCGCGCGGCCGGCCTCGAGGCGGAGCGGCTTGCCGGTCAGGCGCTCCAGCGGCGCGAGCGACCGGGCAGCGGCCCACATCTCGAGTTCGGCATCGCCGACCGCCCGCAGCTGCAGCAGATCGTCTTCGCCACGGTCATGGAACTCGAGGCTGCCAATCGCCTGCGCGTGACTGCGGTCGAGGCTCTCGGCCAGCCGCAGCATCGCCGCCAGTGCCCGAACCGTACGGCGCAGCCGCCGCGGGAGATGGCCGAACCCGTCGTGCTTCCTCTTCGGCGTCGCTTGTCGATGATAGCGCGCGACGAGCGCGATCGTCTGGATCTCGTCGGGCTCGAAGCCGCGCAAGTCGCCGTTGGTGATCAGGTAGTACGAGTGCTTGTGGTGCCCTTCGTAGCTGATGTGGACGCCGACGTCGTGCAGAATCGAGGCGTACTCCAGCCATTCGCGCTCGCGATCGGTGAGCCCGTGGATCGCGCGCGTCTGATCGAACAGCGCCAGCGCGAGCCTGGCGACGTGATTCGAATGCTCCGGCCAGTAGTTGCAGCGCTCGGCGAGCTCGAAGACGCTGCGGCGCCTCACGTCCGGATACCGATCCGCCTGGGCGATTTCTTTCCGGTGACGGGAGATGTAGTCGAGGACCAGCCCTTCGCGCAGTGACAGGTCGCACAGCGTGATCTCGTCGGCACCGAGCCGTCGAAGGATTTCGTCGAGCAGGATCGCGCCGGCGATTGCGAGATCGACGCGCCGGGGTTCGAGCCCGGGCACACGCAGCCGGCGCTCGATGTCGAGTGCGACGAGCTCTTTGCGCACCCGCCGGATCTGCTTCGCGGTCAGGCGGCGGTTGCGGAGCGGCGCACCGGGACGCAAGCCTTCGGCGGCTGACGCGACCGCACCGAGGCTCATGATCGTGCCCGACGTTCCGATCACGCGATCGAACCCGGCACGCGCGATTTGACTCAGGTACTTCCCGATCTCGGCGTCGATGTGCCGCACCAGCTTGCGCTCGTCGCGCGCTTCCAGCGGGTCGCTCTTCACGAACCGCTCGGTCAGGCGGATGACGCCAAGCTTGAAGCTCTTGCCGGTCTCGATCGCCGGTCCGGTGCCGCGCGTCACTTCGACGCTGCCGCCGCCGATGTCGATGACGACCGCCACGTCGCCGGGCACGCTGACGCCGTACACGGCGGCGGTATGGATGAGACGTGCCTCTTCGGTTCCCGAGATGACACGCGGGCGAATGCCCGTTCGGTGGGCGATGTCGTTCAGGAACTCGCCGCCGTTCTCGGCCTCTCGCGTCGCGCTCGTGGCCACCGCGATAAGTTCATCTACGCGGTGCGATTCGGCCAGACGCCTGAACTTCGACAGCACCTGAAGCGCCGCGTGCATCGCCTCCGGCGTGAGGGCGCGGCCGTCGAGTCCGCCCGCGCCCAGCCGAATCATTTCCTTTTCACGGTCGATGACCTCGAACGAGAGATCCGGCCGGACCTGCACCACGATCATGTGGATGGAGTTGGTCCCGATGTCGATGGCTGCGATGCGCATGTGTCCGCTTTTCCGTTCGCTAACTATAATGAAGGCCGCCGTCCGTCTACACCATGCCTCATGCGACCACTCGATCCGAACTTCTGAAACGACGTCTCGACCGGTTGACTCGCGCGCTGCCCGAGCTCGACGAGGGTGACGTCCGCGCGCTCCACCGCGCGCGCGTCGAGTCGCGGCGCCTGCGCGAGCTGGTGCCGGTGCTCCAGATCGATCATGACGCGACCAAGAAACTGTCGCGGCGTCTGCGCAAGCTGACGTCGCGGCTCGGCACGGTTCGTGGGCTCGACGTGATGTTGCTCGGCATCGACGAACTGCACGAAGCGCGTCGTGTGCAGGGCAGCGCGCTCGCGCGCGTCGGCGTCGCGGTGTCGAAAGAGCGCGATCGCGCGCGGCGTCGCCTGTTCGCGCACCTGCCGATCGAGGACGTCTGGCGTCTGGTGCAGAAGTTGGACCGGGTCGTCCATGACTTGAAGGAGCATGAGACGTCGTCGTCGCGAACGGCGGCGCGTCACTGGAAGTGGTCCGTCGACGCGCGCCTGGAACGGCGCGCCGCCCGTGTGGCGTCGGCGATTCTCGATGCCGGCGCGATTTACATTCCCGAGCGGCTGCACGCAGTACGCATCGCGCTGAAGAAGATGCGCTACGCGCTCGAGCTGTCGCTCGACGTCGCCGGCGTCCGCGGTAACGCCGATCTCCGCGCCTTCAAGCGCGCGCAGGATCTGCTCGGGCGCCTGCACGACTTGCAGATGCTGATCGAGCGGGTCCGCCAGGAGCAGGCGTCGCTCGCGCCGCCGAACCTTGCCGTGTGGCGCGATCTCGACGCGTTGATATCGTCGCTCGAAGACGACTGCCGCCGGCTCCATGCCCGTTATATGCGGATGCGCGACGATCTCGTGGCGGTTGTCGACCGGCTCGGCTCCGACCACGCGATCATGACCAGCGCCGCCCCGCGCGCGCGGCGCGCAGGCTGACCGATGGCTGGCCGATACGAGCTCTACCTGGTGCGACACGGCCTTGCCGAAGACCGGGGCGACGCGTGGCCGGACGACGCGAAGCGGCCGCTGACCGCAGACGGCATGGCGCGCATGCGCAAGGCGGCGCGCGGTCTCGCGCGGCTCGGCGTGGTGATCGACGTCGTGCTCACGAGCCCGCTCGTGCGCGCGCGGCAGACCGCGGACATCGTCGCCGAAGCGATTCATCCTCGCCCGACGCTGATTGCCACCGAATCGCTCTCGCCCGACGGCAGCTTCGCCGCCGTCGTCGCCGAGCTCGAGAAGCAGGCGCGCAAGCTGCGCGTCGCCCTCGTCGGGCACGAGCCGGGCATCGGCGAGCTGGCCGCGAAGCTGATTGGCTCGCGTCACGCGATCGAGTTCAAAAAGGGCGCGGTGTGCCGAATCGACCTCGAGGCAATCCCGCCGAGCGGGCCGGGCGATCTGCGGTGGCTCATGACGACGAAGATCCTCCGCGCGATTCGGAAGTAGCCGCGCCCTCCAGTCGACGGCCGCTCGCTGCGAGCCTTGCGATCCGCCGCGGTTCACGCACGCAGCCAGTCGGCGCGCCAGTTCTTCACCTGCATCTTGATCTCTTTCTGCGTCGTCAGCTTGCCGGACCCGATCTCGCGCACGAGCGTCGGGACCTCTTCGTCGCTGGCGAAGCGCAGCGCCACCAGCTGACGGTGAGTGAGCGTGTTGATCTGAGGCACGAGGTCGGGCGGCAGCAGCTGCCGCAGGCGCAGTCGTTCCTCGAGCCGGATCACGCGGTCCTGCACCGTGAG
>Ga0066388_100001555_pt1 | contig 13059 bp, 9 predicted proteins | sample PanSoiMetaGPlot6_FD_64539 | JGI IMG/M metagenome (GOLD analysis project Ga0066388, IMG submission 64539) | Tropical forest soil microbial communities from Panama analyzed to predict greenhouse gas emissions - Panama Soil - Plot 6 (Hybrid Assembly) | ecosystem: Environmental > Terrestrial > Soil... | reverse complement strand
GTTGTCGGCCGCTACGTCGGACCGCGCGGGCATCTGGTCGGGAGGCGTCTCGCGCAGGACAGCGGCTGCCCGTTTCACCCGCCGCTCGCGCGGGGCCGGAAGAACCGCGCCGTCCTCGCCACGTTTCACGGCCATGATCGTGTCCATCAGCCGCAGCCCCTCGAAGGCATCCCTTGCGTAGCGGACCTCGCCTTCGAAGGCGGAGTTCAGGTCCTGCTCCACGTACGCCCTCGTCAGCGCCGCACCGCCGAGGAGCACGGGCCAGCGCTTCGCGACTCCTCGGCTGTTCATCTCCAGCAGGTTGTCCTTCATGACGACGGTGGACTTCACGAGCAGGCCGGACATGCCGATGACGTCGGCCGTGTGTTCTGTCGCCGCGTCCAGGATCGTTGCCACCGGCTGCTTGATTCCGAGGTTGACCACTGTGTAGCCGTTGTTGGTCAGGATGATGTCGACCAGGTTCTTGCCGATGTCGTGGACATCACCCTTCACGGTGGCGAGCACGATCGTTCCCTTGCCGCTGGTGTCGGACTTCTCCATGTACGGCTCGAGATAGGCGACGGCGGCCTTCATGACCTCGGCAGACTGCAGAACGAACGGCAGCTGCATCTGGCCAGAGCCGAAGAGGTCGCCGACCGTTTTCATGCCCGACAGCAGGGTCTCGTTGACGATGTCCAGGGCCGACCTGTTCTCGAGCGCCTCGTCGAGGTCGGCCTCCAGGCCGTTGCGCTCGCCGTCCACGATGCGCCGCTGCAGGCGCTCGTCCAGCGGCAGCGCGGCGAGTTCCTCAGCCCTCGACTGCGCACTGCTGCGAGCGTCGACGCCCTCGAAGAGCTCAAGCACCCGCTGCAGCGGGTCATAGCCGTCCCGGCGCCGGTCATAGACCAGATCGAGCGCTACCTGACGTTGCTCGTCGGGGATCCGCGACATCGGCAGGATCTTTGCTGCATGCACGATCGCGGAGTCCAGACCTGCCTCGACGCATTCGTGGAGAAACACGGAGTTGAGGACCATCCTCGCGGCCGGGTTGAGGCCGAAGGAGACATTGGAGACGCCGAGGGTCGTCTGCACCTGCGGCCAGCGCCGCTTGACCTCCCTGATCGCCTCGATCGTCTCGAGCCCGTCGCGGCGGGTCTCCTCTTGGCCGGTCGCGATGGGGAAGGTCAGACAATCCAGCACGATGTCGTCGATCCGCATGCCCCACTTCTCGGTGAGGTCGCGGATCAGTCGCTCGGCGACACGCACCTTCCAGTCCGCTGTTCGGGCCTGGCCCTCCTCGTCGATCGTGAGCGCGACGACCGCAGCGCCGTGTTCCTTCACAATCGGCATGAGCCGCCGAATTCGCGACCCCTCACCGTCACCGTCCTCGTAGTTGACGGAGTTGACCAAACACCGTCCGGCGAGCAGTTCAAGGCCCGTCTCGATGACCTCAGGCTCGGTCGAGTCGAGCACGATCGGCAGCGTCGATGCCGTGGCGAGGCGGCTGGCGAGCTCCCTCATGTCGGCGGATCCATCCCGGCCGACGTAGTCAATGCACAGGTCGAGCAGGTGGGCGCCGTCCCTGGTTTGGCTGCGGGCGATCTCCACGCAGTCCTCGAGCCTGCCGTCGAGCATGGCCTCGCGGAACGCCTTGGAGCCGTTAGCGTTGGTGCGCTCGCCGATGGACAGATATGCCGTGTCCTGGCGGAACGGCACATGCTGATACAGGCTGGCCGCGCCGGGTTCTGGTCGCGGCTCACGCGTCGCGGGCGATCGTCCATGTACGCGCTCCACGACCGCGCGCAGGTGCTCAGGCGTCGTACCGCAGCAGCCGCCGACCACGCTCAGCCCGAACTCTCTCGTGAAGGTGTCGTGCGCATTGGCGAGCTCGGCCGGGGTGAGCGGGTATTGGGCGCCGTCCGCGGCCAGGATCGGCAGCCCGGCGTTCGGCATGCAGGACAAGCCGATCCGTGCCTGCTTAGAGAGCTGGCGCAGATGCTCGCTCATCTCGGCAGGGCCGGTTGCACAGTTGAGCCCGATCATCTCGATGCCAAGCGGCTCCAACGTCGTGAGTGCTGCAGTGATCTCGGTGCCGAGCAGCATGGTGCCGGTCGTCTCGACGGTGACCTGTGCCCAGACGGGTACGTCGACGCCGGCCGAAGCGACCGCACGCTTGGCACCGACGATCGCTGCCTTTGCCTGCAACAGATCTTGCGAGGTCTCTACGAGCAAAGCGTGGGCACCGCCGGCGATCAGGCCGGCGCACTCCTCTTCGTAGGCGTCTCGCAGCACGGAGTAGGGCGCATGACCGAGGCTGGGCAGCTTGGTTCCTGGGCCGACCGATCCGATCACCCAGCGCGGACGCTCGGACGAGGACCAGCCGTCCGCGACCTCCCGCGCGATGCGGGCGCCCTTCTCTGACAAGTCGCGGATGCGCGGCACGATGTCGTACTCGGCGAAGTTGCCATAGTTAGCGCCGAACGTGTTGGTCTCCACACAATCGACGCCGACCGCGAGGTAGGCATCATGTACCGACGCCACGATCTCGGGCCTGGTCTCATTGAGGATCTCGTTACATCCCTCGAGGCCGGCGAAGTCGTCGAGCGTCGGCTCCTGAGCCTGCAGCATGGTCCCCATCGCGCCATCGGCGATCAGTACGCGTTCGCTGAGGGCTCTCCGTAGGCTCGCTGTCGTCGCGCTCATGCCGTCGAGCCTAGAGCCTGCGCGAGATGCGCCGCCCAGGCTCAGCTGCCCCGCCCGCATCCCTGGCAGGGCTGCCGACAGACTGTGAGGGGTGGGGAACCCGCCGTGGCAGACAGTGGTCGGCCCACCGTTCCGGTCGGCAAGCGAGATGTTTGCCGGACCGCGGCCGACCCTCACCGGGTCCCTCGACATAGGGTGAGAGGACCGGAGATCCGCTAACGGATCTTGCCCATCAGTGCCCCATGAGGAGAGCAGATTGAACGAGCCCGAGGCGGTCCCGCGTCTGGTCGAGCCGATCATGATCGCTGCCTTCGAGGGCTGGAACGACGCAGGCTCGGCCGCCAGTGGCGCGCTCGATCATCTCGAATCCATCTGGGACTCGACCGAAGTCGCGTCGCTCGATCCGGAGGACTACTACGACTTTCAGGTCAACCGCCCGCACGTTGTGCTCGAGGACGAGCAGCGTGCGATCATCTGGCCGACGACGCGGCTGTCGACCGCGCGCCCGCCGGGCCACCACCGGGACATCCTCCTCGTCCGGGGCATCGAGCCCAACATCCGCTGGCGGGCATATTCCACCGAGCTGATCGACTATGGCAAGCGGCTCGGTGTGGAAATGGTGATCACACTCGGAGCACTGCTCGCAGAGGCCCCCCATACCCGGCCGGTGCCCGTGAGCGGCTCGGTCCTCGATCATGAACTGGCGGAGCGGCTCGGGTTGGAACAGTCGTCCTATGAAGGCCCCACCGGAATCGTCGGGGTCTTCCAGGACGCCTGCGCCGCGGCCGGGCTGCCGGCTGTGTCGTTCTGGGCGGCCGTACCGCACTATGTCGCGTCTGTGCCCTGCCCGAAGGCCGCCGTCGCGCTGCTCCGGCGTATCGAGGACATGCTGGACATCGCAGTGCCGCTCGGCGATCTGCCCGAGGAGGCCAGGATCTGGCAGCAGGGAGCTGACGAGCTTGCGGCGAAAGACGAGGAGATAGGCGAATACGTGCGTCAGCTCGAGGAGTCCAAGGACACAGCCGACCTGCCTGAGGCCACCGGTGAGTTCATCGCTCGCGAGTTTGAGCGCTATCTCCGCCGACAGCAAGACCACGGCGGCTCAGGGCCCGCCGACACCAACCCCCAGGACTGAGCTCCGCGTCCGTCTAGAGGGCTACGCCGAGCAGGGCATCGACCGCTCGGGAGACCACGCCCGGCGCCCCGGCGTCTGACCCCCTGCCTCCGTCGGTGAGCTGGGCATCCGCCCACGCATCTACCGCCGCGAGCGCGCCAGGACAATCAAGGTCGTCGGACAGCCGCTCCCTGAGAGCAGCGAGGACAGGCGCGGCGTCCTGACCGTCTGGACGGGAGACCGCGGCGCGCCAGCGCCCGAGCCGCTCCACCGACCCGGCGATGTCACCGTCAGTCCATTCCCAGTCCGTGCGGTAGTGGTGGGCGAGCAGGGCGAGCCGCAGCGCCATGGGGTCGACTCCGTCGTGCCGGAGCCGAGAAACGAAGATGAGGTTGCCCTTGGACTTCGACATCTTCTCGCCGCCGAACCCGACCATGCCTGCGTGGACGTACGCCTTCGCATAGGGCGCGCTACCCGTCGCGACCTGGCCTTCGGAGGCACTGAACTCATGATGCGGAAAGATCAGGTCGGTTCCGCCGCCCTGGATGTCGAAGCCCATGCCGAGATAGCGCAGTGCGATCGCCGCACATTCAACATGCCAGCCTGGCCGTCCGGGACCGAAGGGCGATGGCCAGGCCGGATCCCCCTGGCGCTGCGATTGCCAGAGCAGGCAGTCGACAGGATCCTTCTTGCCCGGTCGATCCGGGTCACCGCCCCGCTCTCTGGACAGTGTGATCATCTCGTCGCTGGTGAGGTGGGCGATGGATCCGAATGCCGAGTCCGCGCTGGCCGGGAAGTAGAGGTCGCCGTCAACCTCGTACGCCGCTCCCCTCTCGCGCAGCCGCCCGATCAAGGCGGTGATGTCCTGCATCGACTCAACGGCACCGATGTAGCAGTCGGGCGGCAGCACCCGCAGCGCGATCATGTCCTCACGGAAGAGGCTGATCTCGCGTTCGGCGAGCTCGCGCCAGTCCTCGCCAGCCGCTCTCGCCCGTTCGAGCAACGGATCATCGACATCGGTGACGTTCTGCACGTAGCGGACCGCGTGCCCGGCGTCTCGCCAGACCCGTTGGAGGACGTCGAATGCCACGTACGTCGCGGCGTGGCCGAGATGCGTCGCGTCATAGGGAGTGATCCCGCAGACGTAAAGTCCAGCCGCCTCACCAGGTGCAGTCTCGACGACGGAGCCCGATGCCGTGTCGTAGACCCGAAGGGGGTTGCCCCTGCCGGGCAGCACGGGCAGATGGGGTGCAGGCCAGGACTCCATGGTCGAGCGAGAGGGGCCGCACCCGGCAGGTGCGCTCTCCCGGCCTCCTCTCCTCGTCGACGTACCGACCTATCGATGATATGGACCGCTACCGCAGCTCAGGGATCAGAGGCGGTCCTAGCCGCCCATGGATAGGCCGTCCGATGCTGCTCCTCTGCTCTCGACGATCGCTCTGGTCCGGGCCACGGCTGCCTGGTAGCGGGCCCGCTTGCCGGGGTCGAGATCCTGCGTCTGGAGCGCCTGCAGCAGCTCCACCAGCCTGATCGGCGGTCCCAAATCGACGAGAATCGGCACCCATTCAGCTGCCGTCACACGCCAGTGCCCGTCCGCCTTATTAAAGGTAAAGCGGGCGATGATCCCCTCCTCGGACACGCCGCGTGGGTTCAGATGCCGGGCGATCAGGTTGCCCAAGCCGTAGACGACCCACTTCCCGCTGATTCGCTCGAAGGGCTGAACCACGTGCGCATGGTGCCCGATGATCAAATCGATGTCCGGAGACGCAAGAAGCTGTTTCGCGATTGCCCGCTGCTTCGGCGTCGGGATGTGCTGGTATTCACTCCCCCAGTGCAGGCTCAGGATGACGACGTCGGCGCCGCGCCTTCGAAGCTCGTGAGCCGCGGACAAAATGGCCCGGCCGTCGTCGATCAGATTGACCATCCACGTTCCGTCCGGTCGTGGTGTGCCCCCGTTGAGGCCATACGTGTACGAGAGGTGACCGACCCGAATGCCGTGAATGTCGAGGATCTGCGGACGGGATGCCGCTGCCGGTGTGGCTGCAGTGCCTGCGTGGCCGATGTGATCGGCATCGAGTGCGGCCAGCGTACGGGTCAAGCCGCGTGACCCCTGATCCATGCTGTGGTTCGAAGCGGTCGAACACTCGTCATAGCCGATCGCTGCCAGGGCCGAGACAACTTGTGGCGGCATGTTGAAGGTCGGGAACCCCTCGAACGGACCGCGGGCCGCGGCGAAGGGCGCCTCGATGTGGCAAATGGCCAGGTCGGCAGCGGATATCACCGGCTTGATCGCGGCGAGCATCGGCTCGAAGTCGGGAGACCTGGCCGATCCGTCCCTCCGTGCCTGGTCGATGAGGGGCGGATGGATCAGCACGTCACCGGTCGCCACGACGCTGAACTGGCTGCCGTTGGACTCCACGCCATCGGGCTGCGACTGGGCAGAGCTGACCTGGCTGCCGTTGGACTCCACGCCATCGGGCTGCGACTGGCCAGAGCTGACCTGGCCGTTCCCCCCTCCCCGACCGGCCGTACAAGCAGCCACGACCAGAGCGAGAGCCGCGGCTGCAATACAGCGGCGGAGTCGGGCTGGCGTAGTCATTGCAGGGACCCGCTCAGAGCCGCTTGGCGGTCCGGAACAACCGCGCGTAGAAGCCATCTCCGTCGAGCGCGGCCGTCCCTCCGACGTCCCCGAACGTGGGCCCGTCCGCTTGTTCTCGGCTGGAGATGAATCTGGGATGACCGTCGGTGTCGAGCCCGAGGTAGATCCCGCTGTGATCGATCTGCGGCCCATCTCTGCGATCGATGTCGAAGAAGACGAGATCACCGGGCTGGAGCAGTCCGACATCGGCCGGCCTCGTGCCCTTGTTGGGGATCAGGACAACCCCTGGCCCGACGCTGGCCATCGCGAAGGCCCTGCGCGGCAGTTGCGTGCCGTCCGCGTTGTCGCTGCGCAGCGGATAGCCGAGCCGGTAGCCATAGACAAGGCGGATGTAGCCAGAGCAGTCAATGGCGCCGTAGCGCTTGGCCTCCGCGTGCTCGGTCACACCGTCGTCAAAGCGCCATGAGATTCCGAGAAAGTCGTAGAAGTCGGACTGCTCCAGCCGGAAATCGGTGTGGCCGTACGGAATGTCCGGATCGATGGGGCCGAAGGACGCATCGCCCGCATAGCGGACACCGTTTCTTCTCAGCGCAGGCTTCCCGTGCAGATATTGCATCGTGATCGCGAGCACATCCGGCGAGCGATCACGAAGCGCCCCCAGGAACCACGGCTCAAACCACGCCGCGTGCTCAGCGCCGGCCCGCCATGGAGTGGGGGCGAGGCGGACCCATGTGGTCGTCCTCACCTTCGCCGAGGTCGTGGATGGTTCGGAGAACGTTCGCTCCGACCCGGTCAAGGAAACGGTTCTCGCCCCATCGGTAAAGGTGGCGACGATCGCACCGCTGGCGTCTCGCACCACCGTCCTGTCGGGCGCTGTGAGCCGATCGAAGGTGTAGGCGCCTTCTCCGCTCGCTGCCTGGCGCCGACCACCGCTCTGTGCCGGGTTCCGGGTGTCGCGGACGTCGTCTCCACCCCGCAGGAACACCAGCACGAGAATGGCGGTGAGCGCGGTCGCCACGGCGCCGACGAGCAGACCACCTCGGACCACGGAGTCATCGGTGAACGAGCGTGTACGTCCGTGCTGCGCGGCGAGCGCGCGGTTGTTACCGGGGCGCATGGTCATCTCACAACTACCCGATCACACCGTGGGCATGAGCCCGAGCAGGAGCCCAGTGGTCAGCACAACGTAGTTGAGCAATGTCACCGTCGCGGTCGATATCAAGGTGGGAGCGATCGGCTGACGCACGAGCTGGTAGGCGATCAGGCCAGGAACGATGAACCCCAAGGTCTGATGGGCGAACAAGAACGGTGACTGTGTCTGGATGAAGAAAAAGAGAGTCGTCTGCAGGAACACCGCCACCAGCACAACTGCGGCGAATAGACGTTTGCCATAGAGGATCACGACCTTCTGCAGGCCCAGCGTGCCGAGAAATGTCAGCGCCGTCACGCAGACGACGATCGCGGCACGCCGAGGCTCCTGAGCGAGGGTCAGTGCGAGCCAACCGGGAGTGATCATCCCGCCGGGAGACAGATTCGTGATCAGATAGCAGACGAGTGAGAACAGCAGCCCGATGGCCAGGGACAGCGCTGCGATCTCGGGAGTGAGTTCGACCGTCACCTGAGTCGTCCGCCCATCCTGTGCCAGCCGGTCGGGCGCTCAGGAGCCGGGTGCTGATGCGGCGCGTGTCCCAGCGGGATCGCCGCGTGGCGGCCGGCGGGTAGCGCACGCCGACGGGGATGCCGTCCGCCCGGGGGCGTTGGAGGTAGTGGGCGCTGCACAACCGGAAGTCGCGCCAGCTGCTCCAGGAGAAGCTCGCCTTGTCCATGGATGTTACCGATCGCGACGAGCGACACCTCCGGTCCGGACTGCGCGATCAATGTCTCGAGAATCTCCTCTGGTGACCGGCTGCCGCCGAGATCGACAATCCGCCCGGGCCAGCCATCTGCCATGCCGTCGAGTGCGCTCTTCGTCGGTTGTCCGATGAGATACACCGTTCCGGCAGGGAGCTGGTTGATGATCGCGCCCATCTGGGCGTTCCGTTCCACGCGGTCCGGCCGGCAATTGATGACGATCGACAGCGGTGGCATGACGGCACCACGGCGGATCAACTGCTCGATGTTCATGAGGGTGGATTCGGGGTCGTTCGCCGCAAAGACATTGGCAAACCGAATGGTGCGGCCGTCGACCGCATAGGTGGTCACGCTGAGAACACCGGGATCCGGGGGTGCGGTCCACATGCCCCACAGCGCTGACCGCCGGTCGATCCCCAGGACGCCTGCCACGGCTAGTGCTATCGCCACGTTCTCCCGAAACGTGAAGTATTGGAACTGGCTCATCTCCTCCTCTGTGACGCTGTCGGGATCAACGCTGACCAGCAGACAGTTCCGTTTGTTTGCCTCCTGCTGGAGAATGTGCCGCCGGTCGCGCTCGGCGGTGATACAGATCCCGCCTGCGGGCATCGCCCGCGACAACGAGCGAGCGACGTCATCGAGCGTTGGTCCCATCTCCGCGAGATGGTCCTCCCGAACGTTGCTGAGGATGCCGATCGTCGATCGGATCAGCTTGGTCTGATTGATCTCCTGTAGTGCCGGCATCACCGCCATGCATTCCATGACCAGAGCATCCGGCCGGTAGGCGGCCGCCCGCCGGACGATGCCGATCTGCTCGGCGATGTTCGGAATCTCGAATTTGCGGTGGACAGGTTCCTCGGTGGCGTCGGGATGGATGAAGCGCGCGGCCGTGCCGGTCGTCTTGGCGACGGTCACCAGTCCGCCGCCGCGGAGCGCGCCCGCGCACAGCCGGGTGATCGAACTCTTTCCGCGAATCCCGTTGACGAGGACCCGAATTGCGATCTGGTCGAGGTTTGTCTCGTGCCTGCGCTGCTCGAGGATCCCGGCGGCGAGCAATGCCACCAGGGTCATGGTGAAGACGCTGTAAAGGAAGATCATGTGCCGCTGCCAGATCCGGATCTTCGGCCGGACACCAGCGCAACAGGCCGTACGGCTGGGATCGTCGGGATCAGCTGTGTTTCTGCGAGCCGAGCGTCGCGCCCGCTCAACGGGGGCCTAAGAGCGCCGCTGCGTATGCCGAGGAGCCGGAGCCGGAGAATTTCGAGGTTTCTCGCGACCGAGCCGAGCTCGTTATGCACGCGAGGGTAGACCACCATGCCGCGATCTCCAGGCCAGGCAATGCGTTCCGCGTCTCGAACAAGAACCCGCAAAGGGCGGACACCGACGAGGTAGAGCCATCCGTAGCACAGCAAGACGCCGGCGACGGCCAGGAGGCCAACGACGGTCGCGTGGTGGCGTACGACATAGACCGGGAGCGGGAGCTGATCCGCCGGCACCTTCGAGACGACGGTCCAGCCCAGCATGCCCGCAGGACCCACGGGGCGAAGCTGCGCGGCCGCCACAATCGTGGCCGGCCCGGAGTCCCGGTAGACGCGCGACGTGTGCTCGCCGGTGAGAGCGCGGTCGACCGCCCGGTCGACCGCGCTGTCGCCCAGCCGACTGAAAGCATGAAAGCCGTCATCCGAGCTGATGATGCGGCGCGAAGGATCCACGATCCAGACCGTCCCGAGTCCGGGCCGATCGAGTCGATCGTCGAGGTAGCGAGGGTCGAGCTCGCCGGCGATGACGAGGCCGCCGTCGGCCGCTGGCGTGTAGGCCACGACGACGGGGACCGGTCCGGAGATGTTCGCCTGGCTCACCCCGGCAACCGCCGGCAGCGGCCCCGACGGACGCCTGGGCTTCCTCCCCACGCGCGCTGCGACCTTCCCGTCCGGCTCCACGACATAGATCGAGCGGAACCTCCCATCTGCGTCCTTCGCACCTGCGAGCAGCCGCCGCAGGTCGTCATGCCGCACCGAGGCACGTACCTCGGGGGCGAGCCGCTCCAGTGAGGCAGTCGCGTCGTTGATCCCGCGGGCGAGGGTATCGGCCAGTACCGTGATGCGCCCCCGCTGGTCGTCGATGACCTCGGTGGGAATCCGTTCTGGGTGCATCGACCGGCTCAGCAGCGGCACCGCCATCGACCACGCAAGGACCAGCAGCGCCGTGAGGATCAGAGTTCCGCGGGCGGTGAAGGCGTGGGCCAGCAGGGAGCGGCCCTGATCGCGAACAGGACGGCCGATCAGCTCGCCGCGAATCGCTCCCAGGGCCATGGCGAGCCGGCCTGGCTCCGCAGCGCTCGGCTTCCCGATGGTGACACTGGTGTCTCCCTTTGCCAGCCGCGCTGCGTCCCGTTCGATACGGCGGACCGGGCCGACGAGGCTATACGCATGCACGGCAAAGGCCGCCAATGCCAGGTAAGCAAGCGCGATGCCGGCGGCAAGGCCGAATCCGCGGCCTGGGTGAGCTGGAGGTGCGGATACCACCGGTCGGACGCTGACGGCGTACAGGCGGAGATCGTTGAGACCCTCTCCGGTAACTCTGGCGTATCCAATGACGTGCCGCCTCGCGCTCACAACAGTGGCCGCAACACTGCCGGACGCGCGCGTTGCGTCGCCGACGGCCCTCGAGACCGCCTGGGCCAGCCTCACATCCACATCCGCCGAGCCTGTCGCGACGACCGGTGCCCCACTCTCGTCCACAAGGGTGATGGCGGAGTCGAAGCTGCGCGGTAACCGTGGCCGGGCGGCCGCCACGAGAATTCTATGATCTTGATCGCCGATCGACATCGGCGCTGCGAGGATCACCTCGGACTGGCCTGCCGGGTCGTGAGCGAGTGCCGCGGTTGGCCGGTCAATCGGCTCCTGGCCAAGCGCAGCAACCGGCACTGGCGCCCCACGCGTCGCGAGCAGCTTTCCCGAGCGCGAGTCCAGCAGCGCCAGTCCGCGCCATTCGGGGTGGGCGGTCCCGACCAGTCCGAGGATCGCCGTAGGGGTGGCGCCACCGGCCGACGGCTGCGCTGCGATAGCAGGACCCGCGTTTCTGAGATCGGTGAGGTCCTGTGATAGCGACGTGCGGACCTGGTACGCAAAGTCGGCGGCCACCCGCTTCTGCGAAAGCAGCACTGCCTCCGGTACCGGACCGCGATGGCCTCGTCCGACCGTCACCGCCGTCAGACCGGCCAGGAAGAGAAAGAACGCCAGGGTGACGATCCATGGAAGAACCAGGCCGCCGAGCGGGCTGGTCTCCGGATAGGCGCCCGCAGTGGGAGGAGCGGTCGGCGACGTGCGAGGCACACCGTTCCGCACGGGGCAACTCCTGGCTTACGACGGGCGGCCCGGCAGCCGGGGGGCCAGAGCAAGCGGTAGGTTACACCCGCGCCAGGAATGGGCGTGCTAGAACGGCGGCCAGGGGACGGCTGGCCAGTCGTCCGTCGGAACCGGCAGGGTGCCATTGGCGAGCAGGCGGTCCACCCGGGCTGCGGTTGCCTTGATCTCCTCAGGGGTGAGCAGATCCTCCAGCGCGACGCCGAGCCCGTTGTCCAAATCGGAACGCAGCCTGCGGAGGAGGGCGTACTCCTCCCCCGCGAGCGGCTCACCTGCCCAGTTCCAGAGCAGTGTGCGCAGCTTGTCCATTGCCGCGAAGCACACGCCATGATCGACGGCGAAGATGCGCCCTGTCTCAGTCGGGAGCAGGTGGCCGCCCTTGCGATCGGCGTTGTTGACCACCGCGTCAAAGAGCGCGATCGGCCGTAGCCGCCGATCGCTGCCGCGCAGCATCGCCACGACGTCCACGGATTCGTCGACATCGATCCACAGCTGGCACATCCCGGGCCCGAACGGGCCATCCCTTAGGACGGTGGGCGGGACGGTTCCCCATCCGCCGGCCTCCGATACGGCATAGGCGGCGACTTCGCGACCCGCCAGCGTCCCATCGGGGAAATCCCAGAGCGGCCGTTCGCCGGCGACTGGCTTATACACGCAGGCGGCCTGCTTCCCGCCCAACCTCACCCTGCAGTAGAGGGTGGCGTTGGACGCTTCAACCAGCCGGCCGACGATCTCGAGCTCGCCTTCCGTCAGAAGCCGGATCGCAGCGCCAGGATCGAACGCGACAAGTTCCGAGCCGTCCTGCCCCACTGGTTCCACTGGCGTCGTCATCCGCCCGTCAGGCGGTCGGATCAGCCGGGCGGTGACCGTTCATCCGGGGACACAGATGCCCATCGGCGTCGACCGGGAGACCGCAGAAGGGGCAGGGCGGGCGTCCGGCCGACACCACCAGCTGCGCCCGCTTCGCGAAGGCTCGTGCCATGGCGCCGGTGATACGCACCCGCAGCAGGGGCGGTCCTTCGTCGGCCTCCTCGTCAAGGGCTTCGACCTGCTCCTCCTCGGTCTCCGCGCGAGCGTGCGCCTCGATGACCACCCGCTCGGTATCGCCGTCCCAGGCCAGCGTCAACGCGCCGACCCGGAACTCCTCCTCGATCGGCTGTGACAGGGGACCCTCATCAACGAGGTCCACTGGTGCGACGGCGGGCACCTGCGCAGTACCACCGGTACGCCTGAGCACCTCGTCAAGCAGTTCCTCCATGCGCTCCGCGAGTACGGCGACCTGCTCCTTCTCCAGAGCCACGCTGGTGGTCCGGCCACCCTGGGCGGCGGCCTGCAGGAAGAAGGTGCGCTGCCCAGGCTCGCCGACTGTCCCTGCGATGAACCGCTCAGGCGGGTCATAACTGTAGATCTCACGCGACACGCTGGTCCTCCGTGGATGCGCGGTGCGG
>Ga0066388_100001553_pt1 | contig 13062 bp, 11 predicted proteins | sample PanSoiMetaGPlot6_FD_64539 | JGI IMG/M metagenome (GOLD analysis project Ga0066388, IMG submission 64539) | Tropical forest soil microbial communities from Panama analyzed to predict greenhouse gas emissions - Panama Soil - Plot 6 (Hybrid Assembly) | ecosystem: Environmental > Terrestrial >... | reverse complement strand
CCATCGGAATGGCCTGGATCGCCGCGATCGCGGCGCCTGATCTCGCGTTCATCGAGCTGGTCGCGCCATTGATTATCACAGGGGCCGGCGTTTCGATGGCGATGCCCGCCGCGCAGAACGCCGTGCTGAACTCAGTCGCGCGGCCCGAGGTCGGCAAGGCCTCCGGCGTGTTCAACATGTTCCGCTTTCTCGGCGGGGTCACCGGGATTGCAATCGCGGTCGCCGTGTTCATGGCGGTCGGCGGTTTCGGGTCCGCCAAAGCCTTCACCACCGGCTTCGTGGCGGCGACCGGTGTCTCCGCCATTCTGTCGCTCCTGGGGGCGGTCGCCGGCCTATGGCAGCCGGCGCGCCTTCACGTCGCCGTGGAGCGAGCGGCTGCCGAAGTATGAGCCGAATTAGCGCCCCGCTTCCGAAGTTCGTGACACATCGCGGCAACCACGGGTACGAACTTCGGAAGCAAAGGGGCGCTAGCAAACATATGATTCTAGGGCCGCTTCTCGATTTGACGTTCCTTCGCGAGCGTGCCGCAACCGCTGTAGGAACGCCAAGTCGGCGGCCCTAGTGCCACAGCCGTTGCGAGGCGATCTCGGCGCCCCGCGACAGCGTCTCAAGCTTCGCCCAAGCGAGCTGCGGGTGCACGCGCCCGCCGAGCCCGCAATCGGTCGAGGCGACGACATTGTCGCGGCCGACCACCTCGGCAAAGCGCACGATCCGGTCCGCGACGACCTCGGGATGCTCGATCACGTTGGTCGAGTGCGTGACGACACCGGGCAGGATCGTCTTACCTTCCGGCAGCTTGACGTTGCGCCAGACCTTCCACTCGTGTTCGTGGCGGACGTTCGCGGCCTCGAACGAATATGCCCCCGCATTGATGGTCAGCATCAGGTCGACGAGATCGGCCATCGGAAAGTCGGTGAAATGCGGGCCGTGCCAGCTTCCCCAGCAGAGGTGGAAGCGGATGCGGTCGGCTGGCAGCCCACGGATCGCATGGTTGAGCGCGTCGATGCGGGTCTTGGTGTAGCGTCGGTAGCCCTCAACGCTGGGCTCGTCCTTCGCCTGGTCCCAGTTCTCGGCGATTGCCGGATCGTCGAGCTGGACGATCAGCCCGGCATCGATGATTGCCTTGTACTCCTCGCGCATCGCGTCGGCGCAGGCGTACAGGAGTTCCTCGTCGGTCTTGTAGTACTCGTTTGGGAAGCGGGCGCAGCTTGCCGGCGCGACCGAGTTCATCCACCCTTCTTTGATTCCCGCAGCCGCGAGACCGGCTTTGAGGTTGGCGATATCGCGCGCAGTCGTTTCCTGCCCCTTGTAGCTGATGGGTCCGCGGACCACTGGGCTGTAGTGCGCCATGAACTGGTCGGGCAACGCGCAGCCGGTGCGCGGATCGGCGTAGGCTTCGTGAAACTTGTTCCAGTCCCTGCGATCGCCGAAGCTGCCCAGCACGAATTCGCCGGGTGCCGGCTTGGCGCGCGGAGGAACCGACAATTTCAGTTCCCAAAGCGGGACGGGCACGACCTCGACGCCATTGAGGCGCCGGATCACATATGACCACCACGCCCCGTAGTCGTAGTCATACCCCATGGTGTGGCCGAACTCGCCGTCGTTGACGAGATCGATGCCGGCCTGTTTCTGGCGGCGGACGAGGTCAACCACCGCATCCTTGAGTTCGCTTTGGAAGGCGGCCTCGTCGACCTTCTCGCCGTCGATACGTTGATGATTGAGTTCGATGACTTTCGCCGGGCGTGGCAGACTGCCGGCATGGGTCGTCAGTATCCGGTCAGGCATGGTTTTTCCTCCGACAGGCCATGCGGTGGCCGACGCTTGTGCGTCCGTGGCAAGAACCGCGTGTGGCTGCTGACCCAAGAAGTATCGCACTCAAGTTGATGAGGCGCTAGGGTCTCGCGTCGCGCACGCCAGCAGCCAGCCCAAACGCATGACCGCGCTTACAAAATGCCGTCACACGGCGCTTCCGAACCGGGCCCCATCTGTTGTACGTCATGCGCGCGGCTAAGCGGGAGGATACGTGGCCAGCCTAGAGGGAGCCGGACACACCGGGATCGGCGACGCGGTGCGCCGCAAGGAAGACGACCGGCTGATTGTCGGCGGCGGATGCTACGCGGATGATCTCGACGTCCGGGGTGCAGCCTACGCGGTGTTCGTGCGATCGCCGCACGCGCACGCGCACATTCGCTCAATCGACGCGGCGCCGGCCCGGCAAGCCCCGGGTGTGCTTGCGGTCTATGTCGGCGCAGACATCGCGCGCGCCGGGCTCAAACCAATCCCGCACGCGGTCGGCAGCTCGCACATGGGTTCCGACGTGCCATTGCGCAACCGCGACGGCAGCGAGCGCCTCGCCACCGAGCAGGTTTTGCTTCCCGCGGAGCGCGCGCGCTTCGCCGGCGAGGCCGTGGCTATGGTGGTGGCCGACACACTGGCGGCCGCGAAGGATGCCGCCGAGCTCGTCGAGATCGCGTGGGAGCCGCTGCCGGCCGTGACGCTCGCCGCGCAGGCGATCGGGCCGGCGGCGCCGCGCCTGTGGGATAACGTGCCCGGCAATGTCGCGCTTGACGCCGAGATCGGTGACGCAGCCGCAACCGATGCGGCGTTCGCAAAGGCTGCCCATCGGGTCAAGCTCGATACCCGCGTCCAGCGGGTTACCGGGGTGCATCTCGAGCCGCGCGCAGTGATCGCGTCTTATGACCGCGAATCCGGCCGTTACATCATCAACGTCTCGCACGGGCTTGGCGTCGTGCAGGTGCGTCTGGAGCTCGCGACCATTCTCGGCGTCGCGCCCGAACTGGTTCGCGTGGTGGCGCCGCGCGACGTCGGCGGCAATTTCGGCACCCGCAACGCGACCCATCCGGAATTTGCGCTGGTCGCGTATGCAGCGCGAATGGTCGGGCGTCCGGTCAAGCATGTCGCCGATCGCAACGAATCTTTCCTGAGCGACTACCAGGCGCGAGATCTCACCGTCACCGCCGAGCTCGCGCTCGATGCCAAGGGCCGCATCCTGGCAATGCGCTCGTCCAACCTCAGCAACATCGGCGCCCATGCGGCCTCGTTCGTGCCCCTCAACAAGGGGGTGCAACTGATGACGAGCCTCTATGCGGTGCCGGTGGCGCACTACCAAGCCCGCGCCGCGCTGACCAACACGCCGAGCACGATTCCTTATCGCAGCGCTGGGCGACCCGAAGCGATGTACGTGATCGAACGGCTGATGGATCTCGCGGCGCGCGAATGCGGCTTCGATCGGGTCGAGCTGCGCCGCCGCAACATGATCCCGGCGAAGGCGCTGCCATGGCGCAATCCCGTCGGCATCACCTACGACAGCGGCGACTACGTCAACGCCATGCAGCGCGCGCTGGATATCGCAGACTGGGCGGGCTTCCAGAAGCGCCGCAAGGCTGCGCGAAAGCGCGGTAAGCTCGCCGGCATCGGGGTGGCGAACTACATCGAGGCGACCAGCGGGGTCCCGCGCGAGCGCGCGGACATCACGGTCCTGCCGGATGGTCGCGTCGACCTCGTCATCGGCACACAGGCGACCGGACAAGGGCATGAAACCGCCTTCTCGCAGATCGTCGCCGATTGGTTGGGCGTGCCGTTCGCCGCCGTACGGGTGCGCACCGGCGATACCGATGTCGTCAAGGCGGGAGGCGGCTCGCATTCCGGCCGTTCGATCCGGTTCGGCAGCATCGTTATCCGGGCCGCCGCCGATGACATCATCCAGAGGGGGCGCGAGGTCGCGGCATTGCTGCTGCAGGCACCGATCGACAGCGTGCGGTTCGCCGCTGGTCGCTTTACGATCGCGGACACTGACCGTTCGCTCGGCCTGTTCGAGATTGCCACCGCCGCCGCCAAGGGCAGCGATCTGCCGGAGGCGCTGCGCGGCCCGTTGAGCGGCTCGTGCGACCGGGTAACGTCCGGCCTCTGCTTTCCCTACGGCTCGTGCGTCTGCGAGGTCGAGGTCGATCCTGACACTGGCAGCGTGGCGATTGTGCGCTATGCGTCGGTCGACGACGTCGGCCGCGCGGTCAATCCGCTGATCCTGTACGGTCAGACCCACGGCGGGATCGCCCAGGGGGTTGGTCAGGCGCTCATGGAACAGTGCTGGTATGACGGCGACAGCGGCCAAATGCTCTCGGCGTCGCTGATGGACTATGCGTTGCTGCGCGCCACCGACCTGCCGTCCTTTGCGACCGAACTCAGCGAGGTCCCGGCAAGCTCGCATCCGCTCGGTTTCCGCTCCGGCGGCGAAGGCGGCACCACGCCGGCGCTCGGCGTCGTCATCAACGCGATCGTGGATGCCCTGTGGCACCTCGGCGTCCGCCACATCGAAATGCCGGCCACGCCGCAGAAGGTCTGGCAGGCGATCCAGGACGCCGGCGCGGCCGACCCAAATCGCACACCCGCGCCGCGTTGACTTAGGTCAATCAAACACCCCCGATCCGGACTAGGGTAGCGCAGACATTCGGGAGGCCGGCGAGGATAATGAACAGGCGGACACTCCGGGCGTTCGGTTTCGGACTGCTGACATTGGCGGTCACGGCGACGTATGCGCAGAGCGGCGATCCGCGTCGGGGACTTGCGGTCGCGCAGGACATCTGTGCCGCATGCCATGCCATTCGCAAGGGTGAGCGCTCGACCAACGCCAATGCACCGACCTTCGAGACGATTGCCGCCGTGCCGGGCATGACCACGATTGCGCTGCAGGCCTCGCTACAGACGTCGCACACCTCGATGCCGAACCTGATTTTGCAGGCCGACGACCGCGCCAATGTGATCGCCTACATCATGAGCTTGAAAGCAGATTAACGTTCAGCGTGCGCCGTCCGGCAGCGAAAGCCGATAGGAAACCGCGCCGTAGGTACTCACCAAGTAAGGCACCGCATAGGTCATCAGCACTTTGATCCAATCGATCGCGACGCCGGCGATGAGCGCGTCGCCCTGATTGATCAGGTTGAGGATCGTCCCGACCACAACGGCCACGTACAATGAGCGGCGCGGGACCCCGTCGCACATGGCGTACCGGCACGCGCGAGCGAGCGTGGACATGCTTCGATCCTCCGATCACAAACGCGCCTCGCCCGGATCGAACCCCCGAAAATATTGATCCAGCGCAAGATCGTTCGATGCATTTCGCACCATAAGGCTGACATGAACAACTGGCGACCGGCTTCTGTTTTGCTGGTAGCGGCGGCATCGTTGTTGGCGGACGCGCATGCCGGCCAGCTCGAAGACCAAGGCAAGGCCTTGCTCACCCGGCTTTGCGCGCGCTGTCACGCGGTCGGCAAGACCGGCGCGAGCCCACACGTAGGCGCGCCGCCGTTTCGCTCGATCGGCGACCGTTACGACATCCGCGAACTAACTGAGCGTATGAGCGAGCGGCTGATCTCGACCCACCCCGACATGCCGGATTTCCAGTTCAGCCAGGCCGATGCTCAGGCCGTGCGCGCCTATCTTTACTCCATCCAGAAATAGCAATCGGTCTCGGGAAGCCTTTTATCGCGATGCAACAAAATCGCGCCCCAACTAAAGATTGACATTCGGACGCGGCAATCGTCCAAATTCATTCGCATGTCACGGGATGCTGGACTTCCCGACGGACCTGATAGCGCGGCCAATGCCCACCTGTTGAGTGCGTTGAGGGCCGTACGCGCCGGTCTTTGGCAATACGACGTCGACAGCGATCGCTTCACGTTCAACGATCAGTTCTATGCGATATTCGGCACGACCGCGCAGACGGTCGGCGGCTACAGCATGTCATCCGTCGAATACGTGAGGCGCTTCGTACATCCGGACGATGCGGCCGCGGTGCGACAGGCCATCCAAGGAGCAGTCACGGCGACGGACTCATCCTACAGCGGCGAAATGGAGCACCGGGTGATCCTTGCCGACGGACGCGTGGGCTACATCGTCGCAAGCTGGTTCATTGTCAAAGATGCGGGTGGTCGAACCGTCAGGACCTATGGCCTCAATCAGAACATCACCGAGCGCAAACTAAGCGAGTGGCGGATCGCGGAGGTCGACAGCCAATTCAAGAGTCTGGTCGAACAGCAAATCGCGGGGATTGTGATCGTCCGCCTCGATGGCAACTTGGGCTACGTGAATCCGCGATTTGCCGCCATGCTCGGCTACGACGTCAACGACGTCATCGGCCGGCCGCTTATTTCCTTCATTGCGGAACGTGATCGCGAGTCCATCGTTGAGCGGACGCGCGACCGGTTCTCCGGCCGTCGCTCCGACCCGCCAAGTGCGTTTGCGATCCTCCGCCGCGACGGCTCCCCGCTCGAGGTGCTAGGGCAGTCCGCCCTCGCCACCTGGCAGGGGCGGCCCGCGCTCGTCGGGGTGGTGATCGACAATAGCGAGCACCGCCAGGCAGTGCGCGCCATGCAGCAGACGATCGAGGCGCTCGCCAGCACGGTGGAACTCCGTGACCCTTACACGGCCGGGCATCAACGGCGCGTTTGCAGGCTCGCGTGCGCAATCGGGCGCCGTATCGGAATGTCTGAATCTCAGATCGAAGGGCTGCAACTTGCGAGTGCGGTGCATGACATCGGCAAGGTTCTGGTGCCGACCGAAATTCTGACAAAGCCGGGCATGCTGACGGAAATCGAGGCTCAACTGCTCCGCCAGCACGTGGAAGCGGGCTACAACATTTTGAAAGGCGTGGAATTCCCGTGGCCTGTCGCGCAGACAGTTCTGCAGCACCACGAACGTCTCGACGGCTCGGGCTACCCGCAGGGGCTCTTCGGAGACACCATCCTCCCGGAAGCCAAGGTGCTGGCGGTGGCCGACGTGGTCGATTCGATGATGGGGCGGCGACCGTATCGCGAGCCGCTCGGCCTCGACGCCGCAATGCACGAGATCGAATCCCAACAAGGCAAGCTCTACGATCCGGCAGTGGTCAAGGCATGCGCGGCCTTGTTCAGGCAAGGTGGCTTCAGCTTCGACGAAGTAGGCCCGGCGTGCGTTTGGTCGCCCGGGCAGGTGCGGGCCGCGGGCTCCCATCCAGCAGCTTCCGCGTAAAGCAGGTGGGTGCTACCGTTTGACTGATCGAAGAGCCGACGCTGGCCGCGATCGGCAAGGGGGCGCATCAATGACGCAGTCACCGCCGCATCCCGTGGACGAGCTTCTGCCGTTCCCACGGCTTGTTCCGCTTGGTCTCCAGCACGTGCTCGTCATGTACGCGGGTGCAATCGCCGTCCCGCTGATCATCGGGCGGGCGCTGAAGCTTCCGCCGGAGCAGATCGCGATTCTGGTCAATGCGGATCTATTCGCCTGCGGCATCGTCACGCTGATCCAGTCGATCGGCATTGGCCCCTTCGGCATCCGCTTGCCGGTCATGATGGGCGTCACCTTTGCGTCGGTGGCGCCGATGCTGGCGATGGCGAACAACCCGGCACTCGGCCTCGGCGCGATTTACGGCTCGGTGATCGCAGCCGGCATCTTCGGGTTGATCGTCGCCCCGTTCATGAGCGGGCTGTTGCGCTTTTTTCCGCCGGTGGTGACCGGAACCATCATCGCGGTGATCGGAATTTCTTTGATGCGGATCGGGATCAACTGGGCGGCGGGCGCCGCCGCGCCCAACCTCCCCGGCTACGGCGATACCTCGAACTTGTTGATCGCCGCGTTCGTGCTGATTGCGATCCTGCTGATCACGAAGTTCGGTAAGGGCTTTGTGGTCAATATCGCGGTCCTGCTCGGGATCGTCTTGGGCTTCATCGTCGCGTGGCTCGTCGGCAAGGTCAGCTTCGCGGACATCGGAAAATCGGCGTGGGCCGATGTCGTCTACCCGTTCCAACTCACGACGCCGACGTTCGACGTTTTCGCGATCATCACGATGTGTCTGGTCATGCTTGTGGTGATGGTGGAGTCGACCGGCATGTTTCTCGCGGTCGGCGAGATGACCGATCGAAAGATCGAGCAGCGCGATCTGACCCGCGGCCTGCTGACCGACGGCCTCGGTACCCTCATCGGGGGTATCTTCAACACGTTTCCCTACACGTCATTCTCACAAAACGTCGGCCTGGTCGGTGTCACCGGGGTCAAGAGCCGATGGGTTACCGCCGCAGGTGGCGTGATCCTGCTGATTCTCGGACTGATACCCAAGCTCGGCGCCGTGGTCACGGCGGTTCCGCTGTGCGTGCTCGGCGGCGCCGGTATCGTCATGTTCGGAATGGTGGTCGCGACCGGAATTCGCATCCTGGGCGCGGTCGATTACCGAACCAACCGCCACAACCTATTCATCGTGGCGATCTCGATCGGCTTCGGCATGATCCCGCTGGTTGCACCGGCCTTTTTCGCGAAGCTGCCAAAGGAGCTGGAGCCGCTGCTCAATTCCGGCATCGTCCTTGCCGCGATCGCGGCGGTTCTGCTGAACGCCTACTTCAACGGGCCCGGATCGCGCGAAGACGCAGAAGCCGGGCTCGCCAAGGCAGCCGGCGCTTCCGACCACGCATAATCCCGCGCCGAGGGTTCGGCGCGCCGCATCCGTGGAAGATTTTCGAGTTGGCGCGACGAATGGTGGTGAGTGATCAGCCAGTCACGTCCATGCCGCACGAGCACCATGGTGTAGCGCGCCGGCGTCATCCGGCGCTGGCCATTACGTAGGGCGCTGAATTCGTAGTCGCCGGTGACGTAAACAACGTCTTCGCTCAGAACAAAGGTTTGTCGTTCGCCGAGCGAGACCTTGTCGCCGCTCCGGCTGAGGCGGGCGTAATATCGGCGGATCGCGTCGCGGCCTTGGTTGACGGCCGGGCTCGTGGTTCCCATCAACGTTGCATCAGCCGCATAGACCTCCACAAGCGCGTCGACATCATTGGCGTTGAACGCTGCCGCCCACCGGTCGACCGTGGTGCCTGCGTCCGCCGCCGTGTCGGCACCCGCCGCGCTCGTCAGCAAAAGCATCAATGCCAGCACCAAGGCCGACCATAGTTTTTCCATCGCAGCTCCCACGCCGGCGCATCACTCGCGACGCCGCTTGTTAGAGCAAGTCTCGGTCGCAGCGCCGGTTCCCATTGTTACGGGGCATGCTTTGTTTGAGCGTGCCCAGTTCCTGTTTGAGGGACCTGACTGCATCGGCCTCAATAGTCGACGTCAAAAAAGGCAAATCACCGCAGCGGCCCCAATACCAGAAATATCCGCTTGGATACCGACATCGAATTCTCCTCGAAGGTTTGGTATGCGCCACAGGCGCGCCTGACAATGGTCCGGTTTGTCAACAAAACCCAAGCCAGGTTTACCGGTCCAGCGCGATCCCGCGGCCAGTTGGTACGGTTGCGCACCAATCGAGGGGGCGAAATGGCAGGACCCGTTCGCCGTGCAAGTCGGCTTCAACGCGAGGGCGGATCTGCCCGCCCCGGTGCGGGACCACTTGCGATGCGGCCGCTCCACCGATACCCCACGACGCCCTTGTCGGCATCGAACAGGTAGTCAAACCCGTTGAGCAGATGGAGGCCGGTGTTGACAAAGGTCGGGCGGTCGCCGCGGCCGACGAGGATCAAGCGGCTCGGCGCCAGTGGATCAGCCACATCGCCGACCCGAAAGCTGTAGCTTGCGATCGCGCCGCCGGCCGGCGCTTCGGGCGCCAGTGAAATCGTGACTTTGGTTCCCGGCGGCAGCGTGCGGTCGGTCCCTGCCGAAGGCAGGCTGCCGTCCGCCTGGCTCGCGGGCAGCGACAAGAACATGCCGCTCACGCCGGTGTCCGGCAGGACCGTGCCGCACGCCGCCGCGCGGTCGTTGATCGCGATGCAGGCCGGGGCGCCCGACCAGTCCTTGCGCTCGTCGTCCCAGCGCAGCCGGACGGTGACATACGCACTGCTCGGATCGGCGGCACCAAGCCCGACCTGGACGCCTTCGCGCGTCAGCGCATAGCCACGCCGTGGTGCGTTCGGGCCAGCGGCCTTGTTGGCTGGATTGAGAAACGGGTTCTTCTCGGGCCCCGACACGCCGTCCTGAACGCCCCGCCGACCGAACCCGACTCCGATCATCGCAACGTGGCGTGGATTTTCGTTGGGCGAGCAATTGCGCGCATTGTCGAGACAATCGACGCGGCGGACAGCGAGCACCGGGATCGGCACCGTCGTCAGGCTGGCGCCATTGCCTCCGATGATCGTCACCGGCGTCACCACCCAGTCGCCCCGCATGATGCGACCCGAGCTCGTGTAGGTTAGGGTGCCCGGTCCGCGGTTCGGGAGTTGGCCGACGTTCGGGATCGAAGTGGCTGCGACCACAATGCCGGTCGAGCCCGTGTCCATCACGGCCCGGCGCTGCGGCCCGCCGAACGACAGCCCGAGGAGCGGCGGCCGCTGCAGGTCGCTGCCGGCGTCGCGCCTGCTCAAGAAGCGCAGGTAGACGCCCCGTCCGGCCGCCGTGTCGGGGCTCTGCGCGTCGCACGGCGATGCCGCTGCGGCGATCGTGGCCAGCAGCGCAGGCGCGGCAACTCCGCCGCGACGCCTGATCACTGGCCCGGCCGCCGCCACGCAGCCGATCCGCTATTTCTGGGCCGGCGCGTATTTGCCGGTGAGCTGCGGCGTGATCGTTGGGAGCTTCTTGCGGTGCCGCTCAAGCCGCGTGTCGCGCGCCCAGGTGCGCTTGAGCTCATCGCGGACCGTGAACTTCAACCGGCCGAGGCCCGCGGTCTCAAGCTCGATCGTGTCGCCGTCCATGAACGGATTGAGGCCGCCGTGGTTGGTCCCGGTTGCGATGATGTCGCCCGGATCGAGATGATGGATGGACGAGACCCACTCGATGCAGCGCGGGATCTTGTTGGCCATATCGGCGGTGGTGAAATCCTGCTTCAAAGTGCCGTTGACCCACAATTTGACCTGCAGCTGGTGCGGATCGCTGATCTCGTCCGCCGTCACCACATAGGGACCGATCGGCGCAAAGGTTTCGCGCGATTTGGTCTGATAGAACGTGTTGCCGGGCGGCGGCAGTTCGCGCGCCGAACCGTCGATGAAGTTGATATAGCCGAAGACGTAGCTCATAGCGTCGGCCGCCCGCACATTGGCGGCACGCTTGCCGATGACGACGCCGAGCTCGGCCTCGCCTTCGAAGATCGTTGCCGGCGCGTCGGGCAGGATCATGGTGTCGCCGGGGCCGATCACGGCATTCGAGGTTTTCTGGAATCCGTTGATCGGCGGCGGCGTCGGGAACATTTCCTCGACGTAGTTGACCGCCATGCAGTCGATATTGCCAGGGCGCGGGATCGGCGGGCGCAGCTTGACCGAGGCGAGCGGAATGGTCTTGCCGTCGGCGATTGCGCCCTCGATACGCTTCCTGTACTCGGCGAACTTCTCGATCACGGTGTTGATCAGCAACCGCGGATCGCCTTGCGCCGCCTCGTGCAGGACCGGTGTGATATCGACGATCGCATCGGCGCCCTTGACGACGCCGAGTTTGTAATCATCGAAACAGACGAGTTTCATTGGATGTTTCCTGTGCTTGGTGTTGGGCGCCTGGCGCAATCGAGGAAAAGACAATGCTGCGGCGCGGAGATCGGGGTCAGCTGCGTGCCGCCGATCCTACAGGAGCGCGACAGGCGGCCGCAACCACAGCATGGTAGACCGTCGCGAACGCATTGCGGCGCGTGATGACGTCTGTTCCGATTCCTGCCGGCGAAGATCGATTAACGCAGCATCCGAAGGACACTATTTCACCATCACCCATCCGGGCTGCAGCAGTGGATAGGCGATCAGGCCGACAACTGCGGTTACGGCGATCAGCAATGGGTTGCTGACCTTCCAGCGAAACAAGACCGCGAGCGAGACCACGCCAACAACGGCGGTGAGCCAGTCACCGATGGCAATGCGGCCGAGCAGCACGCACGCGCCGAGAATCGTGCCGATCGCCGCCGCATAGGCGCCCTTCACAAAGCCCTGCACGTTCGGATCGCCCCGATGCCGCGCCAAGATCGGCGCGGCGATCAGCACCAGGATAAATGACGGCAGAAAGATGCCGACGGTCGAGACCAGCGATCCCCAGAAGCCGGCGACCAGATATCCCACAAACGTGGCGGTGATGACGACCGGCCCGGGACTGATCATCCCAACCGCGACCGCGATCAGGAACTGGCGTTCGTCAAGCCAGCCGTATTGCCGGACCAGCCCCTGCTCCAGGAACGGGACGATGACGAGACCGCTGCCGAACGTCAGTGCGCCCGCTTTAAGGAAGAACCAGAGGAGCTTGGCGAGCGTCGAGGTTGAGGCGACGGGCGTCATCTGTGCCAGCACAGGCAGCGGCGCGATTTGCAGAAGCGCCGTTGGCGGACGCCGGAAGATGCTGCCGTAGTACAGGATCCCGATCACGCCCGCGCCGATGAACAGCAGCGCCACCTCCGCCTGCAGGGCGACAGTGACGGCCAAGCAGGCTGCGGCTATCACCCATTGCAGCCGGTCCTCCATTCCGAGCTTTGCGAGGCGATAACAGGAATGCAGGATCAGCGCGATCACCGCCGGACTGACGCCGTAGAAGATGGCCGTCACCGGCTTGAGATCGCCGAAGTAGACGTAGAGCGCGCCCAGCGCCGCGACGATCACGAAATTCGGCAGAATGAACGCCCACCCGCCAGCCCAGGCACCCCAAAAACCCGCACGCAGATAGGAGACGTAGATCCCGACCTGGATCGCGAGCGGTCCGGGCAGCGACTGACAGATCGCGATCGCTTCCCGCATCTGGTCTTTGGTCAGCCAGCCGCGCTCGCCGACGAGCTCGCGCTCCATCTGGCCGACCAGCGCGACCGGGCCGCCAAAGCCGAGCAGGCCGAGACGCAGGAAGTACGGCACGACTTCGGCGATGCCGCCGCCCGGGGCCGAGGTGGACGCCGTCATAGCCGCGACCCGATCCGGTCAGCTTTTCGCGGCGGCGGTCTTGTCGAGCGCCGCGCGTATTCCCTTGGCGAGCTTCTGGGCATCGTCATTCGCCCAGAAATGAATGAAGAACATCCGCGGTTGTTCGTCGAGCATGTGGCTATGGATCGCCGTCACCTCGATGCCGTTTGCCCGCAGGGTTCGGATCAGCGGGTTGACCTCATCGCCGGTCACCAGGAAGTCGCCAGTGATC
>Ga0066388_100001551_pt1 | contig 13069 bp, 7 predicted proteins | sample PanSoiMetaGPlot6_FD_64539 | JGI IMG/M metagenome (GOLD analysis project Ga0066388, IMG submission 64539) | Tropical forest soil microbial communities from Panama analyzed to predict greenhouse gas emissions - Panama Soil - Plot 6 (Hybrid Assembly) | ecosystem: Environmental > Terrestrial > Soil... | reverse complement strand
CGCTGTCGCGCAAGCTGAACGCGGTCATCGACAAGATCGACGATGTCGAAGCGCTGATTCGCGGCGCCTACGACCGGCGCCGGTGAAACGGTCGGAATGCTCGCGGTCGGAATGCTCGCTTGACACTGCGTCGGCGCGCCGCCTATGTTTCGGACGTTTTTCGCCCGCTGCAAAAGGGGGAGAGATGTCGATGTTGAAGCTGTCGAGTGCGGTTGTGTTCGTGTGCTCGCTCGCCAGCGCACACGCGGCCTTCGCGCAGAGCGGGAGCATCGCCGGCCAGGTCAAGGACACGAGCGGCGCCGTCCTGCCCGGAGTGACGGTCGAGGTCTCGAGTCCGGTGCTCATCGAGAAGGTGCGTACGGCGACGACCGACGGCCAGGGGAACTACAAGGTCATCGAGCTGCGGCCCGGCACCTACAGCGTGGTCTTCACGCTGCCCGGATTCAACACGCTGAAGCGAGACGGGATCGTCCTCACCTCCGACTTCACCGCCACGGTGAGCGTCGAGCTTCGGGTCGGCGCAGTCGAGGAGACGGTCACCGTCACCGCCGAAAGCCCGCTCATCGACACGCAGAGCGTCACGCAGCGCAAGTCGCTGACCCATGAAGTGATCGACTCGCTGCCGACCGGGCGCAGCTTCCAGAATCTCAGTGTGCTGGTGCCGGGCGTGCAGATCGCGCTCGGATCGCAGGACGTCGGCGGCACCGGCGGCGATCGCTACCAGACACTTTCGGTCCACGGCAGCCGCTCCGATCAGATGCCGCTGGTGATGAACGGGATGCCGTTCAACAACATGAACAACACCGGCGGCGGTTACAACACCACTCTCGTCGTCAACACCGGGACGGTGCAGGAGATGGCGGTGACGACCAGCGGCCTCACCGCCGAGTCGCGGTCGAGCGGCGTGCTGACCAACATCGTCGCCAAGGAAGGCGGCAATTCGTATCACGGCTATCTTTTCTCGAACTTCACCAACACGAGCCTGCAGGGCGGCAACCTCACGCAGGACCTGATCGATCGCGGCCTGAAGGCGGTCAACCGGGTGAAGAAGCTGTGGGACGTGAACCCGGTGATCGGCGGACCGATCGTCAAGGACAAGCTGTGGTTCCTCGGCGGGTTCCGCTACAACGGCGCGCAGAGCTACGTCGCCGGCATGTTCACGAACCTCAGGCCGGGCGCACCGCAGTACTGTCCCAGCGTCGCCGGCTGCTCATACGGCGACGCCTTTCACCCGACGACGCTGGTGCCGAACTCGCAGGACCTGGCGAATCAGACCGTTGGCGGCGACACCTGGACCCGCGGCGAAACCGCCAATCTCACGTGGCAGGCGACGCAGCGCAACAAGTTCACCTTCTTCACCCATTTCAACCAGCGGCTGGTCGACTGCAATCAGTGCAGCGCGACCAACTCGCCGGAAGCCGGCGTCTACTTCACGCATTCGCCCGAGTATCTGCTGCAGTCGACCTGGACCAACCCGATGACCAACAGGCTGCTGTTCGAGGGCGGGTTCACCTTCTACAACGAGACCTGGATCTTCGGTCCCGAGCCGTACAACATCAACGGCCTCGGTCCGGATGCCGTCGTCTCCAAGACCGATTCGTCGCTCGGCGTCGTCTACGGCGCCGCGAACGTGTTCACGACCGCGGCGAACCATCAGTACAACATGCGCTTTGCCGCGAACTACGTGACCGGCAGCCACGCGTTCCGCATCGGCATGCAGGACATGTGGGGGACGCGCAACTATCGTTACGACACGAACCAGTCGCAGGCGTGGACCTTCCTGCGCGGCATTCCGACGACCATCACCGAGTACGCGCGGCCGCTGATCGACACCGAGCACCTCAAGTCGGCGCTCGGCGTTTACGCCCAGGATCGATGGACGGTCGATCGCCTGACGTTGAATGTCGGCGTGCGCTTCGACTATCACAACGCCTACGTGCCGGCGCAGGATCTCGCGGCGATTCCGTTCGTGGCGGCGCGCCAGTACGATCCGATCGACGACGTCCCGAGCTGGAAGGATCTGTCGCCGCGGGTGGGGGCGACGTTCGATCTCTTCGGCAACGGCAAGACCGTCGCCCGCGGCAACTACGGCCGCTACGTCGCCAGCGAATCGACCAACATGGCGACGCTCAACAATCGCGTGAACACGTCGATCAACAACGCCTCGCGATCGTGGACCGACACCAACGGCAACTTCCTGCCCGACTGCACGCTGAGCAACCCGGCGCAGAACGGCGAGTGCGGCACGTTGAACGCGCCGCTCGGATCGCTGAACGTGGCGGCGCGCTACGATCCATCGATTACCGGCGGCTTCGGCGTCCGCCCGAACGATCGCGAGGTCTCGCTCGGCCTCCAGCAGCAGCTGCACCCGCGCGTCGCGGTCGACTTCCAGTACACCCGCCACGCGTTCGGCAACTTCATCGCGAGCCAGGACATCAACCATGAGCCGTCGAGCTCGTTCAGCTCGTTCTGCGTCGCGGCGCCGCCGGACTCACGGCTGCCGGGCGGCGGCGGCAATCAGATCTGCGGCTTCATGGACCAGAATCCGAACACGTTCACCACGTCGCCGTTCTACGTCGTCCAGCCGGCGAGCAACTTCGGCAGCGCGAGCGACGTCTACACCGGCTACGACTTCAACGCGAGCGCCCGCCTGCCGCGCGGCGGCTTCGTGTCGGGAGGCACGAGCATCGGTCACGAGGTGACCGATATCTGCGAGGTTGCGGGCAAGGCGCTCGTCGGCTACGCGCCGGTCGCCGGTGTGCTGGCATCGACGGCCGGCACGCTGCTGCCTTTCAACAGCACTGCGGTGGCCGGCGCGGCGACGACGCCGAGCGCGCTCTACTGTCACGTCGAGCCGCCGTTCCAGGCCGACGTCAAAGCGGCGGCGAACTATCCGCTCCCGTGGTTCGGATTGCTCGCGAGCGCGACGCTGCAGAATCGTCCCGGTCCGCAGATCCTGGCTCGCTACACGGTCACGAGCGCGCAGGTCCAGAATCTGAGCCGCCCGCTCGGCGTCGGTACCGCGGCGGCGCAGCTGATCGCGCCCGGCACGATCTACGGCGATCGCGTCACGCAGGTCGATATCCGATTCGGCAAGCTGTTCCGGGTGCAGCGCAATCGGATTCAGGCGTCGGTCGACATCTTCAACGTCCTGAACTCGAGCGCGATCCTGGCGTTGAATACCACCTACGGCACGAGCTGGCTGTCGCCGACGCAGATTCTTCAGGGACGGCTGGTCAAGTTCGGCGCGCAGTTCGATTTCTGATCGCGCGGAGGACGCAGAGAGAGAGCGGAGAGCGCGGCGCGGAGGCAATCGCGGTCTCATCGGTAGTGTCCGGCTTTAGCCGGTCCGGCGTGGCAACCAGATCAGTGGTCTGGCTGAAGCCGGACACTACCGTGAGTCGACCGCAAACGTTGCCGCGATCCATCTCCAGAAATGCTGCTCATCATCGGTGCGCGCCGAGACGCCGAATGCGAGCTGGCGCGCGGTCGCGAGATCCCCGGTCAGGCACATCGCATACACCTGGAGTGCGCGGACGACAGGTTCGCGAAGGCCGCGACGCTCGGCCTCGCCGAGATGGGCGGCCGCGGCGAGGTAGTCGCGTGCGCTGAGGGCGCCGAGCCCGAGGACGTATTCGGTCGCGGCGGTCCGATCGGCGCTTTGTTCGGCGATGCGCTGCTTCGCCATGTCGCTGCCAATCATCCACAACGGCAGCGTGCGAAGCGTGGTCAGCGAGAGCACGGCGTGCAGATCCTCGATCTGCGCGAGCGGGTGTGGACCCTCCCAGAGAACGCGATTGAGCATCCGTTGGTATGAGAAGAACGGGAGCGAGTCTGCGACGAGCGGCGCCGGCCAGAGCCGCTTGATCAACGAGGACGTGGTGAACGCGCGCCGGGCGCGATCGGGATCGAGCACGGTCTCATACATCGCGATCACCGCTGGATTGTCCTTGTAGCGCGGATCCGAGAGCGATGGCCGCGGCGGCGCCGGCACCAGACGGTGAGGGAAGTCGTCGGTGAGCGGCGGCGTCTCGCGCGTGAGCGCGCGGAGATACTCAGCGTCGCCGAGGAACGTCGCGCCGATCTGTTCCGGTTGCTCGAAGCCGGCCTCGCGCAGCCGCAGGGCGCGCGCTGGATCACGCCACGCGTTCTTGATCTGTTCCGCCCGCACCGGCCCGGCCGAATGGCGCGCGCCGACCAGCATGAAATCCGACGGCGTCGCGTTCCACAGCGAGCAGTCGGTAAAGACGTCACAGAACGCGCGGATGATGGTGTTGACGTCGGCGCCCGGATCGGGTCGCGCGACCGGCAGCCAGTACGTCGTGATGCCGCCGTCGGCGAGCCGGTCGTAGATCAGCCGGAAATACTCTTCGGAATAGATGGCGGCGGCGCCCGGCGTGCGCGGCGGCGGCGGCTCACCGGTGATGAGATCGAATCGATCGGGCGCCCGCTGCAGGAAGAACCGGCCGTCCTCGAAGTGCATGCGCACGCGATCGTCGCGCAGCGGATGACGACCGCCCTCGTAGACGATGTCGCTGGCGGCGGCGATCGCCGGCGAGATCTCGACGATGTCGACGGACGCGAGCGAAGGAATGTCGAGGACCGCGCTCGCGGTGACGCCGACGCCGTAGCAGATGACCAGCGCGCGCGCGATCGGCGCGTCGTGGACGAGCATCGGCCAGTAGGCGAAGTAGCGCATGTAGCGGGTGCCGGCGGTGCCGGTCCCGGTCATCGAGAAGCCGTTGGTGACCAGCCGGTGGTAGACCGCGCGCCCGAGCCATTGCTGCTGCATCAGGAAAATCGTTTCGGACGGACTCTCGCGCGTCGCGACGATCTCCGAGCCGTCGATCGTGTACGGCGACGCCGCTCGCAGAAAGTACCCGCGCCGCATGACGCCGAACGGAAACAACACGAGCGCAAGGCCCGCGATGACCGCCGCCGCGTACAGCGCGGATCGCGGCGCGTGGCCAGGGCCATGCCGCACACGCAGCGTGATGAGGCCGATCGCGACATAGACGATGACCATGGCGAAGATCGCGCGCTCCATGCCGAACGCCGGGAGGAGCACCAGCGCCGCCATCGGCGGTCCGCACATCGCTCCAGTCGTGTTGGCCAGCGTCAACCAGGCAGACGCGCGGGTCGGTGCCGCGATGAATCGGTTCAGCGCCGCGGCGAGCAGCGTGAACAGAACGCCGGACAGAAACGCGGTTGGCGCAGCCAAAGCGGTCGCGAGCCACAGCACACGCCACCACTCCGAGATCTGCGCACCTCTCGTCGTCCACTGAAACGTCCAGTAGGACACGCTCGTTGCCCCGGCGGCGAGCAACGCGGTCGTCGCCGGTCGAGTGGCCACGCCGTCGCCGAGCGCCAGCCATCGCGATCCCGCGACGCCGCCCGCACCGATCGCGGCAAGCACCACCGCCAGCATCAGGCTCATCGCCAGCGATGTCGTCAGCACGTACATGGAAAGGAAACGGAGCCACACCACTTCGAGTGCGAGCAGCGCCGCGCCGGCAAGGAAGGCGGCGGCCAGGATCGGGCGCGCGTCGCGCATGCCACCGCCGGGCGCGACCTCGATGGCGGAGGTCGACGACGGTTCGCGGCCGGCGGCGATCGCAGCCAGGGTGGCCGCGATCAGGTTGAGCAGCGCCGCTGTCCACGCGCTGCCCGCGACTCCGAGGCGGCCGACGAGCACGGCCTCGGCAACGATCACCCCGACGACGGCGCCCAGTGTGTTCCAGCCGTAGAGGCGTCCGACCGTGGCGCCGAATTGCCCGGGCGATCGCACGAGAGCGCCAGCCAGCACGGGCAGCGTCGCGCCCATTGCGGTTGCCGGTACGAGCATCAGGGCGAACGCCATCGAGAACCGGATCGCGTTCACGACGCCGTCACTCACGCCAGCCGACATCCGTGCAATCACTCCGCCGAGCGACGGCAGCGCGTAGGTGAGTGCCACGCCCGTGACCGCAACCAGCGCCTCCAGCGCGGCGTAGGTGCGCAGCAGTTCACGGCGTCCGCGCGCGTAGCGACTGGCACGCGCGTTCCCGATCGCGAGTCCGGCCATGAAGCTCGAGAGCACGATCGTCGCCGCGTGCACGCTGTTGCCGAACACCAGCCCGCAGCGGTGGAACCAGACCATCTCGAAGACCAGTCCGGCCGCGCCCGAGATGAAGAAGACGAACGTCACGCCGGGTGATGGTACATCGCCGATCGGAAGGAGCGCGAAGGCGTCAGAGGAGCGGACACCGATCGGCGCTCAGACGTGCGTCGGCTCGCTGCTGACGATCGTCTCGGCCGCATACTCGGCGGTCATCATGATCGCGGCATTCGGGTGACCGGTGACGTGTCGCGGCAGGACGGACGCGTCGACGACGCGCAGGCCGCTGATACCGTGTACGCGGAACTCGAAGTCGACGACCGCAGCCGCTGGATCGCTGCCGGCGCGGCACGTGCCGATTGGGTGATACAGCGTTTCGGCGGTCTCACGAATCCTGGCCAGGATCGCGCCGTCGGTCATCGCCGACTCACCGGGCCAGAGTTCGGTGCCGCGATAGGCGTCGAACGCCGGCCGGCGGGCGACCCGACGCGCCAGCTTCAATCCCGCGACCAGGATATCGGCGTCCTGGGCCTCGGCAAGATAGTTCGGTTGAATCACCGGCGGCTCGAGCGGATCGGTGGAGCGGAGCGCGATGTGTCCGACGCTCTTGGGATGCTGCAGCACCGCACCGATCGAGTAGCCGTGGCCCTTCGGGTTGTCGAAGCCGTGGTTCATGTAGTACACCGGCGCGAAGATCAGCTCGATGTCCGGTCGGTCGGCGCCGGCGCCAACCCGCACGAACGCGCCGGCTTCGGCGAGGTTCGAGCACAGCCGGCCGGTGTGCGTGACCATGTAGGTGACGACGTCCTTCAGGTTGCCGGCGTCGCTCATCGTGATTGGCTCTGCGCACGCGTGAATCACCCCGGCCAGCACGTGATCCTGCAGATTGCGGCCGACGGCCGGCAGATCGCGCACGACCGGAAGACCGAGCGATCGCAGCTGCGCGGCCGGGCCGATTCCGGACAGCAGCAGCAGGTGCGGCGACGTCACCGCGCCGCTCGCGAGAATCACCTCGCGCCTGGCGCGAATGGTCTCGGCTCCGTTCAGCCCGAGGCATTCAATGCCGACCGCACGATCGCCGTCGATCTCGACTCGCGACACGATCGTGTTGGTGCGAACGGTGAGATTCGGCCGCGACAAGGCCGGTTTGAGATAGGCGTCAGCCGCGCTGCACCGCCGGCCCTTCTTCACGGTGACGCGGAAGAATCCGGCCCCTTCGGGGTGGTCGCCGTTGAAGTCGTCGGTCGGCGGGAGGCCGGCGTCCAGGCACGCGTCGACGAACGCCCGCGACAGCGCATGTCCGGGGCGCGCGTCAGAGGTGCCGACCATGCGCTCGACCCGCTCGAAAATCGGCGCGACCGCGCGATAGTCGTCGTAATCCTGCGGATGGCCGCGGGTGAAGATCATCGCGTTGATCGAGCTCGAGCCGCCGAGGACCTTGCCGCGCGGCCAGAACAGCCGGCGCCCGCCGAGGTGCGGCTGCGGCTCGGTGGTGAATGCCCAATCGACGTCGCTCTTGAGCAGCTTCGGCCAGCCCGCCGGAATGTGAATCTCCTGTTTGGTGTCCGCGCCGCCCGCCTCGAGGACGAGGACGCTCGCGTGCGGGCGTTCGGACAGACGGTTCGCAACGACGCAGCCGGCCGATCCTGCGCCGACGATGATGTAATCGAACATGCCGGGAAGTGTAGCGCCTGTCGCCGCCGAACGATGCAGCGCGAAGGCGTCAGCTGAGCGGCAGGATCGTTTCGATCGTGATCGGCAGATCGCGCACGCGGATGCCAGTGGCGTTGTAGACCGCGTTCGCGATCGCGGCGGCGACACCGGTCGTGCCGATTTCGCCGATCCCCTTGACCCCGATCGCGTCCACGTGCGGATCGTCTTCGTCAACGAGGATGACGTCGATCTCGCCGATGTCGGCGTTGACCGGCACCAGGTACTCCGAGAGGTCCGCGTTCATACAGCGCCCGCTCCGCGGGTCGATCATCGTCTGCTCGTGCAGGGCCATCGACACGCCGTAGACGATGCCGCCGGCGAACTGGCTGCGCGCGAACTTCGGGTTGAGAATCCGTCCGGCGCCGTAGACTCCGACGATCCGGGGGACACGAACCTCGCCAAGGTCGGCGTCGACGCGGACCTCGGCGAACACCGCGCCGAAGGAATGCATCGAGAAACGCGCGTGTTCCTCGCCGGGTTTCGCGCCGTGCGCCTCGACAATCCCGTCCTTCTGCTGCGCGGCGATGGCGCCGTCTCGCCGGGCGCCGATCACGAGATGCTGGACGGTGTACGGGCGCGCGGACCGGGCCGAACATCTGCTTCCGCGTCAGCACAATCTTCACCGGCCGCCGCACCTGCTTTGCGGCCATCGCCGCCAGGACGAGGTGCGACCACGCCGAGCCCTTCGATCCGAACGGGCTGCCGACGAACTTCGACACCACGCGCACGTGATCCTCGGCCAGGCCGAGCGTCTTCGCGACGAAGCGCTTGACGCCGTACAGATACTGGGTCGAGTCGTACCAAATGGATCCACAGACTACGGCTGGCCGCCGCGCACTGCCTGAATTGCCGCGACGATGCCGGCATAGGCGCCGCAGCGACAGATGTTGCCGCTCATCAGTTCGCGCACGTCGTCATCCGCGTCACCGCAAGGCTGAGCGATCGATGAGCTCGTTCTCCTGAACGATTGGGTTGTCCGAATTGCTCGACCAGTCGTGCCACGAGCCGATGTCCGCGCGCGCCGGCAGCCCGCGGAAACGAAACGGTTTCAGACCCCGGCGCCGAACCACAGGACCGCGGCGACGGCGGCGACGCCGATCAGCGCCGCGATCGCGACGGCGCCCGCCGCGAAGCGGATCCATTGCGGATACCGCACGCCGGCCGCCAGCAGCACCGCCATGAGCGCGCCGTTGGTCGGCCAGACCAGTTCAGCGAGCCCGGCGCCGGTCTGATAGGTCAGCACCGAGATCTGTCTCGACAGACCGAGGAGATCGGCCAGCGGCACGAAGAGCGGCATCGTGAGCACGGCCTGTCCGCTCACGCTCGGGACCGCGAGGTGAATGATCGCGTGCACCGGAATCTGCAGCAGCGAAGCGCCAACCGGCGGGACGCGTTCGAGCGGCTGCGCGAGCCCGTTGAGGATCGTGTCGACGACGTGGCCGTCTTCGAGGACGAGCGAGATGCTGCGCGCCGCGCCGATGAGCAGCGCCGCGCCGACGATGCCGGCGGCGCCTTCGACGTACGCGGTAATGGTCGCCGTCAGCGACAGGCCGCCGAGCAAGCCGGCGATGATGCCCGCGATCAGGAACACACCGGACAGCTCGTTGAACCCCCAATCGAGTCGAACCGCCCCGTACACGTACGCCGCCATCGGCGCGAGCGCGACCGCCAGGATCAGCAGGTGGCGCGCGGGCAGCGACGGCGCATCCGCGGTCTCGCTGGTGATCAGTGCTACTCGATTGCGCGCGGCATGCCGAACCGTCCACGCGATCCACAACGCGAGCGCGACGACGAACATCACCGCGCGGAGCCGTCCGCCGGAGACCGGCGCCAGCTGCGCGAGCTTCAGCGCGATTCCCGTCTGAAACGGATTGGTCGGGCCGAAGGCGCTGCCGAGCATCGCGGCACCCGCACTCATCGCGACGACCACCACCGCGTCGACACCGAGGCCTTGTCCGAGCACGAGCAGCACCGGCACCAGCGGAATGATCTCTTCCTGCATGTTCTCGAGCGCGCCCATCGCGGCGAAGAAGATGCACACGAACGGAATCGCCCAGAGGCCGCGGCGCCTGAAGCGCGCGACGAGGACCGCCACCAGCGCCGGCAGCGTGCCGACGCGATCGATGACGACCCACGCGCCGCCGACGAACAGGACGACCGCAATCACGTCGGCGGCGGCGACGAAGCCGCGCGGGACAGCGACCGCTGCCGCGAACGGCCCGACCGGCGCGCGCGCCACCGCGTGATACGTCCCGGCGACGACGACGCGGCGGCCGGTGGCCGGATCGTCGCGCCGATCGAACGCACCGGCGGGCAGGATCCATGTAAGCACCGCCGCGAGCGCGACGCCGGCGAGCAGCAGGATGAGCGGGTGGGGAAGCTCGAGTTTCGAAAACGGCATCGGCCCACAGCTTGACACTTTTGTCCGTCGGCGGCGCGTTTTGAAAGCGCGGACGATGGCTTCACGCGCAAAACCGTTCCGTTCTGCCAACAACGAGGCGGCGAGCCTTTTGTAAGCAGACCGGAGCCGATCACTGCCATGCCAGAACCTGTTGTCGAAATCGAAGGCGACCGCACGCCGGCGCCACGCTTCCTTGCCGTTGATCCTCGGGTGCCGGAAGTCGTGCGCCAGCTGCTCGAGGAAGCCGACGGGTGCATGAATATGGCCTTCAGCGTCGGCGGCAGCGCCTGCGTCCGCCGCGCCATCTGGAAGACGTTCGAAGTCGAAGGCGTACAAGAAGAGGACTTCGTTGCCAGCCTGCACGCGCTCGCGCAGAAGCACGAGGGGTTGCCGCCGACGCTGTTCCGGGTCATCGAGCTGCTCGGCGCGGGCGACGATCCGCTGCACGTCGACGCGCTGAAGGCGCTGCTGGCCACGTTCAAGGGCGTGCTCTACGAAATCTACGTGCTCGGCGAAGAACGGGCCGAGAGCATGGCCTACGTCTCGAAGCTGCTCCAGGCTCTCGATCGCGCCGCAGTGCCGCAGAAGAACGCGAAGCCCCGTCCGGCGACGTTCCCGACTCGTCCCAAACAGTAAAGACCATCAGCCATTGACAGAATCACTGAGGCAGTAGACGCTCTGCGTATGCGCAGAGCGTCTATGGCCGTCGTTCTCCTCACCGCAATCACCGCCCCGCCGCGCGCGGCGGCGCCCAGCTGGCACGTCACGGCCACCGTCGCCGAGAGCTGCAGCTGCACGATCTCCTGCCCGTGCAACTTCGGCGGCAACCCGAACCGGAACCCGTGCGAAGGCAATCGGGTGATTGCGATCAAGTCGGGGCACTACGAAGGCGTCGATCTCGCGGGCGTCACGTTCCTCGTGACGTTCACGATGCGCGACTGGTCGAAGATCTACGTGAGCGACAAGGTCAGCGACCGGCAGATGGCGGCGGTCGAGGCGCTGCTGCCGATCGCATTCGCCGGCTTCCATCGCGGCATGCTGTCGTTCACCAAGGCGCCGATCACGATGGAGATCACCGACAAGAAGGTGAAATTCGCCGGACCGGAGTCCGCCGTCGAGATGGACGTGATGACCGGGTTCGGGGGCAAGCCGGTGAAGATCAGCAACCTCCCGAATCCGGCCTACCAGGACTACACGCAGTACAAGTCAGTGTCGCACACCCACGCGAGCGACAAGGCGAAGTGGAGTCACTCGGGAACGAACGGATTCACGTCGACCATGGATGTCGGCAGCGACCGACCGTCTCTCTTCTAACTTTAGTAACCGCCCGCCTTTCCTGCGCCTGAGCGGCCGTCGGAACCGCCCTGGAGCCAGCCACCGTCGTTGACGATCGCGGCGACCTGCGCGATGACCACGCCGCCGGCGTTGTCGACGTCGTAGCCGCGCGACTTGAGCAGCGCCACGGTATCCGGCGAGATGCCGCGCTCGAGCGACAGCTTGTCGGGCAGCCACTGATGGTGGAAGCGCGGCGCGTCGATCGCGTCCTGCACGTTCATGCCGAAGTCGACCACGTTCAGGATCACCTGCAGCACCGCGGTCGGAATCCGCGATCCGCCGGGCGCGCCGGCGGTCATGAACAGCTTGCCGTCCTTGACCAGGATCGTCGGCGACATCGACGACAGGGGCCGCTTGCCCGGCGCGACGGCGTTGGCTTCACCCTGCACCAGGCCGAACATGTTCGGCGTCCCTGGCTTCGCCGCGAAGTCGTCCATCTCGTTGTTCAACAGGAACCCGAGTCCCGGCACCGTGATGCCGTTCCCGTAGCCGCCGTTGAGCGTGTAGGTCACCGCCACCGCGTTGCCCGCGCCGTCGACGACGGTGTAGTGGGTCGTCTCCATCTGCTCGCTGCCGACCGGACGGCCAGGGCTGATTTGGTCGCTCGGCGTCGCGCGCTCCGGATCGATCGACGCGCGGAGCTTCGCGTGATACGCCGGATCGAGCAGCCCCTTGAGCGGCACCTTAACGAAATCGGGATCGCCGAGATAGGTGTTGCGATCGGCATAGGCGCGGCGCATCGCCTCCGCGGCCCAGTGGATCGCCGATGCCGAACCGGCGCCGGCTTTCTCGTAGTTGGTGCCGTCGAGAATGCCCATCATTTCGAGAATCGCGGTGCCGCCGGAGCTCGACGGCGGCGCGGTGATGACCGTGTACTCCTTGTACTTCCCGGTGAGCGGCGTCCGTTCGATCGCCTCGTAGTTCCGGAGATCGGTCTGGCTGATGAGCCCGCCGTGCTTCGCCATCTCGTCGGCGAACCGCTTCGCCGTCTCGCCTTCATAGAATTCGTTGGGGCCGTTCTTCGCAATCCGCTCGAGCGTCTGCGCAAGCTCCGGTTGAGCCAGCGTGTCGCCGACGTCGAAGAATGCGCCGTTTCGCTGGAAGATCCGCTTCGACTCCGGCGAGGCCGCCAGGCTGCGCGAACCTTTGAGTGATTCGGACAACGCGTACGACACCGGAACGCCCTTCGACGCGAGCTCGACGGCCGGCGCGAGGTTCTCGGCCCACGTGCGCTTGCCGTACTTCGCGAGCGCCATCTCGAACCCGCGGACCGTCCCCGGCACGCCCGACGATCGCCACCCCTCGATGCTGTCGCGCGTCGGGTTGCCCTTGGCGTCGAGATACATGTCGTGCGACGCCTTCTCCGGCGCCCGCTCGCGGAAATCGATGAACGTCGCCCGGCCGTCGGCCAGCCGAATCAGCATGTAACCGCCGCCCCCGATGTTGCCGGCGAACGGATGGGTGACCGCCATCGCAAAGCCGACGGCGACCGCCGCGTCGACGGCGTTGCCACCCTTCTGGAG
>Ga0066388_100001549_pt1 | contig 13073 bp, 10 predicted proteins | sample PanSoiMetaGPlot6_FD_64539 | JGI IMG/M metagenome (GOLD analysis project Ga0066388, IMG submission 64539) | Tropical forest soil microbial communities from Panama analyzed to predict greenhouse gas emissions - Panama Soil - Plot 6 (Hybrid Assembly) | ecosystem: Environmental > Terrestrial >... | reverse complement strand
TGTTCAGCTGACGGGACTGAACGTCAACATCCCGCCCAGACCCGAACGTCTCGAGCAGGAACGGATTCGTGAAAAGGCGGCCCGGCCGCGAGCGACGGCTGGCGGCCCCTCGCCCGAGCCCGGCGCGACGGACCAACCTGAAACTGCCGAGAACGACTGGAACGATCCGTTCGACAGCGGCGGTGTCGTGATCGATCGCGTGGACACCGACAACGCGCAGCTCACGATCATTCCGGAAAAGCCGGAAACCAATCCGAAGGTCTGGGCGATTCATCACCTGACGATGCATCGACTCGGCGCGCCGAAAACGTGGCCGTTCGAGGCGACGCTGACCAACGCGGTGCCGCCCGGCGAGATCGAGGTCAAGGGCGGCTTCGGTCCGTGGAATCGCGACGAACCCGGCGACACCCGCCTGTATGGGCGTTTCGGGTTTGCCAAAGCGGACCTCAGCGTCTTCACGGGCATTTCCGGGACGCTGTCATCGCAGGGCAGCTTCGAGGGCACGCTCGCCAGGATCGCCGCGATCGGTGAGACCGACACGCCCGATTTCATGATCGCGGTCGGTGGGCACGCGTTCGCGCTCCACGCCAAGTACCGGGCGCTCATCGACGGCATGAACGGCAATACGCGGCTTGACGAAATCGAAGCGACCTTCCTGAAGTCCCATCTGCTGGCGACGGGCGCCGTGCTCGACCGTCCGAAGGGCGAGCGCGGGCGGACCGTGACGCTCGACGTGAACATGGACAACGCGCGCATCGAGGACGTCCTGGTGATGGCGGTCAATACGCCGAAGCCGCCGATGAGCGGCGCGCTTCGACTGACGACGAAGTTCGTGCTGCCGCCTGGCGAGACCGACGTCACGCAGCGACTGCGCCTCGACGGCCGGTTCAAAATCGCAAAGACGACGTTCACCAACTACGATGTGCAGGGGAAGATCGACGAACTGAGCAAGCGCTCCCGCGGCGACGCCGACGATCCCAGGCGCGAAAACGTCGTCTCCGATTTCGGCGGCCGCTTCCGACTCGCCGACGGTCGCATCACGCTGCCAGACCTCACATTCTCGGTTCCAGGCGCCAAGGTCGAACTCGCCGGCCGGTACGCGCTGAGGCCGCAGACTCTGGACTTCAAGGGTCAGGTCGTCCTCGACGCGATGGTGTCCGAGATGGTGACGGGCTGGAGGAAATGGCTGATGAAGCCAGCCGATTCCATCTTCCGGAAGCCCAAGAGGGAAGGAAAGGGCAGCATCATCCCGATAAAGGTGACGGGGACGCGGAGCAACCCCAAGTTCGGTCTCGACGTACGTTCCGTTTTTAGACGCCGCAGTTAGGCCCCCAGAACGCTCGATGTAGTAGCCCCTCCTGTTCAGGTCACAGTATTTCGTGGCCTGCTGACCCCTGCGCCCCCCTATCGGGCTCGGAAGTGTAGGCCGATACACTCATCGATCCGAGTGTCGTTATTGTCTCAAAGGATTCGTTGATGTCTCTTAAAAACGCCGTTCTAGCGATAGCCCTGGCGCTGCTCGTTGCCGCCGGCGGCTCGGCCCAGACAGCCAGTGGAACCATTGCTGGCCGCGTGCTCGACGCGTCAGGCCTCCCGCTTCCGGGAACGACTGTTACCGTGCAGGGCGTCGATTTCACTCAGACTTTCATCACGATCGAAGATGGACGTTACCGGTTCCTCGATCTTCCGCCGGGCTCGTACAAGCTGACGGCGGGGCTCGAAGGCTTCTCCACCGCAATTCGCGAGCACGTCGTCGTCAACCCTGGCCAGACAGTCGAGTTCGCCGTCACGCTGCAGATCAGCGCGGTCCGCGAGACTGTGACGGTCACCGCTCCGTCGCCGATTGTGGACGCGCGCAAGACCGGGACCTCCACCGATGTCACGTCCGACGAGCTGAACAACATCCCGACGTCGCGCGATCCGTTCTCGCTCCTTCGCTCGGTGCCCGGCGTGCTCGTCGATCGCGTGAACGTCGGCGGCAACGAAACCGGTCAGCAGTCGAACTTCGCCTCGAAGGGCACGCGTCCCCAGGACGCGGTCTGGACCATGGACGGCGTGGCGATCACGGACATGACGCTGACCGGCGCAGCGCCGACCTACTTCAACTACGACAACTTCGACGCCATTCATGTCACCACCGCCGGCCAGCCGATCACGCAGCCGACGGGCGGCGTCGGCCTCAACTTCGTCGTCAAGCGCGGCACGAACCTGTTCCACGGCAGCGCGCGCGGCTACTTCGACGGCCAGTCGATGGAAGCGTCGAACGTGCCGGACGAGCTTCGCGCCGCCGGCGTGACGCCGGCGACCGCCGATCACAACAAGCAGATTTCCGACTACGGCTTCGATCTCGGCGGCCCGATCGTTCGCGACAAGGCGTGGTTCTACGGATCGTATTCGGTGCAGGACGTGCAGCTGGTTCGCCGCTCCGGCAGCCTGGTCGACAAGACGAAGCTGAAGGATCCGAACGTGAAGGTCAACTGGCAGGCGACGCCGAGGGATCTGGTCAGCTTCCTCTATTTCGACGGCTTCAAGATCAAGGACAATCGCAGCCCCGGCACCGCCGGCATCACCTTCGACGCGCCGACGGCGACGTTCCACCAGGACAACGCTTATAGCGACTTCCCGCTGCACGGCCTGTGGAAGCTCGCCGACGACCGCGTCATCTCGTCGAACATGTTCGTGTCGGCGAAGTACGCCTACTACAACACCGGCTTCCTGCTGACGCCGGAAGGCGGCATGGACCTGTCGTCGGGGCGCGATCTGCCGCTGGCAACGTCGTTCGGATCGACGGTCCAGAGTACGAACGTCCGTCCGCAGATGACCGTGAACGCCGACCTCAACTCGTTCCTGAATGCGTTCGGTGCGTCGCACGATGTCAAGTACGGCTTCGGCTGGCGCCGCGTGAACGCGACGACCGGGACGCTGTGGCCGGGCAACGGCATCCTCGCGCTCAGGCAGGCGGCGACGGCGAGCTTCGCGCAGCTGTTCCGTGAAGGCAGCGGGACGAACCAGACGCGCTACGTCGACGTGTACGCCGGCGATACGATCTCGAAGGGTCGCGCGACGCTCGACCTCGGCCTCCGCTTCGATCACCAAGGCGGCCAGGCGATGGCGAGCAACACGTCGGCGAACCCGGCATTTCCGGCGCTCGTCCCCGGTATCGTCTTCGCCGGCTACGATGCGCCGTTCACGTGGAACAACCTGTCGCCGCGCGTCGGCCTCACCTACGCGGTGGATGACGCGCGCAAGACGGTCGCGCACGGCAGCTACGCGCGCTTCGCCGGCCAGCTCGATTCGGGCAGCGTTGGCTACATGAACCCGACCTCGTCGGCGGGCGTGGCGGTGTATCGCTGGAACGATCTGAACGGCGATCACCTCGCCTCGTCGAACGAAGTGCTGACCGATCAGTTCGTCGCCGCGGCCAACGGTTTCAACCCCTCGAATCCGACGGCGGTGACCTCGTCGAACCGCATCGATCCGAACCTGACGGCGCCGGTCACGCAGACGTTCGTCGCCGGCCTCGATCGCGAGCTGATGCCGAACTTCGCGCTCGAGATGAACTACACCTACACGCGCACGACCAACCTGCTCGGCAACGCATCATGGTCGGTGACGCCGCGCGTGGGCATGACGACGGCCGACTACACGGCCGGGCCGACGCTCACCGGTAGCCTGCCCGACGGCAGCACCTACAGCATCCCGACCTTCATCCCGAACCAGGCGAAGGTCACGGCGGGCGGCGGCGGCTTCCTGCTCACGAACTGGAACGGCTACTCGACCGACTACCACGGCCTCGAGTTCGGGGCGGTCAAGCGGCTGGCGAATCGCTGGATGGCGCGGGTGAACGTGGCGTTCAACAACGCGCGCGAGCACTACGAGCCGCAGGCGATGTACGACACCAACGGCAACCCGACACGGACGATCACGGAGCCGCTCGTCGACGGCGGTCAGTTCGCGCCGCAGAGCACCGGCAACGGCGTCGGCAACGTCTACATCAACGCGCGCTGGCAGTTCAACGCCAACGGCATGTATCAGGCGCCGTACGGGATCGAAGTGGCAGCCAATGTGTTCGGCCGGCAGGGCTATCCGTTCCCGCTGTTCCGGGCGCAGACGCTGGGCGCTGACAGCAGCCTGTCTGTGCTCGTGACGCCGCAGATCGACACGTTCCGCTACGACAGCGTGTGGGACACCGACCTGCGCGTGGCGCGGCCGTTCAAGCTCCGCGCGGTCAACCTCCGGGTGATCGGCGACGTGTTCAACCTGATGAACGCGAACACGGTCCTGATTCGCAACAACAACGTTCTGGCGGCGCCGGGCGTGTTCAACACGATCCAGCAGAATCTGAGCCCGCGTATTTTCCGGCTCGGCGTGACGGTCGGCTTCTAAAAAGGTTCTCGGTTCTCGGTTCCACGTTCGCGGTTTCGGTTCCTGGTCGGCGGCGAGGCAACCGTGGAAAGCGGCGGGGCGGCAGCGATATCGGCTGCGCCCTGGCGGTCTCTGCGGTTGCCTTTCGTTTTTGGCGCGACGTCCGCATCGGTGTAGCGGCCGGCCTTTCCACCTACGCGTAAAGCGTCGGTGGACCCGCACATCTGGAACACGAAGCGCTCTGGCCGCGTTTTCTCACGCCTCCAGCCTGTCGGTGCGGCGAAGCCACCGGCGCGCCTCCTGGTAATTCGGGCACGCCGCGGCGACGAGCTTCCAGAACCGCGGCGAGTGATCCATGCGCTTCAAGTGCATCAGCTCGTGAATCAGCACGTAGTCCCTCACCCACTCCGGCATTGTCACCAGCCGCCAGTTCAGACAGATGTGACCCGTGCGGTTGCACGAACCCCACCGCCAGCGTTGATTGCGGATGCTGATCCGATTCACGGTGAGGCCGTGAGTCGCGGCCAATTCACGCAGGCGAGGCGGGAGCTCGCATCTGGCGCGGGCAATCAGCGCCCGCAGTTCCGCGTGCGACAGCTCTGGCGGCTTTGGCCGCTGGCGGTTGGCGATCATCCGGCGCAGCTGGCGGTCGATCCACGCGCGTTCGGCGTGCGCGAACTCTTGCGCGCCGCGGCGCGAGCCCCAGCGGGGAATCGTGACACGCACCGCGCCGTCGTCTCGGACGCGAAGAACATAGCGCTTGGCGCGAGGATGGCGGATGAACAGAAGAACGGGTTCGGAGTTCGGAGTTCGGGGTTCGGAGTTCGGGGTTCGGGGTTCGGAGTTCGGAGTTCGGGGTTCGGGGTTCGGGTTCTCGAGGTTCTGCAGGTTCTGGTTCTGCAGGTTCTGGTTCTGCAGGTTCTGGTTCTGAAGGTTCTCGTTCTGCGAGTTCTGGTTCTGCGGGTTCAGGTTCGGACGTTCGTGGGTGGTTGCAACCGGCCGGACGATGGGATCTTCGAACAGCAGCGAGAGCTGCATCAGTGGCCGCCGTAAACCAGGAAGCCGCGTTTGCGGAGGCTGTCGGCGAGCATCGTCTCGATGTCCTTCGCCTTCGCGTACGGCATCGGATTGAGGTGTGCGTAGAGGCGCGGTACGAGCCGCTGGCCGCACCGTGTGACGATGCCGGCGGCCTTGTACCCGCGTTTGTGGTTCTCGAAACGCTGCTCGGGTGTGAGCCCGGTCATTCCGACGTAGTAGCCGGCTTTGCCGTCGCCCCGCGGGTTGCGCAGGTAGACGACGTAGACGTTGTGATGCTCAGAGCTTTTTCGCGTGCGCGGCAAGCCTGGAGTCCAGCGTGACGAGGGGCATGCCCAGGGCGCGTGCGAGCCACAAGTACGTGGCGTCGTAGGCGGTCAGGCCGGTCGAGAGCCCCAGCTTGACGACCTGCTCGTGATCGATGCCACGAAAGCGCAGCCGGAGATCGTCAAGGACGTCGAGCGCATTCAGAAACAGTCTTGCAGCCGCCGGCTGCTTCCTCGAGCGTTTCCAGGCGACGTTCATCAACTCGAATTCGATGAGCGTCGGGGCATGGAGACGGTGGCCGTCGATCGCATCGATCACCAGGTCGGCATCGGGTTCGGCGAACGCGAGCGCTGCGATCGCCGAGGCGTCGACGACCTTATCGGCCATCGCGCATCTCGCGGATGATATCCACGGCGCGCTCGCCCTTGGGGAGCTTCCGCCGCCTGGCGCGCTCGTAGACCTCGCGCGCGGAGATCGTGGGAACGTCGCTCACCGCCTCTTCGATGATGGCGAGCAACTCGCCCTGCAACGACCGGCGGTTGCGCGCGGCGCGCGCTCGCAGCCGTTCCACGACCGGAGCGGGCACATTCTTGATCGACAGGCTGGCAGCCATGATGGTTCCATAATGGCTCCGTTCTGGAACCAACGCAAGCCCTTTTCAGTTTCGCGCCAGCTCCTCCTCTTCTTCGGGGAACGGCAAGCCGTCGGTGAGCTCCGGCGCCTGCAGCATCCGCGGCACCCGATCGATCGGCTCGAGCGCTTTGATCTCCTCGCCGCCGTTCGCGGCCTGGAGCTCCTTGAACCGGCGGGCCTTCACCAGCACATTGCCTTCGAGCGAGCCGACCGCCTCGTTATACGCCTCGAGGCTCGACTTCAGCCGCGAGCCGAGCGTGTCGAAGCGTGCGCCGAGCGTCCGGACCGCTTCGTACAGCAGCTTGCCGTTCTCGCTGATCTTGCGCGCGTTCTCTTCCATCGCCTCCTGCTGCCAGCCGTAGGCCACCGCCCGCAGCAGCGCGATCAGCGTCGTCGGCGACGCAGGAATCACCTTGCGTTCGACGCCGAATTCGATGAGCGTCGCGTCCTGTTCCAGCGCCGCGCTGAAGAACATCTCGCCCGGCAGGAACATGACGACGAACTCGGGCGTGGACGTAATCTTGTCGAAGTAGCCCTTCGACGAGAGCTGGCCGACATGCGTCCGCACCTGACGCGCGTGATCGGCGAGCAGTTTCTGCCGGGTCTCTTCGTCGGGAGCCTCGAGCGCGCGGAGATAGGCATCGAGCGGCACCTTCGCATCGACGATCACGTGCTTGCCACCCGGCAGGTGGACGATGACGTCAGGCCGAATGCGGCCGTTCTCGCCGCTGATCGTTTCCTGTTCGCTGAAGTGACAGTGCTCCACCATGCCGGCGAGCTCGACTGCGCGCTTCAGCTGGAGTTCGCCCCACCGGCCGCGTACGCCCGGCCGCTTCAGCGCGTCGGTCAGCCGCCGCGTCTCTTCGCGCAGCGATTGGCCGGCGACGTCGAGCGCCGCGATCCGCTCCATCAGCTCGGTGCCGCTCTGCAGCCGGCGGCGCTCCGCATCCTTGATCTCGCGGTCCACCTGCTCGAGCGTTCGCGCCATCGGGGCGAGGAGATCCTCGATCGCCTTCTTGCGCGCATCGATATCGGTCGCGGCCTCGGTGCGGGCTTCGCGCAGACGCGATTCAGCGAGCGACAGGAACTGTTGGTTGTTGCTCTTGAGCGCCTCGGCGCTCATCGCCTGAAACGCGTCGCGCAGCCTGGCCTCCGCGTCGCCATACGCTTTGAGGCGTTCGGCGTGGACCGCGCGATCGGTGTCGAGCGTGCTCTGCAGACGACTGTAGCCCGGACGCGAAGCGAGCCAGCCGACCACCGCGCCGACGGCAAGACCGAGGATCAGCGTTACGACGAAGGAAACGATTTCGATGGCCATCAGTATCGCACTGGTTGTGTCGCGGTACAACCCTCGCGCTCGGATGAGAATCGCACGCGGCTCATCGCGACAGGACGAACGGCAGCCAGGCGGCCGGGAGCTGCAACTCCGCCGCGTGGGTCACGGCTTCCAGTGTCGTCGCGGCGACGGCCGGCGCGACGCCGCGGGCCGTGAGCCCCGCCGCGATCTTCTGCAGCGCGCGACGCGCGGCGATTTGCGCCCGCCGCCGCCTGTCCACGTGAACTCCCGCTCCTTGCTTCTCGACGTCGCGCGCCTCGGCGCGCGACGCCTTGAGGCTGGCCAGCCGTGCGTGATTCACCGGTTCGAACGGAAGCTGACACTGAAACCGCTGCTCGGACGCGGTGTCGAGCGCACCGGCGGCGCGGAGCGCACGCTCGCGATCAAGCTCGAGCCGGTAGCACTGAAAGCAGAGCGTTCGTACCGGGCGCTCGACTTCGCGATCGAGCGCGTCACGGCACGCCGGGCAAAGGGCCTTCGGGCGTTTGCCTTCGAGCTCTCCGCCAGGGAAGCTCACCCAATCCTCTGCCACGACGTGCGGATCTGGCTGGTGCGTGCCGCGCGACATCTCGCCTCCTGACGACGCCAGTGTAGAAGCGAGGCGTGACAGGGTAGGTCACAGAGGGGTCTGGCACCTCGGGCGGGTCGGGCGGGGTCTGGCGGGTCAGGCAGGTCTGGCGGGCGGGCAGATCGGCGACTCCCTCATATCGACACGAACTGGATCAGGTTGCCGGAAGCCTCGAGGAACCGCATGAAATCGCCGGTCGCGATCACATACGTGCGGGTGTTGATGTTGGGATGGAACGAGACCCGAGTCGTCGACTTCAAATCGCGATCGAGTACCACGCGGACGGAGCGATCGGTGTCGTTGATCAACCCGAAGGGCGACACCGAGCCCGGCGTGAGCCCGAGGTGCGTCATCAGCCGATCCGGCGACGCGAAGCTCAGTTTGCCATCCCCCACCTGATCCGCGACGGCACGCAAATCGGCTCGCTTTGCGTGCACAAGCACGACGAGGTAGTGCCGATTGCCCTTCTGATTCCTCAGAAACAGGTTCTTGCAGGGCGTCGCCTCGATCCCGGTCCAGTACTGCTCCGCCTCGCCGACCGTTGCCACGGGCGGATGCTCATGTCGCTCGAACGCGATCGCCAGCTCGGCCAGCCGGGTCGCCACGCGCGCCTCGAGGTCGTCGGTCACCCGCGAAGCATACCGCGGAGCCCGGTAAACCTTTCTTGACACTATGTCGTCTAACGCCATATCGTCTGACGACATATGGCGAAACGCGACCCTGCTTCGCTGCTGCCGCTCACCCCGGCGATGTTCCACGTGCTCGTCGCGCTCGCCGACGGCGAGATCCACGGCTACGCCATCATGAAGGCGGTCGAGGAGCTCACCGGCGGCGCCGTCCGCCTGAGCACCGGCACGCTCTACGGCATCATCAAACGTCTGCTCGCCGACGGCTTGATCCGCGAATCGGGCGGCGTCTCCACGGACGACGAGCGGCGGCGATCGTACTGGCTCACGCCCTTCGGCCGGGACGTCGCGCGCGCCGAAGCGGCGCGGCTCGAGCACACGCTCGCGCTGGCGCGCAAGAAAGCGCTGTTCCGGCACACCTGAGTCTGCATGGCACGAAAAGCTGAGAGCTGAGGGCTGAAGGTGTTCCAAGCCAATGGCCCTTCGCCTTCAGCCCTGAGCCCCGATCTGAAACGATGCTCGAACGCAGTCACCCATGAGCCCACAGCCATGACTTCTCAGCAGTCCCGGTCCCGCGCCGAACGGATCTTCCGTCGCCTGCTTCGCCTCTTTCCCGCCGAGTTCCGCGGCGACTACGGCGACGACATGACGGCGACGTTCCGCGATCAGCGCGATGCCGCGCTGGCGCGGCACGGTGCGATGGGCGCCGTGCAGCTGTGGTGGGACACGGTGCGCGGCATCCTGACGACCGCGCCCCGCGAGCATTTCGATCTGCTGCGCGGCGACGTGCGCTACGCCCTGCGCGGGCTGCGCCGCAACCCGGCGTTTGCCTTCGTCGCGGTCCTCGCGCTGGCCGTTGGCATCGGCGCCAATACCGCGGTGTTCACCATCGTCAACGGCGTGCTGCTCCGCGCGCTGCCGTATCGCGAACCCGGTGCGCTCGTTGCCATCTACGAGAAGATCGAGGGCGCGCCGGTGGCGAAGTTCGAATTCTCCCCTCCTGACTATCTGTTCCTGCGCCGCAGCGCGCAGTCCTTCTCCGGCATGTTCGCCTTCCGCAATCAGTCGCTCGAGATGACCGGCGCCGGCGAATCGCAGCGGGTCATGGGCGCCCGCATCGATCCGGACGTGTTCTCCGTCCTCGGTGTCGCGCCGGTCCTCGGCCGCGCGCTGACAGTCGACGACGATCTCCGCTACGCGAAGGTGGCCGTGATCGACGACGGCCTGTGGACGCGAGCGTTCGGACGTGACCCGCAGGTGATCGGCAAGACGATCTCGCTCGATCGCCAACCCTACACGGTTGTCGGCGTGATGGGCGACCGCTTTCAGTTTCCGCCGCGCGGCAACGGGCGAAACCTGCAGCCGGCGTCGATCTTCCTGCCGCTCGCCTTCACGCCAGGCGAAGGGCAGGCGTGGGGCATGATGTACAACAACACGCTGGTGGCACGGCTGAAACCCGGCGTCACCTTCGAGCGGGCGCGGGCCGAGGTCACGTCGCTCACCGCGTCGCTGATCGACGAATATCCGCCGATCTTTCACCGGGTCGAGTTCGCCAACAAACTGTCGCTTCCGATGTCACGGTTCACCGATGAAGTCGTCGGCGATACGCGGCGCATGATCCTCGTGCTGATGGGCGCCGTGGCGTTCGTGCTGCTCATCGGCTGCGCCGACGTGGCCAACCTGATGCTGACGCGGGCCGGATCGCGGCAGCGCGAGCTGGCCGTGCGATCGGCTCTCGGCGCCAGCCCCGTCCGCATCGTCCGCCAACTTCTGACCGAAGGCCTCGTGCTCGCTTTGATTGGCGGAGTGGCTGGCCTCCTGCTGGCGTGGTGGACCATGGGAGCGATGCTGTCGCTCGCGGGCGATGCCCTGCCGCGCGCCGAATCGGTCGCGTTCGATCGCCGTGTGATCGCGTTCACGCTGCTCGTCTCGTTCGCGACGCCGCTGCTCTTCGGGATAATGCCCGCGCTGCGGGCGGCGTTGCGATCGACCTTCGAGGCGCTCAAGGACGGCGGGCAAAGCGCGACGGCGGGTCACCGACGCCAGCGCGTGCTCGGCGGGCTCGTGATCACACAGTTCGCGCTGGCGCTGATGCTGTCGGTCGGGGCGGGACTGCTGGCGCGCAGCTTCGTGCGGCTGCTGTCGGCGAGCCCGGGCTTCCGCCCGCAGCAGGTGGCCACCGCCTCGGTCCAGCTTCCGTCGGGCCGTTATCCCAACGCGCGCACGGTGAAACCCTTCTATCGGCAGACCGTCGAGGCGCTGCGCGCGATTCCAGGCGTCACCGCCGCGGCAGCCAGCACCGACCGCCCGCTGCATATCCAGGAACGGCGAACATTCACACCCGATTCGACCGCCACACCGATGCCGACGCTGAATCGGCTCATCGCCGCATCCTGGACCGCCGGCAGCTATTTCGAGGCACTCGGCATTCCGCTGAAGCGCGGCCGATTCTTCACCGACGATGACGGCCGCAGTGACGCGCGGGTGGTGATCATCAGCGAGATGATGGCGCGGCGGCTGTGGCCGGACCGCGATCCGATCGGTCGTCAGATCAAGTGGGGCATCGACGTTCCCGAGAACCAGAGCCCGTGGATGACGGTGGTCGGCGTGGTCGGCGACGTCAATCAGAGCGCGTTGGGCACCGAGGTGATTCCACAGACGTACGAGCCGATCGAGCAGGAGCCCGACGGTCCGGCGAACTTCTACCGGCGCATCAACCTGGCGGTGCGCGCGAATGGCGACCCCACCGCGATCCTGTCGTCAATTCGCGGCGCGATGCGGCGGCTCGACCCCGAGCTCCCGCTGTCCGAGGCGATGTCGGCAGCCGCCGTGCTCGACGAGTCAGTGAAGCCGCAGCGGTTCAGCATGACCGTGGTCGGCCTGTTTGCGATCGTCGCGCTCGGCCTGGCGGCCATCGGGATTTACGGCGTCCTTGCGAACGCCGTCACGCAGCAGACGCACGAGATCGGCGTGCGGATGGCGCTCGGCGCACGGGCGTCCGACGTGATGTGGACCGTCATGCGTCGTGCGCTCGTCCTGATGGCGATTGGCGTCGCGATTGGCACCGCCGGCGCCTTGGCGCTCGCGCGCGTCATGGCCGGCCTGCTCTACCAGATCCATCCCACTGACGCCGGCACATTTGCCGGCGCGGCCCTTCTGCTGGCCGCGCTCGCCGTCGTCGCCAGCCTCGTCCCCGCCTGGCGTGCGACGCGCGTCGATCCGCTCATCGCGCTCCGCGCGGAGTGACCGGCCGATCCGCCGACTGTCTCACGGCGATGGATCGACGGCGCCGGCGGCGGCTGTCGCAGTTCACCGGTCGCCGTTCTAATCCGTTCGGTAGGTCCACCCTTTCAGGGTGCAACGAATCGGCGGGCGTCGCAGCCGCGCAGATTGTGAACGCTACGCAAGAAATCGTAGGTGCGGCGTGCACGTTTGCCCATCGAACAGCTTAGAATCAGCGGCCGAATCGGTTGCGACTTCGGCAGTTATCGCGCACTGTGCGCTTTGGCGAGCTCTTTGCGCATGTCGACACGATGACGACTGTCTCGCCCGCAGGCGGTGAGGTCACGCCTCGACATTCACACCTCCGCGCGATCGTTCTCGCTGCGACTTTTGCCTGCATCGTCGGTGCGAGCGCACAGACCGCGAGCGCACAAACGCTGCCCGAAGGGGTTCCGGATTTTTCGCTCGACGCGACGCGCCCGAGCGCACAGACGGCTCAGAGCGGCAGCTGGTCGAACCCGTCGACGTGGCAGGGCGGCGTCATCCCGACCGCCAACCATATCGTGCGCATCGCCACCGCTCACACGGTGACGATTGATGACCCGTCTGCCGTCGGATATACGGTCGCTGTCTTCGGCAAGCTCGCGTTCAACACGACAGTCAACACACGCCTGACGGTGACGAATCTCGAGGTCATGGCCGGCACCAACGGCATGGGCACGCCGGGCGTGCTCGAAGTCGGCACGGCGGCCGCGCCGGTTGCGGCCAACGTGACCGCCGAGATCGTCATCGCCAACTCACCGCTCGGCGCCAGCGTCGCCGACCCTGATCAGTTCGGCACCGGGATGCAGGTCTTCGGCAAGGTGACCATGCACGGCGCCATCAAGACGCCGACGTTCGTGAAGCTGGCGACGGAGCCGCGCGCCGGCAACACGACGTTGACCCTCTCTGCCGCCGTGGCCGGATGGACGATCGGAGACAGGCTCGTGCTGCCCGACACGCGGCACATCAAGGAGAGCGA
>Ga0066388_100001548_pt1 | contig 13075 bp, 10 predicted proteins | sample PanSoiMetaGPlot6_FD_64539 | JGI IMG/M metagenome (GOLD analysis project Ga0066388, IMG submission 64539) | Tropical forest soil microbial communities from Panama analyzed to predict greenhouse gas emissions - Panama Soil - Plot 6 (Hybrid Assembly) | ecosystem: Environmental > Terrestrial >... | reverse complement strand
GCGCGCCACGACAAGGTCGCGTGGGGCTACGCCAGAGCCGCGACGGATCTGGGGATCGACATCGTCGAACATGCCGAGGTGACCGGTTTCGTCCGCGGAGGCGGCGGTCGGGTGGAAGGGGTCGAGACGTCTCGAGGGACGATCCGAGGGAACCGCGTGGCGCTGTGTGCCGCAGGCCACACGAGCGTGCTCGCCTCGATGGTGGGACTTCGCCTACCGCTCCAGTCGCACCCGCTCCAAGCGCTCGTCTCTGCGCTCTACGAACCGGTGCTCGGCTGCGTCGTGATGTCGAACGCGGTGCACGTCTACGTGTCGCAGGCGGACAAGGGCGAGCTGGTGATGGGTGCCGGGATCGACCCGTACAACGGGTACGCGCAGCGCGGGTCGTTCCACGTGATCGAGCACCAGATGGCCGCCGCGCTCGAGCTGTTCCCGATGTTCGCCCATGCATCGCTCCTGCGGACGTGGGGCGGGATCGTCGACGTGTGCCCCGACGCCTCGCCGATCATCGGACCGACGCCGATACCGGGGTTGTACCTCAACTGCGGGTGGGGGACCGGGGGCTTCAAAGCGACCCCGGGGAGCGGATGGGCGTTCGCGGAGGTCGTCGCGACGGGCGCGAGTGACCTCGCCCGGCCGTTCGGGCTCGAGCGGTTCACGACCGGCGCGCTGATCGACGAACACGGCGCAGCGGCGGTCGCCCATTGATGTACGGGACGAGGATGGCCCGTCGATGAGGAGAGACACCGTCCGGCGATTCGCGCTCGACCTGCCCGAAGCGGAGGAACGCGAGACGTGGGAGACGGCGACGTTCCGCGTGCGGAACAAGATCTTCATGATGTTCTCCGAACAGGAGCGCCAGGCCTGGGTCAAGTCGACCCACGACGAGCAACGAGCGCTGACCGCGTCCCATCCCGAGACGTTCTTCGTGCCGCCGTACGTCGGTCCGAGCGGCTGGATCGGCGTCGTCATCCGGAGCGTCGATCGCGTCGAGATGCAGGAGCTGGTGACCGAGGCGTGGCGCCTGACGGCGCCGAAGCGCCTGCTCGCCGCGTTCGACGCCGAGGACGGCGACTGACGTGCTGCTGATCCGCTGTCCTTGGTGTGGTCCGCGCGACGAGATCGAGTTCCGCTACGGAGGTCAGGCGGGCCTCACCTACCCGACCGAACCCGAGGCGCTCTCCGATGAGGAGTGGGCGGACTACCTCTTCTTGCGGGACAACCCGAAGGGTCCTTTCCACGAGCGGTGGTTCCACACGGCCGGATGCCGGCGGTGGTTCAACGCGGTGCGCGACACGGCGACCCACCGGTTCGTCGGGACGTACCGGATCGGTGAGGAGCCGCCCGCGTGAGCGGGCGGCGCCTCCCCGAGAGCGGGAACCGGATCGATCGCTCGCGATCGATCCGGTTCACCTTCGACGGGAACGGCTACGAGGGCTTCGAAGGCGACACGCTCGCGAGCGCGCTCCTCGCGAACGGCGTGGACGTCGTCTGCCGGTCGCCGATCCTGGGACGGCCCCGCGGCGTGTACTCCGCGGGCATCGAGGAACCCTCGGCGTTCGTCGAGGTACGCGAGCCGTGGTTCGAACCCATCGTCCCGGCGACGATGGTCAACTTGGTTGACGGTCTCGACGCGAGCGGACGTCCGGGGGTCGGCGTGCTGCCGGCCGATCCTCCTTCGCCCAAGCCTGGGGTCCACCGTCATGCGCACGTCGACGTGCTGGTGATCGGGCACGGACGGGCCGGGTCCGAGTCCGCGGCGGAGGCGTTCGGCGCACCCGGGAGTCAGCGGATCCTCGTCGTCGACCGGCTCCCCTGGTTCGAGGCACGCGAGAGCGGCGTCCGGACGCTCCCGCGCACGACGGCGCTCGGGATCTACGACGACGGGTTCGTCGTCCTCCACGAACGAGGGACGGCGTACGACACGCTCTGGCACGTGCGCGCCGGCCGCGTCGTCCTGGCGACGGGCGCGCACGAACGCCCGATCGCGTTCGCGAACGACGACCTGCCGGGTGTCATGCTCGCCGGCGCGCTCGCCCGCTACGTCCGCGACCACGGCGTGCTCCCGGGCGAGCGCGCCGTCCTGTTCACCACGAACGACTCGACCGCCGCCGTCGCCGACACCCTCACGAGCGCGGGCGCCGTGATCGCGGCCGTCGTCGACGTCCGGGAGGGTTGGTCCGTCGCCGCGGCCGAGGGGACCACGTCGGTGAGCGCCGTCCGGCTCGTCGGACCCGGGGGCGAGACCCGGACCGTGGCCGCGGACGTCGTCGGCGTGAGCGGCGGATGGAACCCCGCGATCCAGCTCGCACGCGCGATCGGGGTCGGTCTGCGGTTCGACGAGGAGCTCGCCACGTACGTCCCCGACGGCACGGGACCGGAGTGGCTGATGATCGTCGGGGAGGCCGCCGGTGACGGGCTCCCGGCGACCGACGCCTTCTGGTACTCGCCCGCCGACGACCTGTCGACGCACTTCGTGGACCTCCAGCGGGATCAGACCGTCCAGGACGTGCTCGACGCGGTCGAGGGCGGCCTCCGGAGCGTCGAGCACGTGAAGCGGGCCACGTACATCGGGACGGCGATCGATCAGGGGCGGACGAGCGGCACGCTCACCGCGGAGATCGTGAACGACGCGCTGGGTATGGCGCTGGGGGCGCAGGGACCCACGAGCGCGCGCCCGCCGGTCGTTCCCCTCCCGTTCTCGGTCCTGGCCGGGATCGAACGAGGCCCGGCGCTGCTCGACCCGGTCCGGACCACCCCGATGCACGGAGCGCACGTCGAGCACGGGGCCGTCTTCGAGAACGTCGGCCAGTGGAAGCGCCCGCGCTACTTCCCCCGAGACGAAGAAGATCTGGACGACGCCCTGGCCCGCGAGTGCGTCGCCGTCCGCACGACGGCGGCCGCGCTCGACGCGTCGACGCTCGGCAAGATCGAGGTCGTCGGACCGGACGCCGGCGTGTTCCTCGACCGGATGTACACGAACCGGATGTCGAACGTGGCCGTCGGGTCGATCCGCTACGGGCTGATGCTGGGCTTCGACGGGATGGTGTTCGACGACGGCGTGGCGATGCGGCTCGCCGAGGACCGCTACCTGGTGACGACGACCACGGGCGGAGCCGCTCCCGTCCTCGACCGCTTCGAGGAGTGGCTCCAGACCGAGTGGCCGGAGCTCCGCGTGTACTGCACGAGCGTCACCGAGCAGTGGGCGGTGATCGCCGTCGGCGGTCCCGGCGCGAGCGGCATCGTGCGGACGATCGGGACCGACGTGGATCTCTCCGCGGCGTCCTTCCCATGGATGACGTGGCGCGAGGGAACGGTTGCCGGCGTCCCTTGCCGCATCTGCCGGGTCAGCTTCACGGGCGAGCTCTCGTTCGAGCTGCACGTCTCCGCGTGGCACGGCCACCACGTCTGGGACGCCGTCCTCGATGCGGGCGCCGTCCCCTACGGGACCGAGGCGATGCACCTCCTCCGCGCGGAGAAGGGATACATCATCGTCGGACAGGACACCGACGGGACCGTCACACCCGACGACCTCGGGATGGGGTGGATCGTGAACCCGTCGAAGGGCGACTTCGTGGGGAAGCGGTCCCTGGTCCGGCCGGACACGATGCGGCCGGATCGGAAACAGCTCGTCGGCGTGATCACGGATGACGCCGGGCTGCTGCTGGCCGAGGGGACGCAGCTCGTGGCCGAGAGCGGAACGGGTGCGACCCCGGGGCCCGGGGTCGGCCACGTGACCTCCAGCTATCGCAGCCCCACGCTCGGTCGAACCTTCGCGCTCGCGCTGGTGAGCGGTGGCCGGGAGCTGATCGGTGAGCGGGTCTTCACCCTCGGGCGGACCGAGCCGATCCCTCTCCGCATCGTCGACCCGGTGCTCTACGACCGGGAGGACGAACGCCGTGACGGCTGAGGTGCTCGCCCGCTCCCCGCTCCAGGATCGCTCCGACGACCTCGCCGCGGTCGCCGGGGAGCTCGTTCCTTTCCTCGCCCAGGTGGACCTCCGCGTGGATCCCGCCCATGCCGAGCTCGCTCCCTATCCGCTCCCGCTCGAGGCGAACACCGCCTGGCACGACCGAGATCGTTCCGTGCTGTGGCTCGGGCCGGACGAGTGGCTCGTGCTGAGCTCGGGAGGATCGGCGCAGGCCGTGGTGCACGAGCTGACCACGGCGTTCGGAGGCACGCATCACTCGGTCGTCGACGTGTCGGCCAACCGTGTCGCCCTCGCGCTCACGGGGGACGACCGCGTCGATCTGCTCTCGCACGTGTGCCCGATCGACCTGGACCCGCGCGCCTGGGGACCGGGCCGGTGCGCGCAGACGATGCTCGGGCGGGCACAGGTGATCCTGTTCGAGCGGAACGGGTCGACGCCGATCCTCGTCCGTCCGTCCTTCGCCGACTACGTCGTCGATCTCCTGCGGGAGGTCCGTCGGGTGACGGGTGACGTGGGAGCATGAGCGGCGTGGACGTGGCCCGCCTCACGAAGCTGCCATTGTTCGGGGAGCTCGATCACCACGACCTGTCGCGCGTCGCCGGGTGGGTCTCGGAGGAACGCTTCGCGGAGGGCGACGTACTCATCGAGGAGGGCGGCCTCCCCACCCAGGTCTATCTGCTGGAGGCCGGCACGGTCGACGTGACGCACGAAGAGCGGCTGATCGCCTCGCTCGGACCGGGCGACGTGGTCGGCGAGATCGCGCTGATCGATCCGCAGCGCCGGACCGCCACGGTCACGGCGACGTCCGCGGTTCGCGCCGTCGCGTTGGGCGTCGAGGACTTCGCATCGATGGACGCCGAGATGCCGGAGATAACGAGGCAGCTCCGGGAGATCGCCGAGCGCCGTCGCGAGCGCTAGCCGCGCTCAGACGAAGACGTCCAGCTCTTCCGTGTCCGTCATCCCGAGTACCTCGCCTGCGACCGCCACCTCGTCCGCCGTCCCGTGCGTGACGACCAGGTACCGGCCGTCGGTGAGGTCTTCCGTGTAGTCGGAGAGGCGATCGTCCGGCACCCCGACCGAGGCGAGCCCACCGAGCCCGCCGCCCGCCACTGCGCCCGCGAGCGCGCCGCCCACCAGGACGAAACCGCCCGGGACGGCGAGCGCGACCAACCCGCCCACGACGGCACCGAAGAGCGCGCCGTGCTCCATCCGGCGTGTGCCCAGGTCCTCCCCCGGCCGGACGTCCGTCATCGCCGCGGCTTCGCCCGCGCCGACGACGCTGATCCGCTCCTGCGGGATGCCGGCCTCGACGAGGGCGTCGAGGCCGGCCCGCGCCTGCTCGTCGCTCTGATAGACGGCGACCGCGGACGACCCCTCCATGGAGCGGCAACCTATCCGAGATCGGGGACCGCGTCTCGCCGGCTCAGCCCGCGAGCTCGTCCAGCATCTGGCGCTGCCACGCCGCCGTCTGCTCGACCTGGTTGAAGGTGAACACGTGGAGCGCTCGGACGTCGGCGGTCGCATCGGCGAGCGTCGGCGCGAGCTGCTCGAGGAAGGCGTCGGGACCGAACGACCCTCCTCGCACGAGATGCCCGATCAGCCGCCGGTTCTTGCTGAGGTAGCGGGCGGAGTCGGACACGCCGATCCGCGCGGCGACGCGCATCAGCTTCGTCAGATCGGCGACGCCCGGCACCCCGAGATGAAGCGGGAGCGTGATGCCCTCGGCGCGGATCCGCGTGAGCCAGCCGGCCACCGCGCCCGGGTTGAAGCTCATCTGCGACGTCATCGCGTTCGCGAACCGCTGCTTCTCCCGGAGCGCCTCGAGCAGACGATCGTCGGGGATGTCCGGATGCCCCTCCGGGTAGCACGGGACGCCGATCTCTTCGAAGGGATGGCCGAGGTCGGCCATCGCGCGCAGGACCATCATGCCGTCGTGGAGCTCGCCGCGGTCACGTGCGTCGCCGCCCACGACGAAGACCCGCCGCAGCCCCGAGCTCCTCGCACGTTCGAGCAGCTCGGCCAGGTGCGCCCGGTCGCGGAGCATGTGCGCGGACATGTGCGGGGTCACGTCGTGCCCCCGCGCGGCCACCGCCTCGGCCAGGTCGAACGTCGCCTCGATCCCGTGCGAAGGCGACGCGGTCACGGTGACCTGGGAGCCGGGCGGCAGCGCCGCCGCGCGGTCGAGCGCCGACGCGAGCGGGATCAGCTCGTACTTTGCGTCGGCGACGAGACCCTTGAGGGCCGCCCGCTGCTCCTCGGTCAGGCTCGTCGCCTGCCGCCTCCTCCAGAACCGCCAGCTCATCGTTCGATCGCTCCCGCGATGGTGCCGTACGCGTATCGACGGGTCACGAGCATGACTGAACCGCCGGTCACACCGTGAATCGCGACCGGTCCGACCGCGAACGGCGATCAACCCTTGGGGATCTCCTTCGTCGGATCCCAGTGCGGCATCTGGACGACGGTCGCGGCGACGATCGTCTTCGGCGTCCGCACCTCGAGCGTGGTCCCGAGCTCCGTGTGCTCGATCGGGAGCATCGCGAACCCGATGTTCCGCTCCAGGCGCGGCGAGTAGCACGCCGACGTCACGCGGCCGACCTCGAGCCCGCCGACGGACACGGGGAAGAAGTCGAGCATCTCGTTGTCGATGTACGTGCCGAGCGGTTCGCCGTCGATGTCGACGCCGACGAGCTTCTGCGAGACCCCCTCGGCCTTGATCCGCTTCAGGGCGGCCTTGCCCATGAAGTCGGCCTCCTGGTCCAGGTCGACCATCCACGTGTAGTGGTAGCCGACCTCGAAGGGGTTGTGCTCGTACCACATGTCCGCGCCGAAGGCCAAGATGCCGCCCTCGATGCGACGGATGTGACACGGCCCGATCACCTCGAGCCCGTGCGGCTTGCCCGCCTCGAGCACGGTGTCCCAGAGCTTCACGCCGTGCTTCGACGCGTCGCGCAGGTAGATCTCGTAGCCGACCTCTCCCGTGTAGCCGGTCCGCGAGACGACGACGGACATGCCGTCGAGCTCCGCCTTCATCAGCCCGTAGTAGGGCACGTCCAGGATCCGGTCGCCGAAGAGCTCGGTCAGGACCTTCTTCGCGTTCGGTCCCTGGATCTGCACCGGCGCGACGTCGATCTCCTGGACCGTGACGTCCATGCCTTTCGCGGCCGCGATCCCGAGCGCGTACAGGTTGACGTCGGAGTCGGCGAGCGAGAGCCAGAACTCGTCCTCCTCGACCCGCAGCAGCACCGGGTCGTTGAGGATCCCGCCGTCCGGACCGGTGATGAACACGTACTTGCACTGGTCCACGGAGCACTTGTTCAGGTCGCGGGGCACGATCATGTTCGTCAGGTCGAAGGCGTCCTTGCCCGTGATCTGGATCTGCTTCTCGACACCGACGTCCCACATCGTGACGGCGTTCACGAGATTCCAGTACTCCTCGACCGGATCGCCGTAGTGGCGCGGGTGGTACGTGTGGTTGTAGACGCTGTACCGAGCCACGCCGTGCTTGCGCGACGCGTAGAAGTACGGCGACTTGCGGATCCGCGTGTAGAGCAGGATCCCCGGGTTGTCGTTCACCGCCACGGCCAGTGCTCCTCTCTGCTCATGCCCGCAGGCGCACGCCCGAGGGGTCCCACAACGGCTCGGCGGCGACCGTCGCCGCGAGCCGGTCTCCGAAGTACTCCACCTCGACCGGTGTTCCGACGGCCGCCAGGTCCGCCGGCAGGTAGCCGTAGACGATCCCCCGACCGATGGAGTAGCCGTAGTTCGCGCTCGTGACGTAGCTCACGACGTGATCGTCGGACCAGATCGGCTCCTTGCCCATCACGACGGCGTCCGGGTCGTCCAGCGTCATGCACGTCAGCCGCTCTTCCGGTTCGCCCTGCGCGCGGAGCGCGTCGCGACCCTGGAAGTCCTTGTCCATCTTCACCGCGAACCCCAGGCCCGCCTCGAAGGGGTCGTGCTCGGGGTTGATGTCCTGGCCCCACAGCCGGTAGCCCTTCTCCAACCGGAGCGAGTCGAAGGCGCCTATCCCCCCGGCGATCAGCCCGTGCCCGCGGCCCGCCTCCCAGAGCAGGTCCCACACCCGAGCGCCCATCTCGATCGGGCCGTAGATCTCCCAGCCGAGCTCGCCCACGTAGCTGATCCGCTGCGCGAAGCAGGGCACCTCGCCGATCGCGAGCGGACGCATCGTCATGTACCGGAAGGCGTCGTTCGATACGTCCGCGTCGGTGACGGCCGCGAGGATGTCGCGGGCCCGCGGTCCCCACAGACCCAGGCAGAACCGATGGTCCGTCATGTCCGCGATCCTCACGCGCTCGTCCTGGCGGATCTGGGCCCGCAGCCACGCCAGGTCGTGCATCCCCGACCCGCCGCCGGTGACGACCATGAAGGAGTCCGCGGCGCCGCGGGTCACGGTGAGGTCGCACCGGATCCCCCCGCTCGGGGTGAGCATCGAGGTGTAGATCACGGTCCCGGCCGCCCGGTCGATCCGGTTCGCGCAGACGCGCTCCAGGAACGCGAGCGCGTCGGGGCCGTCCAGGTCCAGCTTCACGTAGGGGGTGATGTCGAAGAGGGCCGCGCGCTCTCGGGTCGCCATATGCTCGGCGCCGACCGCGGGCGACCAGTTCTGTGCCGCCCAGCCGGTGCGCGACTCCCAGGAGGCGCCGCCGAGCACCTTGTTCGCGTCGAACCACTGCGGACGCTCCCACCCGGCGCCGGTGAAGAAGTGCGCGCCCAGCTCCACGTGGCGGTCGTGGAAGGGCGTGAGGCGCAGGTTCCGCGGGCGGGCCATCTGCTGGAACGGATGAAGGATGTCGTAGACCTCGCGGTACTGCTGCTTCCCCCGCTCCAGGACGTAGGGAGCGGTCGTCTGGAACCGGTAGAAGCGGTTCGCGTCGGCCTCGCAGAGGTCGTAGCTCGGTTCGCCTGTGGCCATCCACTCGGCCACCTGCTTCCCCATCCCGCCCGCGTGGGTGACCCAAACGGCCTCGCACACCCAGACGCCGCGTGTCCGCGCGCTCTCCCCCACGATCGACCCGGCGTCCGGTGTGAACGAGAACATCCCGTTCAACGAGCGCGACGGGTCCTCGGGGCGCATCCGACCGCGGAGCGCCGGGAGCAACCTGGCCGCCTCCACTTCGGCAGGGTCGAAGTCCGACGGGGTGAACGGCATCAACGAGGGCTGCATCGGCCTACCCGGGGGTCTCAGGTCCTGCTGCGCGGTCGCGATCGGCTCGTGGTGGTAGCTGCCGACGCCGTAGTGGTCCTCTCGATGGCGGAAGTACATCGCGAAGTCCTGGTGGCGGAGGATCGGATGGATCACCTCGCGGGTCTCACCCGCGAGTTCGTCGATCTGGTCGGTCCACACCAGCTGGTGTTGGACGGCGACGAGCGGGATCGGGACGCCGGCCATCGCGCCGACGGTCGGACCCCAGATGCCCGCGCAGATCAGGACGCGCTCGCACTCGATCCGGCCGTGGTCGGTCTCGACCGCCCGGAGGCGGCCCTCCGTCGTTTCGAAGCCCGTAACGGTGACGCCACCCTCGAACGCGACGCCGGTCGACTCGGCCCGGCGAGCGAGCGCGGTCACGATCCGCACGCCCTTCGCGATCCCGTCGGTCGGGACGAGGTACGAGCCGAGGATCGTGGCCGGATCCAGCAGCGGGATCCGCTCCGCCGTCTGCTCCGGCGTGAGGAGCTCGGTGTCCTCGATGCCGTACGAGCGCGCCCAGCCCCGGCGGCGATGCAGCTCGGCCATCCGCTCCCGGCTGGCGGCGACCTCGATCCCACCGACCCCGTACCACGCCGGCTCGCCGTCGACCTCCAGATCCGTGTACAGGCGAACCGAGTCCTGCGCGATCCGGCACATCGTCCGCGACGGATTCGTCTGGAAGACGAGACCCGGCGCGTGCGACGTCGATCCACCCGTCTCGAAGAGCGGCCCCTGATCGATCACCAGGACGTCGGGTTGGCCCCGCTCCGCGAGGTGGTACGCGGCGGAGGCGCCCACGATCCCGGCGCCGACGATCACGGTCTGTGCACGGTCCCGCATCAGCGGGTCGAGACTAGCCAGCGCGGTTGCACGCGCAACGCTTGCGTTGCGCGTGCAACAACAGAGGATGACCCTGGTCGTGGGGGCGGCCGCGCAGCGGCCGCCCCACTAGGTCACGTCAGGCAGACGGAGAGCCGCTCGCCTGCGCAGCGAGACCGGCGTCGACCCACGGCTGCCACACCGTCGGGTTGGCGTCGACCCACTTCTGGGCTGCCTCCTGCGGATCCATCCCCGAGTGGATGTCGGCGGAGACGGTGTTCTGCTGGTCGTTCGTCCACTGCATCGCGGACAGCATGGCGAACGCAGCGGGCGCCTTGGTCTGGAGCTGATCGTTGAAGGCCTTGTAGAGGTCGTCCTCCGGGTACGCGCACGCGTACGCGTCGGCGTTGTCCGCCGCGTCCTTCGTGCACTGGTCGGTGACATCGGGCAGCTCCATCATCGTCATGTCGTACTTGCCCATCGCCCAGTGCGGCGTCCACAGGTACATCAGGATCGGCTTCTGGTCTTGGTACGCGGTGTCGAGCTCGGTGAGTTCGGCGGACTCCGACCCCGAGTAGTAGGCCTTCATGTTGAGGCCGAGGTTCGTCGCGATCGCGTCGTCGAAGGTGACGTAGCTGGGGTCGCCGTCGAGGATCGTCCCCTTGCCGGGGGTGTTCGGTGTCTCGAACAGCTGCCAGTCCTGCTTGAGGCCTTCCCAGGTCTTCAGCTCCGGGTGGTCGTTGAGCATGTACGAGGGGAACCACCATCCGATCTGCCCGATCGCACCCAGCTCGCCACCGTCGACCACGCCGTTATCGTTCTGGATGTAGTTCTTGTAGTCGTCGGCATGCCCCGACGGCCAAACTTCGAGCGTCGCGTCCAGGTCGCCGTTCGACAGCGCCTTGAACTGCGCGAACTCGTTGATGTCCTTGTCCGAGAACGAGTAGCCGAGCTTGTTCTTCAACAGGTACTCGGCGACCGCGACGTTGGCCGCTGACCCGTCCCAGGGGTTGATCGCGAAGTTGATCGTCGTTCCCGAGTTGTCGGGCACCGCCGCCCCCGCGGATGAACTGCTCGACACGTCGCTGCAGGCGACCGCGACGAGCGCGAACGAGAGAAGAGCGCCGGCGAGCGCCCATCTACCTGGTCTCATGCCTCCCCCTTTCCAGCCGGGATCTCTCCCGGGACCTCGTCACCAGCTAGTTCTACGACGGCTCGGCGGGAGCGGGACGTCCCGAAGAACCATCCGATCGGATGTGGGCCACTGGTGGTCGCGCGCCTTGACGGTTGACCCATCGCCTGCGTGATCCGGTCGATCACGATCGCGAGGAGCAGGATGCACAGGCCCGCGACGAGCGCGGTGCCGAAGTCGTGCGACAGCCCGTTGATGACCTGATAGCCGAGACCTTGACCGCCGACGAGGCCAGCGATGATGACGACCGACAGCACCATCATGATCGTCTGGTTCACCCCAAGCATGATCGACGGCTTCGCGAGTGGCAGCTGCACCTTGCGAAGCAGCTGCCGGTCGTCGGCCCCGAACGCGATCGCGGCTTCTACCCGGTCCTTGGGCACTTGACGGATGCCCAGGTCGGTCAAGCGGATACAGGGTGGCAGCGCGTAGACGAGAGCAGCGATGATGCCGGGCACCCGCCCGACGTGGAAGAGTGCGATCACGGGAACCAGGTAGACGAACTGCGGCAGCGTCTGCATGCCGTCGAGGATCGGCTTCAGCACCCTCTGAACCCGATCGCTCCGCGCCGACCAGATGCCGACGGGGATCGCGATCGCGACGCTCAAGGCGACGCCGACGATCACCTGGGCGAGCGTGTCCATCGCGTTGTCCCATTGCCCGACGAACCCGATCGCGGCGATACACAGGAACGAGGCGAGGGCCAACGTCCAGCGCCTGGCCGCGGCATAGGCGGCGACCGCGGCCCCCAGGCAAACCATCCACCAGGGCATCGCGAGCAGCAGGTCCGTGAGCGGCGTCAGCACGTGCACCGTTGCGAAGTCCGACATGCTCCGCGTGTAGCGGCCGATCGCGTGGACGATCGACTCGTCGAGCCGGTCGACCGACCCGGAGATGGAAACCACCCACCCTCGCGGGAATTCCTGCTGCTGCAACACTTGGCGTCCGATCACGATCGCGACCACCACCGCGACGATCGCGGCGATCAGCAGAAGGCGTCGCGAGATCGTCCACCCGAAGATGCGCGTGCTGGTCGACCCTCGGCGTGTTCGCTCGGATTCGCTCCAACCGAACGTCACGCGATCGAGAACGATCGCCATGGCAACCAGAGCGAGACCGGCCGCGAGCGCCTGCCCGACGTGCAAACCCTGGAGCGCCTTCAAGACCTCCAGCCCCAGACCTGGATAGCCGACGGTCGCCGCGATGACGATGATGCCGAGCGCCATCATGATCGTCTGGTTGACGCCGACCATGATCGCCGGCCGCGCGAGCGGGAGCTGCACCTTCCGGAGCAGCTGACGCTTCGTCACGCCGAACGCGACGCCGGCTTCCACCGCATCCTGTGGCACCTGCCGGATGCCGAGACTCGTGAGCCGGATCGCGGGAGGCATCGCGAAGATGACCGTCGCGACCATCGCGCTGGTCGCCCCGACGCTGAACAAGAGCACCACGATGATCAGGTAGGAGAACGCTGGCACCGTCTGCATGGCATCGAGGATCGGCCGTAGGACCCTCTCGAGGCCCGGGTGGAGCGCCGACAGGATGCCGACGGGGATGCCGATCGCGAGGGCAACCGCTACCGACAAGAGGATGAGTGCGAGCGTGTCCAAGCTCTGCGACCAGTAGCCCAGCAGCGCGATCACACCGAAGCCCACACCGGCGAGCACCGCTTTACGCCACCCGGCGAAGTACCCGGCGACCACGACGATCAGCGTCAACAGCCCGAGCCAAGTCAGCCGAGCCAGCACCTTGACGAGCTGCTCGACCGAGGTATTGATCCCGTTCTTGATCGGGACCAGGACATGGACGAAGACCGCATTCGTGCGCTGATGCGCGATCACCCACCCGTTGGCGTCGTTCAAAGGTTTCGCAGCATCCCACGTCAACCGCTCGGGGAACCCACCGGGAAACGCCGCGATGCTGA
>Ga0066388_100001547_pt1 | contig 13075 bp, 7 predicted proteins | sample PanSoiMetaGPlot6_FD_64539 | JGI IMG/M metagenome (GOLD analysis project Ga0066388, IMG submission 64539) | Tropical forest soil microbial communities from Panama analyzed to predict greenhouse gas emissions - Panama Soil - Plot 6 (Hybrid Assembly) | ecosystem: Environmental > Terrestrial > Soil... | reverse complement strand
TTGAGTCGACCCTTATTCACAAGTATAAACTTGGCGAGGCGGCGATTGACGAATGTTTGAGTGAAATCGCCGAAAATCCGGCCTATTCGATTTTGGCCCTGATAAAAAATCATCAGTAGCCCAGTGACGGTATTGATTGTATGGATCGGCAATCGGGGAAGTAAAAAGTGATCGAAGCTCTCGCGAGCCTGTAAACATTTGTGCAAGCGCGGATTATCTTCCTGTTCGACTGGCGACTGCTGTAAAATAAACGGAAATGCTACGGTATGTCACGAGCCAGACGCCGATTTACTATCTGAGAGGGTCAGAGGTGTGATATACAAGGCGCGAATGTCAGGAGGCTATCGATCGGACGATAAGGCGCAATGTGATGAATATTGATGATGAGAATTTGCAGGAGCAATGTTCGGCGCCGGAGGAGTTGGGCGCATATGTGGACGGAAAACTTACCTCGGAAGAGAAAGCCCTCACCGAATCTCATCTCGCTAAATGTAAATACTGTCGCGGAATAATAAAATCGGTGATCGAAAGCGAAAGCGAAGTGCCTGCTCCTGCCCCGCCTAATTAAAGCCTGTTCAAATTAAAGCTGAGTGCTATTGACCTTACACTCCCTCAAGCCTATTGCCTGAAGAATCCGTTGAAGGAGCAGTTCGATGGTCTCTTTGTGATAATCGTATAAGTCGCCCATCCACGACCGTCGTTCTTGAGGCGGTTGCCTCGGTGTGAGGACCCACCCGCCGGCCTCTTCGTAGAGATAAGGGAAGAGGCCGCAGCTGAAGAGCGCATTTCTCATCGCGGAACGAAAATATTCTGGCGCATGGCGCAAGTTCACCGACCTAGACTGTCCATATCTATGGAGCGAGGGAAGAGGGACGGCTAGTATATCTATTGAGGCGCAGATAAATAAGTTTGCAAGCGCCACGTAGTACGCCGATAAAATTAGGCGCCTCCGAAGTCTCTTGCAAACTCAATAACCCGAAGGTTAATAATTGCGGCTTCAGAAAAGTGAATAAGTAACAAGTGTGATGTTGGATTACATAATACTTGTGCCTGTTAGGGACTCAAGGCGGAGGAGAAGGAAGTGTGGGTGGGAACCACCATCAACACTGAAGGGGTGGCTATGGTATTGGTTGTTAGCGGCCGAGCGCTTGGCCAACGAATATTAATCCTTCTGACACTTTTCCATAACCGGTAAGATGAAAATAGTATTTTTGACTCCAAGACACACACACTTGATTGTCTAGCCTTCCTCTCCTTCTCCAATTCTAACATTTGCGCCTGAGCTTCAAGGCGGGGCTCAGAATGGCGAGAGCCTGTCGGTCGATAATCTTTACGGATTCTACTACAAGAATCCCAATCTGATTTTATTCGTTAGAGTTTCAAGGTGTGGCTCAGAATGGCGGCAGCCTGTCATGGAACTCATTCGTCTTTGGTCACTGTCCCTTGAAATATATGTATGCTATGCATCCTTGGTTCGCCTTGCAGACCAGACCAAAGAATGAAAGAAAAGTGGAATGCCTACTTAAGCAAAAAGGCTACGACTGTTTTACACCGGTCTATAGATCGAAACGGAAATGGTCAGATCGTATAGTAGAAATTGATTTCCCTCTATTTCCCGGGTACGTCTTCTGCCGCTTCAATTCCTCGGCGTTGGGAAAGGCAGTTTCGACTCAAGGTGTTACCAGGGTCGTCGGATTTGGTGGGACGCCTGCGGAAGTGGCTAGAGAAGAGATTGAAGCATTGCAACTTCTAACGCGAACCGATTTCCTAAGAGAGCCATGGAAATATATCCCCAACGGAACGCTGGTGCTCGTTGAGACGGGGCCCTTGGCCGGAATTCAAGGAATTATTAGCACAGACGAAAATAAAAAACAGCTGGTCATCTCCGTAACTTTGCTTCAACGGTCGGTGGCTATTCAACTTGATGAAGACACTGTTATATCAGTGGTTGAGGATTTGAAAGAGAGTCGGGTTGAGTTCAGTAGGGAATCAAATCTTGCGATTAAGCTCTTAAGAAAAACATGACGTGAGATTATTGCAAACGCTTGTTATGGCAATGTTTGTTGTCTTCTGCCTCCTCCAAATTATCGAAAAAGCGGGCTGCCGACGCAATTTCCGTCAGACGGGTGAGCCACACTCTAAAAATCTCTGGCCCCCTATTCGAGTGATTGGCCGCCGCTGTGCGCCACGCAGCCTGTACGTATGTCTTCTGTTATCTCAGCCCTTCGATACTGGGAAAGGTAATTGCAACTCAGGGAGTTACCAGAATAGTCGGATTTGGCGGGAAAGCCTGTGGAAATAGCCGTCGAGGAGATTGAACCTTTGCGGCTTCTGACCTCAAGCAATTTCTTACGAGAGCCATGGCGATATCTCCCTGAAGGAACTCCTGTCGTCGTAGAAACAGGCCCGCTAGCCGGAGTTCGGGGAATTATATGCCCGAGCGAAAATGGAAGGCGATTGATCATTTCCGTAACCTCATTGTAGCGGTCGGTGGCTATCCAACTCGATGAGGACACGGTGATCTCAGTAGCTGCAGACCGCAGGGAGAGCAGAGCCCGACTTAGTGTTGAATCAGACCTAGCGGTCAGGCTCTTAAAAAGAACTTGATTTAACCGCACGGCGCGGCGCATGACGGCTATTTGCTTGAGTGCGTCATTGTTGAATGTTCGGATTTAGATTTAAAGGAGACACTAATGAGCTTGCACGATCCAGATAGGGAAGATACCACAATCTATAAGGTAGTTGTGAACCACGAAGAGCAATACTCTATCTGGCCGGACTATAAGGAGATACCCCTCGGCTGGAAAGATGTAGGCAAGAGCGGCCTCAAACCGGAGTGCCTGGCCTACATCAAAGAAGTATGGACAGACATGAGACCTCTAAGCTTGCGGAAGAAGATGGAAGAGATGGCAAAAAAAATTCCTCCTCCCCCTCCCCCTCCGGATCCGGACAGACCTCGTGAAAAGAGTCTCGTCGAAAAGCTTTGTGAAGGCGTCCATCCGGTCGAAGCGAGCTTGCGACCGGAGAAGACGGTCAAAGCCCTCAAAGACCGGATCGATATGGGATATGTCCATATCAAATTCACCGAGACCAAAGGCGGCACCGAACTCGGGGTTAGAGTTGATCGAGATACCATGGATTTGCGTCAGGCCGATTTTGAGAACGGGACAGGCACTGCGCATCTGGAAGGAGGGCTGACGCTGGACTATGTCAAAGTGCGATGTATTGCAGACATAGATCTCCAGACGCTCAAGGGGAAGGGACATTTGGTGAAGGTACAAGATGTTTGATCGAGATCGGGATGGGAAATATATTTCGGCCAGCCGGCAGTACTTCGGTCCTTAGGGGGCATTCATGTTTGTCTCTGAAGTCCCGAGCGATATCTCACACCAGTATGCGATTGAAAAGCATGGGGGCGAAACCATGATCTCAATTCACAGAATCATCCGTACAACCAAGCTGGCAATTGCTCACGGTGTCAAGCTCAGATGCGGCGCCGTCTGGGATCGGGCTACGGGCGGGATCAGCTATAAACCCGAACAATCGTAATAACGCAAAACGAAAGCGCTGGCTCGAAAGGCGGTAGCCTGTATTTACGCCAAAACGGCCGGAATGACGCTGGGCGGATAAGCCGGCTTGAGAAGCGAGCCATACTTGACGCCAGTCGATCACCGTGCTGGAGATTTCTGGTCGGCAATTAGTAACAATTGGATAACCTACGTACGAAAGGAAGTAAGAATGAGCGTGTACGACCCTGATCGAGAAGATACCACGGTTTATAAAGTGGTAGTGAATCACGAAGAACAATACTCCATCTGGCCGGACTATAAAGAAATTCCCCTGGGCTGGAAAGATGTAGGCAAGAGCGGCCTCAAACCGGAGTGCCTTGCCTACATCAAAGAGGTCTGGACCGACATGAGACCCCTAAGCTTGCGCAAGAGGATGGAAGAGGCGGCAAGAAGGAAGGCCGAGGAGCCGCCACCGCCTCCGAAAGCCAAGGGAGCGCGTAAGCCAAAAGAAGAGTCTTTAGTGAATCGGCTCTGTAAAGGAGATCATCCGGTCGAAGCCAGTTTGCGACCGGAAAAGACGGCGAAGGCCCTCAAGGATCGTATCGATCTCGGGTACGTTCATATCAAATTTACAGAGACTCGAGGGGGCACCGAACTCGGAGTGAGACTTGACCGAGAGACTCTGGATTTGAGTCAGGCGGATTTTGAGAACCAATCAGGCAGAGTTCACCTGGAGGGTGAGCTAACCTTGGACTATGTCAAGGTACGATGTATCGCTGATATAGATCTGAAAACGCTTATTGGTAAAGGGCGCCTAGTTTCAGTGTAGATCATTTGAAAAGTACCCATTCGTCCACATTACCTCTCGCGCCGAAACCATTCGCATTGCGGTAAATCCCATTTATCGAAGAGTCTATTGGGAGAGTCCTTTCACTGAGGCTGGCATGGACGCTCGATGATGGAAAAACATCAGGAGAAAATCACGATGACGAAGAGAACCATTATTTTCACTTTACTAGCTTCACTTGCTACCGTACTTCTACTCAGAAATCCTCTAATGCGGTTGCAGGCCAGCGCTTCGCAGGAGCAGGCCGGCGCCTCAGTAGGGCGCCTTCCCGGGTTGAGCCAGCACGTAACGGTAGTAAGGGATACGCATGGAGTGCCGCACATTAGCGCCTCCAACGACCATGATGTCTATTTCATGATGGGCTATATGCATGCGCAAGATAGATTCTTTCAAATGGACGTCTTGCGAAGGCAAGGGGGAGGCACCCTGGCAGAGTTATTGGGGGCAGGGCCGAGAGATCAAATTCTCAGAAGCGATGTACAAAACAGGGTTCTGGGAATAAATCGTTCTGCGGAACGTTCTATGAGCGTATATTCGCCTGAAGCAGTCGCGCTGATACAGGCATACTCAGACGGCGTGAATGCCTGGGTCGACAGCAACCCTTTGCCGCCTGAGTACACGTTGCTTGAAGTTACGAAGGCGCCAAGATGGAGGCCCGTCGACAGCGTTACCATCGTCAAGTTAATCCAATTCCAGCAGTCATTCGATACTTCGGACGCGGCGCGCACCGAAACTTTATTGGGCTATCAGGCCGCCGGACAGGCCGGGGGGTTTGATGGTACCAAGCTATATTTCGAAGACATTTTCCGTTTCTCGCCGTTCGATCCCGCAGTGACTGTACCTGGCCAGTCCAATCTCGCGGCGGTTTCTTCGGGGGGGATTCAATCGTTAAATCTTCAATCTCAGAGGATTCAATCGTTAAATCTTCAATCTCAGATGAGCGAAAATGCGCTCCAGGCAAATCAGCTGTTCAGCCCTGATGTCAGAGCGGCGGCGCGCGATTTTGTAGAGCAATACAAGCAAAACCCCTTCTTGAACCTCGCGGAGTTGGGCGTCGGCAGCAACTGGTGGGTGGTCGCCGGGTCGAAGACCACTACAGGAAACGCGATGCTCGCCAGTGATCCGCATCTTTCGCTCGGGACCCCTTCCAACTTGTATGAGATTCACCTGACCGTCGATTCGCATTCATCGCCGATGAATGTCTATGGCGCGAGTTTCGCCGGAGTCCCGGGGGTATTCTTGGGTCAGAACGAAAGTATCTCCTGGGGGGCGTCGGTGGCGGCGCTGGATGTTACGGATATTTATGCGGAGAAATTGGTCAGCCAGAACGGAGTCCCGGTTGCGACGCGATACAAAGGAGGGATCGAACCCTTGGTCGCTATCAACGAGACGTTCAAAGCGAATCAGATCCAAAATGGCGCGACGGACGACATAGTCGTCATCACCCCCGGCAACAGGCCGAGCGGTTTGACAGTTCCTCCCGTCACACTTGTTGTGCCGCGGAGGAACAATGGGGGACTTGTTCCGAACAGCTTGACCGACGCCTTCAGCATTCAGATTACCTGCGCCAGCGCAACGCGGGATCTGGAAGGCATTTTTGCCCTGGCGCGCGCTCGAAATCTGTCTGACTTCAAGCGGGGGCTGCAGTTCCTGGATGCGGGGTCGGAAAACTGGGCCTACGCGGACGTCGATGGGAACATCGCCACTTTCGTCAATGGCAAGGTGCCTCTGCGAGAAGATCTGCAGGCGGGAACTGTCGAGGGATTGGCGCCGTTTTTCATAAGGGATGGAACGGGAACCGTCAGGAATGAGTGGATTCCCAGGAGCGGCGACCAGCCGGGCTTCAAGTACGAATCGCTGCCTTTCGATGAGATGCCTCACGCCATCAACCCAGAGCAGGGATTTTTGGTCAACGCCAACAACGATCCTATCGGAGTAACGCTCGATAACGACCTACTCAACAAATTCCGCCGTGATGGCGGCATCTACTATATCTCGTCCGGGTTCAATCCCGGCTTTCGCGCCGCAAAAATCACCAGTTTGCTTAACCAGCAATTCCGCAGTAGACACGGCCACGGCAAAGTGTCATTCCAGGACATGCAACGTATCCAAAGAAATGTCCAGATGTTTGATGCCGAGGTTTTCACGCCTTACATCATCCGGGCATTCAATGCGGCGCGGAGCGCAGGCGCGCCAGCTGAGCTGGCGGCGTTGGCCAACGACCCGGCGGTCAGCGAAGCGGTTGAACGCCTGGCAAGGTGGGACTACAGCGCCCCCACCGGAATTCCCGAAGGCTACGACGCGAGCGATATAAATGGCGTCCGTCAGTCGCCGTCGAACCATGAAATATCCAATAGCGTCGCCGCCACCATCTACACCGTCTGGCGCAGCCAGATTATGCTTAACACGATAAGCGCCACGCTTGAACGGGTCGGATTAGGGGAAGGGCAGCCGGTCGGCAACCAGATGTTGGTCGACCTCAGGTTCTTGCTCGATAATTTCTCTACCAATCATGGCAGGGGCGCCTCCGGATTGGACTTCTTCGAGATTCCAGGAGTCGACGCTCCGCCTGAAATCAGGCGCGATGCGATCATCTTGCAAACCGTGAAAATTGCGTTGAACCTTCTGGCCAGCGACATTTTTGCTGATGCTTTTGAGAGATCGACCAATCAGAATGATTATCGTTGGGGCAAACTCCACCGGATAACCTTTAGCCATGTGTTCGGAGGACTGGCTCCGCAACTCAGCATCCCGACGGCTGGAGCTTTCGAGAATCTGTCGCCCACCCTGCCGGGGCTGGCTACGGACGGCGCCTTTGAAACTATCGACAACGGTCCATTCAACTCGCAGGCTGCGTCGTCGCAAGCATATGTATTTGGCGGAGGTCCGGCTCGAAGATATGTCAGCGAATTGCGCTGCGGCGGGATCCAAGCGCTCCAGATAATACCTGGCGGAGAGAGTGGTGTGCCCGGCAGCAGGTTCTATGCCGACCAACTTTCGTTGTGGTTGACGAACGACTATCATCGCGTCCTCTTTACTGACGCCGAGATCAACAGCCATCAATACTCGAGGGTAATATACCAACCGGCCCACTAGCTTCAGAAGCAAATAACGAATGCGGTTGAGAACCGCGGCAGGGAGACAGCACTTTGCTCAGGTCTTCATTCTTCACGAATTAAGAATACCCGCAAAGATGTCTCCTTTGCCATTTAAGCAATAAGGCCTGGCCGAATTGGGTTGAGCCACCGGTCTATGCCGGAGGTGTCGGCGCTCGATCGATTTACGCACGCATTTCAATCGGGTATTCACCGGGTTGAAATCGAAGACGGGGTAATATGTTAGACATTGACGCTGATATGGATGTGGCCACAGGTCATGGTTCGTCAACTATGATCGACCTCCTCCGTAAGAATGCCCTGCATCGAGGGCATCGACTGGCATATACGTTCTTGGTCGACGAAGAAACGGAGAAGATGGAGCTGACGTATGGAGAGCTAGACCGGCGAAGTCGTGCGATTGGGGCCTCGTTACAACTCGCCGGGGCTGGTGGCGAGCGTGTCTTATTGCTATACCCTCATGGACTGGAGTTCATCACCGCCTTTTTGGGCTGTCTTTATGCGGGAGCTATCGCTGTTCCGGCTTACCCGCCACGACTCAACCGGTCACAACTCCGCCTTCAGAAAATTATCGAAGACACTCAGGCGACGATGGCGTTGACGACGAGGGCCTCGCTGGGAAGGGTGGAGCGTGTTCTAAACGGAGCGCCATATGCAAAGAAGCTGAAATGGCTAGTTACGGATGAAATCCCCGACGAGGTAAAGGAGGAGTGGCGAGAACCGGCCGTCAACGGCGATACGCTCGCCATGATCCAGTACACGTCCGGTTCGACCTCAACTCCGAAAGGAGTAATGGTCAGCCATCATAATCTTCTCAGCAATCAGCGGATGATCCAGCACGCATTCGGCCAGTGCGAGAGATCGATCATCGTCGGCTGGCTTCCTCTCTATCACGATATGGGGTTGATCGGGAATGTGCTGCAACCGCTGTATCTCGGCGCCAGATGTGTGCTGATGTCACCCACAGCCTTCCTGCAAAAGCCTTCCAGGTGGCTTCAAGCGATTTCAGATTATCAAGCGACGACCAGTGGCGGGCCGAATTTCGCTTATGATCTTTGCGTCCGCAAAATCGGCCCGGCTGAGCGGACTCACCTGGATCTGTCGAACTGGACTGTGGCTTTTAACGGCTCTGAGCCGATCTATCACGAGACGATAGAGAGGTTCGCGGCGACTTTTGCGAGCTGTGGTTTCCGACGGGAAGCCTTCTATCCCTGTTATGGCCTGGCTGAGGCGACGCTTCTGGTCTCAGCCGGGCGGGATGGATCGCAACCGGGAATCGAGAAGAAGGTGATCGAGCATGGGCAGTTGATGGCGGCGCCTGTTCAGGGCGGACAGCAGGCCAGAGTCAGCTGTGGCTCTGTCTTGCCGAGCGAGCGTGTAGTCATTGTCGATCCCGAATCTCTGATGCCCCGCCCGGTTGAGAAGGTCGGAGAGATCTGGGTATCGGGGCCAAACGTCGCACGCGGATATTGGAAGCGTAATGAGGAGACCGAGTGGACTTTCAAAGCGTATCTGGGAGGAAACGGGGAAGGGCCATTTTTGCGAACCGGGGATCTGGGATTTATCAAGGAGGGCGAACTGTTCGTGACTGGCCGAATCAAAGATCTGATTATCGTCCGCGGGCGTAACCACTACCCTCACGATATTGAATTAACCGTACAAAAGTCAGATCCGGCATTGGAATCAGGCGCTTGCGCCGCATTTTCCATCGAGCATGCGGACCAAGAGCGGTTGGTGATAGTTAAAGAGATAGCTCGCAGGGTAGAAGATCCAGGCGCCCTCATTGAATGCATCCGGGAAGCCGTGGCAAGAGAACACGAGGTTCAGGCGTATTCCATCGTGTTGATCGGAAAAGGGAGCATGCCGAAGACCAGCAGCGGCAAGATCCAGCGGTACGAATGCCGGAATCAATATCAGGCGGGCGGATTGGCGATCATCGTCGAGTGGAAGGAGATTATGGCGCCGGTGGCGGAAACAGTGGCTTCACTTCCCACCAGTGAGCCGCTGAGTATCGATGCTATCGCCTTGGGGGCAATCGAGAAGAGCCTTTCATCATTCCTGGCGGCAAAGCTGAAAAATGGCGCCGAACAGATCGGAGCCGACAAGCCGCTGCTCAGCTATGGGATCGACTCCCTGACGGCGATCGAGGTGTCGCATCACCTCGAATCGAGCTTTGGCGTGGTCTTACCCTCGACGATTCTTTTCGAAGACACGACCGTCGCCCAACTGGCGCAGAAGGTCCTGGATCAGCTGAAAGGGGCCCCACGCAATTCAAGGCCAGCCATTAAGCCGATTCAAAGAGAAGGAAACGTACATCCGCTCTCGTATGGACAGCGGAGTCTGTGGTTTTTGTATCGGCTTGCGCCGTTGAGCGGAGCTTATAATGTTTCGTCAGCTGTGAGGATCAGGTCGGCTCTGAATGTAGGCGCCTTAAGACGCACGCTACAGAAGATAATAGATCGTCACGATTCACTGCGGACCACTTTGCTGTCCGGCGAAGGAGAACCTCTTCAGCGAGTCCATGCGAAGGCGGAGGTTTCGCTGGTTCAGACGAATGTTTCTTCGTGGAGCGACGAATTTATCGATGATCATCTGGCTGAAGAAGCCCATCGCCCTTTCAATCTCGAGCAGGGACCTCTGCTGAGAGCGATCCTTCTCACCAGGGCGCCACAAGACCATATTCTGCTCGTCGTTGCGCATCACATCGTGGTCGACCTCTGGTCGATGGGGGTGTTGATGCATGAATTGAGCCTCTTCTACCGGGCTGAGATGGATTCCTCCGTTCCTCCGCTCGACCCCCTGCCCGTCCAATATGCCGATTACATCTACTGGCAGAGAGAGTCGCTTGCGGGTGGAGAAGGAGAGCGGCTCTGGTCATACTGGCAGCATCGATTGGCGGGTCATGTAGGAATGATTAACCTCCCTACCGATCGGCCACGGCCCTCAGTTCAGACCTTCAGGGGTGACACCCAACCTCTCTGCTTGAGTATAGATCTTACTCAGTCGCTGAAATCGCTCGGTCAAGACCACAGAGCAACCCTCTACATCACTCTGCAGGCGATATTTCATGTGCTGCTCCTCAGGTATACGGATCAAGAAGATATTGTGGTAGGGTCTCCTACGGTAGGGCGGAGCGACGCGGGGCTGGACCGGTTGATCGGTTACTTTGTAAACCAGGTGGTCTTGCGAGCGGATCTTTCAGGTAACCCGACCTTCGCCGAATTTCTAAAACGAATTCGTGAGACCACTTTAAACGCCATCAAGCGCCAGGATTACCCATTTACTCTGCTGGTTGAACGCCTTCAGCCGGAGCGCGATCCCAGTCGATCGCCTCTTTTCCAGGTCATGTTCGCGTTACAGAAAGCGCCTTCCTTCGGTGAGGAAGGACTCGCCTCGCAAGCGCTGGTCGGGGGATCGCAGCTGAACTTCGGCGGGCTATCGGCAGAGTCGATGACTTTGAGACGGCGAGCATCTTATTTAGACCTGAGCTTATTTCTCGTCGAGACCGAAACCGGGTTGAAAGGATTCATCGAGTACAACGCCGACCTGTTTGATGATTGGAGAATCCGGCGAATGGCCGAACACTTTCGGACGTTGACGGAGTCCGTGATCTCTGCCCCGGCAACGAGAATACGTGACATCGAGTTGATGAGCGTCGAAGAGAAGGAACAGGTGGTCTTCGGTTTCAACCGGACAGAGCGAGAGTATGAGCGCCCGCGATGCATACACGAATTATTCGAAAGGAGAGTGGAGGTCACGCCGGAAGCGGTCGCGGTGGTGTATGAGAACGGCCATTTGACATACGGAGAGTTGAATGTTCAGGCCAACCGGCTGGCGCATTATCTATGCCGGCTGGGCGTAAAACCCGATGAGCGGGTGGCGATCTGTGTCGAGCGCGGCCTGGAGATGGTGGTAGGTGTACTCGCCATCTTGAAAGCCGGCGGAGCCTACGTTCCGCTGGACCATACTTATCCGATCGAGCGTCTCACTTATATGCTCGAAGACAGCAATCCGGTGGCAGTACTTACCATGGTTCCGCTGTCGGAACTGACGCATTCCGCACTCCGCCTGGCGATGGGTGAGCGAGCCCCCGATGTACCATTGATCGATCTGAAGGCCGATGCCGGACGATGGGCCAGACAACCCGGCGCCAACCTCAACCGGACCGGCATGGGCCTTACGCCTGAGCGACTCGCCTACATGATCTATACATCGGGCTCGACCGGGCAGCCCAAGGGGGTGATGGTCCGGCACTGCGGCGTTACCAATCTGCTCTGCTTTATGCGGGAATTGATAGGCGCCGACTCTGCCGATTGCGTGCTGGCGCTGACGACACTCGGATTCGATATCGCCGGGCTGGAACTATATCTACCTCTGATTTGTGGAGCGCGAACGGCGTTGGTGACGAGCGCGGAGAGTCATGACCCGGCGTCGCTATCTGAGGTGATCACGAAGTATGGTCCCACGGTGATACAGGCGACTCCTGCTACTTGGCGCATGCTGATTGATGGCGGCTGGCGTGGCGCGGAGGGGCTGAAGGCGTTGTGCGGTGGAGAGGCGCTTCCTACCGAACTGGCGGAGCGGATCGGCGCGCGGGTCGGGAGACTATGGAATGTGTATGGTCCGACCGAGACTACGATCTGGTCGTCGGTATCGGAGATTGATGCGGCGACCATCGCTGAGGCGCGAGTACATGCGTCTATCGGTCGGCCGATCGCCAACACTCAGATCTACCTCTTGGACAGTTATGGACAACCGGTACCGGTTGGAGTGGCGGGCGAGATATACATCGGTGGAGCAGGCGTCGCCTGCGGCTACTTGAACCGCGCGGAACTGACAGCAGAGCGGTTCGTCACAGATCCGTTTGCCGGCGTGCCGGGCGCCCGCATGTACAGGACTGGCGACTTGGCGCTCCGTCTGGCGGGTGGGGATATCGAGTTTCTGGGGCGCAATGATTTCCAGGTCAAGCTTCGCGGATTCCGGATTGAGCTGGGTGAGATCGAAGCGTGCCTGAAGGAGCACCCTGCAATCCTGGAAGCAGTGGTCGTAGAGCGCGAAGGCGTCTCCGGCGACTCGCGCCTGGTGGCTTACTACACCGTGGACACAACCGGCGATACCGTCGATGCAGAAGCGCTACGTACACACCTGTCGGCGAAACTGCCCGAATACATGGTACCGGCGGCATATCTGGCGCTGGATGTGATGCCACTGACGCCCAACGGCAAACTGGACCGCCGTGCACTGCCGGCGCCCGACAGCACAGCCTATGGCGCCCGTCAATATGAAGCTCCTGTCGGGGCGACCGAGACCGCCATAGCGCGGATCTGGGCCGAGGCGCTCAAACTGCAGAAAGTCGGCCGAAATGACCACTTCTTCAAACTGGGAGGGCATTCGCTGCTGGCAGTCGGATTGATCGAGCGAATGCGTGGTGAAGGAATACAGGCCGATGTGCGCGCACTCTTCGCCTATCCCACAGTGGCCGCCCTGGCCGCCTCGGTAACTGGCGAAGCCGGCATAGGTGAAGCCCCGCCGAATGGCATCACTCACGGATGTAGAGCCATCACTCCTGAGATGCTGCCGCTGCTGCGACTGAGCGCTGCGGA
>Ga0066388_100001546_pt1 | contig 13078 bp, 13 predicted proteins | sample PanSoiMetaGPlot6_FD_64539 | JGI IMG/M metagenome (GOLD analysis project Ga0066388, IMG submission 64539) | Tropical forest soil microbial communities from Panama analyzed to predict greenhouse gas emissions - Panama Soil - Plot 6 (Hybrid Assembly) | ecosystem: Environmental > Terrestrial >... | reverse complement strand
CCACGAAGCCATCGTCGAGTGGCTGGCAAATGGGCAAAACGCTGTGCTTGCCTGCTCGGCCCTCAAGCGCAGCTACCGCGAGAAATTGGTCGTGGACGCCGACATCAGGCTGGTGTACCTAAAGGCCCCTTACGAGTACATTTGGAATCGGTTGAAGCTCCGCCACGGCCACTTCGCCGGTGGAAACCTTCTGCTGAGCCAGTTCAACGACTTGGAGGAACCCACCGACGCCATCGTTGTCGACGCTACGCGCCCCCCGCAGGAGGTGGTAGACGCGATTCGACGGGAACTCTGAATCCGCTCGAAATTGGTTCGTAAGATAGTACGTTCTTCGCCCTTTTTGACTTCATTGTTTACAATGAGAGCTTCATTCCTCCCCCTAGGGAGGCCTATCAAAGTCTCGGGATTCTGGAGCTTGGCGAATAAGTACGATCATTCGGGGGGGGCGGGCTTCGCCCCACGTCGTGTTTACTGGCGGGTCGAGGGCAGCTTGCTGAACCTGTCGACGGTCCGTCCCGTCGCTTTCTTCGCCACGAACGCGCAGAGTTTCCTTGGCCGTTCCCTTCGCCGCGGTTCCATCCTGTTAATGGCCTTATTGCGGCCTTTTCTCTATGCGGCAAATCGAGCCTTCGCCACGCGAGTTGTGCACGCAGTCCTGAGGGGCACGAGCCGCGACCGGTTAGACTTGCTCGGTGACGAGTATTTCCAGTACAAACTCAAACCGAAGTTGAGGCCAGAAGGCGTTCGGCGCTTGAAAGAAGCGCTGAATTCTGGCGCGGAAGTCGTACTTGTAAGTCAGGGACTTGACCATGTCATGCGGCCACTGGCCCAGCACCTCGGCGTGAAACGAATGATCGTCAACCGGCTGGAGTCTCGCGATGGAATTGCGACGGGCCGCCTCTTCGATCCAGTAGTGCGTCCACGTGGCTTGTTTGCGCTCATTACCGGCCGCGACGCCAACGGCCTCCGCTCGCCAGAGCAACTAGTGAAAGATCTCGGATTCGAAAGCGTCGAAGTCCTCGATTCTGCGATCTGTCCCGCTTCACGGGAGATTCAGCCGCTTAGCCGTCCCCTCGTGCACTTTGACCGCCGAAACTGCTCGCCACAGCTCTCCGTTCGCAGGACGCTTGTCGGCAAGCACATCATGCTGATTGGGGTCACCGGTTTCATTGGCAAAGTCTGGCTGGTAAATCTACTTTCGGATTTGCCGGAGACAGGGCGGGTGTATCTGCTCATCCGGCGCCAGAAATCGAATCCCGCCGTTCGCCGCTTCGAAAAGATGGTCGAGGAGTCTCCGGTCTTTGATCCGCTACACGAGCGCTATGGCGCGAAGTTGCCGCAATTCCTCGCTGACCACGTCGAAGTGGTTGAAGGCGACGCTTCTCAGGCCGGCTTGGGATTGGCTCCGGAGGTGGCGGAGGCGGTCTCGAAGAATCTTGATCTGATCATCAACAGCTCGGGCCTGACGGACTTCAATCCCGACTTGCGCGACGCGCTGGCCACGAATGTGGACGCGGCCATGCACATCCTAGATTTCTTGCGTAAGTCCGATCACGCCGGGTTGTTGCATCTCTCGACTTGCTATGTGGCTGGCACCCGTGATGGCCGCGTAAGTGAAACCCTGCGTCCTAACTATACTCCGGCAGGAATTCCGGACTTCGACGCCGAATCTGAGCACACTGCTCTATACGACGTGATCGCCAGCGCGGAGAAACTCGCGGACAGTCGGGAAATCGCCGAGCAGCTACGCCAGGAAGCACTCGGCAAGGAACATGCCGCCAAGGGCTTGGCGGGCGCTGCTCTCGATAACCAGGTGCGGAAAAACCGTATTCGCTGGCTGCGCGCGTACCTAACGGAAGCCGGCATGAAGCGCGCCCGGGAACTCGGCTGGCCCAATACCTATACCCTGACCAAGAGCCTCGCCGAATCCCTGATCATCAAGCACGGTGCGGGCTTGCCGGTCGCCATTGTCCGCCCGGCAATCGTCGAGACCTCCATAGAGCAGCCCTTTGTCGGATGGAATGAGGGTATTAACACATCCGCTTCGTTATCCTACTTGTTAGGAACGTACTTCCGGCAGCTTCCCACCAACGAACGCAAAAGGTTGGATATCATCCCAGTCGACGCGGTCTGCCGTGGCATGACGCTGATCGCGGCCGCCATCGTCGAGCGACGGCACGAGCCGTTGTACCAACTGGCGACATCGGTAACGAATCCTTGTGACATGCGGCGCTCGATTGAGCTGACTTCACTGGCGCATCGCAAGCACTATCGCGCGCAGGAAGGTCTGGAATACTGGCTGCGCTTGCGTTTTGATGCGATTCCTGTTTCCAAGCAACGCTACGATCGCATGTCGGCCCCGGCGCAGAAAGCGATCGTCAAATCGATCCAGCGGATCATGGCACCGCTTGCATTAAAGCGCACGCCTCTGGCCCGTGCCGAACGCAACCTGGAGCGGGTAGAGAAGCTCATCGCTCTGTTCGAGCCCTTTATCCTGCAAAACGAACATGACTTCGTCGCCGATAACATCGAAAAACTTTCCTATGCGTTGGTACCAGAAGAGCGTGCTGTTTTTGGTTACTTCACGCGCTCGATCGACTGGTGGGAGTACTGGATCAACATCCATATTCCTGCTTTGCGCCGCTGGACGTATCCTTTGATCGAGGGCCGCCCACTGGAAGCGCGTCCGCCGCGAACGTTTCAGCTTTCCCCAGAACCAGAGCCTAACGGCCAAACCATCAAAACAGGCACCAACGGAGCAACGTGGCGATTTTCCTGACCGGTTCGACCGGCTACATCGGCGCGCACGTCGCCGCCAATCTGCTCGAGAAGCATGATGCCGGCCTGAATCTCCTGATCCGCAGCAAGGCGGCGCATGACGCCGAGGTCCGCCTCTGGCAGGCGCTGCAGTTGCACATGGACTTTCGTCGCTTCTACGAGTACCTGCAGACTCGCATCCGCATCTTTCGCGGGGACCTAACATCACCCGAATTCGGTCTGGCGCAGGACGATTACGATCGCCTTATCCACACCACCGATGCGGTAATCCATTCGGCTGCATCGCTCAATCGCAAGTCGGAAAAGAAATGTCTGAACGTGAACCTCAGGGGAACACTGGAAGTTGTCCAACTGGCGCAGCGTTCGCATTACTATCATGGCCTGCGCCGTTTCAGCTTCGTCAGCACTGTCGCGGTAGCCGGTGAGCGCCGCAACGAAGTGGTCACCGAGGATCGTTCTATCGATTGGGACCGCTCCGATTACGATCCCTATGCCCGAACCAAGAAATTCTGCGAGCACATGGTTCGCGAGCTATTACCCGAGACGCCGCTCACCATCTTCCGTCCCAGCATCGTTCTCGGGGACAGCCGGTACGCCGCAACCACCCAGTTCGATATGGTTAAGGCGTTCGTTTTCCTAGCTGACCTTCCGGCGCTTCCATTCCGCCCTACCGATAAGATCGACATCGTAAATGTCGACTTCGTGGCCGATGCCATCGCGAGCCTTCACCAGAAGGAACCGAAATACGATACTTATCACCTGTCGTCGGGTACAGGATCGGAAACCTTTCGCGGTGTAACCGACGCTTTGGCCGCGGCTCAGCAAAAACGCAAGCCCATATTCCTGCCTCTCGCCGAAAGGCCATTCAAGACAGGGGTGAACGTGCTCGCGAACCAGAAAGGGGCAATCGGCCAGGGCGCTGCCTTGATGAAGGTTTTCATGCCCTATCTCGTCTGGAATACAGTTTTCGACAACTCTCGCGCGGTGAACGAACTGGGCCGGCGGCCGACTCCGTTTTCCGAGTACAGTTACCAGCTGATGAAGTTCAGCAAAGAAAATGACTTCACATATAAGTACCAAGGTTGGCCGGAGAAGATGGCTGGAGGGTCTGCGGCATGATGGACTTGCTTCTCGAGGCTTGGGTCAGCAGCCTCATCGAAATCACCAAATCCCGCTGGATAGTCGGTAAAGGTACAGCATGGCGCCGCCCGGAAAAGCTCAAGCTGCTATTCGCCGGTTACAACGGAACGCGGAACATGGGCTCCGATGTCCGCGTCGAAGAGATGCTGCGGCAGTTACGCCACGTTCTGGGCGCGGACAAAGTTGAGTTCTCCGTCATGAGCCAGAATTTCAAATTCTCGGAGGGCTATTTCGCGGGAACCAAGCAGGTTCATCTCCCTGATATCTTTCCCCCATTTCTTTTCGAGGAAGTGCCCCGGAACCACGGCGTGGTCGCCTGTGAAGGTTCGATGTTCAAGAGCAAATTCGCCAATGCCTTGACAACGATGATGATCGGCTCGTTGGGAATGGCGGCTGCAGAGAACAAATTGTCGGTCGGCTACGGCGCAGAAGCCGGGCACATGGACCGGCTGGTGGCAAAGATGTGCTCTCGCTATTGCAAGGACTCCTTCATCATTACGCGCAATGAGGAATCGCGTACCGTGCTTCGCGAGCTCGGCGTGCCTACGGAACTGGGCACCGATACCGCTTGGACCTTCGAGCCGCTTCCCCCGCCATATGGCCAAAAGATCCTGCGCCAGGCCGGCTGGGATGGACGAAAACCAGTTCTGGTCGTGTGCCCCATTAACCCCTTCGAGTGGCCGGTTCGTGCATCGGTGGGAAAACTGATTGCAAACAAGTCGACTGGCGCTTACCAAGAGAGTCACTACCGCTCGGTGTACTTCCACAACTGCGGGCCGGAAGCAGATCGCGCCCTTGCACATTACTTGAACTCAATCGCAAGTGCGGTGGACGCCTTCCGCAAGCAGAAAGATGTGTTCGTCATTCTGGTGGCCACCGAGCGCCTCGACCGCCGTCCCGCTCAGAAGATCTCCGATAAACTCGGCGGCGTCCCGGTCCTTACCTCCGACGAGTACAACATCTACCAGTTGGTGAGTATCCTGCGTGCTTGTCACCTGATGGTTTCCTCGCGCTATCACGGAATTGTGACCTCAATGCCCGGTTTAGTGGCCTCTGCCGGAATCACTATGGACGAACGCATCCGCAACCTCATGCGCGAGCGCGGCCATGAGGACCTGTTGATGAACGTCGATGATCCCGACCTCGAGCCGAAAGTGCTCGTCGCCCTGAATAAGCTTGCCCGAGAGCGCGAGCCAATTGCGGAAGGCGTGCGACGCTGCGTGGTGAAGAATCTCAAGCTGATGGCGCGCATGGGATTGTATTTCGAAGAGGAAGTACGACGCCGTTATCCCGACTTTCCGACGCGCCAAGGCGAATACAGCTGGGAAGATTACCTCCCCCCGCTAAGTCCGGGTCTTCGCGCATTGTTAGAAACCCGGGACACCACCCGAACCGAGACGGCGTTTGTCGCTGATTGATCCGGTTTCCTTCTCCCCGAGCAAGTTGTAGGGGGGGTTCGGGTTTTCTGGTTTGGGATTATGTATTTTAGGGCGATCACCCCGGAGCAGGCGAGGAAAGGGTTTTGACCACAGGCCGATCGGCGCGGCACTCCCCAGATCCCCTCGCTGAACTCGGCCGAGCATGCCGGTGGCAGAATGACCTTTCTTGAAACCATCTTCGCGCAGCTTGAAAGGGCCGGCGACACACCCATCCTCCAGGAATTGCGTGATGGCGAGACCTTGGTTGTAGCTGCCAGCGAACTTCTGGCCATGGTCGGCAAAGCGCGTGCGTTTCTCTCGACCAAAGGTTTAGGTAGAGGTGATCGCTGCGCCTTATTGGCAGACAACGATGCCCGCTGGATCGCAGCGGATCTTGCCATGATGGCCGAGGGTCTAAACGTTGTCCCTCTATACGCGCGGCAAGCGCCCTCCGAACTCGCTACCATGATCGAAGACTGCTCTGCGTCGGTCGTGTGTTGCGGCAACCGAGAACTGCGCGATGCTGTCCACCGCGCCTGGCCAGAGCTTCCTGAAACCTACTTGTTCGAGCAAATCTTTGCCACGCACGCCAGCGCTGCGGGCAAGGTTCAGATGGCCGAATCCGATCCGGTCACCATCATCTATACCTCGGGCACCTCCGGCGAAGCTAAAGGCGTGGTTTTGAACGCGGGCAACATCGGCCACACGCTTGGCTCGACTGCGGCTCGCCTCAACCAGTTGATGGCAGGCCGGGAAGGACAGGATCGCGTCTTCCATTACCTGCCCTTCTGTTTTGCGGGCTCCTGGATGATGCTGCTGACATGTCTTTTGCGCTGTAGCCTGCTCACTCTGAACACAGATCTGAGTAAACTGTCTAGCGAGATGCGCATTGCGTCGCCGGATTATTTTCTCAACGTACCTCAATTGCTGGAGCGCATGCGCAAGGCTGTCGATGAACAACTCTGGAAGACGGGTGGTGCGGCTCAGCTGATCTACCGTCGGGCTAAGGTCGCCTGGATAAATAAATACGAAGGAGATTCTAAATTCGCCGATTCCTTGTGGCTTAAGCTCGCCAGCTTCTTCGTCTTCCCAACCATTCGTCAAAAGATGTTGGGTAAGAACTTGAAAGCACTCATCTGCGGCTCCGCACCTCTCCGTCTGGAAACGCAGCTGTACTTCGCTATGCTCGGGATACCCGTTCTGCAAGTCTACGGGCTCACCGAAACAACGGCGATCTGCACGTTGGATGATCCGGGAAAAGTCGAGCCCGGGCGGGTGGGACCTGCCATCCCCGGTATTGAGATGAAGCTGGCCGAGAATGATGAAATCATCGTCCGGGGAGCTAATATTTTTCCTGGCTACTGGAACCGGCCGGAAGACACCGCGCAGGCCCTGCGCGATGGCTGGTTCCATACCGGTGATCAAGGCGAAGTGAACTCGTCAGGGAATTGGCGCATTATCGGTCGAATCAAAAACCTCATAATTCTCGGTTCTGGTCACAACGTAGCGCCTGAGCCCATCGAGGACACGCTGGCGCAGCGGATTCGAGGTGCGCAACAGGTTGTGCTGCTCGGGAATGGGCGCGGATATCTTTCGGCGATCGTAACCGGCCCGGTGACCGCGGAACCTGTTCAAGAGGCAATCGATGAGGTCAATCGCCAGCTCCCGCATTACAAGCAGGTGCGCGCCTTCCATATTCGTTCCGAGCCCTTTAGCGTGGAAAACGGCCTCCTGACCGCGAATGGTAAGCTGAAGCGAGACCTGATCGCCACTCAGTTGCGAGACGAGATCGAAAACTTGTACACAGCCAGGCAGGCCCCATAATCGTTTGAGTCGGGTCGCCATTCTACGTAAGGCGGAGGGCTTGCGATTTGAGTTCTGACGGAATAAGTAACTTTGAGGGAGATGCGCTCTCCTGGCAGCTGAAGGATGGCGTCATCGAACTGGCGCTCCATCGTGAGCCGGCCAACGAAATCGGCCCCGGCATGCTGGAAGAGCTGGAAAAGTTTTCCGATAGCTTGGAGAGGGCCGCCGGGGCTCATGCCCTGATCATGTACAGCACGCTCAAGGCCGGGTTCTCGGCGGGAGCGGACCTGCGGGCGCTCTACGAAGGCATGCAAAAGCTCTCACCGGGGGAAGCCGTCCGCCGTACTCGCGAATTTCTGGAACGTATTCATCGGGTGCTGAACGCGATCGATATCGCCCCGCTAACCACGATCGCCGCCGTGCACGGGGTTACCTTTGGCGGTGGTCTCGAATTAGCCCTGGTCTGCGATTTGATTATCGCCGACAAGATGGCGCGCTTCGCTTTTCCCGAGCTTCGCCTTGGCCTGATCCCCGGGTTCGGGGGTATCCCGCGCCTCAAACGTGATCTCGGCAATGCGGTAGTTCGTGACTTGCTGCTGACCGGGCGCAGCTTCAATGCGACGAAAGCGCAATCCGCCGGTCTGGTGAGCCAGTTAGCCGCCGAGGGCGAGGCCTTGCGCATAGCCCGGGCTACGGCTTCTCAGCTGAAGAAATTTGATCGTCAGACGTCGATCGCGGCCAAACAATTCATCAAGCCGATCCCGTATGAAGAGCTGAGACGGGAGATCGATATTTTCTGCGAGCTGTTCACTCGTCCGGCCGTCGCAACGGGCCTGCGCAAGTTTGTGGAGAGCACAGACGCACAACCGTATTTGCCTTGAGGGCAGTAAAATAGACAAGACTATGCGCACTCCTGATCAAACCGTTGATGAAATCCTTAATCTCGCGGCAACCTACTTTAAAATTCCCCGCGAGAAGCTCACGCCGGACGACGATTTCTTCAAGACGTTGGCCATTGACAGCCTTCAGGCGCTCGATCTGCTAACCCGCCTCGAGCAACATTTCCATATCGAGCTTCCCGACTATGAGCTGCAGGGAGTCTCCGATTTCCGGACTTTGGCCAGCCGAATTCAATCCCGCTTGTGAACTGGCCTTCGCGAAAGCCACACACCCAGCGGCTCCGAGCAGAGGTGGAAAAGACTTTGTGTGTTTCTCAGGCGTAAGGCAGGGTAAGGATTTGATTTACCAGGCCATGTTTCCGCGGCTCGGTGCCGATATGGTGAAATAGAGACGAATGCTGGATTTAACCCAATACGCCAGTCTGGGCGCCGCTCTACGGGACGCGCTGGAGCGCTGGCCGAACGAGACCTGCCTGATCGAGTCGGAGCGCGACCGGGAAAAGCTTCGTCTCACTTACTCCGACTTCAAAGACCTGGCTTTACCTCTGGCCCGCGCCCTCGAAGACGCCGGCTTCAGTGCGGGGGATCGTGCGGCCATCATCATGACGAACCAGTCGAAGTGGCTCGTCTCGGCTTACGCCATTTTCTACGCCGGCGGCGTTCTCGTTCCCCTCGACTACAAACTCACCGCGACCGAGCAGCTGCAGCTGCTGGCGCACTCCAGCGCCAAGTACCTCGTTGCCGAATACCATATTTGGCGAGCAATCGTCGAGGCGGCTGAATTCTCGGACCTCAAGACCAAAACAGTCCTGGTCACCGAAGCTCCCGCCGGAACAGACCTGAGAGGTGCCTTCCGCTGGGAGGAATTCCGGCGCAAAGGCGAGCCTACTTTTGTGGATCGCCGCCGCGAAGATCCGGCCTGCATTGTCTACTCGTCCGGAACCGGCGGTCGTGCGAAGGGATGCGTGCTCACGCATGAAAACTACCTCGAACAGTGCCGCGCCCTGACTGCATGGTATCCGTTTTGGCCTGGCGTCCGCTACCTCAGCATCCTTCCGACCAATCACGCCATCGACTTCATGGTCGGTTTCATCGGACCGTTCGTCTGTGGTGCTTGTGTCGTTCATCTGCGCACGCTGCGCCCCGAATTCGTGCGCGACGCATTCTCGCGCTATAAGATCACCTACGTGACCCTGGTTCCGATGATTCTGAAGAATCTTGAGAAGGGGTTGCGCGGCAAGTTCGACGCCCTCGCGGCTCCGAAGCGATTCTTTCTGAACCGTATGGTCGCACTCAATAAGCTCTGCATGCGCGGCAAACCGCGCGTGAAGATCAGCCGTCTGCTGCTACCCCAGGTCCATAAGGCCTTTGGCGGCGAACTTCTGGCCCTGATTACCGGCGGTGCATTCATTGAGTCGTCCACTTTGCAGTTCTTTTACGATCTTGGCATTCCGGTAGTAAACGGCTACGGTTTAACCGAAGCCGGTACCTCGCTTACCTTAAATGACCTCAAGCCCTTTCGTGCCGATACGGTGGGCAAGCCGCTTCCGGGAGTAGAAATCCAAATTCTCAAGCCGGACAGCGAGGGCATAGGTGAAGTAGCGGCCCGCAGTCGGACCGTGATGTCGCATTACCTCGACGACCCGGAGATGACCACCGAAACCATCGCGGACGGCTGGCTACTCACCGGCGACCTCGGGCGTTTCGACGCCACCGGGCATCTGCAACTTTTCGGCCGCAAGAAGAACATGATTGTGACTGCTGGCGGGAAAAACATATATCCGGAAGACATTGAAAGCATGTTTGACGGGCTGCCTGTAAAGGAATATTGCATCTTCTCCGCTGATTACATCTGGCCTACCAAGAACCTGGGCAAGGAAATGCTGGTCATGGCGCTGCGACTCGAGGTAGGCCAACAGTTTTCGAAAGCAATTATCGAAGAAGTGAACGTGCGCAATCGTCGCCTTCCCGATTTCAAGCGCATCGGCGGGTATCTCGTCTGGCATAAGGATTTTCCTCGTACTGCGTCTATGAAAATCAAGCGCACAGAACTGGCGGCTGAAATCGGCGAGCATCTCGACCGTCAATCAGCCGTGGTGCCGGTGTGACCGAACCCTACCTGGTCATCGTAAATCCCGCGGCGGGCGGTGGCCGCTGCCGCAAGTTGTTGGCTCCTGCCCTCCAGCGATTGCGTGCGGCGGGAATTCTTCTGAATGTGGTCGAAACCGGCGGCCCGGGTCAGGCAACCGAGATAGCTCGGGACGCCTATGCCCACGGTCACCGCCGCTTCCTGGCGGTGGGAGGTGACGGTACCTCGTACGAAATTGTCAATGGCCTCTTTCCCGGTGCCGAAGCCTCAGAGCGGCCCATGCTGGGCTTTCTTCCTCTCGGCACCGGAAATTCATTCCTTCGCGATTTTGGTCATCAGGACGTTGAAGGCGCTACGCGGGCCTTAATTGCCGGACGCACACAGCCTGCCGACGTCATTCGCCTTCGCCACCGCCAAGGCATCTTGCATTACATCAATTTGTTGAGTGTCGGATTTGCCGCCGATGTTGCGGTCATGCGCGCGCGCCGCTTCCACCGCTACGGACAACTCGGTTATCTACTCGCCATCTTCACGTGTCTGGCTCGCCTCAACCGCCGACCCTTTCCGCTAAGCATCGACGGTGAGCGGAGGTTCGATCGCCGCCGCTGCCTTTTTCTCAGCTTCAACAACAGCAAGTTCACTGGGGGCACGATGATGATCGCTCCCCAAGCAGAAGTAAACGATGGCCTGATCGAATACGTGCGCTGGGGACCGATCGGCCGCTTCGGGCTGATCCGCAACTTGCATACGCTGTATGACGGAACTCATGTTAAACATCCTCTGGCGTTGCGACGGCCGGCTCGCCAGATTGAATTCCAATTGGATGGCCCTATCGATGTCATGATTGACGGGGAAGTGCTCACCCTAGAGTGCGAACGTCTGGACGTGTTGCCCTCGGCCCTCACGGTCGTGGTATAAAAAAGGTTCGTTTTGTTCGTATGGCACACGGGAGAAGAAACAAGCAGAGAGCCGTACTAGAGCCTGAGGTCGCAGCCGAACGCCGCGTGTCGGGTAAGAAGATTGCACTCGCGATCCTGGTTGCTGTCGCCTGTTTACTGGTGGCCGTACTTGTTTATCGCCAGAGGCACCGTTACGACACTTTCGCCAAGTGTTTGACGGACCGGCACGTGCTGATGTATGGCGCATACTGGTGCCCTCACTGCGCCGAACAGAAGGAGAAATTCGGCGCCTCATTCCGCTACGCTCCTTATGTCGAGTGTGGAATTCCTGGCAACCTCCACGGAGAGCAGGATGTCTGCAAAGACGCCGGCATTAAACACTTTCCTACCTGGCAATTCCCCCCGGTGGGCGAGCGCTTCGAGGGCAGTTTGTCGCTGGAGGATCTGAGCGACCGCAGCGGATGCCCTCTGCCATGACCTCAGGGGGGCGCCGCCTGCTCATGATCATCGCGGTGCTCGCGGCTGCGGGTGTGGTCATATCGAGCCTCTCCCTGGTCGACCATTACGGCGCTTCCCGGTCTTCCTTCTGCGATCTGAGCGAGACGTTGAATTGTGACGTGGTGAATCGCAGCGAGTACTCTACACTGCTCGGCGTTCCCGTGGCACTAATCGGTGTATTGGGATATCTGGCGCTTCTGGTACTGGCAACGCTTTATCGCCGGCGTCGGGAAACGCCAAAACTGCTATTTTGTGGGGCTATGGCGGGGTTGGGATTCGCTCTTTATCTCACGTATATTGAGGGGTTTGTTCTGGCAACCTGGTGTGTTCTATGTCTATCGTCGCTGTGCACAATATTCACGATCGCGTTATTGTCTTTTGCTCTCACCGCAATCTCGACACGAAACAGTGTTACCCCTCCTTAAGTATTTGAGCGCCTCGTCTAATGTTGTCCACTATCAGGCCGGCACGCCATCTCTTCAGGAGCTGGGGATTTCTCTATCGAGGGAAGGGGCGCCTTCAGGCGCACCGTTGGCAAATTGGCCAAATGGGGCCAGCTACAACAAACGACAAGGGAATACACTAACTAACAGACGAGCCTTCCTGGCTCCCTGATCTTGCCCAGATCTCAGTTCACCTCTGGCCAATCGTCTCCTGCCAAAAAACTCCCTGAATCACCATCATCTTTTCCTTTGGACGTCGGCGTGGATGCTCACGAATTCCGCCCATGGCACCTTGATGAAATCACTGGTCTCCGCGGGCTCTGCTGTGTGCGGTTTGCTCGCTCGCTCTTTGAGCACAGTCACGCAAAGTTTCCATGGATTTGGCGGTCCCGGGATGCCGACTCACGCCTGCTGAATCCCAGACGGTGTCACCTAAGGCAATGACGACTGACCGCCATGCGCCTGTGTTTGGATCGGCGCTGGCTTCCCTGTTGATGAGGAGTACGAAATCAGGAGCGGCGATGAATGATCTGGCTCGAGAATCCAGACCTGGCGATCATGAAAATAGTCGACGAGTTCCTGATTCTGCTCGGGCCCCATATCGCGCGCCCACACGATCTTCGCGGAATCGATATCCGCGCCATTGTAAACATATTCATCATCCACCGTGTGACCTAGACCATAACTCACCAGGACTAACTGCCGTCCAGACAGCCTGCTTAAGCGCTCCATCACGCGCACCCGCGTCCAATTACCCCGGGGCCAATGAGGCTCGCTTTGCGCACGTTCTCCTACCGCAACCAGCCGCAAGATGATCATCGCCACACAAAGAACGGGAATCATTCTTGTTGATGATCAGTTTCTCGCCCAGGTCCCCCTTGACCATCTTCACGATCGTGTCATTGGTAAGCGCCGATTGGCCCCAGGCGCAAAAGGCGGAAGTGAGGAGTAAGCAAAACGTCTTCATATACCCCATGGCGGAAATTCTTCGCTAGGGAGCTCAAATATCTGTATCAGCCAGTTTACCGGATCTTCTTCAAGTGCATGGAGCTATTTCGGGAGTGTCAGGCTCGGCTGCCGAAGCCGAACACACGCGGCGATGCGATAC
>Ga0066388_100001544_pt1 | contig 13084 bp, 11 predicted proteins | sample PanSoiMetaGPlot6_FD_64539 | JGI IMG/M metagenome (GOLD analysis project Ga0066388, IMG submission 64539) | Tropical forest soil microbial communities from Panama analyzed to predict greenhouse gas emissions - Panama Soil - Plot 6 (Hybrid Assembly) | ecosystem: Environmental > Terrestrial >... | reverse complement strand
AAGACCGGTTCGCTGTGCACGAAGATCTGGCCCTGTTCGTGGTGGCCGACGGCATGGGTGGCCACAAAGCGGGTGAAGTCGCGGCCCAGCTCACAGTCGACGCCATCGTCGACACGGTGCGGACCGCCGAAGCGTTCGCCGTCCAGACCCCGCAGACCGACGTGCTGAAGACCGCCATCCAACTCGCCTGCGACAAGGTCCGGGCGGCCGCGAGTCAGGAAGACGAGTACGCCGGGATGGGGACCACTGTCGTCGCCGCCCGTCTGAACGATGGACGGCTCTCGGTCGCCTACGCCGGCGACAGCCGCCTCTACGTCCTGTCGCGCGGTCAACTCCGACAGGTCACGCACGACGATACCTGGCTGGCGACGATGCTGGCCGCGAATCCGGGCGTCGATCGCTCAGCGCTGGAACATCACCCGATGCGCCACCTGCTGACGAACGCCGTCGGCGCGATGGCGCAGACCACCGTCCATGTCGTCGAGGAAACGATCGAGGACGGCGACGTCGTGCTGATGACCACCGACGGCGTCCACGACGTCATGGACGAATGGCGGATGGCGCAAGTACTGCTGGAAGACGACGATCCGAAGGCGATTGCGGAGAATCTGGTCCGGTGTGCGCTGACCAGAGGCAGCCGCGACAACTGCACCGCTGTCGTCGCGCGCTGTTCCTAGGCGTGCGTTTTACATCCCACTCAGCTCAACTGGTTCCATAGGGCCGGGGCTTTCAGGCCTGGCCGAGACGGACGATCTGAAGGTCGTCCCCTGCGAATCCAATTCTGCGCAGCTCTTCTTACTCTACGTAGCTGTAGCCGCAGTTCTCGCACGTCCAGGTGCGGCCCTGCTGATACATGTTGTGCCCGCATTCGGGGCATTCGCGGACCTCGACGCCCTGGCGATCGTACAGCTTCCCGTCGGGGCCTTCGTTGCGATACGGCTTCGCGTCTTTCTCGTCCTTCTCCTCGTCCTGCTGATTCTTCGACGCGTCTTTCTTCTTGTCGTCCTCGGACTGCGGCCTGTCCTGCGTCTGCGCGAACGTGACGATCGGCGCGGCCGCGGCCATGCCGACGAGCGTGGCGGCGGCGAGCGCGGATCCGCGAAGGAAACCGCGTCGGTCGATGCGCGCCTCGAGTTTCTTCAGAATCGCTTCGTTCATCGTAATCATGGTAGCCGTTCGCCGCAGCCGTCCCGGTAAACGTTTGTCTTTGATCCTGTGGACTTGTCTCCGCCGCGGCTAATGACGCCGGTATCCGGCCATGTGCCGACCGGTCAGTGCGAAGACGTGATCGGGATGAAAGTCGGCGATCTCGCGCGCGCCTTCGCGTCGGAGCCACGCCGACACCGCACGTCCATCGCGATCGAGCTACGCGCCTTCATGCACGATCGCATGCGTGGCTCCCGACTGCGTGAGCGCCGCCCACGCCTCGTAGAGGGTCGGGACGTGCGCGAGCGCGCCCGCGATCCGGCGATAACTCTCGGGCGCAGAGCTCGAGTCGCCGTTGACGATCGCTTTCCGGCGGAAGCCGGCATAGAAGACGTATCGAGTCTCGTTGGCGAGATCTGGTCACATGGCGACGCGGCTGGCCGACGTCTTGGTGTCGGACTGGTGTCGGACTGGTGTCGGACTGGTGTCGGACTGGTGTCAGACTGGTGTCAGACACCAGTCTGACACCGCCGCCCTCGGTGGGCTCCCTGACCCCTCCGATCAGCCGACGAACTTGTAGCCGGCGCCGTGCACCGTGAGGATGTGCTCCGGCTCGTGCGGCGCCCTTTCGATCTTCTGCCGCAGCTTCGCCACGAAGTTGTCGATCGTGCGCGTCGTCGGTGATTCCTCGTAGCCCCACACCTGGTTGAGGATCTGCTCGCGAGTGACCACCTGGCCGGTGTGCGCGACGAGGTAGCGCAGCAGGTCGAACTCGCGCGCCGTGAACTCGATGCGCTGACCCGCCTTGTGCGCCTGATGGGTGCGGAAATCGATCTCGATGTCGCCGATCCGGCAGGTCTCGAGGCCGGACGGCCGTCCGCCGGCGCGGCGCAGGACCGCGCGCACGCGCGCCAGCAGCTCGGTGATGCTGAACGGTTTGGTGACGTAGTCGTCGGCGCCGAGCTCGAGGCCCAGCACCTTCTCGGTTTCCTGCGACCGCGCGGTGAGCATGACGACCGGCGTCGGGTTGGCGCGCGCACGCAGCTCGCGGCAGACTTCGAAGCCGTTCTTGCGCGGGAGCGTGATGTCGAGAATCACCAGGTCGGGGGCCGACGAAATCGCTTTCGCCAGCCCGTCTTCGCCATCCGATGCGGTTACGACTTCGTATCCCTCGAGCTCCAGATTGTCACGCAGACCGAGCAACATCTGAGGCTCGTCCTCGATCACCAGTATCCGTTTGGTCACCGTGGGTCTCTCCTGCATACAGCGGGAAGTGCAGCGTGAAGGTGCTGCCGCGACCCGGCTCGCTGTCGACGCGGACGAAGCCGCCATGGCCGCGCATCACGTGATCGACGATGGCGAGCCCGAGGCCCGTGCCCTGCGGTCCCGAGCCGGCGTCGGTTTGAATCCGGAAGAACTTGCGGAAGATCTTGCGCTGCATGCGCGGCGGAATGCCGATGCCGTGATCGCGCACGCGGACCAGGCCGTAGCCGTCGACGCGCGCCACTTCCACTTCGAGGTCACGGCGTTCGGGCGAGTACTTCATCGCGTTCGACACCAGGTTCTCGATCGCCTGAATCGCGGCCTCGGCGTCGATCAGCACCGGCACGTTGCCGTCGAGCTTCGTCGTGACGGTGAACTGGTTGTGCGCGAACTGACTCTCGAGCGATTGGAGCACGCCGCGGGTCAGCTCGGTCAGGTTCACCGGCTCGCGCTTGGTGTAGGTGCGCAGGCCGGCTTCGATCTTCGAGAAGTCGAGCAGGTTGTTGATCAGCCGGGTCAGCTTGCGCGCCTCACTGTTGATGATCCGGTAGTACTCGTGGGCCCGATCGGTATTCTTGAGCCGCCCGAGCTCCAGCGTCTCGGCGAAGAGCTGAATCAGCGCCAGCGGCGTCTTCAGGTCGTGGGAGACGCTCGACACGAAATTCGAGCGCAGCTCGGCAACTTTCACTTCGCGCGCCGCGGCGCGGACGACGAAGAACACACCGAGGGCGAGGACGCCGGCGAGCATCGCCATCAGCGCCCGCTGCGGCCGCGCCCGCGCGTCGATGATCTCGGGAATCGTCCGGTTGCCGTAGCCGGTGCGCAGCCGCCACTGTTCGAACGGCCGGCCGCTCGCGGTCGCGTACCGCTGCAGCTCCGGATCGAAGAAGACCAGCGGAAACACCCGCTCGTCGACGAATCGCTGCTGCGCCGGGCCGTTGCGCGGGTAGATGACGCGGCCGTCCCCGTCGATGACCGACGCCGTCAGCGGCGGAAAGCCGCTCGGTCCCTCGACCGCCTTCAGCTTCGAGTCGACGAACGCCGGAAAGTACTGCGTGCGCAGGTTCTCGGCGTCCACCCGCACCGCGACGAAGCTGGTCAAGCGATCGCGCGCCGGGAATTCGAATCGCAGCTGCGCCTGAAAGTACGAGCGGCGGCCGTCGATCGTCGCCTCGAACAGGCTGATCGCGCGCTTCTGCGCCGCCAGCTCGTGGAATCGCTGCAGCACGAGCGGCGCTTCCGGCGCATCGGTGCGGAATTCACGGCGCTGACGCCCGTAGCACAACACTTCGCCGCGATACGCCAGCGTCTCGTCCGACCAGACGTAGAGCCGGGTCACGAACGGTTCGGCATCGAGCGCCGCATCGAAGACCTTCTTGATCGCCGGGAGGTCGAGCGGCTCGGCCTGCTGCTGCGAGATGCCGAGCAGGACGTTGATCTGCGGCGCTTTCAACGCATCCTGCAGGTCCATCGCGAGACGATTCGCCGTCTCATGACTCAGCTGGCGCAGGACGACCGCGGACGATTGCCCGAGATCCTCGATTGAACGGAACTGGAAGTAGAACAGGACCGCCACCGGGATGGCGACGGCGACGGCAAGTGCCGCCGCCAGCCGCAGGCTGCGATCGCGCACCAGCTGACCGACGACGGACGGTCCGACGCCGCGACCGGATGGTGTGGAGTCGGAGGTACCCATGGTGGAAATCTTACTCGGATTTTGTGATTTCGGCTGCGAGACGCGCGCTGAAAGCCCGCTCCGTCGGCCGCTCCGGACGGGTCGCCGCCAGCGCCTGTGCGACCTCGTAGGCCTCGAGCAGGAGGTCCTCGCGGTCGTCGGGTGCGGCGCGATTGACCGCCTGCCAGAGGTCTTCTTCGGCGCCGGCGACGTCCCCGGCGGCGAAGCGAGCCATCGCCAGCCGGCACGCCTGCCGCGGATTTCTTTGGGGATCTCGGCGCAGGCCTTCTTCGTACGACGCGATCGCGTCCGCGTACCTCCCGGCGAGGAACAGCGAGTGCCCCAGGTTGTAGTGGCCGAACACGAAGTCCGGCGCAAGAGCTGTCGCCTCGCGCAGCGCCGCGGCCGATTCCTCCAGCCGCCCCAGCTCGCGAGACACGACGCCGACGTTGCTGAGGATGGTGTGGCTGCGCGGATCGTGCTCGAGCGCACGGCGGAACGCGTCGAGCGCCGCCTCGGCGTCGCCGAGCTCACCGAGCGCAGCGCCGAGATTGCTGAAAGCGGCGGAGAAGGTCGGCATCAGCGTGGCGGCGCGTTGAAACGCGGCGCGGGCGCGCGCCGTGTCATCGAGCGCGAGCCACAGCTTGCCGAGCTCGAAGTGCACGGCTTCCCAGTCAGGTGCGAGTGCCGCTGCTCGATCGAGGGTGTCGCGCGCGCGACGGTCCTGATGCTCGCGGTACGCGCTCGCGAGCGCGATCGCCGCGACTTCGCAGCCCGGGTCGCGCTCGGTCGCCTCGCGACACAGGCGGAGGCGCTCGGCCGCGTCGCTCGTGGCGTAGGCGGCTGCGAGGTTCTCGGCGATGGGGCTGGTGGCGTCCGCCTTGGTGTCTTCAACGCCTTTTCGCGGCGAGGGGAGCGTTGGGCCAACAGCCGCGACGGAGCGCGAAGCACCTGGCCGAGCGTCGGGCTGCCGCTCGCCAGCTGCAGTCGCACGACACCACCGAACATCGAAATGCCGCCACGGCCCGCGTCGTTGCAGCGCCTCGGGCGCGCAGCAGGCGAGCGCCCCGTGATCTGCGGTCGCCACGATCCGATCGGCCGCGTCGAGCGCGTCGAGCCATCTCTGGATCAGATATGTGGACTGCGTCAGCACGAGACGCGTGCTGCGAGCCTGGTTGTCGGGGAACGCATGCTCGATCGATTCGATCAGGATGGTGCGCGGCGGCGGCGGCCAGGCAGCGGTGCTGACGCGCGTGAAGGGAAGCGTCGAGGCGTCGAGCGCGACGATCACGCGTTCGTCCGTCGGCCATGCGCGCGCCGCGCGAGCGCGATCGTCAGGCGTGCCGTCGAGGAAGAGCAGATGCACGCGGACTGTCCGGGTCCGGCAGGTCAGGTAGGTCAGGCAGGTCGGGAGGTCGGGTGGGTCGAATTAGTCGGATCGATCGACGTGCTGCTTGTGTCCGACCCACCTGACCGACCCGGCCTACCCGACCCACGACGCTTCCTGACTCACCTGGCCTACTGCGCCGTCGTCTTTGTCGTGCTCGCGAGAAAGCCCTGAATCTGCCTGACCGCGTAGTCGATCTTGATGTCGAACGCCATCTTGCCGAGGGCGGCGGTGGAGCGGCGAGCGTCGCCGGTGATGCCGTTGTTCTTGCGCGGCGGCGCGTTCGGATCGGTGGCGCGACCGCGGCCGCGCTCGCCGGGCGGCGGCACCGGGTCGCCTAAGGCGGTCGCGACCAGTTCCTTCCGCACCCAGCCCTTGTCGCCGCCGAGATACAGCATCGTCGACGTGTCAGGAATGCCGGCGTGCGAGCTGCTCGGATAGCGGTGCTGCTGCAGCCACTTGTCGAAGTCGCCCTGCGCCTTGGCATAGACCTCGTCGCAGAAGAACACGTGCCGGCCGTCGGGCGCGTATTTCGCGTCCATCTTCTTCGCGACGTCGGCGTAGGTCGCCGGTTGGCCGCCGCCGTGATCGCCCATGAGCACGACGTTTTTGAACCCGGTCGCCATGGCCTGGTCGGTGACGCGTTCGAGGATCGCGCCGAGCAGCTCCGGCGTGAGCCCGATCGTGCCCGGCAGATCGGCGCTCGCGTTGTTCGGCGTGTACGGCAGCACCGGCATCGCGATCGCGTTGCCCAGCCGCTTTGCGATCGTGCGCACGATCGCGCGGCCCATCAACGTGTGGCCGCCGTTCACGTTCTGCGGGCCGCGCTGTTCGGTCCCGCCGGTGTAGAAGAGGGCGGTCGTCTTGCCGGCGGCCATGGCGGCCTTCACTTCCGGCCACGTCATCATCTCGAACTCGACGACGTCGTTCTTCGCCGTGGCCGTCTGACGTGCGGCCGCCGGTTTCGCCGGGGACTTTGTGACCGGGGTCTGCGCGGAGACGGCGGTGGCCGACAGCGCGACTGCCGGGAGAACGAATTTCAGGACCTTCACGGCTGGCTACTCCTTTTTTTCGAACGTCGCGCTGCCCATCATGCGGCGAAAACGTCCATGGCTTGTGCAATTATTTGTCAGGCTTTCCCACGTGTCCATCGGTCCCGGCCGTCAAGTCGGACCATACGAGGTCGTCGGGCTGCTCGGCAGCGGCGGGATGGGGGAGGTCTACAAGGCGCTCGATACGCGGCTCGGTCGACTGGTCGCGCTGAAACTTCTTCCGCGCAACGCTGCCACCGGCGAAGCGGTCGAGCGGTTTCAGCGCGAAGCGCGCGCCGCATCGGCGCTGAGCCACCCCAACATCTGCGTGATCTATGACGTCGGCCACGATGGCGACATGCCGTTTCTCGCGATGGAGCTGCTCGAAGGCGAGACGCTCGCGGCTCGGATCCATCGCGGCAGCCTGCGCATCGACGAGGTGATCGATCTCGGCGTCGCGCTCGCCGACGCGCTCGAGACGGCACACCGCAAGGGGTTCGTGCATCGCGATCTCAAGCCGGCGAACATCTTCCTGACGGCACGCGGTCCGAAGCTGCTCGATTTCGGTCTCGCGAAGAGCATCGCCGACGGCGGCTCGGACCAGGCGACCGCGGCCACGGCTGCGCGGCTCACCGGCGTGGGCAGCACTGTGGGCACGGTTGCGTACATGTCGCCGGAGCAGCTGCGCGGCGGCGACGTCGACGCGCGAACCGACCTGTTCTCGCTGGGCGGCGTGCTGTACGAAGCGGCGACGGGACGGCCGGCGTTCGACGGAGCGACGAGCGCTGTTATCAGCGCGTCGATACTCCACGTCGACCCTCCGCGGCCGAACCACCTTGCGGCGGGATCTGCCGGCGCGCCTCGAGGAGATCATTGGTCGCGCGCTCGAAAAAGATCGCGAACTTCGGTACCAGAGCGCGTCGGATCTGCGTGCCGATCTGAAGCGAATCACGCGCGCGTCGGCGTCCGTCGTCGGCCCGACTGCACGGTCGTCGCATCCCGTTTCGAGAGCGACGCTCGATCAGATGCGCTCACCGAGGCGCGTCGCCGTACTCGCTTCGCTCGCCGGTGTCCTCGTGGTCGCGGCGATCGCGGTCGCTGCGTGGACGCTTATGCCTCACGCTCGGCGCGCCAGTGGGCGATCGATCGCGGATCTGCAAATCGTGCCCGTGACCTCGACAGGCCATGCCGACCGTCCTGTGATTTCGAGCGATGGCCGCTACGTTGCGTACATCGAGCGTGGCGTAGCCGGTGACAGCTTGTGGATTCGCGACATCTCCACTTCCGCGAGCGCGAAGATCGTCACCACTGAACCCGGAGCGCCGCTGATCGCAGCGACATTCACCCCCGACGGGCGCTATGTTGACTTTTCGCGGATGCCTCGATCGAGCTGGGGACTTTGGCGTGTCCCGTTCCTCGGCGGTTCCGCCGTCCGGCTTTTTAGCGACGATGTTGGCAGTGCTGTGGGCTGGTCCGGAGACGGCAGGCACATGGCGTTCGTTCGCTCACCCGATTCGGGCATGACCGAACTCGTTGTCGCCGAGGCGGATGGACAGGGGGCGCGCACGCTTGCTGCGCGGCAACAGCGCCAGCAGTTCTTGTCGGTTCGGAACGGTCCATTCCCGCTTGCCTACCCGCCCAGTTGGGCACCTGATGGCCGAACGATTGCGGCTGCTGCACAAGCAACGAGCGATAGGAACGAAGTCGCGCTCGTCGACGCCTCGAATGGGACAACGAGATCGGTCGCTGTCGACGGTCAAGCACAGGGTGTGGCCTGGCTCGACAATGATGCCCTGTTGCTCAGTGCCCGTATTGCGCCGTCGATTCTGTCGCAGATCTGGTCTGTTGATCGATCGACTGGACACTTGTCACGACTCACAAACGACCTCAGCGAATACATCGGCGTGAGCACTTCCGCTTCGCGCGACGTGTTGGCAACGGCGCGCCGGCAGCGCCGGGCGTCACTGTGGATTAGCGACGGCGCTGGCGCGGCCGGCAAAGAAGTCGCAGTCAGCGACGAGCACTTCACCCGCAACATGGCGTGGGCCGGGAAACAGGTCCTGTTTTCGACCGGCGATACCGGTGAATTGTCGATCGTACGGTTCGATCTCGATACGAACACGAGCCAGCGAATCGTCAACAGCCACGATCCCTCGGCGGTGTCGGCGACGAGCGACGGCAGGACGATCGTTTTCGCTGGCCTGAGCGGCGGACTGTGGCGCGCCGATGGCGACGGTCAAAATATGAAGCAGATCGAAAGCGGCCCGGCTGGTTTTCCGGTAGTCACATCGGATGGCAAGGTGCTCTTCATTTCTAACCGTGCCGGCAACCAGTCGCCGTGGAGTATCGCGCTGAGCGGGGGTGCTCCACAGCGTGTCGCCGACGTCTTTGCGGGCGCTCGCTTAGCCGTTTCGCACGACGGACGATGGCTCATGTTCGCATCCCGGGATGGCACTGGTACTCCAATCATGATCGTGTGTCGTCTGCCACAGTGCGGCGAGCCGCGTAAGCTGCCGTTGTTGAGCGGAACGGTGTGGAAATGGGCTCCGGACGACAACGGCCTGGCCTACACGGACGAGCAGAAGCTGAACGTTTGGATTCATCCGCTCGATGGTGGTCCCGATCGACAGCTGACGCACTTCACGTCTTCGACGATCGACGACTTCGGCTGGTCGCACGACGGCAAGCAGCTCGCCGTCACACGCTCGACGATCTCGACCGATGTGGTGTTGTTCCGTGGACTACAAGGTAGATGAGGACCGCCCGCTCGAGCGGGAGCCAAATCGGAACATGAACAGCGCGAAGCCCATAGCCTGCAGGTCGCCGCTCGCTTAAAGGCTTCGCGCTACGTGAACCAGAACTTCGAACTCTTAGGTTCTAACCTTCACTTGGCGGCAGCCGGCTGGGTGACGAACGACAGCCACTTGCGATACTGCGGCAGCTCTCCGCGCACGGCCTGGTGGAACGTCTCCTGGATCCGGCGGGTCACCGGCCCCGGCTTGCCTTCGCCGATCGTGCGGCCGTCGACTTCGCGGATTCCGGTGACTTCAACCGCGGTGCCGCTGAAGAACAGCTCGTCGGCGCCGAGCAGGTCCTCGACCGAGATCGGCGCGACCGTCGTCTCGATGCCGAGATCGCGCGCGATCTCGAGGACCGAGGCGCGCGTCACCCCCATCAGGATGCTGTCGTCCTTGTCGTTGGTCGTGATCGCGCCGTTCTTGATGACGAACAGGTTCTCACCCGAGCCTTCGGCGACCAGATCTCGCGAGTTGAGCAGAATCGCTTCGTCGAAGCCGCGGCGCTGCGCATCGTTCACCGCCCGCGCCGAGTTGATGTACTGGCCGCACGCCTTCGCCCACGCGGGAATCGCGCTGTTGTCGTACTTCCGGATCGGCGAGATCGTGACGCGCACGCCGGCGTCGGCGTTCGCCAGGTACTTGCCGGTCGGAACCGCCGCGATTGCCACGGTCACCGGACATTCCTTCGTCCACACGCTGAGCGTCGCCGCGTCGAAGAACGCCACCGGCCGCAGGTAGCACGCTTCGAGCCGGTTCGCGCGCACGACGTCGAGGCTCGCTTCGGCGAGCGCCGCCTGCGAGTACGGAATGATGAGATCGTAAAGCTCGCCGGATTTGTAGAAGCGCTCGAGATGTGCGTCGAGCCGGAAGATGGCCGGGCCGTCGGCGGTCGGGTACGACTTCATCCCTTCGAAGACGCCCGTTCCGTACTGGAGCCCGTGTGCGAGGACGTGCACTTTCGCATCGTTCCAGGGCACGAGCTTGCCGTTGAACCAGATCGTGTCGGTTGGCGTGAATCCCATATGTGAGTCTCCGATCGACTATATATCGTAACCCTTCAGCGCTGCCGATACCTGTGAGGACGTGTCCGAATATCGTGTCGAGAAGCGGCGTACCGAAGCAGCCCTCACGCTGACGACCGGTGCGACCGTGTGCGGGTGTTTCTTCCTCGCCGGGTCGCGCGCCAATCAGGTCGGTCCGGAACGGGTCGCCGATCTCCTGAACGCGGAAGCGGGATTCTTTCCCTTCGAGGTGAACGGCAGCTCGCCGCCGCACACCGTTCTGTACAACCGCTCACAGGTGATCCTCGTCACGCTTCTCGGTGAAACGATCGAAGCGCAGCTCGATCCCGGCTACAACCTCGCGACAGTGCGCGTGGTCGAGATGCTGCTGTCCAACGGCGCGACCATCGCAGGCGCGGTGCGCGTCTATCGCCCGGCCGGCCGCGATCGCCTCAGCGACTACGCGCGAATGCCCGAGCCGTTCCGCTACGTCGAGACCGCCGACGGCACCGTGATCGTCAACTGCGCCCATATCGTGGAGCTCCGGGAGACCAGCGAAGCATGAGAGCCGAGATCGACGCGTTGTTTCACCTGATGTGCGAGGCGAAAGCCTCCGACCTGCACCTGTCGGTCGGCACGACGCCGCTCGTGCGCAAGGATGGCCATATGCAGCCGCTCGATGCCGCCGCGCCGGCGCTCGACGGCGCGATGATGACGCGGCTGCTCGACCCGATCACGCCGGAGAAGAACCGCGCCGAGTTCGCCGAGCGGCGCGACACCGACTTCGCCTACGAGATCCCGGGCCTGGCGCGCTTCCGCGCCAACATCTTCATGGACCGCAAGGGCATGGGCGCAGTGTTTCGCGTCATCCCGAGCAACATCCTCACCGCCGAGCAGCTCGGGCTCTCGCCGGCGATTCTCAACCTGTGCCGGTTGAACAAGGGGCTCGTGCTGGTCACCGGACCAACCGGATCAGGAAAGTCGACGACGCTGTGCGGGATGATCGACTACATCAACCGCACCCGCAAGGATCACATCATCACCATCGAGGATCCGATCGAGTTCGTGCACGAGAACAAGTCGTGCCACATCAACCAGCGCGAAGTCCACAACCACACGATGTCGTTCAAGAACGCGCTGCGGGCGGCGCTGCGCGAGGACCCCGACATCCTGCTGGTCGGCGAGATGCGCGACCTCGAGACGGTGGCGATCGCGATCGAGACCGCCGAGACCGGTCATCTGGTGTTCGGTACGCTGCACACGACGACCGCGGCGTCGACGGTCGATCGTGTCATCGATCAGTTCCCGTCCGATCGGCAGGCGCAGATCCGGATCATGCTGTCGGAATCGCTGAAGGGCGTGATCTCGCAGACGCTGTGCAAGAAGATCGGCGGCGGCCGGGCGGCGGCGCTCGAGGTGTTGATCGTGACCTCGGCGGTCAGCAACCTCATCCGCGAGTCGAAGACCTTCCAGATTCAGTCGATGATGCAGGTGGGCAAGGCGGTCGGGATGGTCACGTTGAACGACGCGCTGATGGATCTCGTGACGAAAAAGCTCGTCGCGCCCGATGAAGCCTATTCGAAGGCCATCGACAAGTCCGGGATGGAGACCCTCTTGAAGCGGGTCGGCTGGAGTCCGTCGCTGCCGGCTCAGCCGGTGGCGGCGGCGGCAGGTGCCGGGCGCTGACGCTCGGCTAAAGCCTTCGCACGACACGACCTACCCAGGTTCGTGCACCGGCGCCGTTCCGTGGTCCGCCCGGCGGGGCAGGCTCGCGTCAAGGCGTCAACCGATCGGCTCCCGCGCTGTTGCATGCGCAAAAGCGTGCGTGCTATATTCGTCAGGTTCTGTTGAAGCTGGGACACCCTATCTAGCTTCACCGCTTACGATAGCGTCCTCGTCGCGACCAACTAATTCGTTAGGGTCATAGGGTTTTCAGGCGCCAAGCCATCCCTTCGTCACGAAGGGCGCTTCTAGGCCTGAAGCGACAACATGAACGCGGACCGCGGACTGCGGACTGCGGAATGCGACACGGAGGCGACTCCGCATGCCGGCATTCAGTGTTCCGCATTCCGTGTTCCGCGTTCCGCATTTCGAGATTGCAGGTTTATGCCGACTATCAGTCAGCTTGTCCGCGCCGGACGGAAGAAGATCGTCAGCAAGACGAAGAGTCCCGCGCTGCAGAACAGCCCGCAGAAGCGCGGTGTGTGCGTTCGCGTCTTCACCCAGACGCCCAAGAAGCCGAACTCCGCGCTGCGCAAGGTCGCCCGTGTCCGCCTCACCAACGGCATCGAGGTCACGACCTACATTCCGGGCGTCGGCCACAACCTGCAGGAGCACTCGCTCGTGCTGATTCGCGGCGGCCGCGTCAAGGATCTGCCGGGCGTGCGCTATCACGTGGTCCGCGGCACGCTCGACGCGGTCGGCGTCCAGGGTCGGATGCAGGGTCGTTCGAAGTACGGGGCCAAGCGCCCGAAGAAGGCGTGACCGCAATGCGGACTGCGGACTGCGGATTGCGGCAAACGACATTCAGTTCGCATTCGAGGCAGTGCCACATGCCGCATGCAATTCCGCATTCCGCATTCCGCGTTCCGCAAGACAGGATTGATTCTTATGCCGCGTAGACGTGAAATCCCGAAGCGCGATATCCCGGCGGATCCGCTCTATCAGAGCCCGCTGGTCAGCAAGTTCATCAACTGCGTGATGACCGACGGCAAGCGCAGCACCGCCGAGCGGATCCTCTACAAGAGCTTCGACATCATCAAAGAGAAGACCGGCGACGATCC
>Ga0066388_100001543_pt1 | contig 13085 bp, 11 predicted proteins | sample PanSoiMetaGPlot6_FD_64539 | JGI IMG/M metagenome (GOLD analysis project Ga0066388, IMG submission 64539) | Tropical forest soil microbial communities from Panama analyzed to predict greenhouse gas emissions - Panama Soil - Plot 6 (Hybrid Assembly) | ecosystem: Environmental > Terrestrial >... | reverse complement strand
TAGCATGATACCAGATGGGCGATCGGCAGGAGCGCTGCCAGTTGGAATGTGGACATGGCTTGGCAGGGCGCTTAGCGGCAGCGTTTGCCTCCCAGGGCCTGGACCTGATTCAGCGGTCCGCGCTCCGGTCGCTTTTGTCCGAGCCGGGCTTATTACCGGCTCGGCTGTCGAATTGAGCTGAGCGGGATGAGGGCTTGATCCTGAGGGCCATGGCGATCATGGAGACGAATCCACCGATCAGCGTAGCAAAGGTCAGGATGACGGCAAGCCAGGGCCCGGTATGCAGCTTGTGGTCGAGCCAGACGCCACCCCAGGCGGCTGCAGCTACGAGCAGGGCGACCGCCAGCACAGCTTCACTGGCTGCCAACAGCGGGCCTAATAGCTCCCTTGTGTTTCCCTTCATCCCTCTAGCTTGCTCCAGATCTAGTGCTAACCTGAAGAATCTCGGCGCCCTACCCTCATTATCAGGTCAAACGGCGGGCGCATGCTTTCCGGCAGAGGCAAATCTTCACCGCTACCAGCTGGCCGGGCCGCTTTCCGGGCATAAAAAAAGTAGATCGGTTTTGCTACACTAATTAATCAATGCTAATAGCTGTCAAGGCTGCAGGGGAGCCAGGCAGCCCAAGGAAGGAGCTAGGAGAAAATGTTCAGCCGCCTTATGTCTCTGATAAAGGCAATGTTTAACGCCTTGCTGGGCAAGATTGAAGATCCGGAGATGATGCTCGAGCAGATGCATCAGGAGCTGAATGCCAATCTGATCCAGGTAAGGCAGGCGGTTGCCCAGGCGATAGCCACTGAGAAGCAGCTTGAGCAGCAGCTTCAGAAGAACAGGGATCAGGCGGTCACCTGGCAGAACCGGGCAGCGATGGCTGTACAGCAGAACAATGATGATCTGGCACGGCAGGCCCTGCAGCGGAAGCAGCAATATGTGCAGGCTGCCGATGACCTGGAGAAGCAGCTTGCCGGGCAGAAGCAAGCTACAGCCAATCTCCGCTCGCGCTTGACTGAACTGGAGGCGGAGGTTCAGAAGGCTTATACCAAGAAGCAGGTGTTGATCGCCCGTGACAAGGCCGCTCAAGCCACCAGCAAGGCCAACGAAATTCTTGCCAAGACCAACGCCTCCGGGGCCATGTCGGTGATCGAGCGCATGGAGCACAAGGTAGAGGAGCGGGAAGCAAAAGCGGCTGCGCTCCAGGAGCTGGGTACAGACGGACTGGAGAAGCAGTTCAAGAGCTTCGAAGGGCAGTCAGATATTGAAGCAGAACTTGCCGCTCTCAAGGGGCAATCAGCGCCGGCGCCCAAGATCATTGTTGATGACAAGCCCAAGGAGCCGATCCTGATCGAGTCCAAGGACAAGGCAGAGTCGGTTGAGGCCGAGGATGTCAGGCAGGTCGAGAGCAACGACTGACCTGCGCTTCGAAGAACTCCTTGAACTTGCCAGCCAGAATTGCCTGACGGCAGGCTTCAGCCTGCCTGTGCAGGTGGGTAATGTTGTGCATGGAGATCAGGCTGGCGGCGGCCATCTCCTTCAGCCGGACCAGGTGATTGAGGTAGGCGCGGGAGTGATGCAAGCAGGTGAAGCAGGGACAACCCGGCTCCAACGGGCGAAAGTCATCGGCAAAGCGGGAATTTCTCAGGGACAGCCGGCCGTCGCTGGTGAAGGCGGCGCCATGCCTGGCCAGGCGCGTGGGCAGAACGCAGTCGAACATGTCGATGCCACATCTAATTGCATAGACGATATCCCAGGGGGTGCCCACCCCCATCAGGTATCTGGGCTTACGCTCAGGCAGGAGCTGAGCGGTGACAAGTACAATCCGCTCGATTGCCGGCCGCTCTTCACCAACGGCCACGCCGCCGATCGCATAGCCGGGCAGGTCAAAGGCGGTAACCGCTCTCACCGATTGTCGGCGCAGCTCCTCGTAGATGCTGCCCTGAACGATGCCAAATAGCGCCTGGTCGCCAGGCCGGCTGTGATGATCGACGCAAAGCGCCAGCCAGCGGTGGGTTCTTTCCATGGCTGCCCGGGCCTCATCCTCACCGGCGGGGTTTCTTACGCAATCGTCGAATGCCATGATGATGTCTGCGCCTAGAGCGTTTTGAATCTCCATTGATTTTTCCGGACCGAGGAAATGCTCGTCCCCTGTCTTGTGATCTTTGAAGTGGACGCCATCCTCGACAATCCGCCTCAAGGCATCCAGGCTGAATACTTGAAAGCCACCGGAATCGCTCAGGATCGGCTTTTGCCAGGCGCAGAAGGAATGAAGACCGCCTGCCTTCTGGACGAGATTATGGCCCGGCCTGAGATAAAGGTGGTAGGAGTTGGCGAGGATGATCTGGGTTCCACAGGAGTCGACCTGGTTCCAGGTCAGCGCTTTCACGGTGGCGTTAGTACCGACCGGCATGAATACCGGTGTGTTAATCAGGCCGTGCGCTGTGGTCAGGCGCCCGGCCCGGGCTCCTGACCATGGGCAGACCGCTTCCAGATCGAAGTTGATGGCTGCTTTCATTAAAGCTAAATATACAGCGACTGTCTTCTCGGTCGTGCTGCGTCCGATTTTGTGCCGTCATACAGATTGTCAGGGCGGCGCGGCGAGTAGCTGCTTGGTCAGATCTAAGACGGGGGCGGTCGCGAGAACGGCGCCGGCAGTGTAAACTTTTCGAGCCGACCGTGCCTGGTTAGGGCCCTTTAAATGGGGTTAGCTCAACTTGTCCTCAGTTCGATCGATCCTTTTCAGAGCGCTCCCGCTTGGTCTTTTGCTGGGCAGCGTTATCAGCGCCAGCTCCAATTTGGCTGCCGCCGAACCGGTTGAGATCGCTAGCTCTATCCCGATCTCTTATCGAATGCAGCGGGATCACCGCCTGGTTTTGCACCCGGAGCGCTACGGCGAGGACAATGCTCATCACGTATATCTGACTGTGGCCGACCAGGCGGCTCCCTACTCGTTCAGCCTGGGCTGGTTTGTCATTGTGCATGCCAGGGACGGCGATGCTGTGCTTGATGAGTTTGGTGAGCGTTTGCCGATGCCCGGGGAGAAGCCACAGCGGGCCGGCTTCAACCCGGCTGATCTGCACGCAATCAGGGGATTCGACTTTGTCTCTGCCGGAGAGCTGAAGAAAGCCTCGTCAGAGTTTGAGGCAGCCACCAGGGAAGGCGATCAATGTGCGCGCGCCCACAGTAATCTTGGTGCTTGCCTGGCCCTGTCCGGCCAGCTTGGCAAAGCGCAGACAGAGCTTGGTCTGGCGATCAAGCTTAAACCAGATTATGCGCTTGCTTACGCCAATCGGGCCTGGCTCGCTCTTGCCCTCAAGCAGCCAGATCTGGCCCTGGCTGATGCGCAGAAGGCCCTGGCGCTACAGGCCGATCTGAAGCCGGCACGGCTTGCCGCCGGGCGGGCCTGTCTCGATCGAGGGATGGTGGCTGAGGGGCGGGCTCTCCTCGAGCAAACTGCCGATCACTGGTCGGCGGACCCGAAAGCGTTGATGCTGGCCGGTGATGCACTGCTGGCCCAGGGCGACCTCAAGGGGGCATGGCAAAGATACCGGAAGGCGCAGCTATTTGCCCCAAACGATACTCAGCTCTTGCTTAAGCTAGCCCATGTAGCCGAGCGCCAGGGCAATCTGGATGAAGCGCTTGCGCGGGCGAGGGCGGCCACAAAGGCTTGTCCGCAGGATGTGGCTGGCCATGTAGCGCTCGGCCGATACCTGGAGATGAATCGTGAGCCTCGAATCGCCAGCATCCAGTTTGAGCGAGCGCTGGAGTTGAGCAACACGCCAGATGAGCGGCTGCTTGTATACGGGCCGTTCTTGCGTGTTCTGAGAACCATGAACCAGCTCGAGGAAGCGGACAAGCTGTCCAGGCGCTGGCTTTCCGAGAATCCACAGAGCGCTGATTGCCATTACAATCGAGCCTGGATTGTATCGCAGCTGCCTGGCCCGGAGCGCAAGTCCGAAGCTGTGCAGGAATACCGCAAGGCCCTTGCCCTGAACCCGGGGCTGGTACAAATTCACTACAACCTGGGGTTGATTCTGGCCAACCAGGGCAAGGACGGGGAGGCGGCAGAGGAGCTGCACAGCTTCGTGGACAAGGCGCCGCAGGACCCGGATGTGAGGCAGGCCAGGGAGCTCCTGAGCCGGATCGGCAAGTGAGTTTGCTACCCTGGCTGGTGTGCCATTCCTGACCACCGGTTTTCCCCACTGAGCGCTGCGGTTAATACCATCCATAACACCAACAGATATTGAACAAATATCATCCCGGCTTCGTATTAGCACCATGGTGGCAATCGGAGACGCTGGCATAATGGTGGCGCAGGGCAAGCAAATCAGGTCTTGTCAGATGTCTCAAAAGGCTCTGCCTGACGTCTTTTGCGGTCTGCCACCTCGCGACCTGGTACCCACTGAGGGTGGCTGCTCGAGGTGTACGGAATATCGCCTGGAGGTAGGCGCCGACATGACACTGGTGCACAGGACCCGTTCTTGACACTCAAACCGGTATGTAGTCTAATTCGGCTGTAATCGCGCTTGCGGAGATGTTGTTCGTGGTTTTATGTCGAGTTTCAGCGGGACGTAGGTAACAGCTGTTCGGCGCGCAAGAGAACGTCCCTTCCATTCAATTGGAGTCCGGATGCGGATCAAAGAGATTGAACTTGACAATTTCAAGTCCTTCGGTAAGCGCACTGTAATTCCGCTCCTGGACGGGTTCACAACGATCTCCGGCCCTAACGGATCCGGCAAGTCTAACATCATTGACAGCCTGCTCTTTGCGCTCGGCCTCTCCTCGACGCGAACCATGCGGGCAGAGCGGCTGCCCGACCTGCTCAACAATTTGAGCGGCAAGAACGAGGCAAAGGTGACCGTGCGCTTCACCAACGACCAGGGAACCGAAATCGAGGTGAGCCGCCGGATCCGAGTGAAGGATAACGGTTATACAAGCACCTACATACTGAACGGCAAGATTGGCACGCTCACGGAGGTGCATGAGGAGCTGACCAAGTACAACGTGAGCCCGACCGGATTCAACGTGATCATGCAGGGTGATGTAACCGGGATCGTCACCATGAGTGCCACAGAACGCCGCAGGATTATCGATGAGCTTGCCGGTGTTGCGGAGTTTGACCGGCGAATTGAGCAGGCTAACGATGAGCTGTCTGCGGTCGGTGAGAAGATTGAGCATCAGCGCATTATTCTTGGAGAGATTGCCGCACGCCTGGAGGTCCTTAAGACCGACCGCGATCAGGCTCTCAAATATCTGAACCTGAAGACCCAGAAGGAGGGCGTCGAACGTGATCTGATCTTTGCCCGGGTCAAGGACGTGGAAGCCAGGGCTCAGTCCGAGCGGTCCGAAATTGACCGGCTCGACAAGTGCGAGCAGGCGCTGATTGCCGGGCTCGAGGAGGCCGAGATTGAGCTAATCAGCCTGCGCGCCGAGATGGGGCGGATTGATCAGGAGATCCGCGAGAAGGGCGGCAACGAGCAGCTGCTTCTGCGCCAGGAGCTGGAGAATCAGCGTGGCGAATTGACCCGGGAAGAGAACAAGCTCTCCAACCTGGCCGGTGTGATTGGCGAGAAGAGCAAACTCGAGAAGAGCATCCAGTCCCAGATCAAGACGATCGACAAGCACCTGGCCGAGCTGGACAGGCAGAAGAAGCAGAGCCAGGCAGACCTCAAAGCCATTCAGCTTGTGCTCATGGAGAAGCAGGGGTCGTTCAGCGCCGTTCAGGCAGAGATCGAGGTGCTCCGCCAGGAGAACGACAAGTCCTCCGATCGGGTCACCTCCATCCATGGCGATCTGCAAAAACTGAGGGAGCAGAAGCACGCCCTTGAGGTCAAGAAGACCGAGCTGGACACCAGGAAGGAGGGGCTGGAGCGAGAGCTGGAGTCGATTCGCAATGCCGCCACTAACTCGATTGGCAGGTCGGCCTCGCTGAAGGGCGTGGTGCAGAGCCTGGAACGCAAGTATCAGGACGATCAGGCCCTGGTGATCGGCGTCGAGCGAACGATCAGGCAGCTCGATGCTGAGATTGAATCTACCCGGGAAGACATAGAGCACAAGCGGCACGAGCTTGAGCTCTTGAACAAGCGGATCATTCAGATCGAGACGACCCAGGAGGTAGCAGGCGAGAGCGGCTACGGTAGAGCGGTCGAGGCGGTCCTTGAGTCCGGCATTGCCGGCGTTTATGGCACGATTGGACAGCTCGGGCGGGTTGACGACCAGTACACGCTTGCCCTGGAAACCTGCATCGGGCCACGCCTTGGGCACATCGTTGTCGAGGACGATCAGGTGGCCCAGAACTGCATCGAGTTCCTCAAGAAGAACCAGGCTGGCAGGGCGACGTTTGTGCCGCTCAACAAGATCGCCACACAACCCCCGGGGCTCCTGCCCAACCGTCCGGGCGTGCTTGATTTTGCCTACAACCTGATCGACTTCAATCCGAAGTACACGAAGGCCTTCCAGTATGCCTGCGGCCAGACCATTGTCATCGAGGACATGGAGGTGGGCAGGCGCCTGATCAACCAGGCCAGGATGGTGACTCTCGGGGGCGAGCTCTTCGAGAAATCAGGGAGCATGGCCGGCGGTCAGGACAACAAAGCGAAAATGCACTTTTCCATGAAAGGTGAGACGGATGTGGCCGCGATCAAGGCGAAGGCAAACAGCCTCGCCGAGGAGATTCGCTCGCTTCAGGACTCGCTGAAAGAGTTGGCCCAGAGTCTGAACAGCGAGCGCTCCCGGTCAACTGAAGCCACGGCTAAACTAGCTCAGCAGCAAGCCGAGCTGGAAACGAAGCGCCAGGAGTCATTGAACCTGGACAAGGAGATTGAAGACCTCAAGCCGAGACTGAGAGCCAGCGGCGATGAGAGCGAGCGCATCGACCAGGAAGTGGCTCAGATCAACCGGACGCTCCGTGATCTGGAAAAGGAGATTGGCAAGTTTCAGGATGAGCTCTCCGGTATGACCGGCAGCGCCAAACGGACGGCGATTGAGCGTTTGATTGGCGAGTCCGAGGAGCTCAGGGCGGACCTCGAGAATGTTGAGAACAGCCTCAAGGACGTTCAGCGGCAGATTGATCGCATCGAGACAGAGGAACGCCTGGAACAGACCAACGTGCAGGCTCTCCGCGATCAGCTTGTCGTTTGCTCTCAGGAGATTGACGAGCTTAAGGGACAGCGGCCCGCTTTCGAGAGCCGCATCTCTGAGCTGCAGGTACAGATTGGCGACATGGAGCGCAAGGTAACCGAGCTGTCAGGCGAGCTTGAGCAGCTGCGTGACGCCAAGGACGCTATTCACGAAAAGGTGACGGCTGTCGAGGTCAAGAAGACCAAGATTGACCAGGACCTCGTCCACCTTGCCGAGGACCGGGAGCAGCATAAGCTCAATCACTTTGACCTGGAGCGAGAGCTGACACTTTTGCGGGCTGAGATTGAGCAGTTGCTGGCTGAGAAGCCGGACTATGAGCCACCGTCAGCTGGAACAATTGACGAGCTGAGGGCCCAGCTTGAAAAGCTTGAACGGCGCTTGCGCGCGCTTGAGCCGGTCAACATGAAGGCGCTGGAAGAGTACAACCAGACCGAGCAGCGCCAGCGCGAGCTGGACGAGCATCTGAACACGCTCACCGTCGAGAAAGAGGAGATCATTCAGCGCATTGCCGGCTACGACGAGCTGAAGCGGCGAACCTTCATGGAAGCGTTCGAAGCGATCAATCACAACTTTCAGGAGATCTTTGCCGAGCTCTCCCACGGTCACGGCCGTCTGGAGCTGGAGCATCCGGACAGCCCCTTTGAGGGTGGGCTGATCATTCGGGCGCAACCGCGGGACAAGAAGATGCAGCGGATCGAGGCGCTCTCTGGAGGCGAAAAGTCGTTGACTGCTTTGTCGTTTGTGTTTGCCTTCCAGCGCTACGCGCCGGCTCCTTTCTATGCCTTTGACGAGGTAGATATGATGCTCGATGGGGCAAACGCCGAGCGGCTGGCCCAGATGGTGCGGCGCCATTCGGAGAGTGCGCAATTTGTGGTGGTCAGTTTGAGAAGGCCGATGATTGAAAATGCTGACCACGCAATCGGTGTGTCCTTGAGAGCGGACGGCTATTCCCGGGTAGTCGGGATCAAGGAAGTGCAGATTCCAGATGAGCAGCTGGTTGGAGCGTAAATGGTCGCAAGCGAAGACAAGCCGGTGACGGAACCTCCTCCTGACCTCTCCCCAACTCACGGGTCAGGGCACGCCGGCATCGAGATTCTGATCACGATGGCCCAGAAGGGCGAGATCGACCCGAAGAACATAGATATTATCGATGTCACCGACCGGTTCCTGAGAGCAATTGCCGCCGCGCCCAAGGAGAACTTGCGCCAGAGCGGCAAGATTCTCTTTCTGGCCTCTGTCCTTCTCAGGATGAAGGCGGAAGCGCTGCTTGCTCTTGCCACCGATGATTTTGGCGGCGATGACTTTCTGGAATTTGATGAGGACGGAAGCCCGCTCATCTTCGACTCCCGAATCGAGCCGATTGCTCGCCAAATTACCCTGAGGGATCTGGAGCGAGCGCTCGTTCGCCGCACCCAGACCAGGCAGATTCGCCAGCGGCGGGTGACGCTGGAGCAATTAATCGAGGCCTTGCGGGAGGCGGAACGCATTGAGAATCTGCGTTCCCAGAAACGAGCGGTGCCCCGTGTTGATCTGGAGGGGGTTCCCGAGATAAACGACGTCGAGGACATCCTGGACCTGGCCCACGACGAGGACATCGAGGTTGTTATCTCGCGTGTTGAGGAGCTCTTGGCCAACGCACTTAGTGCTCAAGATGCGATTTCACTTGTGCAGGTAATCCAGCACCTTGGCGGGTGCGGGGACTGGGTTGATGCCTTCCTTGCCGTTCTATTTCTTTCCAATGCCGGTAAAATAACTCTTGAACAGCCGGAGTTTTACGGACCACTCTATCTCTTGCCGACAGAAGCCGCACCACAGCCAGGACCGGAGACAAAGGCCACAGCCTGAGCCTGCCTGCGATAATGACGATATGGGACTGAAGCAATTTGATTAATTCGAAAAACGACCAATCAACCCGGTCGCTAGGATGGAGCGCTAGAAACCGATGAGCCTGAAGGCAAAAGTTGAAGCAATTCTATTCATGACCGATAAACCGATCCGCGCCCAGGCTATTGCCAGGCTGGTGAACGCGGATGTCCAGCTGGTTCGTCAGACCTTGCTCGAGCTCATTCACGATTACGAGGAACGGGGCGGCGGTCTGGAAATCGCCCAGGATAACGGCTACACCATTCAGGTCAAGGACGAATACTCGGCATTGATGGAGGAGTTTCTGCCGGTCGAGATGTCGGCAGCCCTCCTGAGGACGCTGTCGGCGATCGCCATCAAGCAGCCGGTCCCGCAGTCGGAGATTATCAGAATTCGCGGTGCCGGCGCTTATGACCAGATCAAGGAGTTGGTGAGGCGTGAGCTTGTGGCCAAGAAGGACGACGGTCGTTCGCCGATGCTCACTACTACCAAGAAGTTCCAGGAGTACTTCCGGCTGACCAAAGATGCCAAGTCTCTCCGGCATCAGCTCAAGCAACAGGAGGCACCGGCACAGGATCTGCCCGCGGAACCGCCTGGCAATGCCGCTGGCCAACTCGAGTTGCCCTTGGCGACTGTCTCTGATGGAAATTTTGCCCCTGATCAATCGGCTGATAATCATACCGATTCAGCAAAGATCGGGGCGGTGCTCGACAAGCTTTTGGATTCAGCCATAGACTCGCAACAGGAATCATCCGAGGCGGCGGAGGCTGCTGACCCGCCTTTCCCTGCCCCAGCCCCGGAGACCATGGGCGAATCGATCTCCTGAGATGTCATCACAAGCACAAGCTTGTGCCTCGGCAATCCTCGCGGCTGCGGGTGTCGGTGCCCGCTGCGTGGACACGGATCAGAAATTGCCAAAGCAGTTCTATGAGCTGCACGGCCGCCCACTATTTGTCTGGCCGCTTAGCGCTCTTATCAGCCATATGCGGGTAGAGCGTGTTGTTATAGTAACGCTATCAGATATGGTGCCGGTTGTTAAGCGTGAAGCGGAGTTGCTCAAGCCGGACAAGGATGTGCAAGTCATTGCCGGCGGTGCCAGCCGGCAGGCATCGGTTTTCAAAGGATTGGAGTTTCTGGAGACCCTGTCTCCCTGCCCGAAGATGGTGCTCGTCCATGACGCTGCCCGGCCATTTCTGACCGGAGCGATGATAGAGCAGACGATCGTCGGGGCCCAGTTGCATGGAGCTTGCACGACCGCTCTGCCAGCCCGGGACACCGTGAAGCGCATTGAGGACGGGATGATCATCGAGACGCTGGACCGAGAGTCTTTGATTCTGGTGCAGACGCCCCAGGCGGCTAGATTTGACTGGCTGATTGCTGCTCATAGAAAAGCTGCGGACCATGGTGTTGCCGCCACTGATGATGCTGCCCTTCTGGAGGCGGCAGGCCGCAGAGTGGCAATAGTGCGTGGAGCGTCATTCAACATTAAGATTACAGAGCCCGAAGATCTAATTCTGTCCGAGGCGCTTGCCAATCGGTTGTTCGAGCCCAGGGGGTGAACCAGGAATGAATGACATTTGCGCTCCCTGACAATATGTGCTAGCCTCTCTTGCCGGAGCGCGCGCCACCATCTGGAGTGCCTGCCGACACGAATCTCCTTTCCGTAGCACTTGCCAATTCAACCAAAAGCACTAGAATGAGGGTGAGCTTGTGAACCTGTTCGGATGGCAGAAGGAAGTTATGGCTCAGGACAACAAGGAAGTTTCGCCAGAAAAGCAGAGCGCCCAGGCTGGGCGTGTCGGCAAGAAGGAAGTAGATCTATTTCCTGCTCTTATTGAGCGCAAATCCCCTGCGATCCCCATGGTGCCGTCTAGGCTTGGCTCTGGCCCGGTGGGCACCCAGATCTCCCTGTTCACCCCCGTTTCCTTTGACGAGGCACTAGATATAGTGGAATGCTTGCGCAGCCGGACTGCCACCACCATATGCCTGGAGAAGATGCGGAAGGTTGATGCTGGCCGTCTTGTTGATTTTGTCATGGGAGCATCTGCCGCCATAGATGGTGACTATCACAAGATGAGCGAGCAGGTGTACCTGTTTTGCCCGAGCAATTTCAAAATTGTCTCGCCCGGCAAGTCCGCCACTGGAAGCTTGCAATCCAAGTCTGCTCCCGGCCCGCTGGACTTTCTCTATCCAGAACGGTTCTCTCTTGATAAGTTTGGCTACAGCAATTTGGGCTCCAAAAGCTAGTCGATATTAAACATATTTCACCTTGCCGGCGGTCTGGGTTTGCTGTCGCCCTCTTCAAGTTTTTTAACGGCCACCCCGGGCGGCCGCTGGTATGATGTCTTCACAAGGCACAGGGCGGACTTCCCGCCAGGTGCCATGTTTCCTCCTTACCTAATCCACCACAACAAGTCTTCCCCTCAGGCTTCCTCCCGGGGGGAAGTTCTTTTTTGCCCTTTCTCTTTGCAGGCTCGAGCGTGCGCTGGGGAGCCAACCGACCTTGACCGGCAAATCATGCCCACCATCATTTAGTTGGCAATAGCTGCGGTGTTGAATGGCGGTGGAGGAGACAGCGTCATGCCTAATCATGAGCAAAATGACGCTCGCTGAGTCGGGCAATCTCGGTAAGAATGCCGGCAATGTGGCCGGAGGACGGGCACAGCCTCTCATAACAATGCCCCGATTCCGTTACCCAGCAACATTGGGGCCGGTGCCCCGATTGTGGGGTCGAAAGGCCATGAGTCTTCGATGGGGCCTCCAGTGAGCAACGCCTACCGGGAGCAACCGGCTTATGAGCCTTGGGGGCACCGAAGCGGAGCGCGGACGCCGCGCCTCGCCGAAAGCCGCGTTAAGAAATACAACTAGCCGATCGCGGTCGGGAAGGAATTTGTCTGGCTGGTTGCCGGTTTGGGTACAAGCAGAGTATGGCTATGATTGCCCACCCGAGTGAAACTCACGGCGGAGGCAGGACAGCATGGCAAAAAAACTGAAGGGACATTCAGGCACACACAAGACTCTGGCGGACCCGGAGGCTGCCCGTAACGTGCTGGCGACGTTTGTAGCTGCCCCAATGGTCGCCACATCGAAGCCTATCGAAGACCAGTCGACCTTAGCTGCCAGGCGAAGATGTATCAATCCATAAAACCTGCCAGAAGAGACAGGTTCATTATCGTTGTTGGCGGTCTGCTTATTATCATGGTTATGCTCTTCATTCTTGGGCGGCTGGTAACCTCACCGATACCGTAAGCACCGCCTGCGAAAACAACCATTCGCTAATGTCAATGTGACGGTTGGGCTCGGCTCGAGGCGATTGTGCTTTTTTGGCGGGGTAAAGGTACCGAATTGAATCTCGTTTTTTGCCAAGACGATTTTGAACATGGATGCTCGAGTGGATAGGCTAGTATTGCGCCTGGTCCTTCTCATTCGGATGGCGCCAATCCAGTGCCATCCGATTTGCCGTATGGTGGAATTCCCCTGGCTCAGGCTGGCTTTTCATGTGGTGTCTGTATCCAGAACACTTACATCAAAGTTTTTTACAACGTTGTCAATCACTCGATCGACTTCGTCCCAACCCATCATTTTGAGCGCCAGAACAATTTCTCTGTCGTCTTCAAGCCTTCTGAAGGACTTCAGTCGTGCACTCTGCGGCAGCGATTGCCGTAGCCTGTTGACCTCATTGACCTTCACACGTAAAGTGACCAGCCTAGTGCAGGCCAATTCGTCATTGGGCGCGATCCAGCGCACTACTTTGCTGTAGACGGACATGAGAATGATTACGAGCAAGCTCAGAAGCGGAAACCCGAGCCCGCACGCAATTCCTAGGCAAGCTGAAAGGAAGATGGACGCGGCTGTAGTCACGCCTAGAGCATAGGGTCCTTTCTTTACAATTACCCCGGCTCCAACAAAGCCAATACCGGTTAGAATTTGACCAGCCAGGCGGCTGGCGTCCCCGGGCATATTCATTGAGTAGGCGAGCACAGGCCCACATAGCGATGCTATGGCTGAGGCAATGGAGATTAGTCCGTGTGTCTTGAGCCCCGCCACTTTTCGATTGAGGCTACGCTCCATGCCCATCGCTGTACCGATT
>Ga0066388_100001542_pt1 | contig 13086 bp, 12 predicted proteins | sample PanSoiMetaGPlot6_FD_64539 | JGI IMG/M metagenome (GOLD analysis project Ga0066388, IMG submission 64539) | Tropical forest soil microbial communities from Panama analyzed to predict greenhouse gas emissions - Panama Soil - Plot 6 (Hybrid Assembly) | ecosystem: Environmental > Terrestrial >... | reverse complement strand
CGGCTTAAGCTTTTCTCCCGTCTGGACCCTCAAGAAACGCTTCCTTCCCTTGAAGGCGAAGACCTCGTCCCGCTGATCCTCAAGCTCTTTCAAGGATTCGATTCCTTCGCCGACCTGAAGAAACAAGACTGGTCCCGAAAGGTTTTGGACCTTCTCACGCCCAAGGCCGCGGCTCGTCTGGCGCAAGAGTTGCCGACCCACATCACCTTGGGTCGGGGGCGGCGGGTCAAGATCCGATATGATTTCGGCAAGGCCCCGTGGATCGAGTCACGGCTTCAGGATTTTTTCGGGATGAAGAAAGGCCCTACGTTGATGCAGGGCCGGATTCCTTTAAGCCTGCATCTACTCGCCCCCAACCAGAGGCCGGTGCAAGTGACGAGTGATTTGGAAAGTTTTTGGAAGAACGCCTATCCTCAGATTCGGCGGGAGCTAAAACGTCGGTACCCCAAACACGCCTGGCCGGAAAACCCACTTGAATAAGACTAGTCGAGCGGCTCCCACGTGTCGTTGGGGAGCTTCAGGATATGCTGAGTCTGTTTTTTGTTGGTTTTCCGCACCCTCTTCTTGTTGATCTTATGGAGATGCCTCGACCAATAGGCTTTGCGCATCCGCTCGCGGAGGATGGCGCCCCGATCGCGGCCGCCCTGCCCTCCAGTCCGTGCTCTTTCTCCAAAAGGGGCGAAGAAGCGCGGAAACAGTTTCAGCAAAATACCCTGGAATCGCTGCAGCATGTGGGCGAAAAGAATTTGAACTTTCAGGACGAAACCTCGAAGACCTACAACCGGCCGATTTTGGAATCCGAACGCAGTGATGGACGAAGTGTGGTCCGATCCAAGTTTCGAGGTTCGAGCCCCAGAGGAGTGCATTAACTTTTCCGCGGAGAATAATTTTTTGAGGCCCGTGACTAGGGTCGCCACGGGGCCGGAGATGACCAAGGCCCGGGAGTGGAACGAGTGGACCAAGACCACTCCGCCCTTCAAAAAATCACGGGAAACGAAGGCCTGTCGAATCTGCTGAAGGGGGATCATTTTCGCGGTCAGCAAGGGCTTGATCCCCACGGGGACCTTGGAATCGAATAGGGTCATCTGGTGGACGATCTTGCCGAGGCGCTGCTTCATCGCCCCCTGGATGTGCTCTTTTGAAGAGACTGGTCTCGCAATCGCAAAATGAGGAGCTGCCTTCAGCTTAGGGGCGGGGGTCTGTGTTCGAACGGGTTCATGGGGCGAAATCGGTGCCACCCGAATCGATTTGGGGACCAAATTCAAGGCCGGAGGAGAGGGTGCAACTTTGGGGAGCGTCGATGGACTCGCCGGAAATCTGGATGAGTCACTTGCCAATCGAAGAGGATTCGTCATGCCTGTCTTTCAAAGGAATGTAACCTTTTGGTTACAAATTTGAAAAATTTGAAGGGAAAAAGTGGAATAAAAGAAGCTATCAACAGCTTAGTCACAGAATTAAGTAACCGAGAAGTTACTTAAATTATTCCCTTTTTCCCCCCGGACATCCCATTTGTTACAAAGTGACGACATTTGTGACAAATGCTTTGCAATTCTGCAAGACGAATTACGATCTTTAACAAAAGTTTCACAATTGAGGGTTTACTGAGAGGTCTTCAAAAGCAGGATCTGGCCCTCCTCGACGTATGGAGGAGGCTTTAAATAGTTGAGGGCCTTGATGAGCCCGGAGGAATGGGCCTCTACGTTTAAAAGCCAGGCCCCTTTCCCGAAGAGAGATGAGGCGTCGATAATGCCGCTCGGCTCCCAAGACCCCGGGGGTCCTCGTCTAAAGAGCGGCTGGACCCTTTGATCGACCTCGGCGATCCTCCGAAGTGCGCCTGTCTTGAGCTCATAGAGCCAGACGGAGCTTTCCCGTCCCCCCGGTAGGTCCCCCCAATAGAGCTTGGAAGGATCCTCCAGGATCATGAGCTGGCTTTCGGTGTTAAAGGCTAGGTTGTCGGGACTGTAGATTGGATCCCCTCGATCTCCCTCAAAAAGGATATCCAAAATGGCAGGCTGGGAAATGGGATCCTTTAGGGAAAACTTGACGCGATAGAGCCTCCCTTGCCGGTTGGAGGGGTCATCTCCCGTCGTCACGAAGTACAAAACGGAATGGTCTTTGGGGTCGTAGGCCCCGTCTTCAATACGGGCAAAACGAAAGGCGCCTATTTTTTCGCTGAGTTTTTCCAACTCCTTTTCATTCAACCGGGCGGCATCCGGAAGCAAAAGCCAGCGCGCTTGAAGAGAACCCTCTCCCTTGTGAAAGGCCTTTTCATCTTTTTGAGTCGAATCGACCGGACTTAAGACGTAGAGACTTCCCCCGACCAACCCGTTTCGGACCAAGAGAGACGATGCGGCCGGATCTTTCCTTCCCAAATAAAGATAGAGCTGGCTTTTGAGACCGTCCGGACCATCTTCCAAGGCGAAAATCATGGTCTGTGAACCGCCCGTCGGAAGGGGGATCACGTTTTCTTTGCGGAAACGCCCTAAATCGGGCAGCAGGTAGGCCTTTCTATCCATCACGGCCACGGCCTGCCCACCCTTCCCGTCAAAGGAGTCGTCTCCTTCGGCCTCTTCCCCCGTAAAATAAATCCAGCGATCGAAGCCCTGAGCCGGCCCGGCCAGGGTTGAAGAACAAAAGCGGCCGAACGCACCGTCTTTCGGAGGAGGAACCGCGACCCCCTCGACCGAGTCGTAGGCGAAGTCCCCCGAGAGGATTTCGCCGCTCTGCGGAGAAAGCACCCATTGGGAAACAAACGCTCCGCGGACGGGGGCCTTGCCGACAACAGGCTCGCTCGATTCCCCGTGCCCCAACTCATGATTGACATACAAAAGAGCCAGGCCGTCCGTCTCACGAATGGCCATCCCGTCTGGAATTCCAATGAAGCGAAATGCCTCCGAAGGGTTCGAGGTTCTGGGCCGAGTCTCCCCCACCGTTAAGATCGGGCGGACGGAGACGCCCGAAAAGACGGACCTTAGGTAAGACGTTGGGGAGGAGGGCCTGCTTTCCACTCCTTGACTTGCGGATACGGCGGGGAAAGGATGAAGCATCCCAAGAAGGGAAAGAGCCATAAAGACCTTGGTTGAAATAACACCTTTTATTCTTCTGAGTTGAACTGACATGGATCCTTTCACGCACGGCTTGCTCGGCGCGGCGACCAGCCGGGCAATCTTGCCCAAACCGGATTGGCGCCTCACCTTAGCCGGGGCGGCCGGAGGCATGATCCCCGATATGGATATCTTCATCCAGTCCATTCGGGACCCCCTCCTGTTCTTCGAATTTCACCGCCATTTTTCGCACTCCCTCCTCTTTATTCCCGCCGGAGGTTTTTTAACCGGCGTGATTTTTTGGCTTCTCTTTAAAAGGAAGGTCCCCTTAAAACTCCTGGCTCTGGCGGCCACCCTGGGCTATGCGACCCACCCCCTTTTGGATGCCTGCACCTCTTACGGAACCATGCTCTTCTGGCCTTTCAGCGAGACCCGCGTGGCCTGGGACTTGATCTCGATCATCGATCCCCTGTTCACGTCGGCATTGATTGTGGGCTTAATTCTCACGGCGTTCTTGAAGCGGCGGACCCCCGTTCTTTTGGCCTTAAGTTTTTGCTTTCTCTACTTGGCCTTCGGGGCCTATCAGCACCGCCAAGGGATTCAATCTCAAATTAAATTAGCCCGCGAACGGGGGCAAGAAATTGAAAGAGGCCGCGTGATGCCCAGTCTGGGGAACTTGATCGTATGGCGGTCGGTTTATGAGAACCGCGGCCGGATTTACGTGGATGCCTTTCGAATTCCCGCAGAGGGAAGATCTCTTCTTTGGGTAGGCGGAAGCCTCCCTGTTTTCCATAAAGAAGGGATTTCTGTTCCGCCTGAATCGATCCTGGAAAAAGACCTTCGACGCTACGCCCTCTTCGCCGATCGCTTCCTCGTCCTTCTTCCGGGGGGTTCCATCTCCGTAGGAGATGCCCGCTATTCGGACATGCCCCAGGGAGTGGCCCCGATCTGGGGCATCCGCTTCGATCCGGACACGCCGGACCGTCACGTGGCGAGGCTCCGCTTCGCGCCGCATCTCAAAAGGAACTTCCCCTTTTTTTGGGACATGGTGAAGGGAAGCGCTCCAGGGTCTCGAACCTTTTAAGGAACCACCACACTCAGACCCGGCACGTTGAAGTAGAAAGACGGTCCGCGGGGGTAGTAGTAGGCAGGATAGTAATAAGGCTGATAGTAGGCCGGGTAATAATACCTGGGATAGTAATAAGAATAAGGCCTGTAATAAGGATAAGAATGAGAATAAGGGCGATAATATCCCCCGCCGTAATAATAGCGATGTCGGGCTTCGGCATTTGAAGGGATAAGCGCTCCGAGACTTAAGGCCAAAATAAAGAATAAAACAAATATTCGTTTCATAACAACCACCTCTTTGACTTCATTTTGTCCCTCAATAAATGTAATTTCGCCTTTGAAAACAGGCTCCTTCCTTATAAAGGCAAACGCACGACGGGCCATTTATGCCTAATTATGTGATTGGCGATATCCAGGGGTGTTACGTCACCCTCCAGAGGCTCTTGAAGAAAATCTCCTTCCAACCGGACGCGGACTATTTATGGTTGGTCGGAGACCTTGTGAACCGCGGCCCCCGATCTCTCGAAGCCCTCCGGTGGGCTAAATCTTTAGGAAGCCCTCTTCGAATGGTCCTTGGGAACCATGACCTGCACCTCTTGGCACGGGCGGCGGGGATGGCGTCGCCCAAGCCGGGGGACACCCTCGAGCCGGTCTTGAAGGCCCCCGATTGCGCGGAGCTGCTGGAATGGCTGCGCAGACTCCCTCTCCTTTTCCAAGAGGGCGAATTCGGAATGGTGCATGCCGGAGTGCACCCCGATTGGAGCTGGGAGGAGGCTTCCCTTCGGGCGCGGCGCGCCGAGGAGGTACTTCAGGGTGCCCATTGGCGGGAAGGCTTGGGAACTTTAAACAACACCTTGTTCCCGAAACGGAAAAAAACCGCCGAAGAAAAGGAGCTTCGTCAGACCCTTCGGATCTTCACCCGCATTCGGATGTGCGGAAAAGACGGAGAGCCGGACTTTGACTACAAGGGCCCCCCCGACCAGGGCCCCTATGACTTGAAGCCTTGGTTTTCCTTTCCCCAGCGGCAAAAAGACAACTTAAGCCTCCTGGTCGGACACTGGGCCGCCTTGGGCCTTTGGATGCGGCCCAAACTAATCGCCGTGGATACGGGCTGCGTTTGGGGGAAAACTCTGACGGCCGTTCGGCTCGAAGACCGAAAGGTCTTTCAGGAGTCTTACAGGGACTAGATGCGATGATTGGTGACTGGTGACTGGAAAATCCGGTCACCGATTAAATAACTCCTTGGGAGAGATGGATCCCACGGTCCTTGAGAAAGGCGCCCATGCAGAGGCGCAGATTTTCCAAGATACCGGGCTTCGAATTGGTGATAAACAGGCTTCCGAAGCGATAGGTCTCGTCATGGACCTGCTCGAAGAGGGGGTTCAAATGGCTGATGTCTTTGAACCGTCGCTTCAGTTCCTCCTCGAAAAGGGGCAGGATTTTGTCTTTCATCCGAAGGGTCGTGTCTTCAAAAAAGATGGAGAGATCGGGCCTCAAGTCGTCCACCCGATTGAGGAAGGAGGACACGTTTTCCCCCTCGATGGACTTGGGCGGTGAAGACTTTACCTCGACGTACAGGAGGTGGTTTTCGCAGTCGGCTAGGACGTCGAAGTCCCCGCCCGAGGGAAGACCCGAGAGGGTCACATTCCAGAGGGAATCGCACTCCAAATCCTCCTTCAGCTGAGCTGCCAAGAACCATTCCAGGGTATCGCTTAAAGAAAGGACCTCGCGGTTTCGGACAAGCTGGTAGGTTCCGTCCTTCCGGCGCTTCACGAGCTTCAAGGCGATGAGCTCCTTTAAATAAAGCCGGGCCGTCTCCTCCGAACAATAATGGGCGAGGTCGCCCAATTCGAAGCGATCTTTGTGAAGAATCGCGTCTTTAAGAAGGGTTCGGAACGCATAAGAATGCAGAAGCGCGTTCAGTTTTTCTCGGGATTTTTTGGGAAAGAATTTCGGAAAGAGCAATCGCTCGGTCCCGTTGAAGGACACCACCTCGAAGTTTCGCCGCTTGAGCATCCCCAGGATGGACATGGAGGTATTATCCATGGCCGACGGGAACAGGCAAAGCAAAATTCTTCAGTCGTGCATGAGCTTCTTGAATTCTTGGGTCATCAGGGGAACGATCTGAAAAAGGTCACCAACGAGGCCGTAATCGGCCTTTTGGAAGATCGGCGCCTCCGGATCTTTGTTCACGGCCACGACGACCTTGGAGGTCCGCATCCCCGCCAGATGCTGGATGGCCCCCGAGATGCCGATGGCGAAGTAGAGCTTGGGATTGACCACCTTGCCGGTCTGTCCCACCTGCATGTCGTGAGGGGCGTAACCCGAGTCTACCGCGGCCCGGGAGGCGCCGACAGTGGCGCCGATGACATTGGCGAACTCCTCCAAAATTTTAAAATTCTCCGCCGCCTTCATGGCGCGGCCACCGGAGACGATGATCTCGGCCTCGGTTAAGTCGGCCTTGCCCTGAACTCCTTTCACGAGCTCCTTCATGGGTGCCTTCAGCTCCCCCGGATCCGCCGCAATTTTGGATATTTCGGCGGTGGCTCCCGCTTGAGGGGTCCCGGCACCAAAGGAATTGGGCCGGATCAAGGCCATTTGGGGAAGCGAATCGGGAATCTTGATATCGACCAGGGCCTTGCCGGAATAAACCGGGTGGGTCGCCAGCATCTTTCCATCGCCGTCGATCGCGAGGCCCGTGGTATCGGGGGCCAGGCCGGTGTTCAAACGGGCGGCTAGACGGGGGAAAAAATCACGGCCCGCGGGAGATGCGGCGGCGAGAAGAATCTCGGGTTTCGCCTGGCCGATCAGGTCCGCCAGGACCTTCACGAAGGCCAAGGTGTTATATTGATTGAGGGCAGGATTCTCAAGGATGTAGACCTTCTTGGCGCCGTAGGCGGCAAGCTCCTGGCCCATGGCGTCGGTGGCGTTTCCGACCAGGACCGCCTCCGCCTGTCCCCCGATCTTGGAAGCAAGCTCGGCGGCCTTCGCGGCCAATTCGAACGCGGTTTCTTTTACTTTTCCATCTTGGTGTTCGGCGAAAATTAAAACGTTGCCCATAGTTTCTCCTCGTGAATATTTTAAATGACCTTTGCTTCTTCGCGAAGCAGCCGCGCCAACTCCTTCACGGCTTGCTCCGGTTCTCCCGGAATGATTTTTCCGGGGGCCTTCTCGGGGGGAGGTCGAAAGTTCTTCAGGACGACTTTCGCCGTCGCATCCCCTTTGAGGGCGGAGAGCTTCAGTGGCGTCACCGGTTTCGTCTTGGCCTTCATGATGCCGGGAAGGGATGCGTAGCGCGGGCTGTTCAGCCCCTTCTCGCAGCCGAAAATGGCCGGCAGGGACGCTTCGTAGATTTCCTTGGCCCCGCCGGAGACGCGGCGGGTCGCGATGGCCTTCCCCCCGACGATCTCGATCTTTTCGAGGATCATCACCTGGGGCCAGCCTAAAAACTCCGCCACGGCCTGGGGAACCTGCCCCGCGTCGAGATCGATCGCCTGTTTTCCCGTGAAGACGATCTCGAAACCGTTGTCGGCGATGGCCTTGGCCAGCGCCTTGGCAATCAGGAAGCTGTCGGGCTGGGTCCCCTCGTCATCGATATGGATCGCCTTGTCGCAGCCCATGGCGAGGGCCGTCCGAATGGCCTCCACCGTTCGGGCGGGCCCCAAGGAGAGAACCGTCACTTCGCTTCCAGGATTCTTCTCTTTTGTCTTGATGGCCTCTTCGATGGCGAATTCGTCGTAGGGGCTGACGACATACTTGATGCCGTCCGTCTCGATGCCGCTCCCGTCGGCCTTCGTGCGAATCTTGGTTTCGGTGTCGGGAACCTGCTTTAATAGAACCGCAATTTTCATTCATCCTCCGTCGTTATAAAATTTCAAATTCCAAGATTGCTCAACTCAATTTAAAATTGAAACTCATTATTCTCCGGTAAACTCGGGGCTCTTCTTTTGCACAAAAGACGAGACCCCTTCAAAGAAATCCTTTCCGAAGGCGGTCTGCTTCACTCCTTGAGTCTCCCGGTTCAGTTGGGTTTCGATGGAGTGGTTGAAGCTTTCGAAGATCAATTTTTTCCCCACCGCGGCGGCCCGCGTGGGCAGGTCTCCCAGCCTCTTGAGTACTTTCATGCTCTCCTCCTGGAAGGAGGCGTCGGGAAAGACCTGGGCCACCAAGCCAAGTCCCTTCGCGTCTTGGGCGCTCAGGCGGTCTCCGAAACAAAGAAGCTCGTAAGTTTTATGGGTGCCTAAGCTCCGGGGGAGGAAATAGGTCGATCCTCCGTCGGGGGACAAGCCGATCTTCAAGTAGGCCAGGCTGAAATAAGCGCTCTCGGTGGCGACCAAAAGGTCGCATGCGGCTGCGATGGAAAAGCCGGCCCCGACGGCGGGGCCGTTGATTGCGCCCAGGATCGGCTTGTCGAGCTGTTTCATCGTGAGCATCATATCGTGAAGACGGGTTGGCATATGGTGAAAAAGGGATTCGGCGACCTGGGTCTGAAAGGCGGTGAAAAAATTTTTGACGTCCCCTCCCGAGCAGAAGGCCTTGCCTTGACCGGTCAAGAGGACGGCGCGGAGGGACCGGTTCCGCTCGGCGCCCAAAAACGCCTCATGAAGCTCTTCGATCATCTTCGTGTTTATGGCGTTGTAAGACTCGGGGCGGTTCAAGCGAATCTTGAGCAGACCCTGCGATTCTTCCACCAGAAGCGTTTCGTAAGACATCGTCGCCTCCTTTAAGACCGAAGCCCTTCGGTCAACATAAGACAAAGCTGATCGGCCACTTCCCGAATGGTATATTTCTTTTTCTTCATGAGAACCCATTCCAAGGCCATTTCATCGACGGCGCCGAAAATCGCCCTCTTCACGATGGAGGGGCTCACCTCTTTCTTGAAAATACCCGCACGCTGCCCCTCTTCCAGCACCCCCGCGATGATCTCCATGTAATCGCGGAATTTGGTGGCCGCGTACTCCTTCATGAATTTGGAAGACTGGCGAAGCTCGATTTGCAGCACTTGCGCCACATCTTGATTGTTCTCGACCAGCTCCAAGTGGAGACGGATGAAACAATGGAGCTTCTCGACGGGATCCTTGAGGCCCCCCAAGGTCTTTTTGAGGGCGCCGATGAAGGTATCCATGCTGTTCTCGAAGATCGAGATCAGGATGTCGTCTTTATTCTTGAAATAAAGGTAAATGGTCCCGTCGGCCACGTCGGCTTCCCGGGCGATGTCGGCGACCTTGGAATTATAAAAGCCTTGGGAGGCGAAGACCTTCGTGGCAGCCTGAATGATCTTTTGATATTTGTCCGTTTGAATCTTTTCCGCGCTGGATTTCATAGGTCCGAGGTCCAGGTTTCTAAACGTGGAACTTTAATGAATGACTATTCATTCAAGGGCCGAAGTGTCAAGGGGGAATTGAAGTCAGTGCAAATAGGTATTCCCACCCCCTCCCCAAATTTTGTTTGTGTTTCCGATCAAGTCATCGTCCATTCCCACGTTTGTAGGGGCGAACCTCGTGTTCGCCCGTTCACGGACGTCCAATTGACGGGCGAACACGAGGTTCGCCCCTACGGGTTCCCATGAATCATAAAAAAATTATAGGAATAAAAATTGTACGATGAGCTCAAACCAGTGAGATCCCGTCGATTCCCGGAGGGATCTCTTTGCCGGTGAGCTTGAGTACCGTGGGAAAAACATCGCAGGAGCGGACAGTCTCTTGAGGGAGAGGTGTGTTGGCGAAGAAAGGGATCATCATTTGTTCCCGGATCAACCCTCCGTGGGACGAGCGATGCTCGGGGTGTTCGAACCGCTTCCTCAAATCCCATCCTTGGCTCGCGGAGATGACCCAATCCCCCGTTCGCGCGGAGCGAAAGATTTGACGGAGCTGGACCAGGGCATCGGGATAATTCGTTCCAGCGGTTCTCCGAAGCGCCTCCCGGTCCGGCATCTCTTGGGGCAAGGACGGATAACCGAAGGGATCGCTCCCTTCCAAAACATAGCGAATTTGTCCTCTCTCTTCAAAAATCCTGGCGCGTCCCCGCCGGCTCACCACAACGACGGATCCGTCTTGGGACTGGCCGGCCAACAAATCCACCGCCTCTTGCTCCAAGAGCCCTTTCAGCAGCCTTCCACGTTCGCTTTCCAGACATTCGAAGGGCGTGCGACCCGTCCAGCCCCCATGACGCCCCCGACTGTCCGAATCGCGAAAATAGAGATGGATCATTCCGTTTCCGGAGACCATGCTGGCCGCCTCGAAATTCCATTTTATGATCTTCGGGTAGTAAAAAGTTTTAAGGCCTGAATCCTCGAGGAATGCGCCCACGCCGAAGTGGCGGTCGGTTTTCGACAACCCATGGTCGCTCACGAGGATGATCAACGTTTCGTCGAGCCAGCCCTTCTTGTTTAATTTTTCCGCGATTTTTCCGATGGAACGGTCGACGTTGCGGTAGGCTTCCAGGGTCTTTTCGTGCCGCGGATGGCCGAAATGGGAGTATTCATCCACGGCGGGAAAAACCACGTAAGCGAAATCGGTGTCCTCTTCCAGGGCCATGAGCAGCTTCGAGGTCGCCGCCTCGTCGACAAAAGACCAACGGTCGGTCAGGTGGGCGTAATACCAATACCAGATCCGGCTGTAGGTGGTCTTGTTGGACCGGTAGGTGGAACCTCGATTGACAGCGCTGAAGATGTTGACGGGGTGCTTAAAGTACTCGAACAGGGTCGGATGCTCGATTTGAATGTCACGATTGAGCAAAAAGCTTTCGAGGCCCACATAGCTGCGATAGCGCTTGAAGCGGGGCCTTCCGTCTCCATAAGCCTTTTTATCAAACCATCGGATTCCCGGGACATTGCAAGTGCCGGGGTAGCAGCCTGTTAAAAAAGGAAGGTAGGCCGGTCCGGTGGTGGAGGGAAAAACGCTCACCGCGTCACCGAAGCGTCCCGCTTGGCGGAACAACCGTTCGCAATGGGGAAGCTCCCCCGAATCGCAAAGTTCCTTGAATACGTCGGGCCTCGCCCCGTCGATGAGAAGGATCAGGCAGCGCCGAAAGGCCTTCATGATTTGTCCATTTCGTTCAATTTTTTGTTGATCCGGGTGATGAGCTCGCCGTAGCCGTATTTTGTGATGATCGAGTTGAACTGATATTTGTAATTGTCGACCAGACTCGCGTCGTCGACGATCACGTCGAAGATCTTCCAGCCCGGTCCCGCCTTCACCAACTTGTAATCGATGGAGATGTTGACGTCTTCCTTGGGCACATGAATCGAGGTCTTCGTCTTCGCCCGAGATTTGGCCGGATCCAAATAGGTGTCCCCTAAATATTTGATCATGTATTTTTTGCCGCGGGTCTGGCTTTGTTCTTTGGATAAGATTCCCTTCTTTTCGAGCAGCTGGGTCATCAGGTTGACGAACTGATTTTGCTCGGCCTGCGTCCGGGCTCCCCAGTGTTTATCCAAGGCGAGGCGGGATAGTTCACGGATATCGAAGGTTCCGTTCACAATCTCCCGTTTGAGTTCGGCGTTTTCCTCCTTTTCCTGGGCGCTTAAGGTCTCGCCGGTATGATATTTCTGCGATTTATCCTCGAGCTCTTGAATGGCCCGGGTCGGTGTTCCCGCGGCGGCGTCTGAGCCTTGCCGGATCACCACCCTCCCGGGGGTGGTGGCGCCTTCGGCGGGGGCGCTGGTGGGCGCCCTTTGAAGAGTCTCGTCCTTCCGAGAGTTCTGACCAAAAGAGGAAGAAGCGATCAAACACGCCGCCAAAACTCCTCCAAAAAATAACCCCATTTTCATTTTCTTGGCTCCTTTAGGGCTGATATTGATATCCCACTTTGTTCATGAGCGTCGCCACCGCGACATTGTATTGAAACACGGCCTCGTAATAACGTCCGCGCATTAGCATATAGGCCTGGAGGGCGTCGCCGTAATCCTTCTTGTCCCCCACCCCCACGTCGTAATTGCTTTTGGTGAGAAAGACAAGCTGCCGGGCGAGTCTTTGGGCCTTTTCGGCGTTCTCCAAATCGATCTTCGCCTGCTTGGTGCTGAGGTAGGCGTCTTGCATGTCCAGGTCGAGCCCCTCCTCCGCATACTCTTTAGTGATGCTCATCTTGTAAAATTGCGCCTGCTTCTGGCGAATCCGCGCCATCGATTGCCGATAATTGAACTCCCCCTTCAAGCGCATGCCGACTCCGGCGCGGGTGAAGTTGAAGGGATCGTTGAAGTCGTTATCGGCCTCCAAGCCGACAATGGGCTGAACCGTCCGTCCCATCTCGAAAAAAGCGCCAAAGCCCAGGTCGGGAAAAATCTTTTTCTTCTCCAGACGGTATTCGTCTTCTTTGGCCTTCATCGCGATGTCTAAAAGGCGCGATTCAGGACGATAGCGTTTGGATTCCTCCAGATAAAACGTCAGATCCTTCAACTCGAATTGGACCGGCTTCAAGCGACGGTCGATGATCTCGAAGGGATAGCCCCGGTCGATCCCCATTTGGATCCGGAGCCCTTGAATCGCGAGTTCTTCTTTCTTCGTGGCCTCCCCCATTCTTTTCAGCACTTCGAAGCGAGTCAGCTTCAACTTCGCCAGATCGACGGGATCGGTCGGCTCCGTCGAAGACTCCCGCTTTTCGATCTCTTTATTGACTTCCCGGTCGGCCCGATCGAACAGGCTCTTCAACTCTCGGGCCAGCAAGATGCCGTAATACAATTGTTTGACCTTAAGAACGATTTCTCCGCTTTTTTGGTTCTTCCTTTCGATCGAGGCCTCGATGCCTCCCCTCGCCAAGCTCTGGGCCGTGCTCAGTTTTCCGAACGTGGTGACGGGAATTCCCAGCCCAACCTTCAGCCGACCGAGCAAGGTCACGTCTCCCTCGAAAAAGCTCTCCACCGCCCGGGAGGCATCGCGCGGGGCGGGTGCCGCCTCCACTTCGTAGTTTAAAGTCGGTACGCCCCGGGGTTGGGCCTCCTTCAGTTTGTTTCGGGACTCCTCCAGGTCGTAATCGG
>Ga0066388_100001541_pt1 | contig 13089 bp, 13 predicted proteins | sample PanSoiMetaGPlot6_FD_64539 | JGI IMG/M metagenome (GOLD analysis project Ga0066388, IMG submission 64539) | Tropical forest soil microbial communities from Panama analyzed to predict greenhouse gas emissions - Panama Soil - Plot 6 (Hybrid Assembly) | ecosystem: Environmental > Terrestrial >... | reverse complement strand
GACGGCGACCACGACCGGTTCGCGCACTACGCCAAGAAGGACGCCATCGCCCGGGCGTACGTGACCGGCGAGCCGATCGTCGCCCTGTGCGGGAAGAAGTGGGTCCCGAGCCGCGACCCGACCCGCTACCCGATCTGCCCCACCTGCAAGGAGCTCAAGGAAGCCGGCTGGACGATCCGCTGAACCGTCGCGGCCGGCTCAGTCAGATCGCGGTCGGGTGGCGCGGCTGGTAGAGCTGCATCTCGAGGCCTCCGGGCAGCATCATCATCGTCACGATGCCGAAGCCCCGGTTCTCGGGCTCGCCGCGGAACTCGATGCCCTTGGCGCGCAGCTCGGCGACGGTCGCCTCGATGTCGTCGCACATCAGGCTGAGCTCGTGCGAGGGCGAGTCGCCCGGGTGCACGCCGAGCTCCGCCGGCGGCAACGCGAAGATCAGCCAGCCGTCGTGGGCGTCGACGTGCTCCCAACCGAACACGTCCCGCAGGACGGCCCGCAGCTGCTCCGGCTCGGACGTGTACAGCAGGACGTGCGTCCCCGTGATCGCCATGTGCGTCCCTTTCCTTCTTTCCTCTGCGGGTCAGAGCATCAGTAGCGCATCCGGCGGCGACGCCGCTGCCGGAACGCGAGGATCACGGTGGCGGCGACGAACCCGGCGACGACGATCGCGATGGTGGGCGCGAGCAGGCCGCTGTCGCCACCCAGCCCGGTCGCGGTCGGCGAACCGGGCTCCGGACCGCCGAGTCGGGCGCGGAGGAAGTCGAACGACGGCTGCTCCGCCGGTGTGACGACGCGCTCGTCGTGCCCCGCGTTCGGGATGAGCAGCAGGCTGTGGTCGACGCCGGCGCGTTGGAGCGCGTCCGCCATGCGCACCCCCTGATCGGGAGGGACGAGCTGGTCCTCCTCGCCCTGGGCGAGCAGGATCGGAGCGTCGCTCGCGTCGACGTGCGAGATCGGCGACGCGGCGACGATCGTCGCCTCGTTGCACGGGCTCCCGAGGCAGTCGAGGAACGAGTGGAGGTAGATCTGCGCGTCCGGCCCGAATTCGTCGGGATGCAGGTCCATCGGCCCCGCCCAGGACGCCGCCGCCGCGACGCGCGATCCGCGGTCGTGCGGCCCGTGCCCGAGGGTGGCGAGCATCGCGGCCAGGTGGCCGCCGGCGGAGCCTCCGATCGCGCCGATGCGCGCCGGGTCGAGACCGAAGTCGAGGGCGTGGTCCCGCACCCAGGCCACGCTCGCCTGCACGTCCTGCACCGCGGCCGGGAAGGGGTGGAACGGCGCCAGCCGGTAGTTCATCGCGAACGCGACGAACCCCTGCTGGGCGACCGACCGGGCGAGCGGCTCCGAGAGCTCCTTGCTGCCGAGCACCCATCCGCCGCCGTAGATCACCATGACGCCGGGACGCGTGCCCCCGCCCGAGGGGATGTAGGCGTCGAGCTTCAGCTTGGTGCCGCGGACCTCCTTGTACGTGAGGTCGCGACGCACCTCGATGTCGGCACCCTGACGCCGCCCCGATGCGTTCCCGTCCGCGGCCGCCGCCGGCACGGCCGCTCCGATCGCGAGCGCGGCCACGACGAGCGCGATCACCGCTCGTCGCATGCTCGCCTCCCCACGTCTCGACTGTCGGACTGCGCAGTCTTACTCGCCACCGCCCGACAGACGCATCAGGACGGCGCGCCTCCTATGGACCCCGCTCGACACGATGCCACGGCGACCGCTAACGGAGGATGTTCACCGCCCGAGCGATGACGAGCGCGACCGTCATCAACGACACGGCCGACTGCGCCATCATCGTCAGCTTGGCCCAACGGGACAGCGGCATGACGTCAGTCGGGCTGAACGCGGTCGCATTGGTGAACGACATGTACAAGTAGTCGACGAACGCCGGTTCCCAGTTCGGCGGCGTCAACTCCGGTGGAGCGTCCATCTGGGGGAACAGGAAGTCGGGGTACTCGTGGCGCGCGTACACGCGCGAGACGGGGCCGCCCCGGTCGAACTCCCAGTACCAGAGCCCGAACACGATGACGTTGGTAAGCCAGATCGCGGCGCCTGTGAGCAGCAGCTCGGCGGGGGAACGGATACCGGTGCCGCGCACCAGGTCGACGACGAGCCGGGCCGCCGTCGCCGCGTTGGCGATGCTGATCACCCCGATGAGCACGAGGCTCACGGTCCGCAGCACACGGGACTGACGGTCGATGCGCTTCGGGTTGGCGATGGTGAGCCCGACGAGCAGCAGGAAGGCCAACCCCGGCACCACCCAGCGCGGATGGGGTGCGATGCGGTCCGGAAGGACCGTGAGCATCGCGATCGCGGCGAGGATCGCCACGGTCACCGCCACCCGTGACTCTCCTTGCGTGACGCGGCGCCACGCGGGCAGCACTTGTCCCCCGACCGTGCGTGCTGCGCTCTTGCCCGGCGCCAAGACCCGCTCGAGGGCCGACAGCCGGCCCTGCAGCTCCGCGTGAGCTTCCTCTGCTCGGGCCGCCGGCTCGGCGGGCCCCGCCGCGTCTTCGTGCGAGGTGGGGTCGGGGGCCTTGCGTGCCCCGGCATCGGCGTCGGTCACCGGTCCTCCGCAGCAGGTCGCCACCCACCCCGTGGTCCCTGGTTCGACGACTCGTTTGCTGCGAGGTTACGGCTGCGACGGTACGACCGGGGTTGGTCGGTCGAGCAGCAGGCATGCGGTGGAGTGGGGTGGCTCGCGTCGCGTCGCGTCGTCACGCCCGCGACCGTTGCTGTTCGTCGGTCATGAGCGCGGGTCTTGCCTGCTCTCCGTCTGACACACCCGTCAGGTGTGCGCGAGGCTGACGACCACCATGGCAGGCGCGCTCGACGGCATCCGCATCCTCGATCTCTCGTGGGGCATCGCGGGCCCGCTCGGCGTCCTGCTGCTCGCCGAGCAGGGCGCCGACGTCATCAAGGTGGAGCCTCCCGGCGGCGACCCCTTCCGGGCCTATGACGGCTACAAGGTGTGGACGCGTTCGCGCCGCTCGGTCACCTGCGACCTGAAGTCCGACGCCGGCGTCGCCGCGCTCCGCGAGCTCGCCGGCACCGCCGACGTGCTCGTCGAGAGCTTCCGTCCCGGCGTGATGGACCGCCTCGGCGTCGGCTACGAGTCGCTGCACGCAGAGCTTCCCCGCCTCGTCTACTGCTCCATACCGGCGTACCCGCCCGGGCACCGCTTCGCGCAGCGCCCCGGGTACGACGCGCTGGTGCAGGCGTCGTCGGGCCAGCAGTGGGAGCAGCCCGGTTGGCGACCGGGGCCGATCTTCCTGCACATGCCGATGCCGAGCATGGGCTCGATCTTCCTCGTGCCGTCGGGCATCCTCGCCGCGCTCATCTCGCGCGAGCGGACCGGGCGCGGGCAGCAGGTGTCGACGAGCCTGCTGCAGGGTGCGTTCCTGTACACGACCCAGATCTGGCAGCACATCGAGAAGGCGAACGCGGCCTTCCACGAGCTGATGGGCAAGAGCTACCCGCCCGGCGTGCACCAGGGGATGATCTTCGAGTGCGCCGACCACGAGTTCGTGCACGTCAGCGTGATGAGCGGCCTCCCCCCGAAGAAGTCGATGGATGAGATCCTCGGCGTCACGCCGCCACCGGCCGAGGAGCTCCAGGGTCTCCTGCCACTGCAGCAACAGGTCATGATGAACGCCCGCCGCCGCGACACGTTCAAGGAGCGCAAGCGCGACGAGCTCGTCGACGAGTTCCAGGACAACAACATCGCGGTCGAGGCGGTCATCACGATGGAGGAGGCGCTCACTCGTCCGCACCCGCAGCTCGACGCCAACGGCATGGTGGTCACAGTCGACGATCCCGACCTCGGACCGCTGATCCAGGTGGGTGTCCCCATCAACCTCTTCGGTACACCGGGCGAGATCCGCGGGCCGCAACCGCGCGTCGGTGAGCACAACGCCGAGGTGTGGAGCGAGATCGGTGTCGACGCCTCCGCGGTGACGGGAGGCGCGTGACATGACCGACGGATCGAACGACGCCGGCCCGCTGGCGGGGCTGCGGCTCGTCGACTTCGGGCAGTACCTCGCGGGCCCGTTCGGTCCGATGATCCTCGCCGACCTCGGTATGGACGTGATCAAGGTCGAGCCCGTCACCGGCGACGGGATGCGCATGGCGGGCAAGCCGTTCTTCGGATGCCAGCGCGGCAAGCGCGACCTCGCGCTCAACATCAAGACGCCCGCCGGTCACGACCTGGCGTTGGAGCTCGTCCGCCGGGTCGACGCCGTGCACCACAACATGACCAAGGGCACGGCGGCGAAGCTCGGCATCGACTACGAGGCGTGCAAGGCCGTGAAGCCCGACATCGTCTACTGCAACACGTACGCCTACGGGCTCGAGGGGCCGCTGTCGCATTTCGGCGGACTCGATCCGCTCTACCAGGCGGCGACGGGGCTCGAGTACGAGGCGGGCGGCACCCAGCACGGCAACGAGCCGCTCTACTACCGGTTCGGGATGTGCGACGCCGCCAACGCCATGCTCAGCGTCGTGGGCGTGCTCGCCGCGCTCCTGCACCACGAGCGCACCGGCGAGGGCCAGGAGCTGTGGACGTCGTTGCTCGACGGCGGAGCCGTGTTCGCGTCGGACGCCATGGTGAAGCCCGACGGCACGCCCGTCCCCCGCCCGCGGGTCGACAAGGCCACGACCGGCATCGACCCCGCCTACCGCCTGTACGAGACCCAGGACGGTTGGGTCCAGGTGGCGGCGGTGAAGCCCGAGCAGTGGGACGCGTTGTGCACGACCCTCGGCGTCGACCCGTCTCTCGACCGCTCGATCGCCGGCGCCCAGCTCGAGATGCGGTTCCGCACCCGTACCGCGGTGAGCTGGAGCTACCACCTCGACGACTCTGGCGTCCCGAACGAGATCGCCGTCGATCCCAAGGGCGGCGACCTTGCGTTGTTCGACGCCGACAACGAGCGCACCGGCCTCGTCGTCGACTACGAGCACCCGATCATGGGCGCCATGCGTCAGTTCGGCAGCACGATCGACTTCTCCGAGACACCGTTCCGCCCCCACCGTCCTCCGCCCCGCGTCGGCGAGGACACGAAGGAGATCCTCGCCTGGCTCGGCGTCGACGAGACGCGCATGGCCGAGCTCGAGGACGAGGGCGTCGTCACCTGGCCCGACGAGAGCTACGCCGCCGCCTGGTGATCCGTGCCTCGTTCGAGGCCGATGTGGGTAAGAGAGTCACTGATCGGACGGCGCTGACGGGAGGTGCCTCTGTGCCCGAGACGGAATCCGTCCGCAAGGCGGAAGAGAAGGACAAGCCGGACAGCGCGCTCGAGCGGGCCGCGGAGCGCGTCGGCGAGGTGATCGGCGAGGCCACGGGGAAGGCGAAGAAGGCAGTCCGCAAGGTGCAGAAGCGGGCCAAGCGGCAGGCGGCCAAGGCCCGGACCACGGGCAAGGCGGCCGTGTCCAAGCGCAAGCGGAAGGCCGCCGCCAAGCGCGCCGCACCGAAGAAGCCGGCGAAGAAGAAGACAACCGCCAAGAAGGCGGGCGCGAGCAAGAAGAAGGCGACCGCCAAGCGGAAGGCTCCCGCGAAGAAGACGGCGACGGCGAAGAAGCGGGCGACCGGGACGAAGAAGAAGTCGACTGCCAAGAAGTCGACCGCCGGGAAATCCACGAAGCGCAGCCGCTGAGCGCGGCTACCCGAGCCCTCCCAGCGGGACCGTGATCGGCGGCAGCAGCGTCGGCGGCGGCGGCTGACTCGGCGGCGGGGACGTCCTCGGCGGCGGCTGCGTCGGCGCCGGAGCAGCCGGGGAGCCACCGCCGGCGGGCGCGGCGCCGGTCGCCGGTGCTCCCCCCGTGGCCCCCGGACTGGTGGGCGCGCTGCCCGTGCCCGTCGAGGGCGCGCGCCAGCTGAGCGGCGCCATCGTCGTCGACGGCCAGTCGATCCGCGAGAGCGCGTCGGCGACCTGACCCACCTGCGACGGGTCGCCGGACGTGCCGCCCGCCTTCTTGGCCGGCGCCGCCCGGTGCGTGGGCGCATTCGCGCTCGCAACGCTCGGACGGTCCGAACTGCCGTTGCGGAGGAACATCGTCCCGCCCAGCGCGGCCGCGATCGCCACCACGGCAGCGGTCGCGCCCCGGCGCTTCAACTTGCTGCTGAACTTCCGGCCCGGTCCGGACCCGTTCTCCATGCGCTTGAGCCAGTCGCGCGCGGCCTGGTCGAGCGCGGACGACTGCTCCTCACCCGTCTTCGTCAGCGCGGCCGCGATGTCGCGCTCGAGCTCCTCGATCCCGTCCCGCAGCTCGACCGCCGTCGATTCGAGGCTCTCGACCCGGCTGTTGGCGGCGCGCTCGATCGTCGTGCGGGCGGCGGCGATCATCTCGTCCAGGTCGGTGGCGCGCGCGTCGCCCGCCTGTGCGAGCCGGTTCTCGGCCTGCGAGAGCGCGTCGAGCAACTGGTTCCTGGTGACGACACCGGCCTGTTCGAGCTGGCGCGTGTGCGCCTCGGCGGCCGCGTGCAGCTTCGCCTCGAACCCGTCGGCGGCGGCGGCGAGCGCGGCTTCGAACTCGTCGATGCGCGGCGCGGCGAGCGCCCCCGGGTGCGAGTCCGCCACCTCGGCCTCGAGATCGGCGAGGCGCTCCTCGAGCGCGCGCTGGGCAGCCGCGAAGTGCTCGTCGGCGGCGGTGTCGATCCCGTCGACGCGGCCCTCGTGGTCCACCCCCCGCCGGTCGGGCGTCGATCCCAAGGTGGTCGCGCCGGCGCCCGGGGCGAGCGACTCCAGGGCGATCGCCACCTGACGCTCCGTCTCCGCCGCCACGTCGGGTTGCTGCTCCTGCGCGTCGCGCAGCTCGACGACCAGCGCGCGCACCTCTTCGATCTGCGCTGTCGTGGTGGCGTGCAGGTGGGTGAGCCGGTCGAGCAGCTCCGAGTGCTCGCGAACCTGCGCGGCGGTGGCGCGCAGCTCCCCGTGCGACGCCGCCTCGCGGTCCTCGATCCGCCGGGTCGCGGACTGCGCCAGCTGCCGAATCCGGTCCCGGGCCTCGGCCACCACCCATTCGACCGCGTCGCTCTCGGCGGCGCGCCGGTCGGCGGGTTCGCCGGCCTGCGGCTCCTCCCTCATGGTCGTGTCAGCAGCCGTCTTCGGAGTCGGGGCCGGCGGCTCCTGGTGCTCGGCGCGCACCCAGTGGAGGCCGGATGCAGGCTCGGCGGGGGCGCGTCCCGTGTCGGCGGCTCGGGCCCCGCCGTTTCCCCGCACGGCCTGCTGCGGAAGCTCGAGGGCGTCCTCGAGCTCGCGGGCGCGCCGGTTCATGGCGTCCTCGAACGAGTAGCGCCGCCCTTCACTCACGGGCTCAGCACTCCACCCGCGTCGAAGCACGGGTCGAGGCGGCAGCCCGCCGGCGACAGTGGGTTGGTGGGCCTGGGGCCCATCTCGGGCTCACTCCCGAACGGCCTCCGCTCCGCAGGTGCCCGCCCCGGTCCACTCGCGAGTCCGGCATCTTTCCACAACCGACCTGAATCGGACAAGGCGACCGGTCCGCCCCGCGCTCCGTCGACCGGCCGCCTACAGTCCCGGCCCGGGGGAAGACATCGTGAGCAGGGAGATCGACCGCCGCACCTTCCTGGGTGGGCTGGCGGGAGTTGGTGTCGCGATCGGGGGCGGGGGCCGGCTGCTCGGCTCCTTCACGAGGCGCGGGTACAAGACCCAGGTGTTGCCAGCCGACCCGTTCCGGCTCGGCGTAGCGTCGGGCGACCCGCTTCCCGACTCCGTCGTGTTGTGGACGCGTCTGGCCACCGACCCGATGGCGCCGGAGCCGATACCGCCGGTGCAGGTCCCGGTCCGCTGGGAGATCGCCACCGACGAGCGCTTCGGCAAGGTCGTCCGCTCGGGCCGCCGGACGACGGGGCCCGATCTCGGGCACTCGGTACACGTCGACGTGCAGGGCTTGGATGCGGGACGTGACTACTTCTACCGGTTCCGCGTCGGTGACTACGTCAGCCCGACGGGGCGGACCCGCACCGCGCCCGACACGGGACGTCGTCTCGACCGCATCGCGTTCGGGGTGACGAGCTGCCAGTCGTACCAGGCCGGCTACTACACGGCGTACGAGCAGATGAGCGGGGACGACCTCGCGTTCGTGGTGTTCCTCGGGGACTACATCTACGAGCTGCCCCTCGGCAGCGTGCGTACGCACGGCCTGCCGCCGGCGGTGACCGTCGACGACTTCCGTCGCCACTACGCCGCAGCTCACTCGGACGCGCAGCTCCAGGCCGCACACGCGGCCGCGCCGTGGGTCATGACGTGGGACGACCACGAGGTCGAGGACAACTACGCCGGCCTCCGCCCCGGGGAGCTCGGGAAGGCGCGAGACCCCGACGACGCCGCGAACTTCCCCGCCAAGCGCGCTGCCGCGTACCGCGCTTGGTGGGAGAACGTGCCCGTGCGGGCGAAGCCACCGGGTCAGGACGGTTCGATGCGCATCTACCGCTCGTTCCGCTTCGGCGACCTGGTCGCGCTGCCCGTCGCCGACGACCGCCAGTACCGGACGCCCGAGGCGATCGAGGGCCAGGGCTATTCGGCTCCGCCCGGCGGGTACCCGCTGCTGCCGGGCGCGCTCGACCCCAACGCGACGATCCTGGGCAAGGAGCAGGAGCGCTGGCTGCAACGGACGCTCGACGGGTCCGGCGCCCAGTGGAACGTGCTCGCGCAGCAGACTCAGGTGGCGGCCGTCGACAAGACGCCCGAAGACGCGTCGAACGGCTACGACCCCGACACGTGGGACGGCTACGTCGCATCGCGCAACCGCCTCCTCGGTCACGTCCAGAAGGCGAAGGTCAAGAACTTCGTGACCGTCGGCGGCGACACCCACACGAGCTCTGTCGCCGACCTGCGCACCGACTACCAGCGGGACGGCTCGCCCGTCGTCGGCACGGAGCTCGTCGCGCCACCGGCCACGTCACCGGAGAACAGCGCCCAGCAGTACATCGACGGCGCGCTGCGCAACCCGTGGATCCACCTGTACGACACGAAGAGCAAGGGCTACCTGCGCGTCGAGGCGACGCGCCCGCAACTGCGGGCCGAGTTCCGCTACGTCACGACCGTCGAGCAGCCGCAGGCCGAGCCGCGGGCCGGCACCACGTGGGTCGTCGAGTCGGGAAAGCCGGGAGCGCAGCAGACCTAGTCAGTGCCCGCGGGTGATCCACTCGTCGAGGTGCGGTGCCTCGGCGCCGATCGTCGTGGACTCGCCGTGGCCGGTGTGCACCACCGTGTCGGCGGGGAGGAGGAGCAGGCGGTCGCGTATCGACTCGATGATCGTCGGGAAGTCGGAGTACGACCGGCCGGTGGCGCCGGGGCCGCCCTGGAAGAGCGTGTCGCCGCCGAACACATGCCCGTCGGGGCCGAGGAGGCAGACGCCGCCGGGGCTGTGCCCGGGCGTGTGCACGACGCGCAGCCGCTCCCCGGCGACCTCGAGCTCGTCGCCGTCGCGCACAGCGCCGTCGGGGTTCCGGTCGGGGTAGACGGCGTCCCACAGCATCTCGTCGTCCGGGTGCAACAGGATGGGCGCGCCGCCGGTGGAGCGGGACAGCGCGTCGGCGGCGTTGATGTGGTCGTTGTGGCCGTGCGTGCACAGGATCGCCCGGACCGTGCGGTCGCCCAGGGCGGCGGCGATCGGTTCGGCGTCGTGAGCGGCGTCGACCACGAGGACCTCGTTGTCGTCGCCGACGAGCCAGATGTTGTTCACGACGTCGAAATCCTCGCCGTCGAGAGAGAAGATCCCGGCCGTCGTGACGTGCTCGATCACGCGGTCTCTACAGGATCACGACCGAGCGCAGCACCTCGCCCCGCTCCATCTTGTGGAAGGCCTCCTCGACGTCGTCGAGGCCGATCGTCTCCGAGACGAACCCGTCGAGGTCGAAGCGGCCCTGGAGATACAGGTCGATGAGCAGTGGGAAGTCGCGACTGGGCAGGCAGTCGCCGTACCACGAGGGCTTGAGGGCGCCGCCGCGGCCGAAGAAGTCGATCATCGGGATGTCGGGCAGCGGCATGTCCGGGGTGGGGACGCCGACCTGCACGACGGTCCCGGCGAGGTCGCGGGCGTAGAACGCCTGCTCGAGCACCTCGGGCCGGCCGACGGCTTCGATGCAGACGTCGGCGCCGTTGCCGTCGGTGAGGGCACGGATGCGCTCGACCGGGTCCTCCTTCGACGCGTCCACGGTGTGGGTGGCGCCGAAGCGGCGCGCCCACTCGAGCTTCCGCGGATCGATGTCGACGGCGACGACCATGCGGGCACCGACGAGGTTCGCCCCCGCGATGGCGGCGTCGCCGACGCCGCCACAGCCGAACACCGCGACCGTGTCGTCGCGCTGGACTGCGCCGGTGTTCACGGCGGCGCCGAAGCCGGCCACCACGCCGCAGCCGAGGAGGCCGGCGGCCTCGGCGCGGGCCTTCGGGTCGACCTTCGTGGCCTGCCCGGCGGCGACGAGGGTCTTGTCGGCGAACGCGCCGATGCCGAGCGCGGGCGAGAGCACGGTCCCGTCCGCGAGCGTGGTGGGCTGGGTCGCGTTGTGCGTCGCGAAGCAGTACCACGGCTTGCCCCGCCGGCAGGCTCGGCACTCGCCGCACACCGCGCGCCAGTTGAGGACGACGAAGTCTCCGGGCGCGACGGCGGTGACGCCGGGGCCGACGGCGTCGACCGTTCCCGCCGCCTCGTGACCGAGCAGGTACGGGAAGTCGTCGCCGATGCCACCGTCGCGGTAGTGGAGGTCGGTGTGGCACACGCCGCACGTCTGCACGGAGACGAGCGCCTCGCCGGGACCGGGATCGGGCACGACGACGGTCTCGATGCGCACCGGCTCCCCCTTGCCCGGCGCGATGACCCCGCGCACCTCGCTCGCCATACCCGCGGACGCTAGCGCCGCCCGCCCGCCGCATCACCGGCCCGTGACCCGGTGGAGCATCCAGATGTTCGGCTCCCAGTACCGCCCGATCCCGTCGCGCACCTCGAGGGGCGCGAGTCCGTGGGGGAAGACGTAGTGGCCGTCGGCCGGGAACTCCATGCCCGTCCAGTCGGTCCACTCGTCGACGGACCCGGTGATCTGCATGGAGCGCGGCTCCGGTCGCAGCGTCCTCGCGGCGAGGCGGGCGTGCACCCGCATCCACGGGTCCCAGGGAAGGCCGTCGTCACGCGTCCACGCCGCGTACTCCTCGATGGGGATGAGCGGGTACCGCTCCTTCCAGCTCGGCCGGACGGGGGCGACGAGCGCGTCGAACCCGGCGGCCGCCGCGCGCTCGGCCATCTCGCCGACGACGATCCTGCTCACGCCGCTTCGCTGGCGGTCCGGCCGCACCTCGGCGGCGAGGGCCGACAGGACCGTGGGCGGCGCGGGATCGCGCACGGCGCGCAGACCCATCGCGTCGATGCCCGCGGGCAGGTTGGCGAGCGTCCCGTCCCATCGGAACGGGATCGATCGACCACGCGCGACAAGCTCGTCAGCCTCGGTGTCGTGGACGACGAACTGGAGATGCGCGTAGCGCGGCACGAGCGCGCCGAAGTACTCGCCGCTCACGTCGCCGTGCTGGTTGTACTCGGGCCACACGTCGCGAAACTCGTCCTCGGCGCGCGCCCACAGGTCGGGTCGCTCGTCCGCGGACACGATCACGAGACCACGCTGCGTGGCGGGGACGTCACTCATGCGTCGACGAGTCTCGCGGGAACGACACATCCACCGCTCGGCGCACGGGTTCGGTCAGGATTGTGTCCGTGCCCGGGTACTTGTGGGTCGCGGGACTGGCGTTGATCGCGGCGGCCGGCTGGCTGACGTGCGTCGTAATCGCGCGCCGAAGCGCGCGCCGCGAACGACGCGTGCGCGCCGACGCCGAGCAACGCGCCCAGGCCGAGAAGGTGTCCGTGTGGCAGGAGCCGAGCGCGGACCCGCAACCGGTGGCGTTGCTCAACCGCTCCGAAGAGCCCGTGTACGACGCGGTCGCGACGTTCGTGTTCGTCGACGGCTCCGGCCCCGCGCGCGGCGAGGAGATCGCACCCGAGCGCGCCGGATGGCGCGTGAGGGTGGGCGTCATCCCGCCCGGCCGGTGGCGGGTGCACGTCGACGGCGGTTGGAACGGCATGTACTCGCGCCTCGGCGTCGAGGTCGCGTTCACCGACTGCGCCGGCGACCACTGGGTGCGACGCGCCGACGGCCGCCTCGAGCGGCTTCCTCGGGGCGCGTTCGACTACTTCGAGCTGTCCCGCCCGCTCGACCGGACGCCGCCCGAGCGGTACGACGTTCCCGAGCGCACGACTCGTCATCGCGCGCGCGTCGCTTCCTTCTTCCTCGGCGAGAGCCAGGATCGGCGGTGGTCCGCCCGCTGCTCCTGCGGCTGGCTCGTCACCGCCGCGACCCACCCGGCGGCGTGCGACGAGCTCGCCCGCCACCATCGGGAGGCGCGTGGATCGCTGGCCTGGCGGCCCGACACGTCGCCCGATCGCGCCGCCGCCTGACCGCCCGAACACACCTTCGCGGTCGAAGCGGAATCTTCCCGGGCGCGGAACGGGCGGCCCCCAGATCGGGACCGCCCGGTTCCGGTCGTAGGTGGTTCAGACGGTGACCCGGTCCCGACCGCCGTACTGCGCAAGCCCGTAGATGACCAGGATGGACATGATCACCACGAGGAAGGAGTAGACGGGCTTCGGTCCGAACAGCACCGGCAGATGGCCGAGAGCCGCCAGGGTGGCCATGACGATCCCGAACCAACGGGCCGCCTGGTTGCGGGTCAGCACACCGAAGCCGGCGATCACCTCGAGGATGCCGAGGATGAAGATGACCCACCCCCACCCGTTGACGCTGCCGATGACAACCGTCCCGGCGTCCCGGGCGGTCACGTAGATGTTGTCCCCGGCGATCATCGTGAGCCCGAGGACGATGTTGAAGAACCCGACGATCACCAGGATGACGAAGGCGAAGAACAGCCAGCCCTCGCCCTTCTCATAGGTCTCTGCTGCCACTTGTCTCTCCCCTCCCGGCCGCCCCGTCCTGGCCGGCCGATCGACACATACGGCGCCGGGATCGTAGGCGCCACTCGATAGACGATCCGGGATGCCGAGGCGTTTCGCCCGGCTCCGGGCCACCCCGGCATG
>Ga0066388_100001540_pt1 | contig 13094 bp, 17 predicted proteins | sample PanSoiMetaGPlot6_FD_64539 | JGI IMG/M metagenome (GOLD analysis project Ga0066388, IMG submission 64539) | Tropical forest soil microbial communities from Panama analyzed to predict greenhouse gas emissions - Panama Soil - Plot 6 (Hybrid Assembly) | ecosystem: Environmental > Terrestrial >... | reverse complement strand
CCCTTCGCGGGCCATCCCCAGCTCTTCCATGCGGCGCGCGACGACCTGCCGACGCCCGGCGATTATTACGATCTGTTGCGGCCGCTCTGCACCCATCTCGACATTTGGCACACCGTCTACAACCACGTGATGGCCGGCCCGGAAGGCATCGTCGAATGGTTCAAGGGTTCGGCGCTGCGGCCGTTCCTCGACGCGCTCGAAGCCGGGCAGCGCAGCGCGTTCCTCGCCGATTACACGGCGCAGATCGCGCGCGCCTACCGGACGCGTTTTGATGGGAAAGTGCTGCTGCGATTCCCGCGGCTGTTCATCGTGGCGGCGCGGTGACGAAGACCGCCGGCGCAGCCTGTGAACGCGGGCTACAATTTTGCTGCGCCGCTCTTCCGGGGGTTCGCGCCGTTTGCTACGGTACTCAGGGGTGACCTGGAGGGATGCCATGTTTGCTCGCACCATCGCAATGTTGCTGAGCCTTTGCTGCCTCGCCGTCGCATATGCCCATGCCGACGTTACGTCGTATGAGCCTGAATCGATCGTGCGGGCGATGCAGGCGGCCGGCTATCGCGCGGCGCTCGTCAAGTCGAAGAGCGGGCGTCCGATGATCGAGAGCCAGGCGGCGGGCTCGAAGTTCAACGTGTTCTTCTTCGGCTGCAAGGGCGAGATCCAGTGCAATCAGATCCAGATCTGGTCCGGGTTCGCCTCCAAGATCAAGCCGACGTTCGAGCAGGTGAACAAGTGGAACCAGGACAAGTCCTTCACCAAGGCGATGGTCGACAAGGACGGCGATCCTGAGCTTGCACTCGAACTCTGGCTCGCTGATCCGGTTTCCGACGCGTATTTCAGAAAGATGCTCGACCTGTGGGACAGCAGCCTCGGCGATTTCAAGCGCGACATGGTGCATTAACGATCGCGGCGGAAATGCTTGACCCGGATCAATGGGGCGTTACGGACGCCATAATTTCCGCGGCCTTGAGGGCTAAGCCTCAAGCCCCATGTTAATTCGTCCCCTCCTCCGGTGTGCCGCGGCGCTTGCGATCGCGGTAGCTGTCACGTTCCCCACAGGGTCACCCGCGCGCGCGGCCGATGAAGGATTCCGCAAATGGCTGGACTCGCTCTGGCCTGGCGTCGAGCGGATCGGCGTGTCGCGCAAGACCTTCACGTCGGCGACGCATCAGCTCGAGCCCGACCTCACGCTGCCGGACCTCGACCTGCCGGGCCGCAAGACCCCGCCGGCGGCGCAGGCGGAATTCGTGCAGACCCCCGCCGACTACATCAGGGAATCGACGATCGCGCGTCTCGCCGAGCAGGGCAAGAAGCTCGCTGCCGACCACCGCGCGACGCTTGCCGCAATCGAGCAGAGGTTCGGCGTTCCGGGCAACGTGCTGCTTGCAATCTGGGGCCGCGAGACCGCCTTCGGCGGCTACCGGCTGCCCAAGAACGCGATCACGGTGTTGGCGACGCAAGCTTATTACGGTCGCCGCAAGGACATGTTCCGGCAGGAGCTGCTCTACGCGTTCAAGATGCTCGAGGAAGGGCACATCAGCTTCGCTGACATGCGCAGCTCCTGGGGCGGCGCCATGGGCCTCACCCAGTTCCTGCCGTCGGAATTCTACAAATACGCCGTCGACTTCGACGGGGACGGCAAGAAGGACATCTGGAATTCAGTGCCGGATGCGCTCGCATCCGCCGCGGCGCAGCTTGTCGGCAAGGGCTGGGAGCGCGGCACCCGCTGGGCGTTCGAGGTGCGCACACCGAAGGATGTCGACTGCACGCTCGGCGTTCCGGAAGTCACCCAGCCGGTCAGCGAGTGGCTCCAGCAAGGCTATGTGCCGGCGCACGGGCGGCGTCCAAACCTGACCGAGATGGCCGCCCCGGCGTCCCTGCTCCTGCCGGAAGGCACTTACGGCCCGGCCTTCCTCACCCTCAAGAACTACTATGTGATCAAGGAATACAATTTCTCCGACCTCTACGTGCTGTTCGTCGGCCACCTCAGCGAGCGCATCAGCGACCCGCGCGGCTTCGAGACGCCCTGGAGCAAGGGCACCCAGCTCAAGACCGGCGAGGTCGAGGCGATGCAGCGCATGCTCACCCGCGTCGGTCTCTACAAGGACAAGATCGACGGCAAGGCCGGCATGCTGACGCGCTCCGCCCTCGGCGCCTATCAGAAGGCCAACCGTCTGAAGGTGGATTGCTGGCCGACGGACGCGGTGCTTTCGCACATGCAGATGAAGTACGGCGCCGGCAACTGATAGAAGTCCCCCAGGTCGCAAAGGAAAGACCCGGCGGCGCTCCTGCACCGCCGGGCCCTTGAGAGATGTCGCGCCTGGGTCGCGCCGCTCGGATCAGTATGGATAGCCGGGGCAGATCTGGACCGGCTGGCCGGTATATCCGACCACACGGCCGGCGCGGTCGTAGACTGGCTGTGACGCCCAATAGCAGCCTGGCCCGTAGACCGGCTCAGCATAGCCAGGATAGACCACATAGCCACGCGGGCGCGATGCCAGGATTGCGCCGGTGATGATCGCACCACCGATGATGCCGGCGGCAACGCCGGGGCCCCACCAGCCGCCGCGGCGGCGCCACTGCGCGTCCGCGTCGGTCGCGGTCGCGGCGAGCGTGCCGGCAATGATCGTGGCCGCCGTCAGGGCAGTCAGGGTCTTCTTCATGCTGGTCTCCTCGAGGATCGATCGAGACCAAGGATTGCCGAAAAATGGTCTCGAATGAGCCACTTAGGAAGCATGACCAATTTGTCGGAATTTTGATGAAACAACGTAAAGACCGCCGAGTTCCGCCGGGCCTATACCGGCGGAACTCAGCGTGCGGTGCAACAGAAGGCTATGCCGCGCTCAGCAGCCGGCGTAGCGGACGAAGGAGTAACCGGTCCAAGCCAGGCGTGCGCACGAATAAGAATAGACCGGAGCGCTGTAGTAACCATCGATATAAGCGGGGGCATAGGCGTAGCCGCTGCCGTAGTTAGGACTATAGGCATACGACGCATACGGACTGCCGGAGTAGCCATATGACGAGGAGGGCCCGTAGCCATAGCCGTAGCCATAGGCATACGGTCGCGAGAACGCGGTGCCAATGATTGCACCGGTGGCAAAGCCGCCGATGAATCCGGGCCCGCGCCAACCCCATCCTCCGCGCCAGCGCCACTGGGCATCGGCGGGAGTCGACATCGCAATCGTGCTGACAGCGACCGTTGCTGCGGCGGCGAGAACGCTCAGAGTCCTTCTCTTACGCATGACGTCACCTCACGGGGGGTTACAGGGCGACGATCATAACGCGGTACCGGTGAATCGGTTCCAAGTGCTTGGTAAATCACGAGTAAATGGCAAGGATCAATTGCTGTGCGGCGCGCGCTATGATGCGCCGTCCAGCGATCGCGCAGAGGAGGGAGCGACCCATGAAAATCGATGGTGGATGCCACTGCGGTTACATCACCTATGAGGCAGAGGTCGATCCCGGCCGGACCTCGATCTGCCACTGCACCGATTGTCAGACCCTGTCCGGTTCGGCGTTTCGCCTGTCGGTCCGGGCGCTCGACGACAGCTTTCGACTTACCGCCGGCGAGCCGGCGGTCTACGTGAAGACGGCCGAGAGCGGCGCCAGGCGCGCACAGGGGTTCTGCCCGCGCTGCGGCACCTCGATCTATGCCACCTCCGCGGGGGACGGCCCCAAGACCTACAACATCCGCGTCGGCAGCGTGCGTCAGCGCAACGAGCTCGTGCCGAGGCGACAGATCTGGTGCCGCTCGGAGCAGAGCTGGCTCGCCGACCTCGGTGCGATTGCCAAGGCCGAGCGGCAGGGCTGAGCGGCGCGCGCTCATTCTGCGCTGCGTCGATCGCCCGGTCATCGATCAGGCATGGCGCGAGCGCGAGCAATGATGTCGGCCGAGATCGCCGTCAAAACCGCCGCCGAGATCACGGATCTGTTCCTCGAATTCCAGTCCTCGGGCGTCGCGTTCTTCCAGACCCTCAAGCGCATGCCGTGGGGGGCCAGGAATTTCATCGTGAAGGATCCGGACGGCAACCCCGTCCTGTTCCGGGCCCAGCGGAGTGAGTTGCGAGCCTGCGCAGCAGGCACGCTATGCCGGCTGCGCCGTCGTGAGCAGGTTGGCATCACGTGCCAAGAGCCAGCGTCCATCCGGCTGTTTGCGCAGGATCGTCAGCGTGTAGCCCGCACGCCGCACCGGTTCGCCGCCGGACGGCGTGACCGTCATCTGGATGTAGGCGCGCAGGTAGGCCCAGTCGCCGAGCACCTCGAGTTCCCGGATCTCATTAGTTCCTTCCATCCGCATGCCCTGGAGGCCTTGCGAGGCTTTGGCGAAAGCCTCCCTCCCAAACGGCTCGCGCCCCGGGACCATGAACACCGCGTCCTCGGTCATGAGGCCAAGGACGGTATCGACGTCGCCGGCCAGGCTTGCCGCCATCCAGGCCGCGATTAGCTCGCGGATCGCGCGCTCATCATCGCTCATGTGGCGTTCTCCGATCGTCCCGGAACTGGCTAGTCGCAGCGGAGGATAGCGCAATGGTCAGGCCCGCTAGGGCCGATCCAACTGCGCTCCGTTCGTTCCCTGACGGCGGCCGGAGAACGCATTGAGAATGAACTGCAGGAAGCGCTTGCGACTGGTTCGCTTGATCATCGTGGCCGGCGGCCCTGCAACGACCGGCTCGGGCGTCGTCGCTGCGGCCACTGGCGCGCGCAAGCTGTGCTCCGTCCGGTAGATGCGGTCTGGGCGAACGGACCGTGGCGGACGAACCGGGATTCGCATGTGCTTGAGCGCCTGCGGTCCGACATTGCGGAGAAATACCTGCTCGAGCGGGATCGAGAGCTTCTCGATCGCCGATTCGAGCGGCAGCCAGTCCACCGCCTTGATGTCGCGCGTCGGCTTGTGGCCGACGCCATGGACGGCTTGCATGCGCCAGAACTGCACGAGCTTGGGTTTGCGGCCGGCCGGGTAGGAGATCGCACCGAGGAATTCGTGCACGAACACGTCATGCCCGGTCTCTTCCATGACCTCGCGCCGCGCCGCCGCCAGGGCATTCTCCCGGCGCTTGAGCTTGCCCTTGGGCAGGACCCATTCGTCGTCTTTCCGACGCTGCACGAGCGCAATCAGCGGCCGCGACCCGCCTTTCACCACGATACCGCCTGCCGCTAAAATCGGGGCCATGATATTCCTTATATTCCGTCGGCCATCGCGCAAAATGATTCGCCGCCATAGCTTATCATTGCATCGCGGTCACGCTGATTTTCTCAGGCGGTGGGCAGCGGGCCGTTGAAGGGACCGCCGGATGGCGAAGCCTGTCTCGCGGTCGCCGAGCCGGCGACACCTCCCGGCGGAGCACGGGGTGACCAACTCGCCGAACAATAGATGGTTCGCCTTCGGGCCCCGCATTTCCAGAGCAGGTGCCGCTATCTCCTTTCCATGATCCTGTTGATCTGCCCGACGTATTCATTCGGGATTCGAGCCGAGCTGGCGTAAAACCCCGGTCGCACGCTGCATGCAGTCATGAACGACTGTCCGGGCGGCGTCCAGATATTGGCCCCGACGTTCGGAGCCTCGGCCATCGACACCAGTTATCGCCACCAGGACTGCAGTAACAAGTTTCAATGTCATTGATGTCTGCCCCAGTGTTTTGCCTGCCCTTCGGGCAATGTGCGCGACGTCTTCTACTGCACCTTAATACCGGGAACCTAGTCGCGCGAGGAGGGGCGATCCGCTACCCTGGCGCTCCCGACCAGTCAGGAGCAGACCATGACCAGCGAGCCCGCACCGATTTCGCCCGCCGTCGACGAGCCTCACGCTTCGCGCCGCGATCTCGTTGCCGCTGCGGTGACCATGGCGGCCGCGGCCGGCGCCGCCAGCGGCGTTGCGAGCGGCGCGCAGGCGCAGGGAGCTGCCGACGTGCGCTATTCGAACCCGCCGGGTTTGTCGACGCCGCCGACCTATATGCACGTGGTTGAGGTCAATGGTCCGCACCGCACCGTTTATGTTGCCGGCCAAACCGGCGCCGACGCGTCCGGCAAGGTCGCCGAAGGTTTCCGCGCCCAGGCGGTGCAGGTGATGGAGAACCTCAAGATCGCGCTCGCCTCCGTCGGCGGCGGCTTCGAGAACGTCGTCAAGCTCAACAGCTATCTCACCAATGTCGAGGCGAATGCGGCCGAGTTCCGCGAGGTGCGCGCGCTTTACTTCACCAACAAGTCGAAACTGCCAGCCGCAACGCTGATTGAGGTGCCCCGCCTCGCCAACAAGGCCTACCTGCTCGAGGTCGAGGTGATCGCGGTGCTGCCGCCGCGGGCGTAGGGGAGGTCCGTCGTCGCTGGCGTCGCCGGCGTGCCACATTGCGTTTCGCTCCATCGGCGCTACGCTACGCTTGCGGTGATCGAGCCACGGGGAGAACAGCATGTCCAAGTACACCTGGGATCACGTCCACCTGCGCAGCCCCGACCCGGAGGCGACCGCCCAATGGTTCGAACGCATGCTCGGAGCCGAGGTGCTCCGCACCATGCAGCAGGGCAAGCCACGCATCGATCTCAAGCTCGGCGGCGCCAACATCTTCATCGCGCCGGTCGCGGCCGACGACGGCGTCAATCCACCGCCGACCACGCCGTATCAAGGCCTCGACCATTTCGGACTCACCGTGAGCGGTATCGACGCGGTGGCGGCCGAGCTCAGGGCCAAGGGCGTCGTATTCACCAAGGAGCCGACCACGGTGCGGTCGGGCGTGCGCGTGTGCTTCATCCGCGGGCCGCAGGGGATATCGATTGAGCTCTTGGAGCGCAGCTAGGGCATGATCCGGAAAAGTGGACACCGGTTTTCCGATAAGATCATGCCCCAACGCAAGGAGGGCGGGCCGCGCATGATTCAATTTAAACGAATCCGTCTCTAGCGTCGCCGTGGCTACTTCGGGTTCGGGCACGGGTCCAAATTCGGAGGCAACATGCGGCCGATTCCGTTGGGAGCGCGCGGGACCTTCGTGCTGCAGGTGCGGCCCGCCCACCTCGCCAACCAGTTCAAGGACGCGTTGCTGCCCGAGGTGTTCGCCACGCCGATGATGATCACCGCGATGGAGAATGCGGCCCTTAACGCCATCCGCGGCTACCTTGATCCGGGCGAGAGCGCAGTCGGCACGGCGGTAAATGTCCGCCACCTCGCGGCGACGCCGGTCGGCCACGACGTGACGGCCGAAGCGGAAGTCATCGGCGTGGACGGCCGGACCATCACGTTCAAGGTCACTGCACGCGACGAGAAAGAGGAAATCGGCAGCGGCACGCATGAGCGTGCGGTAATCGACCTCAAGCGCTTCAACGCGCGCCTTGCGACGAAGCGCAAGTAGTCCGTTGGCTCATCCGGGCTACCGGCTATACTTGTTGGCGGCGATACGAAGACGAGGGGGCTACCATGCGCAGCACGATCGTATTTCTCCTCGGCATGATCGCGAGCACGCCCGCAACCAGCGCCAGCGCCGAAACGCTCAAGGTCGCGGTCGCGCAGCGCGGCTTCTGGAACAGTTCGTTCATCGAATACGCGATCCAGCAGGGCTTCTTCAAGCAGGAAGGGCTCGAGATCGAGATCCTCTACACCGACGGCGGCGCCTCGACCTTGATGCCGGTCGTGGCGGGCTCGATCGACATCGCCATGACCAACGGCACGCTCGGCGTAATCAGCGCCTTCGCCAAGGGCATGCCAGTGAAGATCATCTCGGCGGAAGCGACCGGGGCGCCCGACGCGTTCTGGTATGCGCGGGCGGAGAGCGGCATCAAGTCGATCCGCGACACTGCCGGCAAGACGGTCGCATTCTCATCGCCCGGCTCCTCGACCAATCTCATCATCCTGCAGCTCATTAACCAGGAGAAGGTGGCGCCGAAGCTCGTGCCGACCGGCGGCGCGCCGGCCACGCTGACGCAGGTGATGAGCGGGCAGATCGATGTCGGCTGGTCGGTGCCGCCGTTCGTGCTGCAACATCTCGCCGAGGGCCGGGCGCAGATCATCGCGCGCGGTTCGGACGTTGAGGCGATCCGCAACCAGACCATCCGGGTCAACGTCGCCAACGCCGATGCGCTCAAAGCCCGGCGCGACGCGTTCGTGCGCTACATGCGCGCGCTCTCGCGCGGGATCGACTGGGCCTATGCGGGCGACCCCGCGATCGACGCTTACGCCGCCTACGCCAACGTGCCGCGCGCGCTCGCGCAGCGCACGCGCGATGAATTCTATCCCAAGGAATCGCTGCAACTCGGCGAGGTCAAGGGCCTCGAGCTGACGCTCCAGCAGGCGCTCGAGTTCAAGTACATCGCCTCGCCGCTGTCGGCCGCGGACGTGCGGGAGCGGCTGATCGATGTTGTGTACGCGCCGCAGAGGTGAGCAGGCGATGCCGATCCTACGGGATTCGTTCGTGAAATGAGCATGATCGCGCCATTTCATGCTGACGCTTTGAAGCGTTGAACCTTTTGTCCTGCCGCGCCGACAGAGGAACGCCGCCACAACGCGGCCCGTCTGTCTTGGTGCTCCATGGCTTGGTCCCGTCGATCTGTTCCCAACCCAGACATGGCGATCGCGCCCGCCATGGTCATCATCGTGGGCGTGGTCGCCTCGCTGGCTGTGGCCGGATACCGCCTGATGCAGCCGACCGTCTCCCAAAATCCAGGCGTGACGGCGTACCAGCCGCCGGTCGCGACGGTCCTCGACCCGGGATGGGGCGCCAGGGCCGTCGCGGTTGAGGCGGCGGCGAACAAGGTCGCCGACGCGGAGAACCAAAAGCTCGGGTTGCGGCCCGCACTCCTGGCGCAGGCCCAGTCGACCGATGCCGGTGAGCTTTCCGGGCATGCCGCTACGCCGCAGCAGAAGGCCAAGACCGCGCGCACCCAGAAACGCCAGCAGGATGCGTCAGCGCCGGGCAAGTCGCGCGTCGCAGAGCGCGCGCCGGTTGCGCCCTTCACGCTGCCGCAGTGACACCTGCGGCGGGTGGCGCGCCGTTCCAGATTGTTCTCCGATAACCGGCCGATGGCGCGCCGCATCGGGCGCGATGGCGATATTCACGGTTGCGGCTTTTGCCGTTATAGTTCCGGCGCGAAATGACGACGCAGCGGCCCCGAGCGACAGCCGGGCTGCTCAGCTTGCAAAGACATCATGGGGGAGTCGCCAGCATCGTGGGGAGGACCACATGGGTAATCCATCAGCACTCGGTGCCGCCGGTTTGTTTGCAGCGCTCGGCGCCCTGTGCGGCGTCATCTGCGCGTTCTGCCCGATGTTTGAAGCGCTCAACGTCAGCCTCGGCTGGACCGGCATCTTTCCCTCGCGGGGAGGAACGGCGCCACTGTTGCCCGGCGTTTTCTTCGGGCTTGTGCTTGCCGTGCTGATCTACACGTTGCACGCGACCGAATGGCTCAGAGCGTTGAGCGGAATCCTGATCAGCGCGGTGGCGTGGGTCATCGCCGTCCACGTCGCACAGGAGTTCCGTGACCTCTGGGCGAGCGGCCTCGTGGCCGGCGCGGTCGGTGCGGCGATTACAGGCGCCGGGACTGCCCTGGTCGTGCCGGGCTACCGCAGCCTGTCGGGCATCGCCCCGACCATTCTGGTCGGCGGCCTTGCGGGGCTGCTGCTCCTCGTGATGGACAACGATGCGTCGCCCCTTTCACTGGCCCCCGTTTACGTCGGCTGGCAAGCGAGTGTGGCGGCGACCATTGCCTACGCGATTGCCAAGCAGAAGACGGTGCCGGCGGACACCGTGTTGAAGGCGGCGGCTTCGTAGCCGTGCCGCGGCGAGCGGACTCGACAATCGGGAGGTCATCATGAGGCTCGTGCAGATCGCCGCCGCCCCGCTCGCGCTTGGACTGGCGCTCGGCAACGCTGCCGCGCAGCAGGGCACGAGCCTGCGCGAGCAGCTCGTTGGCACCTGGACGTTCGTCGTCGCCGAAATCACAGCGGCCGACGGCAAGAAGTCGTTTCCGTTCGGCGAGACCCCGAAGGGCATCCTGATCTTCACGTCCGACGGCCACTTCGCGCAGATCCACGTCGCCAGCGACGTGCCGATGATCGCGTCGAACAACCGCCTGACCGGCACCGCCGAGGAATACGGCACAATCATGCGCAAGAGCCTCTCCGTGTTCGGCACCTACACCGTCGACGAGGCCAAGAACACCGTCACCTACAACATCGTGTCGAGCACCTTTCCGAACTTGCAAGGCCAGTCGCAGACCCGCACCATCGACAAGCTCACCGCCGACGAGTTTGTGAACACCAACCCGGGCGTCGGTGGCGGGCGCGGCTCGGCGTTCAACCTGTACAGGCGTGTGAAATAACGCGCTGCCGCACAATGGGTCGGGCGCAGCGGAACCCATCACCTGACCCAGCCGTTCTCTCAAGCGAGGGGTTTGCGAGCGCCATCCCATGCATGTCCTCCGCTACGTCATGAGCCGGATCGTCGTGTTCTGGGTGTCCGTCGCCATCCTGGTCTACGGGTGGTTCACGCACGCGAGGCTCGTGAACGACGGCTTCGACCTGAGCGAATCGCTCGTGCGCAGCCTCACCAAGGTGGACGAGAGCGGAAAGACCGAAACCGTGATCGTGCACATTCTCCACCTCGGCGACCTGCTGGTGATCGGGCTCATCATGCTCGTCGTCACCCTGGTGCTCACCGGGCTGCGGAATTTGGCGCTCGGCTCGAGCGAGCGGCGCATGACCGTGACGAGGGCGATCACGCAGTTGCTTATCCTCCTGGTGCTCGCGTACGTCATCCTCGGCGTGGTCTGGTGGTACGACGCGCCGCTGGTCAACGCTTGGTTTGACGGCAGCAGGTCCCTGATTAGCCAGGTCGCGGCGGCGATCGACCCGGGCGGTCAGCTCGACCTCGTCTTCAAGACGCTCGGCCTCGCGCGCCACCTCGTCGTCGCGTCGCTCATGCTGGCGCTCGCGCTCGCCTGGGAAAGCTTGAAGTGGATGGTCCGCGGCGCCTACGCGCGGCTTGCGCGCTCCAACGCTTAGCGAGCGTCAGTCCACCTGGATGCCGGCCGCTTTGATCGGCCCGGCCCAGCGGGCGATCTCTTCCGGGATGAACTTGGCGAGATATTCCGGCGAGCGGCGCTCGGGCGCGACCGGCGCCACGCCGATCTCCTCCAGCCGCTTCCGCATGGCGGGCGTGTCGATGGTCGCGCTCGTGACCTCGTTGAGCTTCTTGACGATCGCCGCCGGCGTCCGCGGCGGCAGGAAAAACGCGTTCCAGGTCGATACGTCGAAGTCCTTGAGGCCCTGCTCATGCGCGGTCGGCAGGTTCGGCAGGATGCTCGCGCGCTCGCGCGACAGCGTCGCGATCCCCTTGACCGAATTGTTGGTGATCAGCGGCGCCCCGCCGCCGATGTTGAGGCACAGGTAGTCGATCTGGCCACCGAGCAGGTCCTGCGCCGCCGGCCCGCCGCCGCGGTAGGGGATATGCGTCACCTGAGCGCCGATCGCCGCCGTGAGCAGCGAGCAGCTCAGATGCGTGGTCGAACCGACGCCGGCCGAGCCGTATTGGATCTTGGCGGCGTTCGCCCGCACGTAAGCGATGAATTCCTGCAGATTGCTGGCCGGAAAGTCCTTGCGCGCGATCAGCACCATCGGCTGATCGGCGAACAGGCCGACCGGCGCGAAATCGTTCACGGGATCATAGCGCAGGTTCTTGTAGATCGAGGGATTGTAGGCATGCGTGCCGATGCTGCCGAGCAGGAACGTGTAGCCGTCGGGCTCCGCGTTCTTGACCCGCAGCGTCCCGAGGATGCCGGCCGCGCCGGTTGGGTTCTCGATGACGACCTGCTGCCCGAGGAGTTCGCTCATGCGCGGCGACATCACGCGCCCGAGCACGTCGAACGAGCCGCCGGCCGCGAACGGCACGACCATGGAGAGCGGCCGTGAGGGATAGTCCTGCGCCTGCAGGCTTCCGAGACCGCCGAGCGTGGCGAGCGCAACCGCAAGCAACGACCGTTTCATGGTTTCCTCCCACGCGCGTAGCTTGAGCGCGCCGGCCGCTCACGACGCGCTCGAACAAGGCTGCTGTGCACGGTAGTGGGATGAGTTGATGGTTGCAACGGGGATGCTTGAGGCTACATAGGCAAGCGCGCAGTGCGGCCCGCGTGCGCGCGTATCCCCTTCATCAGCCGATCAGCCGCCGGTCCGAGCGACGGTTTTGCAGAAAACTCAACCCACCCTGCGGATGGCTACGGGAGGACAAGTCATGCAGCGCGCAGGATGGGTTGAGGTCGAATGTGTCATGCACCGGTTGGGTTCAATGGCTTCACCAGCCCCATCCGCCCCATCCTCCTCCCCATCCATATCCCAAGGAATAGGACGGGTATCCATACGAATAGCCGCAGGTGTTGACATATTGGAAGCCGTCCCAGACTAGGCAGCTTGAGGACGCGTAGGCGGCGAGGCCCAGGCCGGCTGCAAATGGAAAGCCGAAGCCGAAGCCGAAGCCTCGGCGAAAGCGGGCGCCGCGCCAGCCCCAGGGACGACCGGCAAACGCCCACGAACGCCCGCCCCAGCCCCATCCGCCCCATCCTAGTGCGGCGCGTCTAAACCCTGGACGAAAGCCGAAGCTCCCAGTGCGAACGGCCGCGAAGCTGCGGGTGCCGATGCCGCCAAAGCGAGCGCCGCGGAATCCCAGTGCGCCGCCGCGGAATCCCACGGCCCCGCCTCGGAATCCCATGCCGCCACCCCTGATGCCGGCGGCCGCGAACCCGCCGCCGCCGCGGAATCCGCCGACTCCGCCCCGGCCGCGTTGAGCGAAGGCTTCATCCGACAACATAAGAACAACCGCCAGTGCCGCTGCACTGAAAGCAAGAAATCGTTTCATGTCGCACTCCTTTACTGCCCCGCCTGCTCATGTCCGCCCTTTTTCGCGCCACCGCCATTATCTAAAGGTTCACGGGGCCGTCGCCGTTCGATGCGGCGCCGGTGAACACGGCGGCATTGTTTCGAAGCTGAAAAGAAGAATTTGACGAGTCGTTTCAAATTTGCAGCGGCTTGTGCGCTGAGCACGGGGAGGACACGTCATGCAGGATCAGGTCATGCAGGATCAGGTCATGCAGGATCAGGTCATGCAGGATCAGGTCATGCAGGATCA
>Ga0066388_100001539_pt1 | contig 13095 bp, 9 predicted proteins | sample PanSoiMetaGPlot6_FD_64539 | JGI IMG/M metagenome (GOLD analysis project Ga0066388, IMG submission 64539) | Tropical forest soil microbial communities from Panama analyzed to predict greenhouse gas emissions - Panama Soil - Plot 6 (Hybrid Assembly) | ecosystem: Environmental > Terrestrial > Soil... | reverse complement strand
CAGCCGTCGAGGCGAAGCCGTGAATGAGCACGATGGGATCGCCCTCCCCCTCATCGAGGTACGCGATCTCGATTCCATCATGCGCGAAACTTTGCATCGCGTGCCACGCGCTCAGCTCGCCGCCGCTTGCGCGAGATGCAGGCTCTGTGCGGCGCGGCGCGCCCGGCGGCGCGCGCAATAGCGCTCGGTGGCGCGCTCGGTCGTGCGCTTGACCGCAGCGAAGAAGCCCCAAACGGCCATGACGGCCGTAAACAGCCAGGAGAACAGCGTGAAAGCGCTGGTGGTCAACAGGACCGCGCCGCGTCCGAGCGTTTTCAGGATGGCGCGCATGCGCGTGCCCTTGGCCTCGGCCAAGCGCGCCATGCGCGCGAGATCGCGCGGCCCCTGCGCGATCTTGAGCGCATCGAGCGCGGCTTGCGTGCCGGCCTTGCCCTGGACCTTGCCGACGTCGCCGATCGCGCGCATCAGTGCCCCGGTCTTCTCGACCTTGACGGCTTCGCGCGCCGCCCGCACCGCGACCGCGGGCTCGGTCAGCGACGCCACCCGCATGCTGCTGCCGAGCTTGGTCCAGTCCACGGCTTCACGGAGCGAACGCGTGAACCAACCCGCCATCTGCGCGGTGATCCGTCCGGCCTTGCTGGCCGCCTTTACGATCGAGACGCCAACGCGCGCCGGCGTGCCGACGCCAAGCGAGGCATAGGTGCCCGCGGTGACCACGAGGCCGACGGAGGCGAGCCCGAGGATGAGCTCATCGGCCTCTTCGCCTTTCGCCAGCCGCGAGCCCTCGCGCACGGCATCACGGACGTCGCCGATGACGAAAAGGTCGGCGACCGCCGTGCCGGCGAGCCCGACCATCGAATCGGCTTCGCCGACGATCAACCCGCGTCCGAACCGCCTCGCCGCCCGCCGGGTCGACGCCATGGTCGAGCTCGCGGCCTCCACCTTGTCAAGCAGCGCCGGCTCGACCGTCACGTTGCGGTCGCGGGCAAGATCGAGAAAGCTTTGCGCCAGATCGACGTCGTCGAGCGCAAGGGCAGCGTCGATCTCGCGCGCCGCCAGCTCGGCATTGAACACGCGATCAAGCTGGTGATCGGCCAGCAGGACCGGATCGTCCTGTGCATAGAGCAACTGCTCCGCCTCGACGCCGCGCGGCACGACGTTGAAGGCAACAATCGCACAAGCACAGGCAAGGATGATGGGGAGGATGAGGCGCAACGCGGTCATGCCTCGACGTAGACTCCAATGCCGCCCGACCCTTCAATTGATACCGGCCAATTGCGCCGGCAAGATGCCGCCCACAACAAAAAGCGGGACCGCGACCGAAACTCAAAACTCCCTGCAAAATCAATAACTAACGCCCGCGCTCAGCACCGACTTGGTGCGCTCCCCTGCGAACGTTGAAAGCGTGCGAGTTGGCCGGCCGGCGATGCTGCTGGCAGCTGATTCCGGAACCTTGGCTTTGAAGCTGGCATGCCCCTCGGAATCCGGCATGGCCCTAGGAATCGGCAGACCGGATCGTTATGGTGCCGCGCGCCTGTCGACGCACAGTGACCTTTCGGCACCACACGGCGCCGCAGCGGACCGGACCCATGGCCGAGAACGTCGTTCCTCATTTTCACAACACGCCGGGCGTGCCGGTTATCGAGATCGGCGCCAAGGAGTTCCAATGCGTCGGCGCAACACCGCCGTTTGATCACCCGCACGTCTTTCTCGACATGGGCGAAGCGAACGAGATCATCTGCCCGTATTGCTCGACGCTCTATCGTTACGACCCGAGCCTCGACTCGCATTCGGCCCGCCCACCGGAATGTGCCTTGCAGTCCGCCGCCTGAGCGCGGTGCGGAGGACATGACTTGTGGCCGCCGCGCGCACCGTCATCGTTGCCGGCGCGGGGATCGGTGGGCTCACTGCGGCGCTGGCGCTGGCGCAACGCGGCTTCGAGGTGATGCTCTTTGAGGCGGCGCCGCGCCTGGAAGAGATCGGCGCCGGACTGCAGCTTTCGCCCAATGCGGCGCGCGTGCTCATCGCGCTCGGTGTGGAGGAACGGCTCAGGCCGCATGTCGTCGCGCCCGAGCATCTTATGGTGCGCAGCGCGCGCTCAGGCCGGCTGCTGGCACAGGCGCCGCTCGGCGCGAGCGTCGCGCAACGCTACGGCGCCCCCTACTGGGTGATCCATCGTGGCGATCTGCAGGCGGCGCTGCGGGAAGCGGTGGCCACCACACCAGCGATCGCGCTTAAGCTCGGCACCAGGGTGGAAGGCTTCGCGCAACGCGATGGCCGTGTCGCTGTCGCAGCGTCGCAAGGATCGCAGGCGATCGAAGCCCATGCTCTGACGCTCATTGCCGCCGATGGTCTGTGGTCGACATTGCGCCAGCGCCTCGGCCATCGGGCGGCGCCGCGCGCCGCCGGCCAGACCGCGTGGCGCGCGCTCGTGCCTGCCGAGGCCGCGCCAAGGAGCTTCGCCATTCCGGCCGTCAATCTCTGGCTCGGCCACGACGCCCATCTGGTGCACTACCCGGTCAAAGCCGGACGCATGATCAATGTCGTCGCCATCGTCGAGGACGAGTGGCGCGAGCCGGGCTGGAACACGCCCGGCGCAACCCGCGAGCTCCTCGTCCGCTTTGCTCCCGAGAACTGGCATGCCTCGGCCCGCGATCTTCTCGCCGCCGCTGAGCACTGGCAGAAATGGGCGCTGTTCGATTGCGCGCCGCTGACCGCCTGGGGCGAGGGACCGGTGACGCTGCTTGGCGACGCGGCGCATCCCATGCTGCCCTATCTCGCGCAAGGCGCCGCAATGGCGATCGAGGATGCTGCCGTGCTGGCCGCATGCCTTGACCGCAATCCCGATGCGCCCGCCGCGCTGCGGAGATACGAGGAGAGCCGCCTGCCGCGCACCACCCGCGTCCAGCACGACGCCCGCCACAACGGCACGGTCTATCACATGCGCGGCGCCGCCGCGGTCCTGCGCTCGCTCGGCCTGATGGCGATGGGCGGTGATCGACTGATCCGGCGCTATGACTGGCTTTACGGCTGGACGCCGTCGTGACGTTGCGTGCAGAGAGACGGGACGTCAGCGGTTGGTCCGCGCCAGCACGTCGATCAGCTCGTTCACCTTGCGCCGCTGCTCACGTCGGTTGCCGCTCGTGATCGCATGCTCGACGCAATGGCCGACATGGTCCTCGAGAATTTCCGCCTCGACTTTCCGCAACGCTGCGCGCACCGCTCCGATCTGGGTGACGATGTCGATGCAATAGCGGTCGCGCTCGACCATTCGGGCGACGCCGCGCACCTGGCCCTCGATCCGGCTGAGGCGGCGAAGGCATGACGTCTTGGCTTGCTTGCGCATTGCCCTTATATACCCCCATAGGGTATGTGACGCAAGACGGATATTCTCGATGAATCAGCCCACACACTCTCGCGCTGCCCACACGCACGGTGCCCAGGCCGATTCCGGCAGCGTGATCGATCCAGTGTGTGGCATGTCCGTCGATCCGCATACCACGCCGCACCGGCACACCTATCAAGGGCATCCCTACTACTTCTGCTCGGCCGGCTGCCGCACCAAGTTCGCGGCCGATCCGGCGCGCTATCTCTCGCCCGCAGCAGCAGCTGCACTCGGTGTCGCGGCTGGCACGATCTACACCTGCCCGATGCATCCGCAGATCCGCCAGATCGGACCGGGCAGCTGCCCAATCTGCGGCATGGCGCTCGAACCTGAAATGGTAAGCAGCGAGAGCACACCCAATCCCGAGCTCGTCGACATGACGCGTCGGTTCTGGACCGGGCTTGTGCTGACATTGCCGGTGGTGCTGCTGGAAATGGGTGGCCACCTCGTCGACCTGCATAGCGTGATCAGCCAAACCGCCTCCAACTGGGTGCAGCTCGCTTTCGCCACGCCGGTGGTGCTGTGGGCGGGCTGGCCGTTCTTCGTGCGTGGCTGGCAGTCGCTTGTGACGCGCAACCTCAACATGTTCACGCTGATCGCCATGGGAACCGGGGTTGCGTTCCTCTACAGCCTGGTTGCCACGCTGGCGCCCGGGCTGTTTCCGTCCGCACTGCGCGGCCATGACGGCGCGGTCGCGGTCTACTTCGAGGCGGCGGCGGTGATCACCGTCCTGGTGCTGGTCGGCCAGGTGCTCGAGCTGCGCGCGCGCGAGCAGACCTCGGGCGCGATCCGTGCGCTGCTTGATCTTGCGCCGAAAGTAGCGCGGCGGGTGAAGGAGGACGGCTCCGACGAGGAGATCGCGCTCGACCTCGTCGTGGTCGGCGACCGGTTGCGGGTGCGGCCGGGCGAGAAGGTGCCGGTCGACGGCGTGCTCATCGAAGGTCGCTCCTCGCTCGACGAATCGATGGTGACAGGCGAGTCGATGCCCGCCACCAAGGAGATGGACGCCAAGGTGATCGGCGGCACGCTCAACCAGTCGGGCGGCTTCGTCATGCGCGCCGAGAAGGTCGGCCGCGACACCATGCTCTCCCAGATCGTGCAGATGGTGGCACAGGCGCAGCGCTCGCGCGCGCCGATCCAGCGCCTCGCCGACCAGGTCTCCGGCTGGTTCGTGCCGGCGGTGATCGCGGTGGCGGTGCTTGCGTTCGCAGCCTGGGCGACCTTCGGGCCCGAGCCGCGCTTCACCTATGGGCTCGTGGCCGCGGTGACCGTGCTGATCATCGCCTGCCCATGCGCTTTAGGCCTCGCGACACCGATGTCGATCATGGTCGGCGTCGGGCGCGGCGCGCAGGCCGGCGTGCTGATCCGCAACGCGGAGGCGCTCGAGCGCATGGAGCGCGTCGACACGCTCGTGGTCGACAAGACCGGCACGCTGACCGAGGGTAAACCGAAGGTCGTCGCGATCGTGCTGGCGCCGGGCCATGTGGAAAGCGACGTGCTGCGCTTGGCCGCAAGCGTCGAGCGCTCGAGCGAGCACCCGCTGGCGGCCGCGATCGTGGCCGCCGCCAATGAACGCAGCATCGCGCTGGTGCAGGTCATGGGCTTCGATTCACCGGCCGGCAAGGGCGCGATCGGCATGGTCGAACGCAAGCGCGTCGTGCTGGGCAATGCGAGGTTTCTGGGCGAGCTGGGCATCGCAACGGACGTGCTCGCGGGCGAAGCCGACCGGCTGCGCCGCGACGGCGCGACCGCGATCTTCGTGGCCATCGACGGCAAGGCCGCGGGCGCGATCGCGATCGCCGACCCGGTGAAGGCGACGACGCCGGCCGCGCTCGACGCGCTGCGGCGGGAGGGGCTACGCATCGTCATGCTCACCGGCGACAACCGCACCACCGCGCAGGCGGTGGCCGGACGCCTCAACATCACGGACGTCGAGGCCGAGGTGCTGCCCGAGCACAAGAGCGACGTGGTGGCGCGGCTGCGGCGTGAAGGCCGTGTGGTCGCGATGGCCGGTGATGGCGTCAACGATGCGCCCGCGCTCGCGGCTGCCGATGTCGGCATCGCCATGGGTACCGGCACCGACGTCGCCATGGAGAGCGCCGGCGTCACGCTGATCAAGGGCGACCTCGTGGGCATCGTGCGCGCGCGCACGCTGTCGGCCGCCGTCATGCGTAACATCCGGCGGAACCTGTTCTTCGCCTTTCTCTACAACGCCGCCGGCGTGCCGGTCGCAGCCGGCGTGCTCTATCCGCTGTTCGGCATATTGCTGTCGCCGGTGATTGCCGCCGCCGCGATGGCGCTCTCCTCGGTGAGCGTCATCGGCAATGCGCTGCGGCTGCGCTGGACGAGGCTGTAGTCGCCTCAACAATGAGAGACTGTTACCGGCCCTTGCTGGGCGGCGGAGAGGCGGCGCTAGGCGGCGGAGAGGCGGCGCACTTCTTTTCGCGGATGGTCGAATCAATCACCTGCAGCTCCTCGTTCACCGCGACATAATCGGAGCGATAGGCGAGCACGCTGACGATCTGCCCACCAGCGGCCTGCTCGGCCTTGTCGATCAGCTCCTTGAGCTCGCGTTGACGGGTGAGTTTCTGCTTCGACGCAGCCGCGAGCTGGTCGCAGTTGTGAAACTGATACTTGCCTGCGTCGGCGAAGAAGTAGGGACCATCGCCGGCGCCCGACGCGCAGCCCCCAAGCAGCGCGCACAGCGCCGCGAGGCGCAGTGGCCGCGCCACGACCAAATCCCGAAGCTTGACCATCCGGTCCAGCATGAGCCCACCTGGCTTCGCCATCATGCGTGGCGAGCCTTAAGGAATCCATCACGCTTTGCCGGGGAATTGCGCCGAGATTGCGCCACGATCGTGGAGGGCGCTGGAGACCTGAAATAGCCAGCGTTTGCTGCTCCAATGCACAAAAATGACCTGATATCACAGCTACTTAATGGCGCTTTTCGCCAGTTGGCGCGGGGTTACGCCGCTCTCAACTCGAGGCTTGCTGCGCCCGTCAAAGGCGTTTCATTGGCTTGCGCTAACGAACATCGTCGCATGCCAGGACGTGCAACGGGCGCCACGCGGCGCCCATTGCCAGCTCATCAACGCGACGGGAACAATCAGCGCAGCACCTCGCCCAGCACTCGACCGTCAACGTCCTCTCCAGGCGCAATGCCGAGGAGATGCATGATCGTCGGCGCCACATCGATGTTACGGACCTGACCGATGGTCTTGTGCTTGGCAATCCGCGGCCCCGCAGCCATGAACGTCGCGCTCATTGACGTCAGGTCCGAATTGTGGCCATGCGCGCCGTAGAAGTTCGGCACCGAGAACACGCTCGTCGTGGTGTTGAACGCCGGATCGCCCTGTCGGGCCACCCCAGGCGATTGCAGGCCGTCGAAGTTATAGCCCTCGGCCATCAACGCGAACACGTCGCCAAAGTCCTGGCCGATCTTCGCGTTGGTGCACAGCCCGACCCCTTGCGCGCAATTGAGCGGCCGGCTCTCCACGTCGGTGAAGATGAGCTTGTTCTTGAGCGAGCCGTTGAAGGTCGGGTTAGGGTCGATGGCGCTCTTGAGAGCTGCGGTGATCTGCGTCACCAGGCTGGCATAGGTCGACGGATCAACCGTCCCGCCGGCCTCCCGCCCCTGCAGGTTGACGTAGATATTGGCCGCCGGCCCTGAGGTCCGGATCCCGAGCTGGCTGGTGTCGATGCCGGCATTGCGCAGGACGTTGGTCAAGCTCACGGCGGTGTGGAACGGCGCCATTCCGTGGTCGGAGACAACAAACACGTTGGCTTGCGGTCCCGCCGCCTCCGCAATCCGCTTCACCGCGCGATCAGCCGTCCGGTATGCGAACTTGAGATAAGAATCGTAGCGGGCGATCTTGGCTTGGTCCTGGCTGTCGCCGATCGAGCCGGCATTGCGCGGATCGGTGGCCTGCCGGCGATCGGTCAGCGTGAACTGGTGGCCGGAGCCGTCGGGCTGCTCGATGTAGACCATCACCAGATCGGCATCACGATTCTTGTGAATCGCCCGCTCGGCAATTCCGGTCTGATAGCGCACGAAGGTTCTCACCATGTCCTCGTACATCGTCTCGAGCTCGACATCCGGGAACGTGTTGAAGCTCGGTGTGCCGAGCCGTTCCGGAATGCGGAAGTCGGCCTGCGGCCGCCAGAAGCCGACATGATTGTTGATGTCGTCGACGTCGGCGATCACGGCCGCGTTGCGCGGGATAAAGTTGGAGCCGTAGCGAGCGAGGTGCACGGTGGACAGATCCGGCGCCAGCGCCGATACGAAATAGGCTGCGCCGACCTTGTTGCCGGAGCCTTCGAAGAAGAACGGCGCCGAGCGCCCGCCGAGCTTCACATAAGCGGGCCCGGTCGCCGGGAGCTGGAAGGGCCCCGCCTGGACGCCCTTGGTCCTCTCGAAGATGACCAGTGTGTCGTAGTTGACGACACCGTCATTGGTGGTGTCGAGCGCCGCGACCCTGATCTCGAACTTGAGATCGAGCGTCGCCGAGCCCGTGGTGCCGCAGGTCGCGGCGGTTGTTGAGGCACAGAAGAACGTCTCGATCGGAGTCGACGTCACCAGCACCGGGCTGTAGGAGAAATGCCCGGCGGCCTGAAGCTGCGCGGTCACGACCGGATCGGCGGCAAAATTGCCGGCCGTGAGCGTGAACCCAACCGCTCCCAACCCGCCGAACGCGCCGAATGGAATGGTGTAATCCGTGACGCGGATCGGTTGCGCGGCCTGCACGATGACATTGTTGATGCGGATGTCGGCACCGTCGCCACCGGGCCAGGTCGCAGTGACCACCTTCTTGCCCTGCGCGCGCAGCTTGACCCACAGCGGCTCGGCGCTCGGATCGGGCGAAGGACCGAGCGGGTTGATCCGATAGCCGCCGATCGCTGCGGCAAAGCCGCTGGCGCTGGCCGTGATCGGCGCCGCGACATTGTGGAACGTATTGGACGGGATGTCGTTGTGAACAGCGTTGGAGCCGGTGGCGATGGCGATATGCGAGACGGCGGTAAGCGACGGGGTTGCCGTCACGTTCTGACGCGCAACAACGCCGCGGCTCAGCCTGGCCAAGCCGCCATCCCTCGGCAACACGCCTTCGTCAAGGTACTTGCGGATGAGGTCCGGCTTGGCGCCGTCGAGCGAGATCAGCACAATCCTTGGCGATCTGCCGTGCCCATTGTCGTGGTCATCGTCATCGTGCGCGAGCGTAGGCGCGACAAGGCCAACCGCAAGCAGCGGCAGCGCGAACGATGTCGCCGCTATCAGTCCGAGCAACGTCCTTCTTCGACTCGACATTGAAATCTCCCAATTTGATCCGCAGTCTAGGATCAATTCGCCACGAGCGATCAACTAGCGGGGTTGCCTGACGCTGATGTGACGCGCCAAAGACGGACACGTCCCTTTCCAGGATCGTCGAGCCAGCTCGAAGCACAGCGAGACAGCGTGGTGTTTGAAACGGATTCAAACAAAGGAACGCAGTGCGAACAAATATCTTACTGCGGCCGCCTATTGGCAGATCCAAACATCTGTTGCAACGCTCCGTAGTGGGCATCATGCACTTCGGAATTGAACAGCGACCATGGCTCTGCCTTTTTCAGCAGCGCAGGTACCTCAACAAATGCTCGTTCGTTGATCTTCTGGAGCTGCGCAGCCGCGTCGTCGAATCGCCCAGCCGAAACGGCGAGCTCGATGTTACGGAACATCATGACAAGGTCCTTTAGTGCCATGCGTGCGGCGCGGCGCTCCAGTTGACCGCCTGCAACCGCATTGTTCCTGTGATCTGGAAAGCGCTCGGCCAGCTCGCGCAACTCCGTGCCGACGGTCCTCACTACAAGTGACACGATGGCGGCATCACCGGCGGGAATTGCCAATTCCAGCACGCTGGCGAAGTCGTTGATCTCTTTCATTCGCAGCATGACCCCGTCGCGTTCGTACGGCCGCTCGCCGTCGCCTACCGCCGTCAGATAGGCGACGAGTTCCTGCTTATCCGTCGCCGCGAGACCGAGGTCGAATAGGCCATCAAAATGTTCGACCACCTGATCATAGCTGTCGTATCTGCCGTCATGGAAATAGGGACGGTTGAAATTTGCGTTCAAGAGCGTTGGCGTCTTGAAGAACCCGCCGCTGCCGACGTCGTGCTGCAAATAATCCACAAAGACCCCTGTCGGGACGTGACAGGTGGCACAGCTGAGAGTCGGCTGATGACGAAAGGGCTTGAAAAAGAGCGCCTCGCCGCGTAGCTCGGCCTCGCTGGCATATGATGGCGCAAGCCGACCGCCGGGACCGAGCCTCGGGTTACGCAGGAAATCGATGTCCTGGACGTACGTCACGAGGGCATCGAGAATGGCCGGAGCAGGCTCAGGTCCGGCGAATTCGTTGACGATGGCGTTGCGGATGAAGTCGCGCAGCGATGCAAAGCGACCATCGTGGCCGTAAGGAGCAAGATGGCGCGCACCTCGCAAACTCGGAATCCGGACGGAATCAAGAAGGCTATTGAAGGCTTTCGGACTGAACGTCAGACCCGTGGTGTCGAAATTTCCGGGCCGCGTGGACATGCCCGGAATAAAGAGCTTCGGATTCGAAGCGCCATTGACATGGCAAGTGCCGCAGCTCACGCCGGCTTTCCGCGCGGCGCCTCCCAAAATCGTCGGCGAATTGAAAGCCACATCCCCGAGATTGACCAGGTAGGACTTGCGGCCTCCAACGAATTCCGATCGAAACACTTCGCGTGGGCGGGCAAGCGCATCCTCATTGAGCTCGGTGCCGGGCGGCAACACGGTTTCATTCCCCCCTAGCGGGAACGAGCTCGAATACTGGAGCGGCATGGCCAACACCAAGGCGAGCGCCGCCACAGCGAGCTTCAGGCGCACGTTCATACCTGGTCCTTAGGAGATTGGCGGTTGTGGGCGCGACAGCCCTGCGCGATCGGCAATTTGCAATGCATCTTCATTGTGGCGTCGCTTCTTCCAGCGTTGGCCGCTGGAGCCCCAATGAGGCTGCTGCGCTTTGCAGAATCGCCACCAATTCTTCACTCTTGGCACGAAGCTTTTCCGAATCAATGTCCCGCAACGCCGGTACCTGGACCGTTGCTTTCAAGTCCTGAATCGCAGCTCGCGCAGCCTCCGCCAGCTCGGGCGCAGCGGCTTCGACAGCATCAGAGAAGATGATCCGGTAGGCCAGCTCAATGCCGTCGACGTTGCTCTGCATGTCACCAAGTGAAGTTCCGCTCAGACGCGACTCTCCACCATCTGCCTTGTTACCACCGATCTCAAAAGCCAAGCGCGCGATGCCGTTGAGCAGGCGCTGGGGCTGTAGAGGGATATCCTGGACCATGGCATGCAGATTCGTCAGATGGGCAATCAGGGCCTCAGTTTCTTCATGGGAATCGGTGCGGTCTGCTCCAAACAGCTTAGCCTCGATAGCGTGGAAGCCACGCTGTGCGTTTGGCCATGCATCGATCTCCTGATCGAGCTCAGGGACAAATCCACTGGTGAAGACCTCCGAGCGCTCCCAACCGATGCGAGCCTCGATCCATGCTCCCTTGGCACCGTCAAGATCGTGGGCCTCCATACGCTCACGCAGGGCGCGCGCGCCCGCTAGCGTCCGTCCGATGTCGTCGGCCAGATAACGTCGATAGCGTTCTGCAGCTCCCTCGAGCGACGACGCGCCAGCGTCGGGTACACAGGTTGTTGCGACGATGAGGCACACAAATACTGCGTGCCACCGGGCGGATCGACGAACCTCGCGGGTCGTCGTCCTGATGCGATCGCTAATCAATGCTGGCTCCGGGCAAAGGGGGGAATTAGCGAGAAGGCCACCGAAGTGACGACGGCCCGTCGGCTACAATAACTCTCATTGTCGTCGGATTGATGACGATTCCATTACGGAGACCGCCAGAGCGCCGCTTGTGACGCTCGCTACTCTCGCCTTACAGACATGCTGTCCGGACAATTGTCCCGACACAGTCAGCAAATAGTCATCCATCCGCAATGTCCGCCACATAGCGTCGGCCGTCCTAGTTCTCATAGGGGAAGGCTGATATGCGAATTCGAGGCGTAGCATCTATTTTTGCGGCAATGGTTGGCGCGGCAGCCGTGTCGCCGCTTGCCAATGCGGACAATTCCGACGACCACCGGCTGAGGCATCGGCAGCAGCTCAAAGACTTCAAGCACATCGTGGTGATCTATCAGGAGAACCACAGCTTCGATAACCTGTACGGCCAGTGGGGCGACGTGAATGAGGACTCGCTCAACGGTCTATCCGATGCCCCGAGCTCGCGTACGGTGCAGGTCCGGCAGGATAATCAGACGCCGTACAAGTGCTTGTTGCAAAATGACGTCAACCTGACCTCGCCGGCCCCGCTGCCCGCGACGTGCACCGACGATACTGGCACGCCCTTTTCTAGCGCATTCAAGAACAAGCCGTTCGCGATCGAGGATTTCATTGCTGCGACCGACACAACCTGCCCCAATCCGGTCGGTGCGTTCGCTGCCAATGGATTTGCAAAGGGCACTGGCCTACCTGGCGGCTGCACGAAGGATATCGTGCATCGGTTCTATAACGAGCAATATCAGATCAACGGCGGCAGACAGAACCGATACGTGACCGGTAGCGACGCGGCCGGCCTGTCCATGGGGCACTACAACACCAAAAAGCTGCCAATCTACGTGTATCTCCACAGTCGTGGCGCCGCCAAATATGTGATCGCAGACAGCTTCTATCAGGCCGCCTTTGGAGGCTCGTTCCTCAACCACCAATGGCTGATTGCGGCAGCCACTCCGGTCTTTGCCAGTGCACCCAATGATGCCAGCGCAACCGATCTCCATTCGGTGGTCGACAGCAATGGCATGCCAACCAGTACACCGCTTTCCGTGAGCCCGCTTGGCAGTGCGGCAAAGGACGCGCAACTGACCGCGTCGTGCAATCCGCCCGCCGGACGGCCCGCCACACCGCCAGGCATCGTGTGCGGCGACTATGCGGTCAACACCACCCAGCCGTTCTACCAGCCGTATTCGCCCGGTACTGCCGTCGCGCGGCGCTTACCTCCGCTGACCCATCCCACCATCGGCGATCGCTTGTCTGCCAAGAATGTAGACTGGGCCTGGTACGCGGGTGGCTGGTCGAATGCCACTGGCAATGTTGGCGCGTCAGGATGGACCAATGGCAATGGCATGGCCTGCACCGACCCGAACGCCAACCTGAGCGCGGGCTTTCCGCTCTGTCCCGACAAGAACTTCCAGTTCCATCACCAGCCGTTCAACTACTTTGCCAATTTCGCGACCGGAACGGCGGCCCGCAGCGCCCATCTGCTCGATGAGGCCGAGTTCATCCAGGCTGCGCACAACGGAACCCTCAAGCCGGTCAGCTTCGTCAAGCCCGTGGGAGAGGAGAACGAGCATCCCGGCTATACCAACGAAACCGAAGGCAGCCACCACCTTGTCGACTTGATCAAGGCCATCGTGGAAGGGCCCAACGGCAAGGATACGCTCATCGTCATCACCTACGACGAGTTCGGCGGGGCATGGGACCATGTACCGCCCCCTCCGCACGATCGGCACGGCAGAGATAAGCTGCGGGCTGACGTTTGGGGTCCGGGCACCCGCATTCCGGCGATCCTGATCTCCAAGCAGTTCGACCAGTCGGGCGTATCCCACAAGGACTTCGATACGACCTCGATCATCAAGATGATCGAGCAGCGCTTCGA
>Ga0066388_100001538_pt1 | contig 13104 bp, 7 predicted proteins | sample PanSoiMetaGPlot6_FD_64539 | JGI IMG/M metagenome (GOLD analysis project Ga0066388, IMG submission 64539) | Tropical forest soil microbial communities from Panama analyzed to predict greenhouse gas emissions - Panama Soil - Plot 6 (Hybrid Assembly) | ecosystem: Environmental > Terrestrial > Soil... | reverse complement strand
GTTGATCAGAACATCGATGTCCTCGGCAATTGCTTGGGCCTCTTCTTCACTGTACCCCAGATTGGTCTCGGCTATATCTCCACCCTTTACGACGACTTTGTCACGGATGAAGCCTTCGAAAGCGCTACCATAGCGATCGCGCAAAGGATCAAAGGGAGGCTCAGTAATGATGTTGTTCCAAAAACGGGTTTCTGACTCCTCCTGAGAGCGAGCCCGCACCGTGATGTAGACCTTCCCGATATTGGGAAAGCGATACAGCAACATGCTGAGCGTCACCTTGCCCAGAAAGCCTGTACTGCCGATCAGGAATATCTTGCGATCGCGATAAATTTCGGTTGGTGATAAGTTCATTACCGCTATCCCCTCGTCACGTCCCTATTCCATATCCGCAATGCCGATCATCGGTTGATGCAGCATCGTGATTTCGGCGGAGTTACCCATGTAGCTGCGGGCCATCGCAATCGCTTCAGTTAAATTGTCAGCACGTTCCCAACCGAGCATCGCCGGCACGTGCGAGTTCTCGGCGCCGGCGGCGATCACCCGGCCCACATGCTGCCGTCCATTCTCGCCCCAGTACCACATGAAGAAGGGATGGGCGCCGTGATAGGCGTTGCCCCGTCGATACATCTCCACGTAGCTGGGATTGTTGGCAAACTCCTGTTCGTACTTCTCGCGCAGCACAAAGGCATCCCGAGTTTCTGGCAACAGGCGATTGAAGAACTCGATATAACTCGGATGAAACTGGTGGTCGAAGTCGTCGTAGCATGGGTGATGCACAATCATCACGCCACCCTTCTTGAGTAGTGGCTTGTGGCGATAAAAATTGAAGTGATAGCCCAACGCCATAACCTGGACCAGCAGTGGATTGAGAATTGAGTAGACGTTGTAGGGGGAAATGTCAGGAATACCGGTGATCAGAATGTCACATTGGCCCCGCACCGGAATGGCATACTGTTCAAAGCCCTTCGCGACGATCCTTTCGTGCACGGGTTCAGTCTTCCCGGCATGACAGGCGATCAGTTCGTACGATGACGGTCGCGAATGTAGCAGTTTGCGGCGGGCCGGACGGGGTAGCTTACTCATCGTGTACCGCATCGCTTCAAACTTCATTCGATCAAACGCCGTGAAATCGTCCTCGTTCTTGGTGAGGAAATCCATATCGGCCTTGTACATGCGATTGTTTATGGCCGTCTCAATGTGAAAGACGTTGAGATGTTCATCGACGATCTTTCCCAGCCGCACGCACTTTCGATTCAACTCGGAGCGCGCTGGGTCCATGTAGCTGTCCGAATCGCGAATTGTTTGCGGATCGTGATGGGCGCGCAATGACTGGTAGTCGCAAAGTCCGACGGCAACAGATTTGTGCCCGCCATCCATGGGCACGAGATTTATGTTTACGTAGATAAGTAAGTCGCTCTCAGCTGCGCGGCGATTCAGCACCAATGGTTCTTTGTGCCTGGTTTCGCCAATTTTTATCAGACCATCAGTCCACTCGGCATCATGGTTGTAGTAACGGTCCGGATAGTATTCGTCGAAGATTCGGGGACCGACCATGCGCTTCATTTCCCACTCGGTCATCTTTCGATGGAGCGAGTTCGCGATGATGATGTGGACATCGTCAACTCCATGACCGGCGAGCATGTCCAGCACGATCTCGAGAATTGTCTGACGAATGTCGGGAGTGGCCATTGGCGGTAGCGGCAGACTGATGTCGTCTACCGCGACTGTAACGCGCATGCCTGGTTCGAGCTGGGCAAATAAAGGATCGCAGCCGTGCGGATGATTTAGGGCATAGCGAATTGCCGCCTCGCGGTTTGGCAACCCCTTGATCGGCGGATTTGGATAAAGTACTCGCGTACCAATCGGCAAATCTTCCAGGATGAAGTCCTCGCCCGAAGGAATAATTCGTGGTGCGCTGTCGCGATCGATATAGGTAACCGACTCGTGTGTTTTCCGTCTTAGCTGAAGAGCCATGTCGATATTTATGGAAATGAGACCGAGAGTTAAGAATTCCCTAATTTACTTCAAGTTCAAAATCGGCCAATCATGATGAAGAGCGGTTTGCCGCAGCCGCATATCCGGGTTCACCACCGCCGGATGGCCAACAACCGACAGCATCGGTAGATCGCTCATACTGTCTGTGTAGGCGTATGAATCGCTCAAGCTGATGCCTTCGCGCTCACTGAACGTACGAATCCACGAGGCTTTGGTTGCTGCCGCCATAATTGGGGGTAGCAACCGGCCAGTAGCCACGCCGTTAACGAATTCCAGCCTATTGGTGACGTAGTCGGTGATTTTAAGATGCTCCATCAACGGCTTTACCGAAAGGTCGAGGGCCCCGGTGATGACGACCTGTCGCAGACCCAAACTTTTCGACTTTTCTATTAATTCGTAGGTTCCGGGAAAGACTGCCGGCCGAATCACATCCTCAAATAATTCCTGAGCAAAATAGCGCAGCCGGTCTTGGGATTGACCCTTGTAGCGCTTAAAGTAAAGGTCGTTGAAGACTTTTCGGCTATACTGATCGCTAACGGCGAAAAGCGGAAGACTGATAAACGTAGCCGCGCTTTTGGTAAAGCTATTTAGCAGTCCTTGCTGGCGCCTGGCATAGAAGCCCAGTGTGTGCACGAGGTTCGTGCTCACCAAGGTGCCCTCTAGATCGTAGAATGCTGCCCCAACCAAATCGTTCCTCCCCGTTTTTGCGAGCCTTGGTGTGGCTCGGTTCGCCCCTCGACGCTGGTCCGCGTCTAAACGGGCGAAATATAACCTATTCGCCAGGATTTTGCTTGACGAAAATAGCACGTTCCAGCAACTGTATGCTATCACTAGACAATTCGAGGTAGTTTGATGCCAAATATCAAGAAAAACCCAGAAAAATCCCGGTTTGTAATACTTATGTCAGCGCTTGCTTTGGCTCTTTTTGGTGTCAGCGGATGCCAGGAAAAGCCGCCCACAGACATGGCTGCAGTAGATCGTGGGGACGAGCATGTGGCCGCTGCAAAAATAGCCGAGGCTGAGCCGCTCTACGACGGACGGGAGGATCTTGCAAAGGCCCGGGTAGCGGTGGCGGCGCTTCGTCAGGCGCGGACGGCGGACTATGGCAACTATGAAGCTGCCTGGAAGCTAGCTCGCGCAGAGTATTACCTCGCCCAGCATACAGACAGTGACGATGAACGATCGGACCTGTTCCGAGAAGGCATCCAGTCCGGAAAAGTAGCTGTGCAACTGCAGCCAAATAAGCCTGATGGTCATTTTTGGCTGGGCGCGAACTACGGTGGTGACTCAGAACACAGCACCCTAGCTGGACTGACAAACGTTGAGGACATCCGGCGGGAAATGGAACAAGTTCTAAAGCTGGATGAAAGTTATCTGAGTGGTAGCGCCTTTCTGGGCTTGGGGCAGCTTTATTTAAGGGCGCCGAGGGCGTTAGGTGGAGACAATGGCAAGGCGATTAGCTACTTAGAAAAGGGTTTGAAATACGGCGCCGACAACGCGTTACTGCACGCGCGTTTGGCAGAAGCGTATGCAGCAGTCAATCGAGATGCTGACGCCCGCAAACAGATCGAAATTGTGAACACGCTGACTCCGGATCCCAAATTCAAGCCGGAGTACAAACAGGCGCTCGCCGAAGCAAAAAAACTGCAGCAAAAGTTGGAAGCAAAACTCTAATAGCTCCGGGTTCGCTATTTTGAGCCCAGGCGCTTGATCTCTTCCAGGGTGCGCTTGTGTTGTTCGAGCTTCTGACCAGCCTCCCCGAGTTTGCCCTGGGATGTCAGACGCTGGTAATCCTCAAATTCCTGAATGGCTCGATCCACGAGCTGTTGCAGAGTAGCGGCTGGAGTCGGCGCAGCGGAAGGCTTCTGTGACTCTGGGCCTGGCGCCGTCGCAGCGGGCTTAGTCTCGGTTGCTACCTTCGCCGCCTCCCCAAATAAGCTCGTCATGGCCTCTGCAAAGTTTTGACCGTAACCCAACTTCTCCTGGGTAGCGAGCACGACCAATCTAAGCTCCGGCATCGGACTCTGGACAGCTTGGAGGTAGATAGGTTCTACGTACAAAAGCCCGTTTCCAATGGGAATCACGAGCAGATGTCCGCGAATTACCCGGGATCCCTGTTGATTCCAAAGGGTGAAACGGCTCGAGAGATCAGCGTTCTGATCAATACGCGACTCGATCTGCAACGGACCATCTATCAGGCGTGATTTGGGAAAATTATAAACCAGCAAGCGGCCGTAATTGTCTCCATCACAGCGTCCTGCCAGCCAACCGATCATGTTATTGCGACTTGCGGGCGTAAAAGGAACAATGATCACAAATTCATTTTTAGTATCTTCGCCTGGCAACTGCATCATCACGTAATAGGGATCGATTTGTTGCTGTTGTTTCTTGCCCTGATCGTCCACCACGATCTGCTGTGCCACGCTCCAAACATCTTCACGTTGGAAAAAGACTTTTGGGTTTTGCGTGTGATAGAGGCTGTAGACTTCACCCTGGGCGCGCACAAGTGCTTCTGGATAGCGCACATGAGCCCGAAGGTCAGCCGGCATTTCGCGAGCATTCCGAAAGAGGGCAGGGAACGTCGTTCGATAGGCGCTGATAAGCGGATCTTGAGCATCGAATACATAAAATTGCGCTGAGCCGTTGTAGGCGTCAATCACCACCTTAACGCTGTTGCGAATATAGTTAATCGAATTGCCGCCTACGTTGTGATGGCTCGAGTAAGGAAACGTCGACGATTCCGTGAACGCGTCAATCATCCAAAAAAGGCGACCCTCGTTGTTTACTATGATGTAAGGGTCGTTGTCATAGATCAGAAACGGTGCGACACCGTTAATCAGATCTCTAATGTTGCGATGGATAAGGAGTCGGCTCTCAGAAGTAACATCGTCTGAGAACGGCAGCTTTGAGAGATCTCCCACGGCCGAGGCGAGCAGCAATCGCCGTAGGCTCCCGCCAATCTGAATGCCCCCGGTGCCGTCGTATGTCGTATATGTGTTTGAATCGCCCTGCGGATAGTTAAACTCCTTTTGTTTTGTCTTGACATAAACATTTCGATTGGTCAGTTCTCCGAAATATATTTCCGGCCTGGTGACGTTAATATCGGGAACACTGGACTCGATCGGCATGTTTGACAAAACAAATTGTGGCAGACCCTCTGAGATAAACCCGTTGGCAGTGTTCATGGTCACGCCGAATCCATGCGTATAAATCAGCCGCTCATTGATCCAGTTCCGCGACGAGGGCGGCAACTTATCGTCGTCAATTTCGCGTGGCGCAACCATCATTTGTCGCGACTGACCTCCAGTCGCATAGCGATCAACATCGACGTCGGGAAAGTCGTAATAAGTCCTGATGGCTTGAATTTGTTTGAGTGTGTCTTTGAGAGCCTGCCAATCCCAAAGGCGAATGTTCTCAAGGGTAGGTTGGTTATGCTGCAAGTCTAACGACTCGCTAGAACTTTCAGCCGTAAAGTCGCGACGGTCAACGTTATCCAGAGCGAAGCCTTTACGGGTCCATTCAATGTTATTGACGATGTACGGTGTCTCGCGGTCGAGTTCGTTTGGTTTGACTACAAAACTCTGGATGTACGAAGGAATTAGAACCACGCCCACAACGTAAATGGAGACCGGTATGGCCAACGCTAGAAGTAGAACCTTCAGCCGGCGCGCGGTGAAGGCATTGACCAGGGAGATCACAGCAGCGATCAGCAATCCAATCGCAACCCAGAAAAGAGCCGGCAACGTATAGTGCGCTTCGGTGTAGGTCACACCGGAAAATGTTTGGTGGTCGTCCCAAAGATATGGGAAACGCGCGAGATAAGTGCGCCAGCTTAGTACTGCAAGAAATAACGCGAGGGCACAACAAACAGCTCGAAATGCGGCTCCCGAGGACCAACGGACAGTCGGCTTTAGTACCCTTTGGGGCAGGCCGAGCAACGAGTAGGCGAGAGCGGCGATGAGAATGATGAAGGTCACTCCCAAAAGCCAGGTACTCAAGGCATCGTACAAAGGGAGCGAAAAGAGATAGAAGCCGATGGGCTTCCCAAAAACAGGGTCATGGTTGGCGGTGGCAGGCTGATGACGGTAGAGGGCAAATATTTGCCAGTCGTCCTTCAAAGCCAGGCCATAAATCAGACCAACGACCGCGGCTACGAGCCACCCAATGGGCCGAGCGAAACGCGCGGGGGAAAATTCAAAGGGCTGGTTGTTAAGAATGACGGTGCGCTTTTCAAACGCATATGAGCCAAAAAGTCGTTGAAACAGCCAGAACGTAGCACTCAGCAGTAACGCGGTCAGCACGCCAAAGCCTACGAATAGACCAAGTTTCAGTTTGAAGATATACCAGTAGACTGAAGAATATCCGAGAGAACCAAACCAGAGTGCGGAAAGATAAACTGCCAATACTCGTGAGAATGAAAGGAAGGCTACGGCGAGTGCCACCAGTACCAGGATTCGCCACCGTCGACTTTTTCTTGGGCCGACGTCAATCACGTCACCCCCTGGGGCAACTCGATCACTCATAAGTCGTAGCATACGCCCAAAACCGTAGCGTACTCAATGAATAAACCTCCAGTAGACGATTTCTGAATGTCGGAGCGCTGTGTATAATGGTTCGGCGATAATTTTGCGTTATCTGCGACGCCTACCGGATTAATCGAACCCGATCAGCCTTGTCTTCGTCAAAAGAAATGGAGTTGAGAAGAGACAACTGATGCTCACGCCAGATACAGTTTTGCAGGGTCGTTATCGCATCGTCCGTCAGCTCGGCCAGGGCGGGATGGGGACGGTTTACGAGGCAGTGGATGAACGCCTGGACACCACGGTAGCCCTGAAGGAAACGTTCTTCGCCGATGAGCGTCTGCGTAAACAATTTGAACGGGAAGCCAGACTCCTCGCCCGGTTACATCATCCGGCATTGCCCCGCGTCAGCGACCATTTCTCTGAAGGCGACGGACAATTTCTCGTAATGCAGTACATCGCGGGAGACGATCTGGCGGAGATGATTGCTCAGAAGCGCGGTCCTTTCCCCGCGGACCAGGTTTTAACGTGGGCCGATCAACTGCTGGATGCTCTCGACTACCTTCATACTCAGGACCCGCAAATCGTTCATCGCGATATCAAGCCGCAAAATCTCAAGCTGACGTCACGCGGACAAATCATCTTATTGGACTTTGGTTTGGCTAAAGGGCAGGCCGGCGAAATTTCGCGCGTGACCACCAGTGCCAGCATTTTCGGTTACACACCAAACTATGCGCCCTTGGAACAGATTCAAGGTCTGGGCACTGATTCACGCAGCGATCTCTACTCGCTTGCGGCCACCATCTATCACCTCTTAACAGCGGCGAAGCCACCGGATGCGTTAACCCGGGCTGCTGCCCTGGTAAATTCGCAACCTGATCCTTTGCAACCGGCGAGCGAACACAATCCAGCGGTGGCCCAACAGATCGACAATGTGCTGGCAAGGGCCATGGCCCAAAACCGAGAACAACGCTTCTCGAGTGCCGCTGAAATGCGCCGAACGCTTAAGGAAACGAATCAGGCAACGACAGTGAGCAATCGAGGTGAGGCGCAGACCGTTCTCTTTCCACCTGCTGGTCGGACTGTCGCCGCTGCCTCAACGCTGGCTGCTCCCGCGCACCCAACCGTAACGACGGGTGATACGACTGTAGTGCGGCGGGCTCTGCCATCACAGAAGAGCCGAGTGTTGCCGCGGGCCCTGGCCGGTATTGGAGTGGCAGTGTTGGGTCTGTGTGGCATAGTCTACTTTGCTATGCAAAAGCCCAAGCCGGCGGTGGTCCAAGTGACGCTGTCGCCCTCGCCGTCACCGGCGTCGTCGCCTGAGAATCCTTCGGGTGCAGCGGGAACTGAGAGCTCCAGTGGTCAGAATGCGACTCCCGAAACTAAGCGGGCAGGTGTGGCCCAATCAGCTCCGAAGAGGACTGAAAGAACGACCCCAAGGGACAAACCTGCGAGCACTATCGAGAAGCGGACCACTCCTCCTTCAGCGCAAATACCGACGCGGGTCGGAGAGGGACACTCCGATCGCAACGTAGAACCTGACGAACCAGACGTTCCGGAAGAAGACGTACCAAATCGGAGGCGTCAGCCGCCAAGGACCAAAGTGATGCCCGGGGGAGCGGTCATTCGCAACTTTCCTGATGGTTCGCGGCTAATTATTTCGCCGGACGGCAAGCGGGTATTTCAGGACAAGAATGGCAGAACTCAGATACTGTATCCCGGAGACAAGCCGCCCAATCGTCCAAAAGTTCCGCAACCCTAGTTCGGTCGTCGGCTAAAATTCAGTTCACCTGCGTTGCAATCGCCAATCTAGTAGTTCGAGGAGAGTAATAAGATGAGTCCACAAAGAAGTATTCGTGTCGTTTTGCCAATCTTTGCAGCGTGCGTGATGTTGGCCTTGATTTCACCGAGTCTTTTGGGTGTCAGGGCGGAAGCTGAAAGACGAGTAGCGCCTAATATCCGGGTAGCTCCGCCGGCGCCGGTATTTGATGAGAAGGAACGACTCGCGGAATTGGCCCAACGGCGCGCCCGTGTCGCGCAGGCAGTGGGACCAAAATCCCTGATGATCCTCTTCAGCACAGAACCGCGCGTCTATACAAACGACGTCGATTACCAGTATCGCCAGGAGAACAATCTTTACTACCTCACGAACCTCAAGCAGGATCGCGCAACACTCGTATTGTTGCCAGGAAATACACAGACTCCAGAGATCTTGTTTATACCGAAGCGCGATCCCGGGGCTGAGACCTGGACCGGGCATATGTACAGTCCTGAAGAGGCGAACCAGATTTCGGGCATCAGCGAAATATGGCGCGACACTGAGTTTGAGCCACTGATGAAGGCGATCAGAAATCGCCAGCCATACCGACCAAAAGACGAGAATGTCTTCATGTCGAAACTGCCGGCTGGCACAGTGATGGCCAACGGTAATGGTTTTGAACCGCTATTAGAGGCAGCCGGCAAGAACGAAGCCGGGCTCTACATGCTGATGGCCCGCGATACCGATAGTCGTGAGTACAAGCTTGAACAACGGTTTGGTGCGGAATGGACGCGTACTGCGTCCGGGTACAGTTTGAAAAACGCCTGGCCCATCTTTGTGGAAATGCGCTTGAGAAAATCGCCGATGGAACTCAGGCTCATCCAACATGCCATTGATATCAGCACCGAGGCCCATCAACGGGCTTGGGCGGCGGCGGGCAATGCCAAGTGGGAATATGAAGTTGATGCCGAGATGGCGTACACGTTCAAGCTACGCAATGCGGACAACTGGGCCTATCCGGACATTGTCGGCTGCGGTCCAAACGCAACCACGCTGCACTACGAGGAGTCGCAAGGTCCAGTGAAACCGGGTGAGTTGCTCCTGATGGATGTGGGAGCGGAATACGGTCACTACACGGCTGACATCACACGCACTTTTCCGGTCAATGGGAAATTCTCGCCGGCGCAAGCCGAGGTTTACCAAATCGTCTATGACGCTCAGGAGGCAGTGGCCAAGGCGTCTCATCCGGGAGCGAGTTTGTCCGAAGTGAATCGCGCCGGCACTGAAGTGATTAAAGATGGTCTACTCAAACTCGGACTGATCACTGATCGCAACTCCGAACAGTACCGCGTTTGGTTTATGCATGGAACATCTCACTGGCTGGGTATGAACGTTCACGATGTAGGCGGCCCGGCGAAATTTGAGCCCGGCGTAGTGTTTACAAACGAGCCAGGCATCTATGTGCGGCCGGACGCTTTGAATTATCTGCCCTTCAGATGGAAGCAGGAAGACTGGGACAAATTCAAGGCAGCGGTGGCCCCCGCGTTTGAGAAGTACAAGGGAATCGGCGTGCGTGTTGAGGACGACATGCTGATCACTCCTGATGGAGTTCGTTGGATGTCGGAAGCGTTGCCGCGAAAGATGTCCGATATTGAGGACTTTATTGCGAAGGCCCGCCGCCAATCGGAGTAGGTCTTAAGTCTTTGGCCTTTGGTTTACTGATTAGGCCCTGTTGGTGGTTGGGATCGAAAACTTAAGATCTCAGATCTCAGATCTCAGATCTCAACGTTAAAACACGAGATCTGAGATATCAACGCTACGAACTTGAGATCTGAGATCTTAACTTTTAGATCCTCAGGCGCAGCACAAAACCCGCAAGACTAAGTCAGAAACACAAAGCAAAGCCCAACCGACCAAGCACAACGACAAAGCACAAAGCACAAAGGGCAAAAACCCAAAACCCACCACCCAGCACCCAACACCCAGCACCCCTTAGCCTTACCTCACTCTTCCTGACGCTGTCTTGAGCGCCCGCCGCGTGTGTACCTGCGCCAGATGACAGCGATACTCTCCCGACGCGTAGAGATCGGAATTCGGATCTACCCCATCGCAGACGTGCGCCGCTGCTTTTTCAACCGCCTGATCATCCAACTTGGTACCGATCATCGCCGACTGCACACCTTCTGCTCGATAGGCTTTGCTCGCTACACCGGTAACACCCACACTGGCCGACTCGCATGCACCATCCGCGCCAAGGATAAGATTCACGGCAATGCCAACCACCGCATAGCCCGTAGCTGGGTGCGGAACCTTTTGATAGGCCTGTCCAAATCTACCCTGGGGCTTGACGATCCGAATCTCACGCAAGATTTCACCGGGCTCCAGCGCGGTGGTAAGCAAGCTGACAAAAAATTCATCAGCTTTAAGAACCCGTTCTCCCTTGCTGCCAACGGCCACCAGTTCCGCCCCCAGCGCAATCGCCGCGGCGGGCCAATCAGCAGCCGGGTCCGAGTGCGCCAAACTGCCGCCGATGGTTCCCTTATTGCGCACTTGCACATCACCAATACTCGCGGCGCATTCGGGTAAGAGCGGGCAGATATTCTTCAATAATTCCGAAGACTCAATCTGATAGTGGGTAGTAGTCGCGCCAATCAGAATCTTTCCGCCTTCTTCGCGGATGTACGACAGACTCTTGATCCGGCCGATGTCAATCAGCGACTGCGGCTGGGCCAGGCGCAACTTCATCGCCGGTATCAGACTGTGGCCACCAGCAAGTATTTTGGCGCCGTCAGTGTCCTGGGCGAGTAACGAGACAGCTTCCTCGAGAGTAGTTGGAGTGTGGTAATCAAATGGTGCGGGAATCATGTTCAGCTCCTTAGCACGAAATGCTTTTTAATGTCCGCGGATGATTTTCCAAACGTCTTCCGGCTTTATCGGCATGTCCAGGTGTTTGACGCCGAAGGGAGCCAGGGCATCCACTACCGCTCCCACGATCGCCGGCGTGGCGCCGATCGTGCCCGCCTCACCTACTCCTTTTACGCCAAGTGGATTCACCGGCGATGGCGTCTCCGTGCGATCCAGTTCCATTTCTGGAACTTGTGTCGCCCGGGGCACCGCGTAGTCCATCAATGTGCCAGTAATTAACTGGCCTTGATCGTCGTAGACCACTTCTTCAAAGAGAGCCTGTCCGATCGACTGCACGATTCCACCTTGCAACTGCCCGTCGACCAGGAGGGGATTGATCACCTTGCCGCAGTCGTCGACCGCAACATACCGCAGGAACTTGATATCACCAGTCTCTCGATCAACCTCCACAACGGCGATGTGCGTGCCGAAGGGAAAGGTGAAATTCTTCGGCTCGAAAAAGTAAGTCGCCGATAGACCAGGTTCTGTATCCGGAGGCAACTCTTTCGCCAAGTGGGCAGCAAGAGCAATCTCTTGAATCGTCAAACTGTCGCGTCCGTTGGAGACAGGCTCCGGCAACGCGGCTGCGGGCGCTTCTCCGACTGGCACTACAGGTTCGGAAGAGCCTGCTCCTGCGGCCGCCGCTGCAGCAACGGAATAACGGCCACCTTCAAACGCCAGGCGAGAAGCATCAGCCCCCAACATATGTGCCGCTATCTTATCAGCTTTCTCTTTGAGTTTTTGGATCGCGACCAGGACCGCGGTGCCGCCTACCGCAGTAGCGCGGCTGCCAAAAGTCCCGATACCGTATTGAACGACGCCGGTGTCGCCATGAATTACAGTCACGTCGTTAAGATTAACTCCCAGCTCGTCGGCTGCAATCTGAGCAAAGGATGTTTCCTGGCCTTGCCCATGGGGTGACGCTCCAGTTAACACGGTTACTTTCCCAGTTGGTTCAATCCGCACCGTCGCGCTTTCCCAGCCGCCGGCCGGCATTGCTTGTGATGGACCAAGCGCACATATCTCGACGTAGGTTGAAACACCAATGCCAATCAACCGGCCTTCTGCTCGCGCCTTCTTTTGTTCCGCGCGGAGTTGGGAGTAGCCGATCAGCTGTTGCGCCTTGTCGAGGGCAGAAGCGTAATCGCCGCTGTCATAGTCAAGACCAGTGGCGGTATGGAAAGGGAACTCGTTTGCAGACGGAAAATTCTTGCGCCGTACCTCGGCGACATCAAGACCTAACTCCGCCGCTACGAGGTCGAGAGCCCGCTCGACTACGTAAGTCGCTTCGGGCCGTCCTGCTCCACGATAAGCATCGGTCGCCATCTTGTTTGTGAAGCAGGCGGTGATGTTCATTTGAATGGCGGGAATCTTGTAGGCGCCGGAAAGCATCAGCCCGGTTAACGTCGGGATCGCAGGCGTTAACAACTGATGGTAGGCGCCAAGGTCTGCAAAAACGCTATAGCGAAGTCCAGTAAGAGTGCCGTCGTTCTTACAACCGATTTCGATAGAGCCGACCTGGCCACGGCCATGGATTGTCGCCTGGATATTCTCTCTTCGGGTCTCAATCCACTTTACCGGCTTAGCTTGTTGCATCGAGATCCAGCCAAGCAAGGCCTCTTCGCCGTAGACGTTGAGCTTGGAGCCAAAGCCACCGCCCACTTCGGGAGTGATCACCCGAAGCTTGTTTTCTGAGATTCCGATCATCAAGGCGAGCTGAGTTCTTAGCAGATGTGGAATCTGCGTTGAGGACCAAATTGTTAACTCCTCTTCACCCGGAAAGTAGCGCGCCAGAACGCCGCGTGGCTCCATAGCAATTGGAGCCAGTCGCTTGTGTAAGATCCTTTGCTTAATGAGTCTGTCGGCTGATTTGAGTGCGGCCTCAATATCACCTTCGCCCGAGGAGAGTTTGTAGGCAATATTATC
>Ga0066388_100001537_pt1 | contig 13107 bp, 9 predicted proteins | sample PanSoiMetaGPlot6_FD_64539 | JGI IMG/M metagenome (GOLD analysis project Ga0066388, IMG submission 64539) | Tropical forest soil microbial communities from Panama analyzed to predict greenhouse gas emissions - Panama Soil - Plot 6 (Hybrid Assembly) | ecosystem: Environmental > Terrestrial > Soil... | reverse complement strand
TGGTACTGAGGACAGACCTGTCGGGGGACCCGAGTTTCGTCGAGGTATTGAGTAGGATAAGAGAAGTTGCGCTCGGCGCGTATGCGCACCAGGAGATACCATTTGAGAAATTGGTCGAAGCAATTCGACCCGACCGGGAAATAGGACACAGTCCCTTCTTCCAGATCTTATTCGATTACCGTAAAACTCCTCCGAACATGACTGCTTTGCCGGATGTGAGTCAATCCAGAATGAAGATTGAGCTCAAGACGGCAAAATTCGATTTGTCGCTGAACATCAGGGATGCTGAGCAGACACTGAGCATTTGCATCGAATATGACAGTGATTTATTCGATATGATGACGATCACTCAACTACTGGAACGATACCAATCTTTGCTGCAAGACATCGTCGCCGGTCCGGAACAGAAAATCTCTGAATTAGCCTCCGCATTGCACATTGATGATGGCGCGTTGGTGAATCAAGCTTTGCAGGCTTCGCCGCGGAGAAATGCTGCTGCGAATAATAATCTAGATTGCATTATACAACGTAGAGCTGAATTGGCGGAGAGGCGAGTCAAACTCTCGGCGAATAAAAGGGCAGTTCTCGAGGGTATCTTGCAAGGTAAGTAGTTTAGATAGTTACATCAAAACGTGAGGCTCAAATGAATAACCCTATTTACTTAAGACCTAATGTTCAGTTAGAACCACTTGTGGATCGGTGGTATGCGTGGTCTCACATGATTCCTCCAGCCGTGTCGTCGCGGAATTTAACAGAGCGCCATTTGAAGATCATGGACTCTTATATTAATGCGCCACAAATTCATGCCAATGCGGTAAAAAACCCGAGACTCTTGGGGGGGCCTTTCATTGATTACGGAGGGAAAAGGGTCGATGAGATCGTACGCTTACGGGATGAGACAAAGCGAGCGCGCCACAACCTGATTGAGCTCTCCGCCGACATTGTCGATTTGGACGCTCTCTTGAGGGCGAATGCTAAAGGTTTTTCTCTAGCCCCGCTATACGAGAAAGTTCCGAGTCGCCTACGCGGCTACGTTGAACTGGTCTATGACATAAACAATAATCCGACGTTCAGGATCATTGAACAATTGTTATATAGGAGCGATTATTATGACAGTTCCGCTCAGAGTCTGATGCTTTCAATTACAAAGGGAGACAATCGACCTTTTGTTTTGAGCACACCCCGCCTGGATGATGAGGGAACCGTTCATCTGTCAATTCCCTTTGAGAGCGAGCTTATAGACGAGCTATTTAAGCTCAGATACCGACCGAAGCGACGGGATGAAATCAATGAAATGTTCGGATTGGATAGGAAACAGTGCGAAGTATTTCAATCATTTTTAACGCCAGAGCCGCCGTTTAAGAAGCCCAGCTACAATGGAGACAACGTCCGTTGGCGTTACTTTGGCCATGCATGTGTCCTGATCGAGACGAAAAGCCTCTCGCTGTTGTTCGACCCTGTCATTAGCTATTCCCATCAAAGCGGCGTACCTCGTTATGCTTACGAGGACCTGCCGGATTCGATCGATTACGTTCTGCTCACACATAACCATCAAGACCATGTGCTTTTTGAGACCTTGCTCCAAATCCGGAACAAGGTGAAGAACATTATTGTGCCAAGGAACGTCACCGGTTCGTTGCAGGACCCTTCTATGAAGTTGATGCTCCAGCGCTGCGGGTTTAAGAACGTCATCGAGCTCAGTGATCTGGAGACGGTTCCAATCGAGGGTGGTGAAATCATCGGGCTCCCGTTTTTAGGCGAACACGCGGACCTTGATGTGAAGACGAAGACGGCATACATGGTCAGAATCGGCAAACGCTCTCTCCTTTTTGCCGCCGACTCCTGCAACCTCGAGCCGAAGCTTTATGAGCATATCCATCGACAACTGGGTGATGCCGACATCTTGTTCCTCGGCATGGAATGTGATGGAGCCCCGTTGACATGGCTCTACGGACCATTGCTCCTGCAACGGCCGGAACGCAGAATGGACGAGTCCAGGAGACTTAACGGTTCCGACTATGAGCAAGCTATGAATATCGTCCGGAGCTTCAGTTTCCAGGAAGTGTACGTCTACGCCATGGGTCAAGAGCCTTGGCTGAGCTATATTATGAGCCTGCGAACTGACCCAGAAATGAGACCCATTGTCGAGTCGAATCGTTTGATCGAGGAGTGTCAGAAGTTGGGAATTATCGCCGAAAGACTCTTCGGCAGAAAAGAAGCCTACTTTGAGTAAGTGGGGTCTGTTGTCGGAGATGGAAGTTAAAGCGCAGACGATGGGGATCGAACTATGAGGGAATCCATAAATGAATCAATTGTATCCGCGATCGGTCATACGCCCCTTATAAAACTCAATAAAAGAATGAAGGGCCTTCACTTCAAGCTTTATGCAAAGCTGGAAGGCCTGAATCCGGGGGGGAGTACAAAGGACAGACCTGCGATAAATATTATCACGAATGCAATTAAGCTTGGGTTGATAAAAAAAGATACAGTTGTGATCGAATCCAGCTCTGGGAATATGGGGGTTGGTCTGGCGCAAGCTTGCTCCTATTATAACTTGCGTTTTATTTGCGTCATAGATCCGAAGACCACATCACATAACATTCGCCTGATGAAAGCATACGGCACGGAGGTAGACCTTGTGAAAACCCCCGACCCTGTGACAGGAGAGTACCTACAATCTCGCATTAATCGAGTACAGGCTCTTTGTAAAAGCCTAAATAATACTTTCTGGCCGGATCAGTATTCTAACATATACAACGCGCTTGCACATCATCAAACTATGGAGGAAATCGAGACGGGGATCAGGGGTAAGATCGACTACCTGTTTTGCGCAACGAGCACCTGCGGCACAATTCGGGGGTGCGCAGAATATATACAAGCGCGCGGGTTGGATACGAAAGTAATCGCCGTGGATGCCATAGGCAGTATAATTTTTGGCAGTAATGTTGCTAAACGGTTAATACCCGGACATGGGGCCGCGGTACGCCCAAGACTTTTCCGGCCTCATCTCGCACATAAGTGTATTCACGTATCCGATCTGGAGTGTGTGGTTGGTTGTCGGCGACTGGTGAAATCCGAAGCTATTTTAGCCGGAGGTTCCTCAGGAGCTGTATTCATGGCTCTTGACAAGATGAAACATGACATTCCGCCAGACTCAACATGTGTGTTGATATTTTGCGATCGCGGTGAGCGTTATCTCGACACCATATATTCCGATGACTGGGTCGTTAGCCATTTTGGGGATGTCTCGCATCTTTGGCAATAGGAAAAGGGAAACAACGCATGTACTGTAGCCCAACAGTCATCGTCCTGAATTCGGCCAAAACTGGTAAACCGACTGTTATTGGATTGGGTACTCTGGCCATTGCTGTAGCTAAATTTGTGGTTGACCTAACTTTCCAAGGGCGATTGGTAATATTATCAGCCCTTTCCCGTCTGATAGTCGGACCGAAAGGGATTGAACCGAGATTTCTTTAATTTGAGGCGGAGATGTCGGCGGGAAAAGGATACACACATGTAAACGGAATGGCGTCACCGGAGAGGGGTGAGGATCATGGGTCGCCGCCGAAATTCGCGGATTTCGAACTGGAAGAGTCCACCATTACCGCCCAGCAGGTCGCCATGCAAGCAGGAGCGCTCACGGCGCGCGCCATTGCCGAAATGTATCTCGACCGAATCGCGGAATTTAACAAGCGCGGACCCTGCATCAACGCAATCATCGAGATCAATCCGGATGTGCTGACTTTGGCCGATGAACTTGACCTGGAGCGTCGGCAGGGGCGCCTCAGGGGGCCATTGCATGGCATTGCGATTATTGTCAAAGACAATATTGACACGGCTGACCGAATGAATACTTCCGCTGGTTCGCATCTACTCATCGGTTGTGTTGTTGAGGAGGACGCAACGGTTGTGAAAAAGCTGCGAAGGGCGGGGGCCTTGATCCTCGGCAAGGGGAACATGAATGAAATTGCGCTGGGCAATCAACCTTCGGCGCGCGGCGGACTCGTCCGCAATCCATATGCGCTCGACCGGAAGGTCACAGGGTCCAGCAGCGGCTCCGCGGCGGCTGTGGCTTCTAACTTTGCGGCGGTTGCGATCGGCACCGACACGAATGCCTCGATCCGATTTCCGGCGGCGGAATGTTCGCTAGTTGCGTTGAAACCAACTCTCGGTTTAATCAGCCGCGCGGGAATCTTCCCTGGCCGGATGACCATCGATACGGTCGGCCCAATGGCTCGCAACGTTCGCGATCTCGCCGTCACGCTTGGGGTTCTGGTCGGGACGGATAAACGCGACCCGACGACTTTGCAGGCCGGCCGCCCGGTCGACTACGAGCCATTCTTACAAACCGGCGGCCTGCAAGGAGCGCGAATCGGAGTTGCACTAAGGCATTTCTCCGGCATCAATTGCGAGACTGCCAAGGTTATGCGAGGGGTCATAGAGGTCCTCCAGCGTCAGGGCGCGCAAATTGTCGAAGGCGTCGTCATCGAAGCGATTCCGTACGGAGGCCATCAACCCGATGCGAGGCGCTTGATTCAAGCGATGGATTTTAAAGCCATCGCCGATTACTTCAGCCGACTTGGACAGGCTTCGCCGATCAGGTCGTTCGAACAATTTCGCTACCTTCTGCTGACGGGAAGTTTACCGACTTCTCTGCGCGTCGATTCGAGAATCAAAAATGACAACCTTTTGAATATCTCTTCACTGCTCTCCAATAAACCTGAGCTGATCAGAAGTTACAATCTGGCCCGAGATCAGTTCCTGAACGCGCAACAACAACTGATCCTCGAGGCGATGGATAAAAAGCAGCTCAACGCAGTCATTTTTCCCACCAAGACAAGCTTCGGCGAACCGGCGCTTCATGATGACTCTTTCAGACCGGAAAGCGCCGGACAGCCTGAGATCGCGAGTTACTCTGGCTTCCCTGAACTGACCATCCCGGCCGGCTATTCGCGTACGGGACTGCCGGTCGGGGTTTCGTTTCTTGGCAGAGCCTTTTCTGAGCCTGCTTTGCTTCGCTTGGCCTACTCGTATGAGCAGGCGACCAAGAATCGCCATGCGCCGGACCTGCGTCGCAGCCTGCCGCCGGTTCCTGCAAAAATTCCAGATCCGCCGATCAATGACCACTTCAGATCCCGCATCACCCTTGCTGGAAAAACAGGTCGGGTTACAGGTAATAATTTCAGCGCCGGTTTGGAGCGCAGCGAGCTGAGGCACGGAACCGGGAGGCCTATTGATCGAACAATTTGGTATACCTGGGCGGCGCCTGAATCGGGGTTGGTCATCTTCGACACCGGCGAGAGCGCTCCGGCGCATCACATCATCGCCGTTTACAAAGGGTCATCCGTCTCTCAGCTCACCGAAGTTGCTTGCAACAACTATGACGTTGGCGATGACTGGCCCGAAGCCAAGGTTGGCTTTATTGCGGAAAAAAATACCGTATACCAAATCGCGGTCGGGTCAAATCCTGAGATGGTTTCCCTGGGAGGAATTGTACTCAAGTGGGAGATGCATTCATCGGATCTTCGAGATATGACGAAATCATCGCCTGCTTGATTCCGGAATGGCGATATGGACAAGCAAGATCGACTGGGAATCAGCACTTACCGTCGTCACTTTTAAGTAGTTAGTAAGGTTTTCTGATAGTAGAGGGGAGTACCTAAAAAATCTGGGGCGATTTCATGCTCATTGGGCGCTGTTTCGGCTTGATGCGCCCTCAAGCCGCATAACGCATAACTTTGCCTCTTTGAGCGCTTGTTTTCGCCGGCGTCCGGTACGGAGGTTAAAATGCCAAAGAATGGAAAACCAATATATGTGTTAGGAACGGGCCTCTCACATGACGGGTCTGCCTGCCTTTTGAAAGACGGTCGTATTTGTGTAGCTATTGAGAAGGAGAGAATTACCCGGCTGAAGCATGATGGCGGCAACGATTCCGCGGCCATTCAATATTGCTTGGATGCTGAAGGTATTTCTATCGATGATCTTACGCTGGTGGTTCAGAATGCGAATTACGGGATGTTTAAACAGGGCAATGATTGGTGGAATGGCCCTCGGCCGTTAAATGACGCCGTTCCAGTGGTTACAATCTCACACCATCTGGCGCACGCATACAGCGCCATCGGGACATCTCAATTCGAGGAGACTGCGATTATGGTCATCGACGGTTGTGGGTGCAGCTTAGATGACTGTATTGACTTGGGTACGGCCATTATTCCTGAAAATCCTCCGAGCGAGCTGAGACACTTGTATTATGAGAAGGATAGTTATTATATCCTAAAAGATGGTAAATTAACCTCGATTTTTAAAGATTTCTCTCCCCATGGCGCAGGTCTTAAAAACTATCCGATGCATCCAAATATAACATTACACTCGATAGGAGGGCTTTACTTATCGGCCAGTACGTATATCTTCAACGGTTTTGAAGATCCCGGGAAGCTGATGGGATTAGCGCCTTATGGCCAGCCCGGGGTCTATGACTTCGAGATATTTGATCTGAGAGAGGGTAGAGTGTATGTCCGCTATGATTGGATGCATAATTTTGACCGGCCATGTCGTGATTACGACCAACTCAAGAAAAACTTTCAATATTACGCGGACATTGCATACTGGGTGCAAAAAGAGGTCGAGAGGGCGATTTTATATGTATTCAACTCGAGGTATGAGACAGCCCCGTCAGACCGCGTTGCTTATGCTGGCGGCGTAGCTTTGAATGCGGTTGCAAATAGGCGCATACTGACCGAAACGAAATTTAAGGAGTTCTACATACAACCCGCAGCTGGCGATAATGGTTTGGCTCCGGGGTGCGCATACTACGGCTGGCTCGAAATCTTAAAGAATGAACGAGTTTTTCACGGCGGGTCCATGTCTCTGGGCAAAACCTATCAGAGGAAATCGATCGACGGCGCTCTGGCCAAGTACGGGGATTCATTGGAATATTTTGTAGATGAAGATTACGTCAATACTACGGCCAAATTACTAGCGGAAGGCAATATTGTCGCCTGGTTCCAGGATGGCGCCGAGCTCGGCCCTAGGGCGCTTGGGAGCCGAAGTATTCTGGCCGATCCACGCAAGCCCGAAATGCGTACTATAATTAACTCCAGTATAAAGTTCCGAGAGGACTTTCGCCCTTTTGCCCCGTCGGTTCTCCAGGAAGATGTTAGTCAGTACTTTGATTGTGACTACGATAGCCCGTACATGATTCTCATTGCGCCCGTTAGACCGGAGTGGCGTAATGTCATCCCCAGTGTAGTCCATGAAGATCATTCTGCGAGAATCCAGACCGTGACGCAGTTCGTATCTCCTAAGTATTATCAGTTACTTACCACCTTTAAAAAGATAACCGGGATTTCCGTATTGCTTAATACCTCGTTCAACCGAAAAGGCATGCCTATTGTTGAAACTCCGGAGCAAGCCATTCATTTTTTCTTGAACTGTGACCTCAATGTATTAGTTATCGGGAACTACGTTATCTACAAGGCCCTCCGCGACAACCACAAATCTGCTAATACCACCAACCAGTTTATTGAAAATGTCCGCGCAGCTCTCAATCGTAACTCTGTCGTGGCGAATAAGATCGGAGGCGTTTACCAGATCAACATCGCTGAAACTCGGACCCTTACTATTGATTTGTCAGGGACTGACCCTGTGGTCATTGAGGGGGCGTTATCGACAAACCCTAACGCCGTTATAGACGTCGCTGAGGCGGATATTCAAACATTCTGGCGTGACCCTCGGGGTGAAGGTCTTAAGCTGTTCCAAGACGGGAAAATCAGAATTCATGGTAGTCAAGTTCATGCGATGAGGCTTGTGAACAGCCTCAGATTTATCTGAAGCCAGTGAAAATTAAAGCTGATTGCTATCAGCTACTTGGGATGCGCCATCGGGCGCAACCCAGATGATCTTTGATGCAAGCCAGCGGCTAGCCTCCGCGGTAATTTGTGAGGTAGCAAATCTGGTAGGGCCAGACACTGGCCAGGACGAACGCGCCGTTGCGACGTTCTCCTTTGACCTGACACTCCTTCAAGCCCAATGCTTGAATGATCCGTTGAAAGAGTAGTTCGATGGTTTCTTTGCGATAGTCGTACAGGTTGTCATTCCACGAGCGGCGTTCTTGAGGCAATTGCTTCGGTGAGAGGACCCATCCGCCGGCTACTTCGTAGAGAGAAGGGAAGAGGCCACTTCCAAAGGTCTTGTCACCGAGTAGCACGTCGGTCACTTTGAGTTCTCCGGCCAGCAACGCCTCAATGGCTATGTTGGCTTCGTTCTCATTGTTCGGTAACCAGGCGGCGAAGATCGGAACAGGATCTGGAAAGGCCAGCCCTTGAAGCGCAAGCCTGTAGCCTTGGACCCACTCGCGATAACCACTCCTGGACCACTTGGACTCAGTGTCGACGTTGCGCAAATCCACAGGCACAATGCCTTTCTGACGGTCACTCTTGTGCTAGTTCGGGCCTTGGGCTTTGTACATCCGCCCGTCAATCGCGCTAACTGCGAGGCGCTCGTCTTCGGGCCGAACCTCTTCGACGATTCGCTGGCCGAGCAAGGCGATCTGTTGCTCGGCTTCAGGCACAAGGCCTGAGAGTCGTCGCCCGATGCAAGTGCGATGCGGGACGCGCTCAAATCCCATCGTCCCGCGCAATCGCTCGTCCTTCTCCAGCAGTTTGTGGAGTTTGGTAGCCATCTCAGTAATATGCAATCACCGGGCGGTGGTTGCGATCCCGGCGTTCACCAGGTCATCTATCTGAGTTCAAAGAACGTTTATTTGCACAGGCTTCATTTATCTGAGGTACCCGTGGTAATGTCTGCGGGTTTAAAAAGCTGTTGGAAAATTGGGCGGAAGGCGGAGTGTCTGGCCTATACCTCCTCCGCCTCCGAAACCTGATCCGAACGCGGCTCGCGAAAAGAGCCCGGTCGACAGACTTTATGAGGGAGATCGTCCAGGGTTGGGTTAGGTCGCCTGGAGAAGGTAATACGCATTGGCATACACGAGTTAAGTTGTTGACATCTGTCGACGGAGGCTAAATGACTTCGAATTATACATGTGTTGCGGGGCTGATTTATCAGGAAACAGGAATTCAATTGATTCACTCGAATCGCCGCAGTGAGCCATTGCCAATTCACGATTACTGCATTCCTTCACTGCTCGAGATTTTGACCAGGCATACATCGATCGAGAAAGCCTATCGAGCTTATCAAGAGTTCCGTCAATTAAAGGCAGTTGTGGACCCGTCAGTCTTGGCGTCCATACAATGTGATTCCAGAGGCCACGTAAGCAGAAACGCATTACTTTTCATTTATAATAAAATATTTGTTTGCCCGGCTGACGTGTTGAATATAGCCTATCATATTGCGACTATTACACCCACTTCAGCCGCAAGCTCACAATTAAGAACGAATGAGATGATGAATCTTCATAATATCTTGGATCTAACTACCCAGAGCCGGAATACTCCTCTCATTGCAAGCACAATGCATGCCCATCACATCTCGAATAGTATTACTTATCCCGATTTGAGTTTTGATCAATTCGTAAATGTGATAAAGCGCCTATCTAATGACGGTTTACTTACGGTGTCAGTAGGGGCCATTGACTTTGGTGATTTCAAGCGACTGACTCCTTTCTGCTCGGAATTCGGGCATTCCAGAGGCACACCGATAGATCGGTATTACTTAAATAAGTTCATCGACGAGATCAGCAATGATGTAGTTGGAGACGCCCTGGAAGTTGGCGGGGTTAAACGAAATCAGCAGTTATACGGATTTATGCGGGCTAAATCTTACCGGGCTTTAGATATTAGTAAAAGGGCAGGGGTTGATATAGTTGGTGACGTTCACAACCCGAATATCGTTGAGAACAACTCGCTAGACTCTGTCATTATCTTCAATGTGCTGGAACATTGCGAGAAACCGGGTGTGGTGGTTGAAAACATCTATAACTGGCTTAAGGATGGCGGGAAGGTTTTCTGTATGGTTCCAAACGCGCAACGAATTCACGGCACACCTAAAGACTTCTGGCGACCTCTGCCCGATGCGATCGATTCGATATTTGCTAGATTCCCCACTCGTAAGTTGTTCATTTACGGCAATCCAGTCGCCACTATCGCGTCCTTGATGGGGGTTGCGGCCGAAGAGCTTTCTAGTGAAGATTTAGACTCAGCCAACAATGAATATCCGGTTGCAACGTGTATCTTTGCACAAAAGGAGTGACGGTGATCCCGGTTTTCACGATCGTGGAGAACGTTACCTCGATAAAATTTACTCGGACTGCTGGGCCGAAGAGTTTCGGGAACATGTCGTCTCTGTGGCAAGACTAGATGCGAGAAACGAAGGAGGAAAAGGATTGCGTAATAATGACATACTGATTTTGAAAGGGTCTGAGGTTAATTCGCTGCTCGCCGGTCAAGAGCTCAGGGTAATCGAGACGGTGGGGAGGGCGTATGAGGCGCACGGTCGAGGAGAAAGTTCGCTACCTCATTCCACGTTTCTGCGCTTCCCCGATAATCCGACTGACCGAATCATCGCCTTACCCGCTTATCTAGGTGGCGAGTGGGGAATTGCGGGTATCAAATGGGTAGCGTCTTTCCCCGGAAACCTGGAACTGGGGATGGAACGGGCATCAGCTCTCGTCGTGTTGAACTCGTTACAGACGGGAATGCCTGAAGCCATTCTTGAGGGGTCACTTATTAGTGCGAAGCGTACCGCTGCCAGCGCGGCGCTGGCAGCGCGATGGTTACACGGCGGCAAAAAGATGAATCGTATGGGGCTGGTCGGGTGCGGATTGATCAATTTCGAAATCACTCGATTCCAGCTGGCGATATTTCCTGAGCTCAAACATCTTGTCATTTATGATATGGACATGGCTCGGGCGGAGCAATTTAGTCGCAAATGTCAAGAGACCTTTGACGGACTCGAAGTGGAGATTGTCAAGGAGTTGAAGACCGCGCTTGGAACCTCTTCGCTCATCTCTCTCGCTACCACGGCGAACTCACCGTACATCGAGAATCTCTCGGAAATTTCGCCAGGCGCTGTGTTGCTCCATATCTCATTACGTGATCTGGCGCCTCAGATCATTATCTCCTGCGATAATGTCGTTGACGATATAGATCATGTGTGCCGCGCGCAGACATCGGTCCATCTGGCCGAACAACTCACCGGCAACCGCGATTTCTTGCGATGCACACTTGCGGATGTTCTGATGGGGAAGGCCGTCTCCAGGAGAGATGCGGAGAGTATAGTAGTTTTCAGCCCCTTCGGGCTGGGAATCCTCGACCTCGCGCTGGCCGACTTGGTCAGGGAACTCGGACTTGGGCAAGGGAAAGGAACAATGATCGGCTCATTTTTACCCGAGCCATGGGTTGAGAATCATTATTGGCAGTAACGAAAAAGAGTTAAACCCGATGAGGTTCAACCGGCTCACGGTCGATCAGACGCTCAATTGGAGAGAAATAGTGTGATCGAGAAGTCGCCAAACGACTGGATATTTTTCCCAAAGCCGAATCCGATGGCTGGGCTGCGTTTATTCTGCTTTCATTATGCAGGCGGGAGTGCGCAGGTCTTTCATAATTGGCCTGGGCATCTACCGGGGACCGTGGAGATAGGAACGATTCAACTGCCGGGTCGCGGCCACAGGCACAACGAACCTCATATCAGGCGACTATTGCCGCTCAGTCTTATCATGGCGCAAGAGTTGCTGCCGTACTTGGACAAGCCTTTTGCTTTTTTTGGCCACAGCCTGGGAGCGTTGTTGTGCTTTGAAACGGCGCGAAGTTTGCGCCGCGAGAACCGGCGCCAACCGGCGCATCTGTTTGTTTCGGCGACTGCGGCGCCTCATCGACGAAGCTTGGGGGAACAGCTTTCCGGCATGCGGAAGAGCGCGCTAGTCAAAAAGCTTCGTCAGTTCAATGGCACTCCCGCGGAAGTGCTGCAAAACGACGAACTGTTGGATTTGGTGTTGCCGACGATCCGCGCGGATTTCGAACTATGCGAGACTTATGAGTATCATACAGAATCTCCTCTGGAGTGCCCGATGACAATTTACGGAGGGCTGGAGGATCATGAAGTCGAGGCTGAGCGGTTGGCGGCCTGGAGCGAGATGACCACGGGAGCATGTGAGATACGAATGTTTCCAGGCGGTCATTTTTACATCAACAGTTCACGGGCGATCTTTCTGCACACCTTCGCGGGCGATTTGCTTCGATTGCGCTCGTAGAACTGAACCGAGAATTTTCGCAGTTCTGTTGCAAATAAACCAGACACCCGGTCCTCAATGCTGGTAGACTGGCCCGATTCCATTATCACTGGGGGCTGCTCTTACCAAATCCAACCCGTTCAAATGGCGACACTATCAATCCGAGATCATCCTTCTCTGCGTGCGCTGGTATTTACGCTACGCTCTCAGTTATCGCGACCTCGAAGAAATGATGGATGAGCGTGGTCTCGCAATTGATCATACGACGATCTATCGGTGGTTTCAGACCTATGCTTCGGAGTTAGAGAAAAGAGTTCGTTCTCATCTGAAGAACCCGAGTCCAGCATTGACGCGGCTTTTTAGGTCCCGGCATAGACGGCATTACGCAGAAGGTTGATGACTTGTGCCGCGTTGCCACTTATTGCCACGACGGGTGCGGAGACCGGATTCGTTAAGGCGCCCGGTAATCTCAGAAACTGAGAGTTGCTCGTCAAACAACTATTGAAAGATCTGACGAACGACCTCGGCTTCCGCATCGTTGACAAGCAAATTGCCGGTGTCCATAGTAAAAAGTCCATCTTACGAATGAAGACAGCTTTTATTGATTGTGCCGAAGCCAATTTCCTCTTCGTAGTTGCGATTTGTATCGTGCTCAGCTGATGGCCGGTTTGTAATGAGTCATAAGAGTCCCTTCGAAGCAATCCGTCTTCGATCGATCTGAGTGGAACTATTGCGAGGACAGGTAGCGGCGTCAAAGTTACGCGGCCCGACGATACCGATGATGCAGGCCGCCGACTTGGGGGATGGCGATGATTTTGCCCTGCGAAGGAGGTTCGATTTCTCGAGGGGTTGGGGAGTTTCGCTCCAAGGACTGATGTGGCCGCGAGTCGTGATAATAGTTGAAGTAAGATCGTAGAATC
>Ga0066388_100001535_pt1 | contig 13109 bp, 11 predicted proteins | sample PanSoiMetaGPlot6_FD_64539 | JGI IMG/M metagenome (GOLD analysis project Ga0066388, IMG submission 64539) | Tropical forest soil microbial communities from Panama analyzed to predict greenhouse gas emissions - Panama Soil - Plot 6 (Hybrid Assembly) | ecosystem: Environmental > Terrestrial >... | reverse complement strand
CGCCAGCCACGCCGGCCGGAGGCTCGGACGTCGTCGCGACCGGTTCGAGACGCCGCTGGCTGGTGCCGGCCAGCGCGCTGCTCGTGCTGGCGGGGCTGGCCGGCGGCGCGTTCGTTTCATGGCGCCGTACTTCCGCGCTCGATGAGCCCCGCCCGCCGGGCGATCCCGTTGCGTCGGGAGGGTCGCCCCCCGCGGTCGTGGAGAGCGCGCCGGTGTCTCCGTCTCCGGCCGCAACCGCGACCACGGCTCCGCTCCCGCCCACGACCGCGGCTCCGCTCCCGACCACGGAGCCGGCGGCGCCCGCCGCCCCGGTCCCGGTCGTCCGGCCCAGAGGCCCGGCAGAGGGGACGGTCCGTCCGGGCACCGAGCCGCCGGCCGCGGCCGCGGCGAGCCGCATCCGGTTGAGCATCGAGCATCCGCTGGAGGACGGCCGCCTCATCTTCTGGATCGACGGCGTGCTCGTCTACGAGACGAAGCTCCAGGGTCAGTCGTCCAAGAAGATCGTCGTGTTCAACGTCCACGAGGGCCGCGCCGAAGAGCTGCTCGAGGTCCCTCCGGGCCCCCACGAAGTGCGGGTCGAGGTGACCTGGGAACAGAACCGCCGCGTACGCACCCGGGTGATCGACGTCGCCCCGGGCTCCACGGGCCTCCTCGAGGTCCGCATGGGCCGCATGAGCAAGGACCTGAGCCTCGCCTGGAGCCGTCTCGCCCGGGACTGACCCCGTTCCCCGCCCCGGGTTGACAAGCCGAGACTTCTATGCCTAGATAGCTAGGCTATGAGCGCGCCCCCGCCGAGGAACGACGTCCTGCAGGGGACGCTGTCGCTCCTGGTGCTGAAGACCCTGGCCGCGAGCCGGCGGCTGCACGGCTACGCCATCACCTCGCACATCCAGCGCGTCTCCGAGGACCTGCTCCGGGTGGAGGAGGGGTCGCTCTATCCCGCGCTGCACCGCATGGAGCAGCTGGGCCTCCTGCGGTCGGAGTGGGGGGTGACCGACAAGAACCGCGAGGCCCGCTTCTACTCGCTGACCGCGAAGGGGCGCCGGCAGCTCGCGCGGGAGGAGGAGAGCTGGAACCGCCTGACCGAAGGCGTGGGGCGGGTGCTGCGGTACGCCTGAGGAGCGGGTCCATGTCCTGGCTGACGCGGCTTTCGAACACGGTGCGGTCGGGCCGGGTCGAGCGGGAGATCCGGCGCGAGCTGGAGTTCCACGTGGCGGAGCGGGCGGACGAGCTGCGCGACGCCGGGCTCTCCCCCGAGGAGGCCGAGCGGCGCGCTCGCGGGAGGCTCGGGAACCCGCTGCTGCAGGCGGAGAGGACGCGCGACGTGGACATCGCGCTCTGGGCGGACGGCCTCGCGCGGAACCTGCGCCACGCCGCGCGGAGCCTGGGGCGGGCGCCCGGGTTCGCGCTCACGGTGGCGGCGACGCTCGCCCTCGGGATCGGCGCGAACACCGCCGTCTTCTCCGCGCTCGACGCGGTCCTGCTGCGGCCGTTGCCGTTTCCGGACGCGGACCGGCTGGTGCGGCTCTCCCAGAAGGAGCAGGCGAGCGCCGAGACCATGATCGCGCCGGTGCGGCTGGAGGAGTGGAACCGGCTCAACTCGACTTTCCGGGCGGTCAGCGGCTACGGGGTCGAGGACGTGTCCGAGACGTCGGGAGACCTTCCGGAGCGCGTGCGCCGCGCGTTCGTCACGCCGCGCATGCTCGAGGTGTGGGGGGTCGCCCCCGCGCTCGGGCGCGGCTTCTCGGAGGAGGAGCACCGCTTCGGCGGCCCGGCTGCGGCCCTCGTCAGCGAGCGCTACTGGCGCCGCCGGCTCGGATCGGCCCCCGACGTGCTGTCACGCCGCCTTCGCATCGGCGACGCGTCGGTGCCGATCGTGGGAGTGATGCCCGCCTCCTTCCGCTTCCCCGATCGGGACGTGGACGTCTGGTTCCCCTCGGCGGTGGACGCGCCCTACGCCCAGTCGCGTCGCAGCACCTGGTACACCGGGGTGGGCCGCCTCCGCCCGGGCGTGACCCTGGAGGAGGCGCGGGCCGACCTTTCGGCCGTGCAGGCCCGGCTCGCGCGGCAGTTCCCCGACCCCGACCGGAAGATCGGCGTCGATCTGCGGCCGCTCAAGCAGGACCTGGTGGGCGGCATGGGCCGCACGCTCTGGCTGCTCTTCGGGGCGGTGTCGGTGCTGTTGCTGATCGCCTGCACGAACATCGCGGCGCTCCTGGTGGCGCGCGGGATGGCCCGCCGCCCCGAGATCGCCGTGCGCCGGTCGCTCGGCGCGTCCCGCGCCGCGATCGCCGGGCTCGTGCTGGCGGAGACGCTCCTGCTCGCGCTCGCGGGCGGGGCCCTCGGGCTGCTGGTCGCGGGGGTCGCCACCGCCGCGTTCCGCGCCCTCGGGACCGGGTTGCCGCGCGTGGACGAGGTGGTGGTGAACGGGCGGATCCTGCTCTACTGCTCGGTGAGCACCCTCGGCGTGGCGCTCGTGAGCGGCCTCGCTCCCGCGGTGCGGGCGCTGCGGGAGGACGCCGGCCTGGCTACGGGCGAGTCCGGCCGCACCCAGGTGTCGGGAGGCCAGCGCCTGCAATGGGCGCTGGTGGGAGGGCAGGTGGCGCTGTCGGTCACGCTGCTCACGGGCGCGGGACTGCTCGTGCGCAGCGTCCACGCCCTCGCGCGCGTGGAGCCCGGCTTCGAGAAGACCGGCGTGCTGACCTTCCGGATGAGCGGCAGCTGGAGCGAGTCCGCGGACTACCCGGCCCTCGTGGCGCGGGTGGGCCGCACGATCGACACCCTGCGCGCGCTCCCCGGCGTCGAGGGGGCCGCCACCACCGGCTGGTCGCTGCCGGGGACGCCGACCGAGTGGGAGTCCAGCTTCGCGCTCGTGGAAGCGAGCGGCGACGCCGACCGGCGCATCATCGCCGACCTGCGCGTGGTGTCGCCGGAGTACTTCGCGACCATGGGGATCCCGCTCCTCCAGGGCGAACGGTGCGAGCAGCGCTCCGTGGGCACGCGCGGCGCCCCTGCCGGCCAGGGGTACGATTTGATGGTGAACCGTGCCTTCGCGGCCCGCCATCTCTCGGACCATGCGTCGGCGGTGGGGCTGCACCTGCGGGCGTACGCCGAAGGAGCCCTCGAGGATGCGAGCCGGCCCGGGCGCATCATGGGCGTCGTGGGGGACGCGCGCGAGCAGGGCATCGACCGGCTGCCGGTGCCGACCGTCTATACCTGCCTGAGCGCCCCCACCCCGACGCCGTTCTTCGTGGTGCGGACGAGCGGCGATCCCCTGGCGCTCGTGGGAGCGGTGCGCGCGAGGATGAAGGAGCTCGAGCCGCAGCGCTCGGTCTACGACGTCGGCGCCCTCGACGAGCGGATCGACGGCGCCTACGGCCAGCGCCGCCTGCTGACCCTCCTGCTGGTGGTCTTCTCGCTCTCGGCGCTGTCCCTCGCCGCGGTCGGCCTCTACGGGACGCTCAGCTACACGGTCGGGCAGCGCCAGCGCGAGGTGGGCCTGCGCATGGCGCTGGGGGCCCGGCGGGCCGACATCGTACGGCAGTTCCTGGGCCAGGGATTGCGCGTGGTGGGCCTGGCCTGCGCGGGCGGCGTCGGCCTCGCGCTGGCCCTGCGCCGCGTGCTGGCCGGCCTGTTGTACGGCGTCTCGGCCACGGACGCGGCGACGCTCCTCGGAGTCGTCGCGATGGTGGCGGTGGTGGCGGCCGTCGCGTCGCTCGTCCCCGCCGTGCGCGCCGCGCGCCTCGACCCGATGCGCGTCCTCCGCGAATCGTAGAGCCCCGGCCCGATGAACGCGACACTCGTCCTCCTCGCCGTCCTCCGCGCGGCGGCACCCGCGGGGCCTCCCGAGTGCGATCCGGCCTACGCACACGTCGGCGCGTCGGCCGCCGCCCAGGGAAGCGTCTCTCTCCTCGAAGTGGCGGCGGGAGCCGTCGAGCCGGTCGCGACGTGGCAAGCCAGGCCGCTTCGCTTCTGGCGCGACGAGGCGGAGGGACCGTGGCGCGCCTTCATCGGCGTCGACCTCGGGCAGCGACCCGGGGGCGCGCGCGTCACGCTGAGGCCGGCTCGCGACGGGAGCTGCGCGGTCGAGCTGTCCGTCGAACGGGTCGCCTTCCCCGAAGAGCGCCTCCAGGTGCCCCAGCGTTTCGTCGACCTGAGTCCGCGGGACCAGGCGCGCGCCGCGCGGGAAGCGGCCCGTCTGGCGACGCTGTTCCGGTCCGTGACGGCCGAGCGGCTCTGGCGCGGGCCGTTCCGCGTCCCCCTCGAGGGCGTCCAACCGTCGTCGAGCTTCGGGCGGCGCCGGATACTCAACGGCCAGCCGCGTTCTCCGCACACGGGCGTGGACCTGGGCGCGCCGACCGGGACGGCCGTTCACGCCATGCAGAGTGGACGGGTCGTGCTCGACGAGGACCTGTTCTTCTCCGGCCGCACGATCGTCGTGGACCATGGGCTCGGGCTCTTCAGCCTCTACGGCCACCTCAGCGAGTCGCGGGTGAAACCCGGCCGGGTCGTCGATGCGGGCGAGATCATCGGGCTCGTGGGGGCGACCGGCCGCGTGACGGCACCCCATCTCCACTGGGCGGTCCGTCTCGGCGACGCGCGCGTGGACGGTCTCGACCTCGTGCGGCTGACGTCGGAAACGCGTCCTTGACCGTCGCCGCCTCGCGGGCGTAGCGTGTTTCGATGGCCGACGAGAACGAGGGCCGCGAGCACGAGACGGCGGGGAGCGCGGCTCCCGCGGGGCCGGCCACGTCCAACGCCGCCCTGGCGTCGCGGTTCCAGCAGATGTTCCCGGTCCTTTCCCCGGCCGAGATCGACCGCGTCCGGCGTTTCGGCGAGGTCCGGCGGTTCCCGGACGGGGAGCTCCTGTTCCAGGCCGGCGAGGCCGTCCCCGGGATGTACGTGATCCTCTCCGGGCGGGTGGCGATCCTGCCCCGCGACGCGCTGGGGCAGACGGTGCCGGTGGCGGCTTTCGCGCAGCTGATCGGGGCGCCCGTCGAAGAGATGACGGAGGTGGTCCCGGGCGAAGTCATCGCCGAGATCGGAACGCTCTCCGGAAGGGCGGACCTGAGCGTGTTCGACGCCCGGGCGGTCGGTGACGTGGAGGCGATCGTGGTCCCGCCGGAGGCGCTCCGCGCGTTGCTCGTGACCGAGGCCGAGCTCGGCGAGCGCATCCTGCGCGCGCTCATCCTCCGTCGCGTGGCGCTGATCGAGATGGGCTTCGGAGGGCCGGTCCTCGTCGGGACGCTCAGGTCGCCGGAGGTGACGCGCCTGTCGAGCTTCCTCGAACGCAACGGTATTCCCTTCCGGGTGGTCGATCCCGACGAGGACCGGGATGCTTCGTCGGTGCTCGCGCGCTTCGCCCCGGCGCCGGGGGAGCTCCCGATTGCCGTCCTGTCGGACGGCACGGTGCTCAAGAACCCGACGAAACAGGAGCTGGCGCGGGCCCTGGGCCTGGTGGCGACGAGCTTCCGCCCCGAGCCGTACGACGTGGCCGTCGTCGGCGCGGGTCCGGCCGGCTTGGCGACCGCGGTCTACGGCGCGTCCGAGGGCCTATCCGTCGTGGTGCTGGAAGCGCTGGCGTTCGGCGGGCAGGCCGGCGCGAGCGCGCGCATCGAGAACTACCTGGGCTTTCCCACCGGCGTCTCGGGGCAGGCGCTGATGGGCCGCGCCTTCACGCAGGCGCAGAAATTCGGGGCCGAGTTCAGCCTGTCCACCGAGGTCGCCCGCCTGGACTGCACTTCGGAAAGCTCGGGTCCGGATCCCGCTCACATCCTCGAGCTCGGCGATGGCCGGCGAGTCCGGGCGCGCGCGGTCGTCATCGCCTCCGGCGCGCGTTATCGCCGCCCGGAGATCCCGAACCTCGCGCAGTTCGAGGGCCGCGGCGTCTCGTACTGGGCCTCGCCTGCCGAGGCCCGGCTGTGTCGCAACGAGGAGGTGGCGCTGCTGGGCGGAGGCAACTCGGCGGGCCAGGCCGCGGTGTTCCTCGGAAGCCACGCCCGCCACGTCCGCATGCTCGTGCGCGGGCCCGGTCTCTCGAGCACCATGTCGCGCTACCTCATCGACCGGATTGCGGCCTCCCCGAACATCGAGGTGCTCTACGAGACCGAAGTGGTGGAGCTCCTCGGCACGCCCGAGCACGGCCTGCACGGCGTGCGGTGGCGCAACCGGCGCACGGGGGCCGAGGAACAGCGCGCCATCGCCCACCTGTTCCTCTTCACCGGCGCGGATCCCGCGGCGGGCTGGCTCGCCGGCTGTGGCATCCCCCTCGACGAGAAGGGCTTCGTACGGACGGGGGCCGACGTGGGGACGACCGGGCGGGCGCCGCTGCCGCTGGAGACCGGCATCGAGGGCATCTTCGCCGTCGGCGACGTCCGGTGCGGCTCGGTGAAGCGGGTGGGGGCGGCCATCGGCGAGGGGGCCGCGGTCGTGGCCCAGCTGCACTCCTTCCTCGCCCGGCGCAGCTCGGCGCCGGCCCGCGCGATCATCATGGGTGGAGGCCTGCCGGGACCTGCAGCGCGCGCGGGGCGGGAGGCCGATCGGTGAGCGCCTCCGCTTCGTCCACGATGCGCCCATCGAGCAGGTGCACGACACGGTCGGCGTGGTCCGCGAAGCGGGGATCGTGGGTGACGATGCAGATGGTGGCGCCCCCGGCATGGAGCTCCGCGAGCAGCGCCATGACCGCCTCGCCGTTCCGCGAGTCCAGGTTGCCGGTGGGCTCGTCGGCCAGGAGGATGGCCGGCTCGCCGGCCACGGCTCTCGCGACGGCGACGCGCTGCTGCTGGCCGCCCGAGAGCTGCGCGGGGTGGTGGCGGGCGCGCTCGGTCATCCCCACGCGCTCCAGCGCGCGCTCGACGCGCGCCTTGCGCTCCGCCGGGCTGATCCCGCGATAGGTCAGGGGCAGCCCGACGTTCTCGGCCACGCTCAGGTCGCCGAGGAGGTTGAAGCTCTGGAAGATGAAGCCGATCTCCCGGTTGCGCGTCAGGGCCCGCGCCTTGCCGCCGAGGCCGCTGACGTCGCGACCGCCGAGCCAGTACTGGCCCGTGCTCGGCGCGTCGAGCAGCCCGAGGATGGAGAGCAGCGTGGACTTGCCGCAGCCGGATGGCCCGGAGACGGCGAGGTAGTCGCCCCGGGCGATCGTCAGATCGACCGCCTCCAGCGCGTGCGTCCGGACCTCCTCGGTCTCGAACACCTTGGAGACGCCCTTCAACTGGATGATGGTTCCGTCGTTCACGTGGTTCCTCCCTTTCCGCTCGCGGGCTAGCGCAGCCGGACGCCCCGCTTCTCCCAACCCGACGTGTCGGACAACACGACACGGTCGCCTTCGCGCAGGTCCCCGTCGACGATCTGCACCCGGTTGGCCGACGCCCGGCCCAATCGGACCGTGACCGGCTCCGCGCGCGCCCCGTCGGGGGAGAGCTTGAAGAGCGTCACCGCGCCCTCGGCCACCCCCGCGGCGGGACGGCCCATGTGCCGCACGTTGTCGAGGCGCTCGAGCTCGACGGTGCCGTCGATCGTCATGTCTGGACGGGCCCCGCGGGGAAGCGCGCCGAGCAGCTTGACGTCGACCTTGACCGTGCCGTTCTCGGCCGCGGGGGCGATGCGCGAGACGCGCCCGGCGACGACGCCGCTGTGGGTGTCGACCTGGACGGGCAGACCGACCCGCAGGTCGTCGGTCTGGGCTTCGGGGATGCGCAGCTGCGCCTTCAGCCGGGCGGGGTCGACGACGCGGGCGAGATTGGCGCTCCGGGTCACCCGCTGGCCGACCTTCACCACGACCTCCTGCAGCACGCCGGCCATGCCGGCGCGCACGGTCATGGACGCCACGTCCCGTCGCTTGAGCGCCGCCACCGTCCGGCGGTTCTCGACCTCCGATCGCTGCACGGCCAGGCGCGTCGAGAGCGAGCGCTCCAGGCGCGCGACGCGGTCCTGTTCGAGGCGGACGCGCGTCTCGAGGGACGTCGCGCGGACCTCCGACTGCTGGGCGGTGATCCGGGACAGGAGGCCGTCGCGCGCCAGCGTGCCTTCCGCCTTGGCCTGGATGGAGGCGTTGGCCAGCTCGGCCTCGAGGGCGGCCACCTCCGACCGCAGCGCCAGCAGCTCGCCCTGCAGCGACTCCTCGAGGCTCGCGTAGGCCGCCTGCGCCGCCTGGAGGGCCAGGTCGGCGGCGACCGATGCCTGCTCGACGTCCGGATTGCTGAGCTGCAGGAGCACGGTATCCGGGCCCACCGCCGCGCCCTCCTCGAGAAGCTTTCGATCGACGCGACCATCGAGCTCGGCCGACACCCACCGCGAGGCGTCGTCTTCGGGGACCAGCTCGCCCACCCCCTGGAGCTCGCGGACCATGGGTCCCTGCTTCACGGTGTCGATCCAGAGGCCGTTGCGCTCCCGCGTGGGGGCGGCGCGTCCGAGCCGGCTGGCGGCCAGGACCACGGCGATCACCGCCGCCACCCCCGCCCCGGCGGCGACGACGCGCCGGAGCCGCTTCTTCGCGAGGTCGACCGGTGACTTGGGAACGTCCATGTCATTCCGCCCGCAAGGCGTCCATCACGTTGACCCGCGCCGCCCGCGCCGCGGGCACCACCGACGCGGCCACGGCGGCCACGAGCAGGACGCCCGCGGCGCCGACGACCGGGATGGCGCCCGGCATCTGCATCTGCTCGATGTAGCGCACGGCGAAGCGCGCGACGACGAATCCTCCGCCGATGCCGGCGGCGATTCCCGCGAGGGCCATGGCGGCGCCGCTCCGGACGACACCCGCCAGGATGCCGCCCCGGTGCGAGCCGATCGCCATCCGGATGGCGAACTCGCGGGTCCGCGCGCTGACCGAGAACGCCAGGACGCCGGCCACGCCGATGACCGCGATCGCGAGGGCGACGGCGGCGAACACGCCGAACACCAGCGTGTTCAGCCTCTCCGGGGCCAGGACCTCGGCCCGGATGTCCGTGAGCGTCGACGCCTGCTCGATCGGCTGGTCCTCGGAGAGCCGCCGTACGTTGCGGGTGATCTCCGGGACCAGCGCGTAGGGGTCGGCGTGGGTATGGACGAAGATCCGGCCGCCGATGATCTGCTGCTCGAACGGGTGGTACACGGTGAACGTCGGGCCGGGGGCGATGTGTTCGTCGTCGATGTCCGGGACCACGCCGACGATCCGGCGGGGTCCCGTGCTGACGCCGATGAACTTCATGACGGGGTCGGTCCACATCAGGTGACGGTTGACCGCCGTCCGCCCCGGGAAGAGCTTGTCGGCCACGCTCTGGCTGACGATGACCACCAGCTCCGACTCGTGGTCGTCGTCCGCCGTGAAGTCCCGGCCGGCCTGCACGGGCATGCCGAGCGCCCCGAAATATCCCGGCGACACCGAGCGGAACTTCGCGCGCGGATCGTCACCGGCCGCATCGCGCCGTTCCCCCTCGGCGCGGAAGCTGAAGGTGAGCCGCTCGAACGGCCCCGCGTCGCGCCACGGCACCGCGCTGCCCACCGCGACCCGGTCGACGCCCGGCAACGCGCGGACCCGCGCCTGCAGCTGGCGGTAGAACTCCCGGGTCTGCGAGTCGCTCCGGCCGTAGAGCGTCACCGGCACGTTGACGGCCAGCACCCGCGAGGTGTCGAAGCCCGGGGACGACGCCTGCAGGGCGAGGAACGTGCGCAGCAGCATCACGGCGCCCGCGAGGAGCACGAACGATGCCCCGACCTGGGTGATCGCGAACGCGTTCAGGCGGCGGCGCGTCCCCCCCGCGATGCGGATGCTGGCGCCGGAGAGCCTCAGGCCGCCGATCCCCCGGTCGGAGGGCAGCGCCGGCACGTAGGCGAGGACCACGGCCGCGAGGAGCGCGAGGAGGACGCTCGTCCACAGCATGGTGCCGTCGACCCTCATCTCGAGCGCCCGCAGGGAGAACCGTGAGGCGTACCGGGAGAGCACGCCGACGAGCGGCCAGGCCAGGGCGGCCCCGAAAAGGGCGCCCGTGCCGCACAGGAGCAGGCTCTCGGCCAGCAGGGTGGCCCGGAGCGCCCCCTGGTGGGCGCCCACCGCGGCCCGCAGCGCCAGCTCCGATTCCCGGCGGACCGTGCGGGCCAGGATGAGGTTCGCGACGTTGGAGAGGGCGATGACGAAGATCAGGACGGAGGCGGCCAGCAGCACGATCAGGACCGTGCGCGCGTTGGACGTGAGCTGCGCGCGGAGGGGGACCATGCTCACGGCGAACCCCGCGCGCGCCGGGTAGGCCTCGCTGTAGTCGCGCTTCATCCCGGCGTACGCCTCCTTCAACTGCGCCTGGGCGGCTTCCAGCGTGGCCGAGGCCGCCAGGCGGGCGAAGACCTCGGTCATGCGGTGCGCGCGACCGTCGACCATCGTGGCGGAGAGGTGATGCGGGCTCGTGACCACATTGGCGAACAGCTCCGTCTCCGCCGGGTAGGGGATCGAAGGCTCGAGGACGCCCACGACGACCGCGGACCGCCCGGTGTCGCGCTCGAACCCGTCGTCGAGCCGGACGGTCTTGCCCAGGACGGAGGGGTCGCCGTCGAAGGCCGTCGACCAGAACCGGTGCGTGAGCACCACGGCGCCCGCCGCGTTCGGTCCGTCGTCGGTGGCTCCCAGGAGACGACCGACGACCGGACGGAGCCCCATGACCTCGAAGTAGTTGCCGCTGACGATCCCCGCCCGGACCTGGCGCGGCTCGCCCAGGCCGATCATCGAGAAATTGATCGTCGAGAAATCGCCGACCGCGGACAGCGCGTCGACGCGCCGGCGCAGGTCGCGGATCTCGGGCATCGAGAAGAGGATGTTCCCGGCCCCGAAGCCGGGAGCGCTCTGGCGGATGTAGACGAGGCGCTGCTCGTCGCGATTCACGAGCGGCCTCAGCAGCACGGCCCGCACAAGGCTGAAGATGGCGGCGTTGGCGCCGATCCCGAGGGCGAGGGTGAGGACCACCGTCGTGGTGAGGCCCTTCATCCGGATCAGCGAGCGAAACGCGTACGTGAGCTCTTGCCGAAGACCCATGGATCCCCCTTCCCCCGACCAGCGGCGGGCAGTCCCCGCCTCGCTGGATAGACGTTCGAGGGGCGGGCGTTTCGACATGACGTCGCGGAGTCGCCCCCTTCACGCTTCCTTCGCACGGACCGAATCTAGGGAGTGGATGTCGGGGAGTGGGAGTGACAAGTGTGGCGGGATTCGGATCGACTCGCGACCTCGTTCCGGACCCTTGACAAAGCATAAGCAGAGGCTTATGTTTCAGGGGTGGCGGGCACATCCGTGGCCGAGGACAGGATCTTCCAGGCACTGGCCGACCCCAGCCGCCGGGCGATCTTCGAGTCGCTCACGCGGGGGGAAGCGGCGGTGAAGGACCTCACGGCGCGCTTCGACATCTCGCAGCCGGCGGTCTCGCAGCACCTCGCCACCCTGAAGGATGCCGGCCTGGTGAACGGCCGGCGCGAGGGACGTTGTGTCTACTACCGGGTCGAGCCGCGCGGGATGAAGCCGCTCATCGACTGGATCGCGCACTACCGCGCGTTCTGGACCGAGAAGGTCGATCGCCTCGAAAAGCTGCTGGAGGAAATGGACGAATGAGCCGCCCCATCGACAAGACCGCCCCCTCGCAGACCGAATCCATTTCGTTCGAGTTCGATCTGCCTCATGCGCCGGAGAAGGTGTGGCGCGCGCTCACCGACCCCGGGCTGCTCGCCGAGTGGCTGCTGCCCGTCACCGAGCTCAAGCTCGAGCCGGGGGCGGCGTTCACGCTCAAGACGCAGCCGTACCCCGGATGGGACGGCACCGTGAACTGCCGGATCCTCGAGATCGAAGCCCGGAGGAAGCTCAGCTACACGTGGACCGTCCCTTTCCTCGACACCGTCGTGACGTTCACGCTCACGCCCACGGCGTCGGGCACGCGCCTGTCCCTCGTGCAGTCGGGGTTCAAGGCGGACCAGAAGCGGGAATTCGGCGGCTCGCGCTACGGCTGGAACATCATGGGCGGGAAGCTCGTAGACCTGCTCGCGACGCTCCCGTAGTCTCCCCTTCGGTCCCGTCTCCAGAGGAGGTCCTATTGAACTGGAACAAGTGGGTTCGACAGATCCACCGCTGGCTGTCCATTGTCTTCACGGTGACCGTCATCGCGAACTTCGTCGCCCTCGCCCAGGGGCATGGGATGCCTCCGCCGTGGATAACCTACTCGCCGCTGCCCCCGCTCGCCCTGCTCATGCTCACCGGCCTGTACATGTTCGTCCTCCCGTACGCCACCCGATGGCGCAGCGAGCGAGGCACCGACTGAGGAACTCCCGTCGGGTCTCGCGCGTTAACTGCACGCGGGAGAAATCATGAAGCGATTGGCCTGCCTGCTGGTCCTCGGGTGGCTCGGAGCGTCGGGAGTCGTGAGGGGCCAGGAGCCCCCCCCGGATTCAGGGGCGACGCCTCAAGCTCCGGCCCCTCAATCCGTTGCGGTGGTCCCCGATCCCACGCTGCCCGCCGAGACCGACATCACGCTCGATCTGCGGACCCAGGTCAGGGCCGGGCTCGGCTTCTCGGGTCCGCTCGGGGCGATCGGCAGCGTGCAGATCCTCCACGGCGTGGGCGCCGACATCCGGAGCGACGGCACGCGGGTGAAAGCGGTCTGCGCGATCCCGATGCCGCACTGCGCCCAGGGGTTCCTGCTTCGGGCCGACGCGGGCTCCGGCGGGGGAAGGCTCAGCCTGGGGCTGGGAGCGTTCGCCAAGGTGGATACGGACGGCTTCAAGGGGACGGCGGGGATGGCCCTCCGCCTGGCCGTCGCCCACACGTGGGGAGACCCGATCGGCCAACCCCCCGGCCTCACCTACCTCGGCCCCGAGTTCGACCTGTCCGTGCTCCGCATCAACCTGACGCTGGGCGTGCTGTTCAGGGTGGGAGGGGACGGCGGGTCGTCCGCCCTGTTCAGCTGGGGCCTCGGCTTCGGGCTCTAGTGGCTCAGGCTCCACACGTACGCGGCGAGCGCGGAGACCTGGTCCGCCGTCAGCTGTGCCCCCCCGCTGGCGGGCATGGGGCTGCGATAGTTCTTGGGTTGGGGAACGCCATCGGTGATGGACTTCGCGATCCCCGCCCAGGAGCCATCGCTCCACAGCCACTTCTGGCCCGTCAG
>Ga0066388_100001534_pt1 | contig 13114 bp, 11 predicted proteins | sample PanSoiMetaGPlot6_FD_64539 | JGI IMG/M metagenome (GOLD analysis project Ga0066388, IMG submission 64539) | Tropical forest soil microbial communities from Panama analyzed to predict greenhouse gas emissions - Panama Soil - Plot 6 (Hybrid Assembly) | ecosystem: Environmental > Terrestrial >... | reverse complement strand
GCTCGCCTTTTGGTACATGTCGCGAGGGGAAAGCGAAGACCTTCAGAAAGAAATGCGCCTGAGAAAGCTCATCTGGGACAAGCAGCAGCGTGACATGTGGCCCGACGGCTTCATCGGCGATCTCGGCAACGGCCTCTTAGGCGACCTGGCCGACGGAGTTCTGTCCGGCCTCTGTCTTTTCTCGGACGACGCGCAAAAAGGCCGCGACATGATGCTGGAGCAGATGCGTGATGAGATGGTGAACGGGTCCGAAGCGTTCGGAACCTGGGCCCGCAGCAACCTGGTGAGCATGGTCGCCGACTCCATCAACATGGAGACGGGAGAGGTGGATTGGTCGATGGTGGAGCAGAAGTACCAGACCTTTATGGGCGAATCGACCTTGATCGACAACAAGGGCTCAAAGGAATCCGTGCCAAACGCCACCATCTTCTCCAACGCGTACAAGACCCTTGAGTTTACCGGCCACGCGGCGAGCAAGGCCCAGGAGGTCAAGGACCTGCTCGGCGACGGGTCGGGGATCCCCTACTCCAGCCGCGAACGCCTGAAAGAATTGGTCCGGTTCGACCTTTTCAAAAATCTTAGGCAGGCGAAGCCCCGGGTGGAGCGGCTGGCCCGGGAGATCGGCGTGGTCAAGACGGTGGACGGACAGGAAGTCATGGTACCGCCTGAGCTTTTGACCCCGGCCCAGCAGAAGCGGGTTCAGGAGGAGCTGCTCCCCTTGAACAACCAGATCATCTTTACCGGAGCGGCCCTGGAACTCTTGGACCCCAAGCGACCGACCGCGCAACCAAAATAGGAAAGAGCCGATAAGAAGAGAGCCTCGGACTTAAGGAAGGGACACACGATGAATAACGAACGACTGATGGCGTATGGATTCGACGCCTTATCTTACTACTTCATCCCCCGCTGGACTACGAACTACGTGGCTCGAAAGCTTGCGGAGAGTAATCTTAATAAAGCCATCCAGGACAAGTGCGGCGCAGCGGGTGCCAGCAACGAAGCGGACCTGAAGAAACAGCTGGCCCCTTCCTATTATCAGGATTTTTTCTGGACGCCTCGGCTCAAGACCACCTTCCCCCAAGTCCTTCCCTTGATCGGGGGAAGCCGAATCCCGTATTTCGTTCCCCTTCTCGCCGATCCGGTCCTTCTCTGGCAGTTGCCGGGAATGACGGACAATTGGTGGTACAAAAGCGGTCTCATCGCCTTCGCCGGCTTGGGAACCTTGACCAGCCGTGGCGGACTCCTACTCTCCAACTCCCCGCTGCGCGGCTTAGACCCCATTCAAAACGGCAAATATGCCACGGCTCTTAAGGATGTGACGGCCAAGATCGAATGCAACGCCGGTCCCGGCGGCGGCAACCCGGAACCCGTCACCGACGACAGCACCCAGATCGTTCCGGCGGCGGCGGACGAGTCCACTCCCGTCAATCAGATGGTCAGCTCGGCCAAGCTATCGGGAATCCCGGTGACCGACTTGAACGCCCAACTGGCCCAAGCTTACGGCTTTGGCGGCGCGTCCTCCTCGGTGAAGGCCTCGTTGTCCCAAGGAAGCTCCGTCCCCGGAGCGAAGCCGGTCCTTCCCGTGGTGCCTCTCGTGACCCCGGCGCCTTTGGTGGTGCCACAAGTCAGGCCCATCCCCGTGGTCCGGCCGATGCCGATCCTCGCAAGGTAAGATATCCCCCTCTTAGATTTAAGAGGGGGAATTCAAATCTCCTTAAATTTGAAACCTTCCGGCCGAACTGTGATGACCGAGCAGGGCCCCTGACGCGCCAAATGGGCGGCCACCGACCCCAAGTGCTTGTGAAAGAGCCCCGACCCGCCGTGGGTGCTTATGACGGCCAGATCGCAGGCCTCCCTCTTCGCCACCTCGTCGATGGCCTCGCGCAGCGAGCCTTCTTTGAGTTCGTGTGCAAGCTCCACCTTCGAAACCGAAGCCTCTTCCACCCATTTTCGAAACTCCTCGCGGACCATTTCCTTCATTTTGAGCTCGAATTCGGTGGCGTCGATTGCCGCGTAAGAGGGGATGAAGGGCGATTCAAAAACGTGGAGAAGATGGGCCGAGGCTCCGAAGAGTTTCGCCAAGAATAGTCCCAGCCGAAAACCGGCCCGAGCCTCTTCGGAGAGATCGGTGAGAAGAAGGATTTTTCGGGGGGGCTGAAAGGATCCGCGGACGATCCAGACGGGGCATTCCGATTTTCGGATAAGGTTCTCGGCGGTGGATCCCAAGATGGCGGTCAAACCGACGTTTTCACCTTTGGCCCCCGCCACCAGGAATTGAACCTTTTTTTCCTTCGCGGCGCGGATCAATTCGACGAAGGGCACGCCGACCCTCACCTCGGCCGAGATCTCCTGTCCGGCTTGCGAGAGCGACGCGAGCCTTAAGGTTAATTCGTCCAAGGCCTTTTTCTCCAACTGGTTGGCGAGCTGAATCAGGACGGGACCGAAAAAGTGGCCGCCGAACGGGGTCTGGCTGACGACGTGCACGGCCTGAAGCCGTCCTTTCACGAGCTGGGTCAAGAAAAGGGCGGCCTTTAATGCCTCTTGGGAGGCATCGGAGAAGTCGGCGGCGGCGAGAATTCTTTCGATGGGTTTCATGGCGGATGCGCCCACCCGAAAACGGCGCGGCCAAACAACTTAAAGACGGCGATCGGAACCCGAAACTCTCCATTGTTTCGCGGCTCGCCAAGGCCACGCTCTGATTGGATTTTCCTTCAGGACGCAAAAAGTGTCCAGTGTTGGATAGACTTTTTTAACCAGCTCGCAAAAAAAAATATAGATCTTCCCCGACGGGCCCCCGTTTGATTTTTTATCGTCACATAGTTCCCCCTCATTATCCTCAAATGGATGATGAATCCCCCCTTACCACCCCGAAGTGAGGATGACACTTCGGGGTTTTTTTTGTGAGCAGACGCACCCGTTGTAGGGGCGCCCCATGTGGGCGCCCGTCAATTGCGGGCGGCCACGCGGGGCCGCCCCTACAATTAATTTATTTCACGATGCGATTTTCCGCCTGGATTCGGTGGGCCTCAAGGGCGGGTTTGTAGAGATTTCGAATGGCCAGGAGGTCTTCGTCGTAGATGTGATTCTTGAAATCGACGGGGCTCCAGGGAAAGGGCTGGCATTTGTCTTTCACAAAAAGAAGCATCATCTCCAGGTAGATTCCGGCGGAGTGGTAGATCCTCTGTCCGGCAAAGCGGGTGGAGGTCATGGCGGTTTTATAAAGGTCTAAATAGCCGGGATCGAGGTTCACGCGGGGCTTCCCTTGATGACGAAACCGGTCTTCCAGGCCCAAGCAGGCCATTTTGATCAAGGCGATTTCTCCAGGGTCGATCAGGCGCGTGAAGGAAATGAAGGTTCGAAAAAGGGGGGCTCCCATCTCCTCGATCAATTTGTCGTCGGTCGTGAAGGGCGTGGGGTCCGATTCAAAATCGACCAAGCCCCAGCGTCTCATCATGAAGTCTTTAATGTCGCTCCGTACGGGTTCATCTCGATAGACGATGCTTGCAATCAATTTGACCGGATCAACGGGATACACGAAAACCTTTCTTTTTTCGGAGGCGTTGGTCCTTCATCATCTCATAACAACCTCCGAAATCAAGAAATTCCCTCAATAAAAAAGGCCATGGGTTTAAGCCCCATGGCCTCTTTAAGACTCATTTTCGATGAAGCTATTTGGCGGGAGCGGCCTCCTCGGCGGGCTTCGTCGCGTGCTTTTTCGAATGATGATGCTTTTTCATCTTCTTCGGGGTCGTGGTGTCCGTCGCGGTCGCCGCGGCCGGCTTGGCCCCTTCTTCGGCCCGAATGACACGGGACATCCCTGAGACACCGATCGCCAAGGTGAGGGCGACGATGAACGACATGAGTTTTTTCGACATATGGTCTCCTTTCAATGAATAGGTGATTTTGGACTGCTCAATACTTGGAAAGTGCATGGTCTATGCCAGGCCTTTAACTTTTATAACTTATTGAAATTATTTTATATTTAATGAAATTTCGGGGAAGGCCTGAAAAAAAATTGAGGTTTTTTTCCACAAGTAGGTAAAACTTCCCCATGACCCGTTCTCTTATTTCGATGAACCTGGGAAACCGTGTCCTGATTTATATCTTGGTCTTTGGGGCCCTCTCCGCGTCCCTTTATGGGTATTTCTTCCTGCGGCAGGAGAGGAGATATGCGGAGGCCCAGGCTCAGAAACGAACCCAGGCCTTCGGCGAATCGATGCGGGAGATCCTGCAAGCGAACCTGGCCTCGGAAAATTTGACTCCCTTGAAGAAGCTCTTAAATCGCATCGCCGTCTTCGAACAACCCATGGGAATGCGGATTTTTTTCAAATCGGGAGAGCTTTTTTATCAGACCAAGAGCTTAAAAAACATGCCGGCGGGCGATATTTCGAGCCTGATCTCGAATTTGGAGGAAGACGATTCGGCGGTTCAAAAAATGACCTTTCACGGAAAGCCCCTCCTCGTCTCCAGCCTTCCGATCGAATCGAAAAACGGTGCCCTTTTAGGAATTCTCCAGATCTTCGACTACCAGTCGGCATTCTCCGGCGAACTGAGAAGCTATCAGCACAAGGTCTTCACTTCCCTCATGCTGTTCTACACCTTGACCTTGGCCATCATTTTTTTCGTGATTCAAAGGGGCGTGAGCCGGCCGATGGCGTCCCTCCTGAAAGAGGTGCGCCCTTTCCGTTCCGTCAAGGAAAACGGTCACGAACTGACGTTGATCAAGCAGGAATTTAAGCGGCGCGATTCCCACCTTGAAGAGCTGAAAAATGTCCTCTCCCATTCCAGCCGGGAAAAGGAGCTCCTGCGGGACCAGCTCAAGCAATCGGAGAAAATGGCCGCCATCGGCAAGTTCGCGGCGGGACTCGCCCATGAGATGGGCAGCCCCATTTCGGTCATCGAAGGACGGGGGCTTCAGGCCCTCCGCAAGATTTCGGAGCCGGACACCGTGGAAAAAAACTTGAACCTCGTCGTCGAGCAATCCCGCCTCTTGAGCCGCATGATCCATGACGTGCTCACCTTTGCCCGCCGGCGCCCCTTGAACCGTTCTCCCATGGATTTGAACCTGCTGCTCACCCGGGCGATGGAATTGTCGGAGGATTTTCTGCCCTCCGTCCTCCGGCTGACCCATTTTGATCCGGACCTTCCGAAAGTCGAGGCCGACCCCGACCAACTCCTTCAAGTTTTCACCAACCTCGTCCGCAACGCCCTGCAAGCCATGCCCCAGGGAGGAACCTTGTCCCTCACGACGGCTTCGATTTCGGAGAACGGAAAAGACCTACCCTGGGTTCGGGTGACCGTTGAAGACACGGGAGTAGGGATGGATGAAGAAGTGAGATCAAGAATTTTTGAGCCTTTTTTCTCCCGGCGAAGCGGCGGAGAGGGAACGGGCCTGGGCCTTTCCATCGTCTATGGAATCATTCAGGAGCATCAGGGCCGGATTCTGGTGGAGAGCAGGCCGGGAGAAGGGTCCCGTTTCGACATTTACCTGCCCGTGACATTTCCGGGCGAGGTTCAAAAATCGGGAGAGGCATGGCAAAGTCCCGCGCCAAAATCTTGGTGATCGACGATCATCCGGAGGTCTTGAGCCTTCTCTCCGATCTTTTAACGGAACGGGAGGACTACGGCGTCTTGGGCGCTTCGTCCATCACGGAGGCCTTGGGCCTCTTTCGAAAACATTCCTTCGAGCTCGTCATCACCGATTTGAAGCTGAAAAATGAGACGGGGCTCGATTTGATGAAACGGGTCCATCAGGAGCTCCCGGGGGTGCCTGTCATCGTCATGACAGCCTACGGGAGCGTAGACACAGCCGTCGAAGCCATGCGCTCGGGGGCCTTCGACTACATCGAAAAACCGTTTCACGAGGAAAAAATCCGTCTTACCGTCGCCCGGGCGGTGGAGGATTTCCGCCTGCGTAGCGAAATCCAGCGCCTCCGGACCGACTTATTGAACCAATCGTCTTATCACCGCATCGTCTCCCAAAGCCCCAAAATGCGCTCCGTCTTTTCGCTGATCGAACGGTTGAAGACGAGCGATGTGAACGTTCTCATCCTGGGAGCGAGCGGAACGGGAAAGGACCTGGTGGCCCGGGCGATCCATGAGAGCTCCACCCGCGCATCGGGCCCCTTCGTCACGTTGAATTGCTCGGCCATCCCCGAGACGCTTTTGGAGGGAGAACTGTTCGGATACAAAAAAGGGGCCTTCACCGACGCCAAGGCGGATAAAAAAGGCCTCCTCGTCGAAGCGGAAGGCGGCACCTTCTTCATGGACGAAATCGGCGACCTTCCCCTTTCACTGCAGCCCAAGCTTTTAAGGGCCGTACAGCAGCGGGAGGTCCGCGCCCTGGGATCGACCGTCTCGGAGACCCTAAATGTCCGCTTGATTGCGGCGACGAACCAGGACTTGAAGGCCAAGGTCCAAGAGAAAAAATTCCGGGAAGACTTATTCTACCGGCTGAACGTGGTGACCCTTGAGCTTCCACCCTTAAACGAGCGGCGGGAGGATATTCCCCTTTTGGTCCAGTATTTCCTCAAGAAAATGGCGGGAGGATTTCAAAGGCCCCTTAAAGGCGTGAGCGAGGAAGCGCTGCGTCTTCTGATCAATTACGATTGGCCCGGAAACGTGCGGGAGCTGGAGAACGTCATCGAACGGGCCGCCGCCTTGACCGAGAGCGAATGGATCACTCCTTCGGACCTTCGCCTTCCGATTTCTTCGGAGTCTTTGGTGAACGATCCCGAGGCGCTGAACTTTTTTTCTCCGAACGGGCCCCTGCTCACACTGGAAGAAATGGAAAAAGGCTACATATTGGGAGTTCTAAAAAAGGCTGGAAATAACCGGAGCCGGGCGGCGAAGATCTTGGGGATCGATCGAAAAACCCTCTACAACAAGCTCGCGGAATACGCGGCCCTCACGCCCCAAGACGAGGGGGACGAGTGATCAGGGCGTCGGGCCTCGCCTCTCGCCGGGGCGCCGAAACTGCATCACCTCACGCCGGATATCCTCCATCACCAGGATAAATTTACCCTGTTGGGCGGGGCTTAAGATCCCCTTGATCTCCCCGAACTGGGCATCCTCCAGCTTCTCGATCTCTCCGCGGGTCTTTTGCATATCCCCGACGATCTGTCCGGTTCGCTTCGAGTCGTTCGCATCCACCGCTTGGCGAAGGTCTCTTCTGTAATCCTGCATCTTTCTTCGAAGCTCCCGTCTCTTTTCGCGGTATTTGGAAAGAACTCCCGAGACTTTGACCGCCTGCTCGTCGGTTAAACCCACCTCTTCTTTGATCCTCAAGGCGATCAGGCTTTGCAAGCGTTCCTGCTTCTGTTGAAAATTGCTGTCATCGGGCGGCTGGGCCTTGGAACTTGAAGGGATAAAAAGCCCTAGCACCAAAAGCAGGCCGATGAATTTTTTGAGTCTCATAAAATGGTCCTCCTGTCGCTCTTTCGTTCAAAATGGTCGATCAAACGGTCCAGTTCTTCCGGGTTCAAATCGGCAAAAAGATCGGCGTCTTCATCCCATTCCTCGGGGGAAGGGAGGTATTTTTCCGCAAGGACCGCATAATAAGAGTCGATCTGATCCGGATTCAGTTCGTCCATCGGATCGTCCGAGGTCCCCTCTTCAAAGGCCTCCTCCAGGAGCCTCGACGCCAGGGGCTCTCCGACCTCGTTCGGCCCCAGGGGCCTCTCTTGCTGCCAGAATCGAAAACCTATGACCATCAAAAGGATCATCGCTGCGGCGGCCAAGAGACCCCGAGGTTGAAACAGGATATCCCAAAACCTGGCCGCCTTTTTTTCAGGCCTTCGATCGATCCGACTTAAGATCGCGTGGGTTTGGCGTTCCCAAAAATCGGGAGGAGGCACGGTCTCCGGAGGAAGTTCACGAACCATGCCCTCCAGGGCTTCGAAATCTAGGGCCTCCTGAAGGCAGGATGGGCAGCTTTGCCGGTGTTCGTCCCATGCCTTTCTTTCAAGGGGCGAAAGATCACTTAACCCTTCCATCAAGATTTTTTGGAATCGTTCGCAATTCATTGCCGCTCCCGCTTTTGAAGCTTCTCATACCCTTCTTTCAACCGTTTCATCCCATGGTGAAAATTGACTTTGGCCGTCCCTTCGCTCATCTCCAAAATCCTTCCGATCTCCTTGAAGGGCAACTCCTCCTGGATGCGAAGGACGACCACCTCTTTCTGGGTGGGAGGAAGCCCTTCCAAAGAAGAGCGCATCCATTGCCGCCTCCCTTCCTCGTCCGTCATCGAGACAAAGTCTTCACCCTTTGGATCGGCCCATTGTTCGGCCCATTGCTCGTCGATCAAGACCGTCTCCCGGCGGCGGGAGCGCAGATGGTTGCGGGCCAGATTCAAGGCGATGGTGATCAGCCATGTCTTGAGCGACGACTCGAAACGGAACTTGGAGAGGTGGGTGTGGGCCTTGAAAAAGGTTTGCTGAGTCACTTCGTCGGCATCCTCGTTTTTCCTAAGCAATCGGAGAGCCGTGAAGAAAACGGTTTTCTGGTACGTCCGGATCAGCGTCTCGAAGGCCCGAACTTTCCCGGAGAGGACCTCTTCCACCAAGATCCGGTCTTCATCGGCACCCAAACGTCTCTCCTCTATAAAGGTAGGACCCCCCATCCTCTGGATAGTTAAAGAAATTTTTAATAGGAACTTTTAAGAAAATTTTTGAAATCAAAAAATTTAACTTCTCTTTCAAAATAAGGTCTTGGGGGCGTTGGTTTTCAAAAAAGGAGAATAAGATGAAAATGACGAAAATCAAAGCATTGGGTCTTATCGGGGGCCTCGGTCTCTCCCTGCTGATGAGTTCCAGCGCCTTCGCCTGGTGTAGCCACCCGGGCCGCCCCTACGCCGTCCGCGCCGTCGACCCGAGGGTCAATACGCGCTTCGAGCACCGCTGGGACAGCAATCATAACGGCCGGATCGGCCCTTGGGAGCGCTACCGAATCTCCCACCGGGGAGTGAATACCCCCCGGGAGTTCTATTGCGACCGCAATCATAACGGAAGGATCGGGCCTTACGAGTCCCGTTGCCTATAAACCTCCCACCTCCGAAACCTCAAAACCCCGGCTTCCCGAGAAGCCGGGGTTTTCCCTTTTCTAGCAACCTCCCTTTTTTCCTACCGATTCCTCTTTTTTCAGGTATTTAAAAGACCCCCGGAGAGAATCTTGTTCTCGAAAATCACGCAAGGCCTCATTTCATCGGAAACCTTAAGCCCCCTTCAATCTCAGGTGGATACCTTGGTCGGGGGTTTCCTCCACCAGGCGACCGATTGGCGATCTCTGGCCGCCATGACGGCGGGCGGGCTGGCCTGTCGGGGGGCGCGGATCGGAGCGATGGGTCTGGGGGCCGGAAATGGCATCCGCGCCTTGTCGGTCGGCGTGGGGCTCACCGCCGAGGTCTCGGCCTTCGAATTGACGCAGCGTGGGTTGGCGTTGCCCCGACATCACGAAACTCCGAATCTGTGGAAATGGTCCGGTCCCGGAGGCCTTCGCCAAGGCCTCCTCCAGTCCTTCATCACCTTCGGCGCCTTGAAGGGGGCGGGCCGTCTCGCGCGCGGTGAAAATCTCCTCGCGCAACACCTCCTTCAAGACACGGCCATGGTGGCGGGGCACCAGGCCACGGGAATTTTAGGAATCGTCCCTCAGTCCACAGGTTCTCTCGCCGAGCAATTCCTCCACGCGGAGGTGACCAACTTACAACTGAGCACGGGGATGGCCTTGGGACATGGACTCAGCGGAGGACGGGTTCATGCCTTGGAACGTGGGCTGGATCTCTCCCTCCAGACCCAAGGGGCCGGACCCAGGCCATGGCTCCCCTTTATCTTCAGTGAGGGAGGCTCGACCTCAAAAGCGGAGCCCGTTTGGCTGGGCCCAACCGCCGGTTTGCCGGAACCTCCTCGCGAGGATAAAAAAAGGGAAGGACTTTATTACTCCTCGTCGCTCATTAAACCTCCCGGAACCCTCACAACGGATCCCTTCGGTCTCGGTGAGCCGACGAATTTGGAAAGGATCATCGGAGAAGGAAGGGCTGTCCCTCACAAGTTTCTCGAAGCACTGATCCGCTCCGTGCTGGAAGGAATCCCCTCGGGCCTCTCGGTGATGGAATTGGTGATGGAAACGGGAAAGCCTTCCTACCAACTGGTGATGGATGGCCTAGTTCGGTATCGACGTCTGGAGGCCTTTCACCGGCTCCTCGCCGGCGACCGGGACTTAAAAGAGCTTCGGGTCATCGATAACGCACCCGGAAACATCTTGGACGGGGCCTTCACTTTGGCCCGTCTGGGGAGTTCGGTGGTGGTAAAGGAGCCAGGGGACTTGGAGTCGAGTCTCCACAAAGAAGTCCTCCGCACGCTCCCTTCCCGTGAGATCGCGGAGCGCATCCGTCTGGTCCCGGAGAAGTATCTCGACGTCCACACTCCTGGTGACATCGTTTACTGGACGAACCCCTGTCTCCTCCGCCTTCAGAAGCCGACCACGGCCTCACTCGGAGAATACCTGGCACGGGACGTGAAACCGGGTGGCTATCTGGTCATCCAAAGCGACCACTTGTTCGGAACGCAAAATGAACTCCTCAACTTGAATCTCGACCCTCGGGAGTGGGAAACAGTCTTCGCCGAGGACCTTCCGAATTTCTTCCCTAAGGCCAATTATCTTCTGCCGACCACCCAGGCCCACAATAACCTTCATATCCAGGTCCATCGCCGCAAGGCGGATCTTCCTGTATCAGCCTTTTCGGAAACGAAAAGCACGGACACTCCCGTGATGGGTGCCGAGACGAACGAGACCGGCTTCCCCTATATAGAGGGCGAGAGGGGTATCCTTCTCCCGGTGAAGGCGAATAGCACGGCCGTCATCCTGGGGGACGTGGCCGGAACGCGGACCTACGCCCTCGCCTCAAGGAGACACCGTGTCATCCATATCGACAAGGATTTCTTTTATTTGGATGGAGCACGGAACTACGTAGGGATAAGGCACGAAGGAGCCCTCATGGAAGGGCAGGCCCCCGAAAAGTTGGACATCGAATTCCTGCATAGAGACTGGTTCGAAACCTCCTTTCAGGCCGATCTCGTCGAAGCCTTCTACCCCCTCGACTTCCGCGACCTTCCAAAGTATCCAGGGGCCGCTCGAAATAGGGCTTTAAAGACGTTTTTAGAGAAGGCCTTGAACTCGAAAATTCGACGCGGCGGAACGGGGTACGTGGTCTCGGAACACTCGGACCTGATCAGCGATCTCGCCGAAGTGATCGAACAAGATCCTCGGCTTGAAATCATCGAAGAGGGATACCAGCAGAAATGGTCCCCGATCGTGGGAGGCTACGGCACGGCCGGAGGAATTCAGCGCAACTCCTGGCTCATCTACCGTAGAAAATAATTTGTCACGTCCTCCCTTCCTATTCTAGGGTGGCCCCAATGGCCTCTTCGTTCCCCTGGGATCCCCAAAAATTTTTGACCGCGCTCCTTTTGGACCGTTATATCCCCCTGCCTTTGAACGCCGAGGCGCTCCAAAAAAGATGCGACGCGGTGGACCGCATCTCGGCGGCCTTTTCGCCTTCGGAGACCGGAACCTCCGAGGGACCCCGATGGGACCCCCTTCTCTCCAAGCTCGCCCTTGGGCTCGGACGAATGGGCGCGGGAGAGGCCCGAGACGCCGAGCTCCTTTATCAGGAGGCCTTGGAACTCCTCTCCCAAGGGGTCGAGCTGGAAAAAGGCGACAAGAAAAAATGGCCCGAGGTGGGGCCGGAAGACCGCTCCGTGCGCCTTCTCACAAATTATTACGCGTCCGACCCCAAACGTTACGTCTTGGAGGGGGCCTTTCGCCGGTTTCACGTGATCCGCCACCTGATGCTGGCGCGGGAGCACCTGAAGGCCGGCCGACTTCTCTTCGCCGAGAAGGAAACGGTGATCGCCCAAGAGGAGCTCCGTCACCAGGCGGCCTTGGCCTTGAACCTCGACCTGGCCTTTCTCCGGGAGGAGGCGGAGACCTTGAGCCAGACGGAAAACCGCGATGAGCGTCAGGTCACCGTGGAGTGGGTCGAGAAATATTTATTATCCCATTCGGAGACGGTCCAGCGCCTCGCCTCGCCTCTTTTCGCGGTTCCTTCGGATTTCAGCGAGATTTTTCGTCCTTTGAACCCCGTCGAGTTCAGCCCCCGGGAGATCTCCATCTCGTCCACCGAAGAGTGGGTGAAGGCCCTTCGGGAGCAGCCGAAGAATTTGACCCTGCGTCTCTCCTCCAACGCCGCGTGGGATGCCCGTAAAGGTCTTCTCTCTCTTCTTCAACTCCCCGACCCGGCCCAGCAGCAATACTGCCGGATGCCCGACGTCGACCGCTTTCAGGATTCAAAACTTTACGACGCCCAAGGGCGCCTCCTACTTCAGTTCGACGAAGGAGGACGCCTCTCCTGCGCCCCGAGCGTCGCCGAGATGAAAACCGGGGCGCCAGACGAAGACACGACTCTTTTGGACGCCGCCGTGATCGGAGGTGGGCCGGGAGGCATCGCCGCCGGTGTGGCCTTGAACTGCCTCGGCGTCTTTCGAATTGCCATCTTCGAGAGGTCGGAGATCAACGCCACCGTGCGCGACATCTGGTCCCGGGAGAAGGAGGCGGACACCTGGTACAGCGGCCGCCCCGATCCCATCGAGGGGCCCGTCGGCATGCAGGACACGACCCGTGCCGTCTACCTGAACCGGATGAAGAGCTTCGTCGATTACTTCCACCTGAATCTGCGCACCCGGGAGCCCGTTTCAAACCTCGCGCGCGAAAAGAGCGGGATCTGGACTCTCGAGACGCCCCAGGGGAAATACCGGGCCCGAAACGTGGTCTGGACCTCCGGGCGCTACGGAAAGCCGAAGCTCCTCAAGTGGGAGGAGGAAGGGATCCCCGACGAGCTCAAGGCCCATATCCTTCGGGGAGTGGAGGTGGACGAGATCCGCCACTCCACGGTCGTCATCATCGGTGGAGGGAACACGGCCTTCGACAACGTGAGGACCTTGACCTCCCATGGGACCGGGGCCAAGGGAAACCGGGTTTACGTCGCCTATCCCCGCAAGCCCTTCAACGTGCCAGGGAGCATGCACGCCCACAATAACGATCAGCTCCTCCAGTGGGAAGA
>Ga0066388_100001532_pt1 | contig 13115 bp, 9 predicted proteins | sample PanSoiMetaGPlot6_FD_64539 | JGI IMG/M metagenome (GOLD analysis project Ga0066388, IMG submission 64539) | Tropical forest soil microbial communities from Panama analyzed to predict greenhouse gas emissions - Panama Soil - Plot 6 (Hybrid Assembly) | ecosystem: Environmental > Terrestrial > Soil... | reverse complement strand
CATCCGGATGTGTTCAACATCCTGTTGCAGGTGTTCGAAGACGGCCAGTTGACAGATGGACTCGGTAACACGGTCGATTTCAAGAACACGATCATCATCATGACCTCGAACATTGGCGCGCGGCACCTGCAAAAGCGCGAAGGCCTCGGCTTCCAGTCAAGCGCCGAAGACATGATTTCGAGCAAAGTCGAAGATCTGGTGAAGAACGAAGTGAAAAGAACGTTCAATCCGGAGTTCCTGAACCGGTTGGACGAGATCATTCTGTTCATGGCGCTGACCGAGAACGATCTGATCCAGATTCTGGAGCTGATGGTCACTCAGTTGAACACCAACCTGGCCCAGAAGTCGATCACGGTTACGGTTGCTGATGAGGCCAAGAAGTGGATCCTTCATCAGACACTCACGGATCGCAATTACGGCGCGCGTCCTCTGAGGAGGGCTCTACAGAAGTACATAGAAGACCCCCTCTCAGAAGCGTTGATTCAGGGAACGATCACCATGCGGCCCGCGTTCATCGAGGTCTTTCTCGAAGGCGACAAGCTGTATTACCGTCCGGTGGATTCGGAGAAGACCGACGGCGTGCTGTTGTACGAGAATTAACTGCCTTTGAGCATCACAAATGTGAGCCGCTGGCGTAAAAGCTAGCGGCTTTTGTTTTGACGCGAAGTGCGTGCAATTTTCCAGACGAGAGCTTATGGAAAGCAGATTCCTCGCGGCGGAGAGCGAGGGGAAAGCGCATCCATCTGGCAGCCGCTCGGAATGACGTAAGCTTTCAAGTCAGGGAATACATTGTTGGCGAGGAAAAAATTAAAACTCCCGCACTTGCAGAATCATCAAAATCGGCAATGGGAGGCTCGAATGTCCTTGCGTTTGAGGCTATATACTGACACGGGAAGACTTCTCCGCCATTACTGATGAGTTTGCGTAGGTTAGTTCAGGTCTTTTTCGTTTTTCTAGTTGCGTTGCCACTCGGCGGCTGCCTCTTCCGCTCCCGCCCGATCACCAGAAAACTCAGTACCGCACCGCTCAAGGCAGCCACCCGGCAAGAGCTGCTCGATTACATCAACACGCAGGCCAACAAAATCCAGACCATGCAGGCCACGGTCGATATCGACACCTCGGTAGGCGGGATCAAGAAAGGGAAGATCACGGACTATCAGCAGATTCGCGGCTACGTGCTGGCGCGCAAACCGGCGATGCTGCGCATGATCGGGCTGTTGCCGATTCTACGCAACCGTGCGTTTGACATGGTAAGTGATGGGGATAACTTCAAGCTCTGGATTCCGCCCAAGAACCGTTTTGTGATTGGGAGGAATGACATTCAGACGCGCAATCCAGTGCAGCCACTCGAAAGCTTGCGTCCGCAACAGATTTATGACGCGTTGCTGCTGCCGGAAGTTAATCAAAGTGGTGAGATCGCGGTCCTCGAAAACGGGTTTGAGATCGTAAAAGATGGAAAAGGGCACGACGTCGAGCAGGCCAACTACGAGCTGCAGATTATCCGTACCACGAGCGAAAAGGGACCATATCTTTCTCACAAAATACTGTTCAGCCGGACGGACCTGCTGCCCCACCGTCAATTCATCTATGACCCGGACGGTAACTTGATCACAGACGTTCACTATGAGGGATACAAAGATTACGACGGACTGAAGTTCCCAGGCCAGATTGAGATCTGGCGACCGAATGAGGAGTACGACATCACGCTCACCATCCTCAAGCTGCAGTTAAACGAGAACCTGCCGGACGACAAGTTCGCCCTTCAGCAGCCACCGGGAGCGCAAGTAGTGCGGCTGGACCAGCCACAGGCAAGCATCGTAGTGGTTCCCGCGGACCCCAAACAATAAACCGATGATGAACGCGATGATTGTCGCAAATCTGGTGTATCGGCCTATCCGGTCGCTGATCAGCATTGTTGCGATCGCGCTGGAAGTCACGCTAATTCTGCTGATTGTGTGGCTGTCGCTCGGCATGCTGAAGGATTCGCGCGAGCGGCAGGCGGGCATTGGGGCGGATGTGATTGTGCTCCCGCCGGGATCATCAAACATCATGGGAGTGACTGGAGCCCCGGCGCCGATCAAGGTGGCAGACATCATTGGCAAGCTGCCGCATGTGGTGCGCGTTTCGCCGGTGGTGATGCAAATTTCGACCGCGGGCAATGTGGAAGTCATTTACGGAATTGATTTGGACAGCTTCCAGGCGTTGGGCGGCCCGTTTCACTACCTGCAGGGCGGGCCGTTTCAGGGACCCTACGATGCGATCGTGGATGATTTTTTTGCGCACTCCAAACACGTAAAGGCGGGAGACACGATTGAAATCCTGAATAACAAATTCCGAGTCGCAGGCGTGGTTGAGCACGGAAAAGGTGCACGGAAATTCGTGCCGCTCAAAACGCTACAAGAATTGAGCGGAGCGCAGGGGAAGGCGTCGGCGTTCTACGCGAAGCTGGACACGCCGGCGAATGCGGAGGCAGTGGTGCAGGAAATCCGGCAGGTGCCGGGAATGGGAACATACGTGATTCGCTCGATGCGCGAGTATCTCTCGATGATGACCGCCAGCAACGTGCCCGCGCTCTCGATCTTCATCAACATCGTAATCGGAATTTCTTTGATCATCGGCTTTATCGCTATTTTCCAGGCCATGTACACGGCAGTTATGGAGCGCACGCGCGAGATTGGGATTTTGAAGTCAATGGGGGCTTCGAAGTTTTACATCGTGAACGCGATTCTGCGCGAAGCTGTTATTCTTGCCATTGGCGGAATCATCTTGGGCGTCGCAGTGAGCCTGCTGGCCCGGGCCGGAATTGCGCGCAATGCCCCAACACTACCGGTTGACTTGAACTGGGGATGGGTGGGGCGGGCGGCCGTGATCGCGGTGATTGGATCGTTGGCAGGAGCGCTGTATCCAGCATTCAAGGCAGCGCAGAAAGATCCGATTGAAGCCCTGGCGTACGAGTAAGTGGCCTCAGCCAGCAAATTTCGCTTTCACAACACGTAATTCGGCCCTGGGGGCTATCGTCTTGATGGCAGCCTCGGTTACGTCTTTTTGGCTGATCGCTGCTCCTTCTAGTTCAACGAGAACTACCTGCGTGATTCCCGAATAGTCTTGCCCGCCAATGATCAGTGCTGCGAGCGCGGTTTGCAGCGGTGGAAGGCTAGGGTTAAATGCCGCATTCTCGATGTATGAACCGCGGAAGACGCGGTCGCGCGCACTGATGGCAACGCCTGAGCAAGCCTTGGTGTAAGGAGCATATGATTTGCGGGCGGCGTTGAGAGCAGCAGCGGTCAGATCATCGGTTTTGGGAAGCAGAAGGTTGGTTTCGCGAACCGGGAATGCGCCATCTCGAAAACCGAGATCTTTCGGGCCGAAGGCTTGCGGTAGCAGGGAAGATAGACTTACCGCCGGCGAGCCTTGGATCAGAATGCGAATGTCAGACCCGGGCGAAAGCTCATTCATAAACTGCCGACAATGACCGCAGGGCGCAGCTGTGACCGCGATTGCGGAGATGCCGGTATCGCGGTGCATGTAGGCATTAGAAATCGCGGACTGCTCTCCGTGAACCGAGAAGTTAAGCGAGTGTCCGGCCAGTTCGAGATTTGCCCCGAGGTACAGGCCACCGTCTTTGCCCTGTGCGACGGTTCCGACCAGGTACTTCGAAATTGGTGGACGAGAGTAGGTCCGGGCTAGCGGGAGCAGAGCGAGCATCAGGGCGTCAATGTCACCGTGCTCGCGTGCGAGAAGCGCTTTCACGTCCGTTGCTGGAATCTGCCCGCTGAATGCAGGCTGGTTTACCAGGCGTGCAACGCTCGCGCGCGATTCTGGCCGTAGCTTTGGCAAGAGCTGGGCGAGGTCGGTTTCTTGTTCCTTGGCTGATCCTACCTGCATGGCAAGTAATCCTAAACCAGCTGATCCAAGCATAGTCATTGCTTTTCGTCGATCCATAATTTTGGGTTAGAGACAATCAATCCTGAAGCAAGCTGTTCAGATCATTTTCCCCAATCACGCTAACTTTGAGCTCGTGCGCTTTGTCGAGCTTCGAGCCCGCATCGGCGCCCGCCACGAGGTAGTCCGTTTTTTTGCTCACCGAGCCGGAGACACGGCCACCGGCATCCTCGATCAGCTTCTTTGCTTCGTCGCGAGTGTAGTTGGCGAGAGTTCCGGTGAGCACGAAGGTTTTGCCCCCCAGTTTGGTCCCGCGTTCTTTTTTCTTCCCGCGAAAAGCCAGGCCAGCGTCGCGCAGTTGGTTGACCAGTTCACGATTGCGTGGCTCGGAGAAGAACTCGACGATGCTTTTCGCAATTCGCGGACCGACTTCCGCGACTTCCTGCAGGTCTTCTTCGCTTGCGTTCATAATCGAATCGAGCGACCCGAAGTACTCTGCCAGAAACTGGGCGGTGCGTTCGCCGACGAAGCGTATTCCCAGGCCATAGATGACCCGTTCCAGGGGCAGCTTCTTGGATCGCTCGATTTCATCCAGGACATTCTGAGCGGATTTGTCGCCCATGCGTTCAAGCTTAAGAAGGTCGCTCTTGTTGAGTTTGTACAGATCGGAAACGTCTTTCACCATGCCGCGGTCGGTAAGCTGGTTGACCAGGGCGTCGCCCAGCCCGTCAATATTCATAACGCCGCGCGAAGCGAAATGCAGGATGGTTTCTCGCAGCTTCGCGGGGCAGTTGGCATGCACACAGCGATGGTCAGCCTCGCCTTCGGTGCGCACCACTTGCCCGCCACAGACCGGGCACTTCTCAGGCATGTGAAAAGTTCGGTGGCCGCGCGGATGATCTTGGTCGTCGAGCACGCGAACGACTTTGGGTATGACGTCTCCGCCGCGTTCGACCTCTACCCAGTCGCCGATCTTCACGCCCAGGCGCTCAATCTCATCCATGTTGTGCAGGGTGGCGCGGCTAACGGTCGTACCGCCAATGGCAACCGGCTTAAGGGCTGCGACCGGGGTGAGTTTGCCGGTGCGTCCGACCTGCACAAAAATGTTTTCAATCTGGGTGATGCCACCACGGGCTGCGTATTTGTAGGCGATCGCCCAGCGCGGAGCCTTGCCGGTAAATCCCAGCGCGCGCTGCAACGCTGTGCTGTCAAGCTTGATTACGATGCCGTCAATTTCATATGGCAGCTGCTCGCGTTTTTTTTCTTCCTGCTGGATAAACGTCCACAGCTGGTCGAAGTTTTTCGCCCGGCGGCGCGACGAGTTGACTTTAAAGCCCAGACCGTCGAGAGCGTCAAGCGTTTCCCAGTGACTGTTGAAATGAACGCGACCGTTCACAAGTAAGGCGTAAGCGAAAAAATCCAGGCGGCGCTGAGCAGTGATGCTCGGCTCCAACTGCCGAACGGTCCCGGCGGTGGCGTTGCGCGGGTTAGCAAATAAAGACAGGCCGTGCTTTTCGCGCTCTTGGTTCATCTTTTTAAAGGCGGCGATCGGCATAAGCATCTCGCCGCGAACTTCGAAATCGACAGGAACGCCTGTTTTCTTTAACTTTTCTTGGCTGATGGAAAGCGGAATGGAGCGGACCGTCCGCACGTTGCCGGTTACATCTTCGCCAGTGGTTCCATCGCCACGAGTGACGCCGTGTACCAGCTGTCCATTTTCATAAACTACGGCGAGGGACATGCCGTCGAGTTTAAGCTCGCAAACGTACTCGACGTCTTTCCGCCCGCTTAGTTCGTGAACGCGCCGCTCCCAGTTGCGCAGTTCGTCTTCCGCATAGGCGTTGTCGAGTGAAAGCAGGGGCGACGAGTGCTGCACTTTCACGAAGCCTTCACGCGGCTTGCCGCCAACGCGCTGGGTGGGAGAGTCAGGCGTGATCAGATCGGGATGCTCGGCTTCGAGCTTTTTGAGTTCGTTCATTAGCTGATCGAAGTCGGCATCGCTGATTTCCGGATCGTCGAGAACGTAATAGCGGTATTCGTGGTGACGCAGCTGTTCGCGGAGGGAGTCGATCTTCATTTCAACGATCGAGGGCATTGGCCTGAATTATATTCGGACAGAAATGAGTGCGATCATCCTTGAAACCGAGCGGCTCATCCTGCGTGAGTTTGTCGTAGAAGACGTGGATGCGCTCTCAAAAATCTTGTCTGATCCAGTCACGATGCGATTCTACCCCGCCCCCCTGAGGCGCCATCAGGTTGAAGAATGGATCGCACGCAATCAGAAGCGGTATCAAGAAGATGGTTACGGATTGTGGGCCATGCTCTTGAAGCTGACAGGCGAACTGATGGGTGATTGTGGATTGACGAGGCAAATAGTCGAGGGAGCGGCAGAGATTGAGATCGGTTATCACGTGCGCCGTGACTTCTGGGGTTGCGGCTACGCACCTGAAGCGGCGGCGGCGTGCCGAGATTGGGGATTCAAGAGTCTGGAAGGAGCTCACCTGATTTCCCTGATTCGACTAGGTAACGTACCCTCTCGCCGAGTTGCCGAAAAGGTCGGAATGATGCTGTGGAAAAACGTGCTGTGGCGGGAAATGGACCATTGGGTGATGAAGATTGACCGCCCCAGCGCAGGCTGAAGGGACGGGCAAGAGCCCGTCCCGATATCAGTTTCTTAGACCAGGTCTTCTACTCGAAGTCCAGGCCCCGTTCCTTTCCAGGCTGCGTCAAACTGCTTCTGAACGAAAGCGGCATCGTAGTCGCGCCCTTGTGCCTTGAGCGCCTGGTTTAGGCCCCAGAGCGATCGCGGATTGCGGGGATGGCGGTCGAGGTCCTCGCGGAAGACTTTCTCGGCTCCCGCGTTATCGCCGGTCATCAGTAACGCTGCGCCCAGCGATTCGCGGACTGGGAAGAACCAGTCTTCCGGTTCGCTGTACTTGAGCGTGTCCTGGATAGCGACAGCTTCGCGCAACTGCACGATGGCGCCGTTGCTGTCCTTTTTCGCTCCGGCAATCTGCGCTCCCAGCACATTCTTGGCGATCTTCATGATGTCCTTCGCCTTGTTGTAAACGGGCATCGCGAACACCGCATCGGGTGGAGTCGCAGTCTCGGCGTCTGAAACCATCTTGTATTCCGCCTCAGCCTCGGTGGCCTTTCCGGTTCCTGCCAGAGCCATTCCCCTCGCGAAGTGCCAGAAACCGGTGGTTACTTTCATATCAGGCGAAGGCTGTGGCATCTTCAGGATGTCATCCCAGCGATGGAACCTCACGTTCACTGCGATGGGAATCGTCATGAAGCCTTCCAGCGGCGGCATGTCCTTTACGTGCGGCCCAACGTGAGCGGCCAACATCTCGGCATTCTTTTGGGCTTCTGCATAGTTGCCGTTCATCGCTGCGCACATGGCGATAAAGTGCAGATTATGCGAGTAATACATCATGGGATAAATGCCTTGCGCGCCGCTGGCCTTGATGTATGCGCGATCTGCGGCCGCCGCTTCCTGGTTGGTCTTGACTGCGGCTTCGTAATCGCCGGTGCGGATGTAGATGTGCGCAGGCATATGAACAATATGTCCCGCCCCGGGAGCAAGTGAAGCCAGCCGGTTGGCGCCAGCCAGCGCCCGTTCCGGCGAGGGCGAGGCTTCTACCGTATGAATGTAATAGTGCACAGCGCCCATGTGGTTGGGATCGCTGCGAAGCACAGATTCGAGAGTGGCAGCGATCTCCTGAGTGCCTTCTTCGGGTGTGCCATCCGGATGCCACAGACCCCAGGGATGAAGATTCATACCTGATTCAGCGAAGAGCGTGGCGGCGTCAAGATCGTCAGGGAACTGCTTTACCACCTCACGCATGGCATCGTGATAGGCCTCGGCATTCTTTCTGCGCTGCGCTGGATCATCGGCCGGAAACCGCGACGCCATAGCCTGAATGTAAGCCTTCTCGCTGGGCGAGGCGCTCGCTGAGAGGTCGACGGCTTTCTGAATGGCTTCATGCGCTACTTTAAAGCGATCGTCACTGGCAGGATCGTTGTAGTTTGGCCCAACGGCTTCGGCTACGCCCCAATAGGCCATCGCCAGATTGGGATCAAGTTCACCGGCGTGGCGGAAGGAGCGAGCCGCCTCATCGTGATTAAAAGCGTAGATGTATCGCAGTCCCTGATCGAAGAACTGCTGGGCCTGAGTGCTCTTGGTTGAGACCGGATGGTGTAAATCGCCTAGTCCGGAGACTAGAGTGACGGGTTTGGCCTGCTCATGTTTATGAGTCTGCGCTACAGCAGCACAACCCAGCAGGGCACCAACAAACACAAAGAGACATCGTCTCATTGAGAAAACCTCCTTAGAGTGTTGAAGAAATTGGCACCCGGGGATTAGGAGCGTGCCCATAGATTATCAAAAAAGAGCGGGCAGGAGGAAGAACTCAGGTTTAGCGACCAAGGACCTAAACTGAATACCTCAATTAGAATCCACCGGATGCGTAAATGCGCACTGCTTTACAATCCGCTCTCTGGCCGGCGCTGGAAACGCCGGGTTGCAGATGTGGAGGCGGTCGCGCGAGTCTTGCGAGGCGCGGGAGTGGAAGTTTCGACCGCTGCCAGCCGCTCATTCGAAGAGGCGATTACCGAGACGCGTCGAGCGATTGAAAGTGGCTGCGATACCGTCTTTGCGTGCGGCGGTGACGGCACCATTCATGCCGTCATTCAGGAGCTCGCGGCGACAACAATCCAGCTCGCGGTTATTCCGTTCGGGACCGCAAATGCTCTTGCCCACGATCTACGATTGCCGATCAATTCAGTAAAAGCGGCACAGGCAGCCCTGTATGCTCAACCGCTGCGGATCGCACTGGGCCGCATTGAATACCTGAACTTCAATCGAACAATCGCGTGCCGGTATTTCACGGTTGCGGCCGGCGTAGGCGTTGATGCGCACCTGTTTTATGCCCTTACAGCAGGCCTCAAAGAGAAGCTGGGTATGACGGCGTACTACGTAAAAGCCTGGCATTTATGGTGGACGTATCACATGCAGCGCTTTCAGGTTGAGTTTAACGACGAGGAAACTGGTGAACAACGGGCGCTGGACCCGACCCAGCTGTTGGCCGTGCGGATCAGGAATTTCGGAGGCCTTCTTCGGGAACTCGCTGCCGGAGCTGATCTCAGTCGCAACGACCTGCGTGTTGTCCTCTGCAAAACCGAGAACCGATTCATTTATCTTTGGTACGTCTTTCGCGGGCTGATCGGAGGCAAGTGGCAAATCCCCGAAGTTGAATTGGCGTACACGCGCTCGCTGAGCTGTGAAGCTAACTCTGGGCGCATTTACGTTGAGGCTGATGGCGAATTGCTGGGCACACCGCCTGTACGGATTTCAATCGTTCCAGATGCGCTGACGATTCTCGTGCCGCCATGAGCATCGGTGCGAGACGATATACTGAGCAGGCTGCACGGATAACGACCGCCACTTGGAGCCCGTCACACACTTTCTCACCGGCGCATGTCTCGCACGTGCCGGGTTCAATCGCAAGACTGCCCTGACCACCGCCACCATGTGCCTGGCTGCCGAAGCGCCCGATCTGGACGTCCTCGCCAATGTGAAAGGCGCGGTGTTTGGCTTCGCGCATCATCGTGGCTTTACACATTCCTTCGCAGGATTGATCTTCACATCTGCTCTGGTGGTGGGGGTTCTCTATGCGATCTGGACTCTGCGGGGCAAGCCAGTGAAAGATCCCGAACCTCCTCCACGCTGGGGACTCTTATTGCTGTTTGGGTACATTGCCGGGCTGAGTCACATCCTGCTCGACTACACCAACAACTACGGCGTGCGTCCCTTTTGGCCGTTCTCTGAGCGCTGGTTTTCGTGGGACATCGTATTCATTCTTGAACCGGTAATGCTGTTGGTACTCATCACCGGGTTGGTTCTTCCTTCACTCTTTGCCTTGATCGCAGAAGAGGTGGGCGCTCGGCGAGAACGCTTGAAAGGGCGTTTGGGAGCGATACTGGCGCTTGCAGCGGTTGTGGTTCTCTGGGGCGTTCGCGACTATGAGCACCGGCGCGCGATTGCCGCCCTCGAAGCACGGCAGTATGAGAAGGCCAATCCAGTGCGAGTTTCTGCCTCGCCGTACTGGGTGAACCCGTTTCGATGGCGCGGGCTGGTTGAAACCGCGAACTTCTTTGCGACGACGCCAGTGACCACCTGGGACCTGGAAGTAGATCCCAACGATCAGATGGAGATTTGGCGAAAGGCTGAGGAAATGCCGGTTACGAGTGCTGCCAAGCAGAGCTATCTCGGCCGTGTGTATCTGGACTGGGCTCGTTATCCGCTTACGGAGGCGGAACCACTTCCCGATGGTGGATACGTAGTGAACTTTAAGGACCTGCGATTTGATTATCCGGAGATGCGGCGCAGACGGTCTGTTCTCGAGGCATCCGTGGAACTGGACAAGAAGTTGAAGGTCGTGGGAGAGAGGTTTGGCAGATGAAGGGTGTGTGTTCCCTAGCTTGACGGCATCATTTACTCGCGCAACAATCGTAGTGCAGCTACCGAGGTGATCATGCTCGCTTACTTATTCGTGGTGCTGGCGATAGCGTCGCGTTTTGCAATCCTGAAAGTGGATCCGCATCCCTGGATGTTCACTCCGGTAACGGCATCGCTTCTCTTCTTCGGGGCGCGCGGTCCTCGCCGGCAGTGGTGGATTCCTCTTGCTCTGTTTGCCGCAACCGATGTTGTACTCACCAGATTTGTTTACGACTACCCATGGAAGTGGGACGAGTTGATCACTTGGGCCTGGTATGCGGCTATTATCTGGCTCGGTACGCGACTTCGCGAAAACGCGCGACCACGACCTGTGCTTGGTGCGGCGCTGACGGGATCGGTTTCATTTTTTGTGGTCAGCAATTTTGGCGTGTGGGCTTCAACCACTCTGTATCCCAAAACTCTTGATGGCCTGATCACCTGCTACGCAATGGCGGTCCCATTTTTCCGTAAGGCGGTTACGGGTGACGTTCTGTTCACCGCGATCATGTTTGCAACTCCTGTGGTCTTGAATGTGCTCTCCGGGGCAGTGAGCCAAGATCACGATCACAGTGCGGCGGTGTAAGACTAATCCGCTGCGTCGGTCTTGACTGGTTTTCGATCCCTCGCCTGCATTCTTAACCCGACCAACCAGATCGTTAAGACTACCCCTATTCCTGCCAAAACCCATGGCCAGTGAAGCTTCAGGAACTTGCCGGAAAATTCGAGGAATCCGGGCCCAAACTTTAGCGTCAGCAACGACAGGATGAGAAATCGGAAGCAGCGTCCGAAAAATATTGCCATCAGAAAATGGCTCAGTTGCATTTCTGAGGCTGCTGCCGTCAACACGATCAGCTTGAATGGGGTGGGCGGCGGCAGCATGGAGGGGAACATCAGACTCCAGAATGGATGCTTATCGAATGCCTGATGGAATTTTTCGAAACGCTCAGGGGACATTCGCTTCCGCAATAGTTCCTCGCCCCCTTTGTAACCGATGACATAGAGCACGATGCTCCCCAGGGCTGATCCAGCTGACGCCATCAGCGCGTAAAGCCAGAAGCGCGCATGGTCCTGATAAACGTAGCTGGCTACGACTACGTCGAGCGGCAGCCCTAAAGCAGCCGAATCGAGCGCTGCGATGACAAATGGCCCCCATGCGCCGAGCGGTTTCAGTAACGCCCACAGAAAAGCGGTGTAACGCGCAAGGATGTGTTTGATGGTTTTCAAGAACTAGCAGTTTACGCGAAGGACAGTTCTCCGAGCATGAGTAGCGCATTCTGATAGCATCTGCAGCAATGCGAAAACTAGGACTTCTGATTTGGTTGTGTGCACGCCTCGGCTTCGCTCAGCCGTACGACGTGGTCATCGAAAACGGCCGAGTGATGGACCCTGAAACCGGTCTCGATGCAGTCCGCAATGTGGGCATACTGCGAGGGAAGATTTCGCGTATTTCACCCGATCATCTGTCCGGGGCACGCGTGCTGGACGCCCGAAGGATGGTGGTTGCTCCCGGGTTCATTGATCTTCACCAGCACGGGCAAGAGATCGAAAGCCTGCGCGTGAAGGCTCTCGATGGCGTAACCACTGCTCTCGAGCTTGAGATCGGCGTGCCGGACGTGGCCGCGTTCCTCAGAGCGCAAGCGGGACACTCGATTATCAATTACGGCACATCCGCAAGTCATGCTGCGGCACGGGCAGCTGCATTGGGTGCGCCCCTTTCGAGCTCAGGATCGAAAGTTGGTCCTGGTATTCCCGAGATCTTGCCCAAGAGTGGCGCTGCTACAGACAACCCCGCAACCGCGGAGCAACTCGAAACCATCCGCCAACGTCTGCGCCACGAACTTAATGCAGGCGCGCTCGCGATCGGCATGGGCATTCAGTACACGCCGGGCGCGACCCGTTATGAAGTGATCGAGATGTTCCGGCTGGCCGCGGCCGCCAGAGTGCCGGTTTATACCCATGTACGGAGCGCGGGCCGACTGGAACCGGGATCAAGCATTGAATCAGTCAGCGAGGTTATTGGCGCGGCGGCGATCTCGGGCGTTACGTTGCACATCGTTCATATCAACAGCAGCTGTCTCCGCGATGCCCCAGAGTGCCTCACCATGATTGCCGGTGCGCGTGCTCGCGGACTCGACGTGACCACGGAAGCGTACCCTTACGATGCTGGCATGACGGCAATCAACTCTGCGCTCTTCAACCCGGGATGGCAGCAGAAACTTGGTATCGATTATCCGCAACTTATGCTGCCTGATACCGGTGAAAGTCTCACCAAACAACGCTTCGACGAGTTGCATACTTCCACTGAATCACGATCGGTGATTGTGCGGAACAACAGCATGGAAGTGGTGGACAGCATCATTCGCGACCCGCTGGTCATGATCGCAAGCGACGGCGCAATTGGGCATCCACGCAATGCAGGGACATATTCGCGCTTTCTCTCGCGCTACGTGCGCGAGCAGGGGACGATCACTTTGATCGATGCACTGCGAAAGGTTACCCTGATGCCGGCGCAAGTACTAGAGCGATCAACTCCTGCAGCGCGAGCCAAGGGACGTGTGCAGGAAGGCGCGGATGCCGACATTGTGGTCTTCGATCCGGCAACTATCGCCGATCATTCCACCTACCAGAAGCCCATGGAGCCGAGCGCCGGCATTAAGTACCTGCTCGTGAACGGCACCCTTGTCATAAACGAAGGCAACCTGGTTAGCGGTATCTTTCCAGGCCGCGCTATCAC
>Ga0066388_100001531_pt1 | contig 13116 bp, 5 predicted proteins | sample PanSoiMetaGPlot6_FD_64539 | JGI IMG/M metagenome (GOLD analysis project Ga0066388, IMG submission 64539) | Tropical forest soil microbial communities from Panama analyzed to predict greenhouse gas emissions - Panama Soil - Plot 6 (Hybrid Assembly) | ecosystem: Environmental > Terrestrial > Soil... | reverse complement strand
TTTGAGCGCGCTCCGCGCCGCTGCGGCCGCGCGGAGCGCGGCCCTCCGAGATCCTGTTTGCGACGTTCGTTCGCGAATTGGGGGGACAAAGGCCGGTCGCCGCCCAACGGCGGAAGGATTCGCAGGATCAGAAGTTAGGGAATTCCCCAATTGTGCGGCGGAACTCGTTGGTGGTACAGCGCGTGTATCTGATCTTGCGACGGCGCGTTAGAGGAATCGCGTCGTCAATACGATAGCACTCGATTCGACTATACACTTTAGCCGCTTGCCTCGATCGAACCGTGGCCAGGCAGAGTCGTAAGAAGATCGTCATCCTCGGCGGTGGTCTCGGATCGCTGACCGCCGCCTACTGGCTCACCGAGAAGAAGGGCTGGGAGGACGAATACGAGATCACGCTCTACCAGCGCGGCTGGCGCCTTGGTGGAAAGGGCGCGAGCGGACGCGCTGTGCGGTCGAAATACGGGCACCGCATCGAGGAGCATGGACCGCACATCTGGTACGGGTTCTACGAGAACGCCTTCAAGACCTTGCGGCGGGTCTACGAGCAGCTCTCGCAGACCGACTCCGAGGTGCGAACGCTTGCGAGTTGGACCGAGGCCTTTGCGCGGCGCAGCCTCTGGACCGTCCAAGATGAGGTGGATGGCCAACAGGTGCACTGGCCGGTCCTCTTCCCGACCAATTCCGCCGAGCCCGGGACAGAGGACAAGCTCTACTCCTGGGCGGTGGTCGAGAATGTCGTCGGCTGGCTCCTGACGGGACGGCACATTCTGCTCGGCAAGGACAGCTCCTGGATCCAGCAGTCGTTGTCGGCTCTTCGACAGCTGACGCGGACCGCCGGTGCCACGGTCAAATTCGCGGCCGGCCGGACGCGCATGCGCCTCGGCGCACTCGCCGGAGGCAAACCGCCGCAGCGCGGCCTCGTCGCCGACTTCATCCGTCGCATCGCCGACGAGTTGATCGACGACATCGCCGCTGCGGGTGGCCAGGAGAGTCCGCGGATTCAGGCCCTGATCGACCTTGTCGCCACGAGCGCGGTCGGGATCCTCGCCGACGACCTCAGGCGCCGCGGCTTCGAGTCGGTCGACGACCAGGAATTGCGAGCGTGGCTGCGCCGCCACGGCGCCCGCCAGGCAACGATCGAATCGCACCTTCTGTCGCAGGTCTATGACCTCATCTTTGGATATGTGCGCGGCGACCCGAAGCGTCCCGATCTGGCGGCGGGGACGGGCGTGCGCGGGCTCCTCCGCTTCGCGCTCACCTACAAGGGCGCCTTCATGTACGAGATGCAGGCGGGGATGGGCGATACCATCTTCACCCCGCTGTACGCGTTGCTCAAGGCGCGCGGCGTCCGCTTCGAATTCTTCCATCGCGTCAAATCGATCACGCTCGACCGGGCAGACCTTTCGCGCATCGGCGTGATCGAGCTCGGCTGCCAGGCGCAGCTCAAAGGCGAGGACTATTGGCCGTTCGTGCGCGTGAAGGGGATCGACTGCTGGCCGAGCGAGCCCGACTACCGGCAGCTCGTCGAAGGCGAAGCGCTGCAGCAGTTCGTCGCCCAGCATCCAGACGCGCTGGAGACGAGCTGGTGTACATGGCCGGACGTCGAGACCAAGACGCTGCGCTACGGGAAGGATCCCGACGCGGACTTCAACGACGTGGTGCTCGGGATACCGATCGCGGCGCTACCGGACATCTGTCCTGAGCTCATTAGGAGCAGCCCGCGCTGGCAGAGCATGGTCGCAGGCGTGCAGACGACGCGGACCTATGGCATACAGCTGTGGCTTAACAAGAGCACGGAAGAGCTCGGCTGGATACCGCCGGAGTGGATGCGTAAGGCCGATGCCGCGTCCGACCCGCCGTTGGGATTGCAGAGCATCCTGTGCGGGTACACGCCGGGATTGAACGCGTGGGGAGACTTCAGCCATCTCATCCCGCGCGAGGACTGGCCGTCCGAGCGCGAGCCGCGCAGCATCTCCTACTTCTGCGGTGCCTTTCCCGACCCGCCTGAAGATCGTCCTCTCTACGGTTCCGCCGCACAGGCCGACGCGCTGCAGGCGATGCGCAGCGAAGCGGTGGCCGCGCTCGATTCGCAGATCCGCCGGCTCTGGCCAAACGGCGGGACGTCGCAGAACCCCGACGGCCTCGATCGGACGGTGCTCTTCAATCCCGAGGGCGAACGAGACCCGCTCGATGCACAGTACTGGCGGGTCAACGTCGACCCGAGCGAGCGCTACACGCTCTCGATAGCCGGCAGTACCAAGCGGCGCATCCCCGGATCGATCTCGGGATTCCGACATCTCTACCTGGCGGGAGATTGGACCCGCAACGGCGTGCTCAACGTGGGCTGTGTCGAGGGGGCCGTGGCGTCCGGCATGGAAGTCTCGCGCGCGCTGTGCGGCGTGCCGCTGCGCATCGTCGGCGAGGACCGCCGAACTGTCGGCGTCGATCGCTGGAGCGATCAGGTGCTCGATGAACTGCGCGCCAAGGGCGACACCTTCGCCGACGAGCGCATTCGCACCATGTTCCAGGCCTCGCAGAACGGGCAACTGGATGCGCTGGTGCACGACCTCGCCCGCCGCCACGCCGACCCCGATGTGGGACTGCCGGACAGCCTGCGGCCACTGCGCGACGAGCTGCATCCGCATGACGACTGGCTCCCGCTCGACCGGACTCGCATCCGCAGGGGCGAGGAGTTCTTTGCGGATCACGGACCCGAAATCATGCTGGTGCTGGCGTGTTACTCGCTACCGGCCGCGTACGCGGCTGCGCACGGCGCGCGCGTCCTCGGCCGCACCCAATATCTGGTCAACGATCCCGCCCGGCGTCTGCTCGAGACGGCACAGATGGTCATCGACGTGATGACGCCGGCCGAGTACGGCGCCGGCGGTCGCGGCCTGCGCACGGCCAAGAAGGTGCGTTTGATGCACGCGGCGATCCGCGAGCTCATCCTCGCCGGCAGGTCCAACTCGGTGCACGGCGAGAACCAGCCGCCGTGGGACGCCAAACGGTTCGGTCGACCCATCAACCAGGAAGATCTGCTCGGCACGCTCATGACCTTCTCGTGGGTGGTGCTCGATGGCCTGGAACGGCTCGGCACGCGGCTCGATGCAGAGCAACGCGACGCCTATCTGGAAGCGTGGCGCGCCGTGGGGTTGGGGCTCGGGATCAAATACGAGCACATGCCCGTCGGCTTCGAGGAAGCCAAGATCCTGACCAAGACGATCCAGCGCCGCCAGATCCGCACCGACGTGGAGAACACAGCGGGAAGGAAATTGACGGAATCGCTCCTCAAGGTGATGAGCGAGAAAACGCCCGGTCGTTGGTTCGACCCAGCTGGCGCGAGCCTGATGCGGCTCATGCTGCCCGCTGACGTAGCCGACAGCTTAGGCGTGCCACACAAACGGCGGTATGACCTTGCTGTGCGCGTCGGTGTGCGGCTCGTCTCGATTTTCAACCTGGCGCTCCGTTCGATCATCAGGGAGCGCCGCGCCTTCCGCAGCTTCAATCTGAGGTTTCTACAAGCGATGGTGGATGCGCAGTTGGAGAACGGGCGTCCGCGATTCGAGATTCCCACCGACTTGCGCGATCAATGGTGGCGTGGACGAGGCGCCCTGCACCGCGAACCCAACGGCCGCGCGTCGGCCCAGAACTGAGAGGGACCCATGGAACGCGATCCGATGTGGCATGACCTCGCGGCGGTATCACCCGATGCCTACGAATGGCTGTACTTCGATGTCTTGGACCAGGATACGCAGACGCACGTATCGATCGACTTCCTGGCGCCCAACCCCTTCGACACGAGAGTCATTGCCAATCCGGCGCTCGATCCACGCGACCGCGTGGGGGTCATCACGTGCATCTCGCGTGTCGGGCAGCCTGGAATCGAGATCAACTTCTTGGGCGACCGCACTCAACTGCGATTCGCAGGCACGAGCCTTGCCATCGGCAACAGCTCCGTCACACGCCGCGCAGGCAGCAGCGGGCTGCCGATCTTCGAGATCGAACTGTCCGCCGTCGACGCCAGCGGTCGCAAGGTCACTGGGCAGTTCACCTTCGCGAGCATCGCGGAGCAGTGGAGTATCCCGGGCACGCGATTCTACGAGGCGGCCGACGACCTGAATCGCTACCACGCCTGGATCGTGCACGCGCCGCGGGCGCTGACCGAGGGGTGTCTGGTGGTCGACGGCGGGCCCGAAGGGCATATCGAGGTGAACATCTCGGGGCATGGCTACCACGATCACAATCTCGGTACGGTGTCGTTAGCAGCCACAGTCCAGAAATGGTTCTGGGCGCGCGGTTCCGACAACGAGCAGACCGTGATCGCGGCTCACTTGGTGCCGAAGGAGGAGGTGCGGAACGGCCGCTGGCTCGAGAGCGTGGTCTATTTGTCGTCCAGCGATCGCCAGCTCGTGGGCGCTACCGGCGGCCAGAACGCCTTCCAGCTGCAGCACGTTACCCCCGGCCCGAACCGCGTCCCGTACCCCGCTCTCGTCGCGGTGCAGACCCAGGACCAAGAGAGACGATCGGTGGGACTCACCTTCCAGCACCGGGCGATGGCGATCGACACCTATCCCGGCTACCTGCGCCGCTACGTCGACTTGTGTGTCGACACACAAACGGGCCAGGCGCCGCCTATGACGGCAATCGCCGAGGATATTGTCTTTCCCTGACGGGTTATCGCAGGTCGGCGCCAGAGCACGGGATCAGCAGTCGCAGCATTGCCTCCGGGTTGCGAATCCCTTCGCCTTCCATCCAGGCGCGTGCGGCGCGGCCTGCCTCCCGCGACCGGTCATCGGTTGCGAGGTGCCCGCGCACGACCCGCGCCGCCTCGCGGTGCAGCGCCATGTCGGCGGCCGCGAAGCCGTCGGCTGCCCCGCTGAGCGCGGCGCGCGCGGCGTCGGGGTCGCGTCGCTGAATCGACAGCCCGGCGACGAGCGCAGCGGCGAGCGGCCGTGCAATCGGCAAGCGCGACCTCGCGAGCCTGCGCGCATCAGCACGCGCGAGACGCACGAGACGATCCGCGCTCCAGCCCGAGGTGCCGCCCTCGAGCGCCCCGGCCAGCGCCGCCGTCGAGCGCAGGTAGCGGAGTTGCAGGTTGAGGCAGTCGAGCTGCAGGAAGCCCGCGTCGGTAAGCGATTTCCACGCCTTCATCAGCCGCTCCCAGGCCCCGCGCGCGTCACCGACATACAGATGGGTCTGCACGGTGGCGATCAGGTGATGGAAATGCTGCGCCACAAAATGCTCGCGCTCGAAGGAGGCCAGCGTCGCATCCGCGGCCTGCAGCGCGCCGTGGGGATCGTCCATTGCCAGCGGCACCAGCACGGTGTGCCCGGTGCGAAAGACGGTCAGGGCGTAGAGATCGCCGCGCGCTTTGGCATCATCTAGGAGTGCCGGCAGCCGCGCCGTCAACTCGCGTATCTTGCCCAGGTGCGCGAGGGCGAGCAGGCCGAACGTGTAGTTGACGTTCATCTCCCAATCGACGCCCGCACAGTGCGTGCGAAACGTGTTGACCGCTTGCTCGCAGTGCGCGCGACAGTCGGCCCACCGCGCGGAAAAGTAGGCGATCGTGCCGCGGCAGCCCGAGATCCACGCCTGGTCATAGGGGTCGGCGGTGCTCTCAGCCAGGGTCGCGGCAGCCTGCAGAATCCGCTGACTTCGCCGGCTGAGCCAGCGGCCGCCGATGCTGGCTTCGATGTTGGCCTCCATGCCGAGGGCGCGCAGCACGCGCGACGGTTCTCCGACGCGCAGCGCACCGAGGAGATGACGGACGACGAGCAGGTCGGACAGCGAGTGGTCGATCATCGCCGTTCCCTTGGAGGCGCGCCACAGCGTGTCCAGCCGGCCCAGGGCGTCCTGCGGAATCGACGCCGGATGCGGCAAGCGGAAGCGCGTGCCGCGCAGCAGGAAGCGCAGTCGCAGCCCCAGTGCAGACCGCCGTGCCGCGGCCGGGGTCGGCGGTACCGGGACGCCGAGATCGCGCAGCACGTCGCGTAGCATCAACATCCCTTGCTCCAGGTATCCTCCGTAAAGGTACTGCTCGGCCGCCCGTCCGCGCAGCATCGACTTCGTGTGTACGCTCGGTGCGGCGCTCGCGGCGGCCACCGCCGCGTCCTCGTACACGCGGCCGGAGTCGGCGTAGCGTCCGGCGCTCGCCAGCGCCTCGGCCAGTTTCACCCGGATCGAGAAGTCCGCGTCCTGCTCTGGCCGAAGCCGGAGCACCAGGGCGTAGAGTTCCGCGGCGCGGTCGAAGGCGAGTGCAGCTTCGGCCTCGCTCGCCGCGCGCAGCGCGTACTCTGCCGCCAACGACTCGTCGCCGGCGCCGAGATAGTGCTCCACCAGCAGCTGCGCGTCCGGCGACGGCAAGGCGCGCAGGCCGTCGGCCAGCTCACGGTGCCGCGCGCGCCGCGCCGCGTCGTCCATCGTCGCGAGGACGGTGTCGCGGATCCGGTCGTGATACGTGTCGACCTGCCCGTCACCGCGCGATGTCTCGAGGCGCAGGAGGCACTGGGCGCAGAGGTCGTGCACCAGCGCGCGCCCGCCGCTGTGCAGCGCGCCCAGCCGCAGCACGAAATCCAGAGCAATGGGGCCGCGCGAGATTGCCACCAGCTCCAGCAATTCGCGGGCAAGGTCGGACTGTCCGCGCAGGCGAGCGCGCACCACTTGCGCCATGTTCAGGGCGCTGTGCGAATCGTCCCGGCCGCGCGACGCGAGATAACGAACCAATTCCCCGACGAAGAAGGGCGACCCCTCGGATTCTTCGACCACCATGCGCAGCGCCCGCTCGTCGGCGGGTGGGCGCGCCGTCAGCAGCGCATCGACCAGCGTGCGCGTCTCGTCCGGCGCGAGGGGGCCGACTTCGAGTTCGCTCTCTCGCCACCGCGGCTCGTCGTCGGCCGCACGCAGCTCCGACAGTAACGGGCTCTTGGCGGAATCGCCGGCGCGATAGGAGAGCAGCAGCAAGCAGCGCGGTGCGCCCGGCTGGCGAAAGAGCTCGCGCAGCAACAACGCGCTGTCGCGGTCTCCCCATTGCGCGTCGTCGATCCACAGCAGCAGGACGTGGCGCAGGCTGAGGCGCGCCAGCAGGTCGCGCAACGCCTTAAAGCCCTGACGCCGCACCTCGCCGGGTTCGGCGGGGAGCGTGGTGTCATCTGCGCAGTCCTTCACCGCCCACACGCGGCCGAGAATTGGGAATACGCGCAGCAAGCCGGCCGTCTGGGCCGGTACCAACGACTGGACCTCATCGTTCGGCAGGCGCACCAGAAAACGGCTGAGCTCGTCGATGAGGGAATCGAGGGCCCTGTAGGCGACCGATTCGCGAGGGTGACAGGCCCCCTTGAGCACCACCACGCTGTCGTGGTCAGTCCTGCTGCGGGTGAGAAAGTTCCGCAACAGCTCCGTCTTGCCGATACCCGACGGGCCGCGGACGTGCGCGATCATCGGCTCGCCCGCCCGGACGGATTCAAGCAGCCGTTCCAAGTGGGCAAACTCCGGCTCGCGGCCAATGAAGCAGGTCGCTGCCGGCGGTCCCGCTTCGAGCGGGATGGTCGCGGCCTCCTCAGCGACGTGTCCGATCGCGTTCAGCAGCTCGAGCGGGCTTGGCCGGCGCTCCGGCCGCGGATCGAGCAGCTTCCACACGATCTCATCGAGCGCCGTCGGCACCGAGGGCACGAGGTCGGCCGGACGTGGAGTCGGATTGCGACTCTTCACTTCTAGGATCTTCGCTGCCGTGCCGGTGAACGGCAGCCTACCGGTCAGCGCCTCGAAGAGCATCACGCCGACGCTGTACCAGTCGGCAGCGGCGGAGGCGGGATGTCCCCACGCGTGCTCCGGGGCCATGTACGCGATCGTGCCGGCGAAGGAATCCGCGTCCGACGAGTTCGCCGTCGGCATGGCGATTGCGAGTCCGAAGTCGACGATCACCACCCGGCCACCGCGCTCGACGAGCACATTCGCCGGCTTGAGATCGCGGTGGACACTGCCGGAGCCATGCAGCGCCTCGAGCCCCGAGACCAGCTGAGGGAGCGCACTCACCAGGCGACCGTAGGCCGCGGCATCGAGCGGCGTTGGTCGATCATGCTGCGCTTCGGACCGACCGGTGATGAAGTGCAGGAAGTTCGATCCGTTGATCAGCTCCATTGTGAAGAAGCATTCCTGCTCCGAGATCTCGAGATCGTAGAGCCGGGCGAGATTGACGTGTGAGATGTCGCGGAACGATCGGAACTCGCGCTTGAGGCGATAGACGTCCTCGGGATCGGGCAGCGGAAAGCGAAAGGTCTTTAGCGCCACCTCCGTGTGCATCCGCCGGTCGAAGGCGCGATAGACGACGCCGGCGCTGCCCTCACCGATGCGCTGGCGAATCTCGTATCGGTCGGATCTGCCGAATGAACCCGGGCCTGTATCGATGGGAGCCCCCACGCTCTGGTCACCGTCGCGGCTGCCTGTCGAGCACCAGTGCGCGCGATTGGACACCGGAGCTGCAAAATTCGCAAGCCGACCGCACACGCACTGTCCGGAGCGCTCGCCCCGGGGTTTATCCCCAATTGCGGTACGTATTTCCCGAAAAATTGGAGGGATTAACCGATCCGATTACGCGAGGTGCCTAGAGCGCGGCCAAGCGATTGAACAGGCCTGTGTAGAACCGCTTCTGCGTGCCGATCTGGTTCAGCTGCGGGATGGCGACGATGTCGACGTGATCCATGTCGTCGAGCTGCTCGTGGTACCACACGCCGGGCTGAAAGCTGCTCCGCGCGCTGATTCCCGCTTCGGCCGTGACCGTCGTTCCGATGCGCGGGTACATCTGCGAGTAGGTCGAGACCAATCCGTCGTTCGGCCACCAGTCCTTGGACGCGAAGCCGGCGTAAAACGGCTGCGCGAAGACCTTGCTGCCTTGGTAGACGGACGTTGGAATCATGAATGGGTTCATGCCCGGCGCTGGAAGTTGACGGCCGGTCAACGGCGCGGAAAAGGTCTGCCGTGTGACGTACGAGAAGTAATACGTACTGGAATCGGTCACCGCATCGGCGTTCTGCTCGAGCGCACCGTGGATGGTGAGGCTGTAGGCGCCATTGTCCTTGCCCCGAAACATCGGCTGTTGCGCAACCCGCTCGAGGTAGTCGCGCAACGATTCATTCGGCTGTCGTTTGAGGGCCCACTGATCGAGATCGAAGTCATAGAAGCGGTCGAAGACGTCCCCCGTGATTACCGTCGAGAGCTCGATGGCGTTGCCCAGAAAGGTGGCGATGGAGTGCGGGGCGATCAGACCCGTAGCCACGTCACAGCCGAGAAAGTACGTCGCGGTGCTGCCGTTCAACACGCCGGAGATGGAACTGATCGAGCGGATCCAGTCGGCGTTCGATCCCCACCCGAAGTGATCGACCGCGAGCAGCTGCTGGAGCATGCACACCGTCGGTCCCCCCATGCTGTGTCCGACGAGATGCACCGGGTGCTGCGCCGACCACGGCGCATAAAGCGCCTGATAGACTTTGCCGAGCCGCGCGTGGCCGCTTTCGCTTGCGTGCGCCGCGCCATAGTCCACTTGCCCCCCGCGGATCTGAAACGCGAGCTCGCAGGCCCGATCATAGACGCTGCTGATCGGGCCGACGCTGGCGGACATGCGCGGCAGCGGTGACGGAACCTGCGTGCCGGTACCCCAGTACGAAAATCCCCCCAGCTCGCTGGGGCCCCAGCCGAACAACCCGTGCACGAGGACGACCGGATGTTGATTCGGCATTTCCTCCCTCCGTGAACCGGCCGAGCTCAGTGCCAGTGCGCGTCGTGGTGGAGGTGCGCGTCAGTCAGACCGTTGCGGAAGAAGCGCTGGTAGTACTCGGTGTCGACGTGATGCGCCTGTAGCCAGATGCCGGGGGCGAAAATCGCCTCACAGTGGGCCGGGAATCGACCGTGGGTATCGTAGATGTAGTTGCAGACGTCGCGCACGCACGCGACTACGTCGCCGCCGTATTCCTCGGCCTCGGTGAGGTAGCGGCCGCCGTAGTCCTCTCTGTAGATCTGAGCGAACAGGGCCGTGTCCTTGTAGATCCCGCCGGCGCCGAACTTACTGCGCATCACCTCGTCGACGGCATCGTTCATCGAATCGTAGTAGGGCGGGCACATCCCCTTGATGAGATGCTCGCCCTTGTGACGCAGCCCGACCGCGTGCGCGCGGATGTGCTTGAGCTGCGGAACCGGCAGGGTGCTCCAGCGCAGGAGGTCCAACGGCTTCCACTTCGGCGTCACGTAGTCGAACCCCAGCAGCGCGCCGTACTTACCCTTGAACTTCGGATCGCCCATCAGCACCTGCGGCGAGAGGCTGCCATGAATCCAGGCGCCCAGCCCCATGCCGTCGGTGACGAGCATCAGGGTCTGCATCAGGAGATCGGCTTCGATCTGGGTGCGCATCTGGTTGATGGCGCCGAGCGGGATCTTGATGTCCTTGTTCAGGAAGCCCTTCTTGACCCACTCCTTGACGCCGGCCAGCCGGTAGAAGTTGCGATCGTCGACCAGCGTGGGCCGCGCATGATCCGGCTGGGTGAGCAGATACATCAGCCCATTGATGTACTGGCGCGACAGATCGACGACCGGGAAGAAGATCGTCGTAGCCGGGAGGTTCGAGAGGAAGCGGTTGGAGTCCAGATAGGCCGGGAAATCGCGATGGCCTTCGGCGACGTCGATGCGGTGATCGAGGATCCGCACCTTCGCTTGCGCGGCGCGCGCCAGGAGCATCTCCGGCGTCCACACGTCCTCCTTCGGTTCCGGCGGCGGGAGCTTGCGCAGGAAGTAGGTGCCGGAGTCGTTGATCATGAAGAAGTGCGTCCCCTGGGCGTTGTCCGGGCTACCAGCCGTTCGACCCGTCATGGCCAGGTTGGGTTTGGCCATGATGGAATCGCCGCTCTGCGGATCGGAGAACAGGCGATCGGGCATCGTGAGTCCGGTGGACCCGGTCGCGCTGATCAGGATCGCCTCCTCCAGCTCGGACAGCGGCACGCGCGGGCTCTCGGAGACATAGCTCATGGAGCCGGCCTTGACGGAGCTGCCGCGGCTGACGCGGTGCGTCCGCCGGCTCCACACTGTGCGCAACAGCGATCGGTTGAGAAGCGCCTCGAAGCCCGGGTGGTTGCTCACGCCCGGGGCCTCGACCTTCTGCGAAATCGCGCTAGTCATGACGCCGCCAGGATCGGTCGCCACGGCGCGAAGGCCGTTGCACCGCGTGGCAGGACGGAAGCCAGCGCCGGGCAGTGGCGGAGGATGACGCTGGTCATGCCGTTGTTGGCGATCCAATCCATTCCGAACGGCGAATAGATCTCCGGCCGGAAGTCGACGGTGAGGAAGCGGTCGCTCTGCACGCGCCGCGAGGCCATCAGGATGAAGATGCGGAAGGCGGTGTCGCTGAAGCCGAAGCCGTCTGGCGGCGTTTCACCGAGCAGGCCGACCACCGTGTCGACCTGATCGATGTCGCGATAGATCTCTTTCAGCAAACGGTTGGTTTCCGGGCTCGCTGTCAGATCCTCCCAGCGCCGAATCGGCGCCATGTGCAGGTTGGTGCGGAACCCGTTGTAGCGCGGCACGCCGCGGCGGCGGGTACGCACCAGATCCACCACGGCCAGGTCGATCAGCTCGCCGTTGCGCTCAAAGGGCTGCAAGCTGCGCGGGAAGTTGTGCAGCGTGATCGCGCCGGGATGCGCGATGCCGAGGGAATACAGGCCGTTGTGCAGCCCGATCGTCCGCAACTCCTTGTCGGCTGCGGCGCCCTGGATCTCGGTGAAGCTCTTGTCGCACACTTTGCGGCCGGTGGCGTGATCGAAGAAGACATAGTCGTCGGGAATCAACGGATGCATGCGATAGACAGTGGCGAAGTCCTCCGTCAGCGAATAGGGCGCGCCGTGGTGATCGGGGAACGTGTGCGGAATCCCCTTCGACACCTGGGCGTCGGTCAGCCAGATACCCAAGCGCGTGAACCAGTCGTTCGACGGCGGCCCGGACCAGTTGGTCTTCATGCCGATGTCGAGCGCCTTGGTGCCGAGGATGGCTGGTGTCCATTCGACGGTGTGGATCTTGGCGATCAGCGCGGAGACGATCAGCCGCGCGGTCTGGTAGATGCGCTCGCTGTCCCACGTCGGGTAGTGGGATTTGAGCTCGTCGCAGAGCAGATTGTGCTCGCGCACGAACAGGTTGTGCATGATGCCCAGACCCAGCCACCAGCTTTCGTTGAAGCCGGTAAGCGCAAAGCCCTGCACGTCGTCCGGTATGTAGCCATTGTTCAAGCGCAGCTTTGCATCCTCGTGCGCCGGGCCGTCGCGCAGCGACTTCGCCTTCTCGGCGTCGGCGCCATAGACCTCCGATCCGTCCCACCAGTGTGAGCACTCGTTCCCGAACAGGATCTGGTTGCCATTCTTCGCGTGCGGCGCCAGCGGAATGTTGCCGGCGATGCGCATCTCACGCTCCGGCGGGCCGCCGGGCGTGTTGCACCAGCCCGGGGCGTTGGCCGGCAGCGGAATCACCACGTCGTTCTCGCCCAGCTTGCGCCGCGCATGCGCGACCCAGTCATGCACCTGGAACTGGATCCAGGCGGCCGCGAGCACATTCAGGCTGCGGGCTGGAATGAAGGACTTGCGGTACATCAGTTCCCGGCTGACCGTGATCGGGTTGGGCTCATTGAACGAGGCCGGGTCGAGGACCGGCGGCATGTTGCGTCCGAACGTCGCGCCGACGGCGCCCATCTGCGGATCGCCCAGATCGTTGTTGCGGCCATCGAACGTCCGATAGATGCGCTCGGCCTCGCCGATCGGGGTGGGTACGGGTCGGGCTCTCGGTGGCGCCTCGTGCGGCTGCGTATCGATGAGATTGGACTGGCGGAGCGTGTGGCGTAACGCGTCGAGATTGAGCAGGCTCAGTCGCAAGGGCAGGCGGTGCCAGGGGACGTAGTGGTTCAGCCACGTGAGGCAGGACCGTGTCGCGCCGCCGATGATGCGGTTGCGCAGCGGCACCGGGGTTTTCCAGCGATAGGTGCGGCGATGCGCGGCCGACGCGTCGTAGACCGCCTTGCGGGCGCGATTCAGGTTGCCCAACGGCCGAAACTCGTCCGTCGTATTCCACGGATTGAAGGCCATTTCCTCGATC